>Ga0181538_10003982_pt1 | contig 14104 bp, 10 predicted proteins | sample PEATcosm2014_Bin_40_FD_119773 | JGI IMG/M metagenome (GOLD analysis project Ga0181538, IMG submission 119773) | Peatland microbial communities from MTU Mesocosm Facility, Houghton, MI, USA - PEATcosm2014_Bin23_30_metaG | ecosystem: Environmental > Terrestrial > Soil > Wetlands > Peat | place...
ATCACTGACCAGGTTACAGGGGTGAACGCCCCATAGCGGAGGCAAGAATTTCAGGTAATACTCCTGGCCATGAACAATAAAACATGGCTCGTTGAAGTGGAATTTCTGGCTTGCGCTGTGGCGGTGGCAACCATCGCGTTCTCTTTAATGGTTGGCAACGCCATCTGGAAGCGCATGGCCGGCAAATCTCCATAGCGAATCTGTAGCGCCGCGTGTCCCCACGCGGAGGAGTTGTTCTTTCCAAAACAAAAGGGCCGGAACGATTTTCTCATTCCGGCTTTTGCCCTGAAGTCCTCGACGCGTCGAAGTGATGCGAAGACGGATCAACCATCAACCCTCAACCGGCCACGCGGCCAGTATGGGGAACAGACCCTGTTGGGACTGCGCGAAGACCGGTGCCTCCGGGTGGCTCGCCGGGCGAATAAATATTGTCTGGCCGATGTCCGACTCATCTCTCACCTTCCGGGCGAGCCGGTCGAAGCGGGCGTGAATCCGGTCCAGGCCTTCGTCGTCACTGTTCGGTCGTTGGTATTGATCCTGAAAAACTTTACTGTATTTCATGCAGCCAGCATAGGCTGGCCACGGCGCTTTCGCTATGGGGTGTTCTCCTTAATTCGGGTTCTGCTCCTGTCGGCAACCGCTCCCAATGGGCCAGTCCCCGATCAACAACCATCCGCGTTCATCAGCGGGTAAAGTTTGGGCCTCGCAGAACTCCGCCCTCCGAAATTTGCGTTAATCAGTGTTCATCCGTGTCCATCCGTGGTTTGTGTTTGTTTTCTCCCGACAACCCTCACCTGTCCTGCGGACATCCTCTCCACAGAATTTGTTTTTGGCCGCATAACCCTCACTCGGTCTTCGACCACCCTCTCCCACTCCCGTGGGCGAGGGATCGGCTCCCGCGAGCGAGGAAATTTTTCTGCCATTCCCTTTTGCAGCGTTTCTTCGTAAGATTTGCGAGCCATGTCCAAAATCATCAAACGCCTGCAGCCGGAAGTCATCAAGCGAACCGCGGCGCGCTGTCGCGAACGCGGCATCGTGCTGCCGACGTTCAAGCAATTGCGCAACCCTGAACTCGTCCTGCCCGCCATCAAGCGGAAGCTCAAAGGCGTTGGGCTGTGGGACGTGAACCCGGTGAACCTGTTCCGCATCACGTGGAAGAACGATGTAAAGAGCGGCCTCTACGGCGGCGTGAATTATCTGGAGATTCCGCCAGCCATCACCGGCGTGAAGGCGCGCGTCATCGGTTTGGTCGGTAAATATTTTCCAACGGGTGCGCATAAAGTTGGCGCGGCGTTTGGTTGCCTCGTGCCGCGACTCGTCAGCGGCGAGTTCGATCCGGAGAAGCACAAGGCCGCGTGGCCGTCCACGGGCAATTATTGCCGCGGGGGCGCGTTTGATTGCGCCCTGCTGGACTGCACGGCCATCGCCATCCTCCCGGAAGGAATGTCCCGCGAACGCTTCGAGTGGCTGAAGAAAATCGGCGCCCAAATCATCGCCACGCCCGGCTGCGAATCGAACGTCAAAGAAATCTACGACAAATGTTGGGAGCTGAAAAAGGACCCGCTGAACATCATTTTCAACCAGTTCGAAGAATTCGGCAACCCGATCTTCCACTACAACGTGACCGGGCTGGCAATGGATGAGGTTTTTCAGGAACTTAGTGGCACAGGCGTCTCGCCTGTGAGTTCCCAAAGAGTGACGCAAGAAACTCACAGGCGAGACGCCTGTGCCGCTGCTTTGCGCGCGGCAGCGTACATTTGCGCAACCGGTTCTGCCGGCACCATCGCGGCGGGCGATTACTTGAAGAAGCAGCATCCGGCGCTGAAGATTGTCGCAACGGAAGCATTGCAATGTCCGACACTGCTCCAGAACGGCTTCGGCGATCACCGCATCGAGGGCATCGGCGACAAGCACATTCCTTGGGTCCACAACGTCCGCAACACCGACGCTGTGGCGGCGATTGACGACGAAGATTGCATGAGAATTCTCCGCCTGTTCAACGAGCCAGCCGGCCAGAAGCATCTCGCCTTGCTCGGCGTCAAGGCGGGCGAATTGAAATCGCTGCCGTTGCTCGGTATTTCCAGCATCTGCAACTTGCTCGCCGCCATCAAGACTGCGAAGTATTTCGAACTGACCGAGCGGGATGTAATCTTTACCGTGTTCACCGATTCGACCGAACTCTACGGTTCGCGCGTCGAGGAATTGAAGCACGAGCGCGGTACCTATCGCGCGCAGGACGCCATCGCCGACTTTGCCGGCCCGCTCGCGCACCAAAGCGTGGATTACTTCAAGGAACTGACTTATCCGGAGCGCAAAGCGATTCACAACCTGAAATATTACACCTGGGTCGAGCAGCAGGGGAAAACTTCAGCCGAGCTGACGGAACAATGGCATCCGGAATACTGGCGGGCCTTGTTTGAGGACGAGGTCGCGTATTTCGACCAGTTGATAGAAGCGTTCAACCAACAGGTTGAATCGCTCGGGTAAATTCTCCCCGTGAATCGGGGAATATTCAACGCTCAACACTCAACATCGAACATTCAATGAAAGCCACCGTTCGATGTTGGGGGTTGAATGTTGAATGTTGAATGTTTTTTCATTCAGGCTCTCAAGCCTCAACCCAAAGCTCCGTGCGCTGCATTTTGACCGCGTCGATAAGCCCTTGATCGGTGAGCTTCAACGATGGAATCGGTGACAAGCTCAAAAATGAAAGCGTCATGAACGGCGCGTCGAGGTCGCAGCCGAGCGAGCGGGCGGCGGCGTTCAAATCGTCAATGCGCTTCATCACTTCCTTGAGCGGCCGGTCGGAAACCAGCCCCGCGATGGGCAACGGCAGCTCCGCTTTGATTTTGCCGTTGGCCACGGCGATCTGCCCACCCTGCATCCGCTCCAGTTGCTGGATGGCGCACCGGATGTCCGCGTCGTTCGTGCCGGCGACGACGACGTTGTGCGCGTCGTGCGCGACGGTTGAGCCAATGGCGCCGTGCTTGAGCTTGAAGCCGCGCACGAAGCCGACGCCGACGTTGCCCGTGGCGCGATGCCGTTCCACCACGACGAGCTTGAGAATGTCGCGCCCCGTGTCGGCAACAACTTCACCGTCCTCAACTTTCGGCGTGGCGATAACGGTCCGGGTGACAATTTGCTGCGGGACGATTTTGATGACCTTGATTTTTGGCGGTAGTGGCACGGGCGTCCCGCCCGTGCGTTTCGATTTTGATTCGCACGGGCGTCCCGCCCGTGCTTCTACTTTTAAGTCGCCCGGTTGATAGCGCAAATTCATGGTGCCGCGAGGCGAACCGGTTTTGGCCGGCGTCCGTCCAAGAAACCGCCCGTTTTCCGCAACCAGCACACCCTTTTTATAGACCTGGCGGATGGAAAACTTTTTCAAGTCGTCGAACACGATAAAGTCCGCCCAGAAACGCGGCGCGATGGCGCCGAGGTTGAGCAGATTGTAATGGCGAGCGGTGTTGATGGTGGCAATTTGCAACGCGCTGATGGGCGGCAGGCCGAGCCGGATGGCCTTGCGCACGCAATGGTCAATGTGACCTTCGCTCACCAGGTCGCCGGCGAGCTTGTCGTCGGTGGCGAAGGAGCAATTTTGCACGTTGTGCGAATTGATGAGCGGCAGCAGGTGCGCGAGATTTCGCTCCGTGCTCCCTTCGCGCAACAGAATGTGCATGCCGAGCCGCAACTTTTCTTTCGCTTCCCCGACCTCGACCGATTCGTGGTCCGAGCGCACGCCGGCCAGCACGTAGGCGTTGAGATTTTTTCCGCGCAGGCCGGGCGCGTGTCCGTCCACGCACTTGCCCTTGCCCGCTTCAATCTTGGCCAGTTCACTTTTGGCTCCGAGAAAAACGCCGGGAAAATTCATCAGCTCAGCGACGCCCGCAATGCGCTCGTCATGAATCATCAACTTCAAATCATCCGCCGTGATCCGTGCGCCCGCCGTCTCCAGCGGCGTTGCCGGGACACACGAGGGGAGCATGATGAAAAAATCCACCGCGAGATTTTTCGTGGATTCCAAAACGTAGCGAATGCCGTCGAGCCCGAGCACGTTGGCGTATTCGTGCGGATCAATCACCACGGCACCCGTGCCGTGCGGCACGACCGCCCGCGCGAATTCCGGCGGGGTCAGCATCGAGCTTTCGACGTGAAAATGCCCGTCAATCAAACTCGGCGCCAGATACGCGCCGCGCAGGTCAATCACCCGCCGCGCCCGGTAATCACCGATGCCGATGACACGTCCGTCATCCACCGCCACGTTCGCGGGATGAATCTCGCCGCTCAAGACATTCACGAGCCGGGCGTTTTTAAAGAGCAATTCCGCCGGCTGTTCGCCCCGGGCGATGCTGAGTTTTTGTTGGATGTTCCGCATTTTCTTTTGGCGACTTCAACCCATCTTACTCCGCACCAAAATAAAATACAACACGAGCACGATGGCGAGAAGGTAAGTCAGCCAGCCCGCCTCGCGCCCGCGGCCGGTGAAAAGTTTGATGACCGGATAACTGATAAAGCCCAGCGCAAGGCCGTCGGCAATCGAATACGACAGCGGAATGCCAATCATCGTCAGGAATGCGGGCACGGATTCCGTGTAATCTTTCCAGTCAATCCGGGCGGCATTTTGCGCCATCATCGCGCCGACGATGACCAGGGCAGGGGCGGTAATCGGCGGGTAACTGCCGACCATGGCAATCAGCGGACTGAAAAACAGCGCCAGCAAAAACAGCGGGGCCACGACCAGGCCGGTCAACCCCGTGCGTCCGCCTTGCTCCACGCCCGCCGCGCTTTCGACGAAGCTCGTCACGGTGCTGGTGCCCAGCGCCGCTCCCGCCACCGTGCCGACGGCATCGGACACCATCGCCTGCTTCGCGCGCGGCAGTTTGTTGTCGCGCATGAACCCGGCCTGTTCGCAAACGCCAATCAGCGTGCCGATGGCGTCGAACACGAGCATGAACAGAAACACAAAAACGAGCGGCAGCATTTTCGGCGACAGCGCATGAATGATATCCATCTGGAAAAACGTCGGCGCGAGCGACGGCGGCGCGGCGACGACGCCTTTGGCGAAAACAAATTGTTTCACCAGCATCGAATTGGCGACAAGAGGCGAAGCTGACGGCGGCACTGTCAGTTTCAATGCGACCGCCAGCGCCGTTGCCGCGACGATGCCCCACAGAATCGAGCCGCGCACTTTGCGTGCGTGCAGCACCGCCGTCAGCAGCAGGCCGGCGAAAAACACCATCAGGTCGGGCGAGGCGAAGTGCGCGTTTAACTTCACCGCCGAGCCGGGGTCTTTGACGATGACGCCGGCGTTTTGCAACCCGATGAACGCGATGAACAGGCCGATGCCCGTTGCAATCGCGCATTTCAGGCTGGGGCTGACGGCATTGAAAATCATTTCGCGCAGACCGGCAAGCGACAGAATCAAAAATAAAAGCCCCGATACGAAAACGGTTCCGAGCGCCACCTGCCAACTGTTGGTGAAACCGGCGGCAGCGGCGGCGGGGATGGCTGAAAACACAAAGAAGAAATTTTCGCCCATGCCCGGCGCTTGCGCGATGGGATAACGCGCCAGCAACGCCATGAGCGCTGTGGCCAGCGCCGCGGAGAGACACGTGGCCGTGGTCACCGCGCCAAAATCCATGCCCGTCGGTGTCCCGAACATGGCGCCCGACAACACCGCCGGTTGGACGACGATGATGTAGGCCATCGTCAGGAACGTCGTCACACCAGCCAAAACTTCGACGCGCGCCGAAGTTTGATTTTCCGAAAGGCGGAAGAATCGTTCGAGCATAGTTACTTCGCAATGGACGCGGGTGCCACAGCCGCTTCCACGCGAGTCGGCGCTTCTTTGCGTTTCTGAATCGCAAACCAAATCGCCTCGCACGTGGCGGGTGAGGCGAGCGCAACTTCGCCTTTGCCGGAACCAAACGCGGCCACCGCGTCGCGAATCGCCTCGCGCACGGAAATCGCCAGCATCAACGGCGGTTCGCCCACGGCTTTGCTGCCGTGAATCACATTTTTTTGCGTCGCATTCTTGAGCAGCGTTACGTTGAAAATCCGCGGCGTATCTCCGACGGACGGAATTTTGTAAGTATCCGGTGAGTGCGTGAGCAACCGGCCCTGATCGTCCCACTTGAGTTCCTCGGTGGTGAGCCAGCCCATGCCTTGCATGAAGCCGCCTTCGATCTGGCCGCGGTTGACGCCTTCGTTCACCGAGTCGCCCACGTCGTGCAAAATATCCACGCGCAAGACGCGGTGCATGCCCGTGAACCCGTCCACTTCCACTTCCGTCACCGCCGCGCCGTTGGCGAAATAGTGAAACGGCCGGCCGCGACCCGCCGCGCGATCATACTGAATTCCCGGCGTGGCATAATACCCCGTTGCCGACAAACTCACGCGCGCGAGGTAGGTTTTCTTGACGACATCGGCAAAAGGAAGTTTCACCTGTGGCTGCGCGCTGTTGAAAACTTCCCCGTCGGCGAACGACACATTTTCCCGCCCCGGTTCGCTCCCGGTTTTTTCCTTCAATAACTCTTGCGCGATGGGAATCAAACGCGCTTTCAAAATCTCGCAGGCGTTCTTCACTGCCGCGCCGTTCAGGTCCGTCCCCGCCGACGCCGCCGTGGCGGACGTGTTCGGCACTTTGTCCGTGCTGGTCGGCATCACGCGGATTTGCTCCGGCCTGACGCCCAGTTCCTGCGCGGCAATCGCAGTGACGTTGGTGTGCAAACCTTGGCCCATTTCCGTGCCGCCGTGGTTCACCTGCACCGTGCCGTCCTGGTAAATCAAGACGAGCGCGCCCGCCTGGTTCAGGTGCGTAACCGTGAAGCTGATGCCGAACTTCACCGGGGTCATCGCAATGCCGCGTCGGCGGTGCGGATGCGCGGCGTTCCACTGCGCGATTTCCCTGCGGCGTTGCTCAAACTGCGCCGACTGCTTCAGTTCATGCCAGATTGTTTGGAGGCGGTTGTCCTCGATTTCCTGGCCGTAATGCGTTGTGTTCGTCTCGCCTTTGCCGCGATAAAGATTCCGCTCGCGAATCGTTTCCGGTGACAGACCCAGCCGCCGCGCAATGCGGTCGAGAATTTCTTCCATGACCAGCATGCCTTGCGGCCCGCCGAACCCGCGGAAGGCGGTGTTAGACGACAAATTTGTTTTCGCCACCTGCCCGCGAAATTCCACCGACGGGATGTAATACGAGTTGTCGAGATGGAACAACGCGCGGTCAGTCACGGCCTGCGACAAATCCTGCGCCCAGCCGCCGTTCGACCAGAGATGAATCTTCGCCGCGCGCAACAGGCCGTTTTCGTCAAAACCGACTTTGAACTTCGCCAGAAACGGATGCCGATGTCCAGTGAGCGCCATGTCCTGATCGCGATTAAAACGCACGCGCACCGGCTGGCCCGTGTAATGCGCCGCCAGCGCGGCCAGCGCGGCGGGCGTGGCCGCCTGCGTTTCCTTCCCGCCAAAACCGCCGCCCATGCGCGGCACCTGGACCACGACTTTGTTCGCCGGCAGATGCAGCACGTGCGCGACGACCGCCTGCACCTCGGACGGATGCTGCGTGGACGAAACCACCAACAGCGAACCGTCCTCGCCGCGTTCCGCCCACGCGGCCTGGGTTTCGAGATAAAAATGTTCCTGGCCGCCCAGCTCGAATTCGCCTTCAAGCGTGGACGGCGAGTGGGCGAGTGCGTCGTCACAATTGCCGCGCCGGATGAAATTCGGCTCGTTGTGGAAACTTTTTTCGGCGAGCGCCTGCCGCAAAGTCAGGATGTGTGGCAGCGGCTCATATTCAACCACCACTTTTTCCGCCGCCGCGCGGCACGCCTCCTGAGTTTCGCCGACGACCAGCGCGACCACGTGGCCGTGAAACAAAACCTCCTTGTCCGCCAGCAGGATTTCGTCGCGCCTGGTGCCGACGTCGTTGAGTCCGGGGATGTCCTCGGCGAGCAACACGGCCTTGATGCCGGGTATCTGGCGGGCAGCGGAGGCATCGCGCCTGAGAATCTTCGCCCGCGCATGCGGCGAGCAAACCGGCCAGACTTCGAGAAAGTTTTTCCCGGCGGGCGGATCATCCGTGTAAACCGCCTCACCGGTGACGTGTTTGTGGCCGCTTTCGTGCGGCAGTGGTTTTGCAGGAGACGACGTGAGGAGTCTCTGGCTTTGCTTTTCCAATTTGAAACTCGTTACCTCGTCTCCTGCAGAGTGAAAGAATTTCCCCAGCAAACTGGCGACCAATCCACTGCGATAATCCGCCGAGCCGCGAACATCGGAGATGGGTGTGAACTCCGTCCGCAAAATCGGCAGGACGCCTTGAATTGTCTTTTCGTTCCAGACTTTCCCGAGCAGTGCCGTTTCCGTTTTCTTCGCGCGCGCGGGCATCGCCGCCACTCCGCCGTAGGCCAGGCGCGCGTGGCGCACGACGTTCTGTTTGTCCAAATCCACCGCGAAGCAGGCGGCCACCGTACTGATGTCCATCTCGCGCCGTTTGGAAACTTTGAACCACGAGCATTGGCGCGTAAGCCCCGGTTTTGAGATGCCGCGAGGCACAATGATGGTTTTCAAAATCTCGTCCGCTTGCAGCGCGGTCTTGCGGTAGGCGATAAAGAATTCGCTGATGGGCAGAGTGCGTTCGCGCAGTGGCACAGGCATCTTGCCTGTGAGTTTGTTTTTTTGGTCTTCGGAAACACACAGGCTGGAAGCCTGTGCCACTATGACAACCTTCGCATCCAGCGCTAGCAGCACGGGCGCGCTGTCGCCGATGGGCGAGGCGGTGACAAGGTTGCCGCCCATCGTGGCGCGATTGCGAATTTGCCGCGAACCGAACACGCGCAGCATGTCGCCGAGCGCGGGAAATTCATCGGCCATTTTTTCTTCAATCTGTGTGAGCGACACCGCCGCGCCGATATGCCATTCGGTTTCGGTGGCGTTGATTTCCTTCAACTCCGGCACCGCCTCGACGGAAATGAGCGTCGGGAATTTTTTATAGCGCTTGGTGATGTCGAGGCCGAGTTCCGTGGCGCCGGCGATGAGGCGGGCGTTAGGATGTTTCTCTTTCAGTCGCAGCAGTTCGGTGAGCGAAGTTGGACGAAAGAATTTTTCACCGGCGAATTCGTATTCTGCCGCGCCGGGTTTGGCGCCGGATTTTTTCAGCCGTTCAGCAAAAATATCTTCGCCATTTTTCGCGTGGCGTTCGGCGAAAGCTTCGATGGCCGCATCGCGAATGGGCCGGTAGCCGGTGCAGCGGCAGAGATTGCCGGAGAGTTGATCGTCGAGATCGTCGTGCGTGTGGAGGTCATCGCGATAGTAGCCCTCGAACATTGAGCAGATGAAGCCGGGCGTGCAATAACCGCATTGCGAGCCGTGGCCCTCCACCATCTTGCGCTGAACCGGATGGAGACTTTGGAGTTCGGAGTTCGGCCTGCCCTCCGTAGCCTTCGGGCGAAGGATGGGAGTTCGGAGTTCGGAGTTGGCGACGCCTTCCACACTCACGACCTCGCGCCCGGCGATCAGGCAGACCGGCACGAGACAACTGTTCACCGCGCGATAAACCGGCCGGCCATCCGCGTCGTGCTCGACGACGGCGACGGTGCACGCGCCGCAATCGCCCTCAGCACAGCCTTCCTTCGAGCCGGTCAGTCCACGGCCACGCAAGAATTCCAGCAGCGTCGTGTTGGGAGAACAATTTTCAACCCTGACGATGCGGCCGTTCAGGACAAATTGTAAAGCGGCGGCCATAAACGACTGGGCGCAAGATACTCGAAAATGTTCCCGGTGGCAGCGAAAATTTCATGTATCCGCCGCAGCCGTTTTCATTTGAATTCTTGCAATCGCCGCGCAAACCGGGGAATTTGTGACTGTTCTAATTTGCCGGCGTTACCCGTGAGGAAGAAAATTAAATCAAACTGTGCCCGTTCGGTGCAACCCCGTTTCCGCATTCACTGCGGCGGCGACATCGCGCTGGGACCGGGCAAGGCAGACTTGCTCGCGCTGATCGGGCAGACCGGCTCCATCAACAGGGCGGCAAAACGGATGGGCATGTCCTACATGCGCGCGTGGTCGCTCGTCCAGATGATGAACCGCTGCTTCAAGGAACCGCTCGTTATCGCCGCGCACGGCGGAGAAGGCGGCGGCGGCGCGGAATTGACAGAAACAGGACGCCGAATGCTGGCGCTTTACCGGCAAATGGAGGCAAAGGCCGCAAAGGCAACAAGAGCGACCTGGAACAAAATGCAGTCGCACTTCAAGTCATAGCCCTGGTCCGGCGTGCCCGGCACAAAAGCATTATATTTGACAAAATATAACGCTTCTGGTGAAATTCGGGCTGGGTGAAAAACAAGCTCAAGCCAACCCTGTTTGCCCGCCGGTGTGCGTTCACGCTCATCGAACTGCTCGTGCTCACCGCCATTGTCGGTGTTCTGGCGGCAATGCTTTTGCCTGCGCTGGCGAGAGCGAAGGAAAAAGCGCGTTCAGCCCAATGCGTCGACAACCTTCGTCAGTGGGCCCTGGCCTATCGGCTGTATGCGGACGACAACGACGACTTTCTGCCGCGTCGCGGTCAAGGGGTGCAAGTGCTTGCGGAGATTGATCGGCCCGCAGATTGGTTCAACGCGCTGCCGGTCTATTTCGGCCTTTCCTCCTTTCAACAGATGGTCACCAACAATATGCAGCCCGCCGCCCATACCCAATCCGTTTTCATTTGTCCGACCGCCAATGATCCGGGCGGAACTTATTTCCTTCCCTATGGCATGAACATGAATCTTTCGCCATGGAACCTGCCGCTGGCGACAAGGTTTGGCGAAGTCGTTCAACCGTCCTGCGTCGTTGCCATGGCAGATGCGCCCGGGCCTTATGCCTCGACGTATCCATCAATTCAGCCTTACAGCATTATTGCGCGTCACGCCGGGCGGATCAATTTGCTGTTCCTGGCCGGTCAGGTGCAATCCTTCGCCGGTTCGTATGTGGGCTGCGGCGTGGGTGATCCCGGACTGGCCGATGTGCGCTGGCTCACCGGCACGGCCAGCGATGCCAGCGCCCACAATTATTGACAAAAAAAGAAACCGCCTGTGAAAAATAAGAAACTGATTTGTTTCGCCTTGTTTCCATTGCTGCTTGCCGTGTCGTGCAGCCATAAGGGTGAAACACCGGCGAACAGTCACGTCGTTCGTTGCGCCGTCATCGGTGGCATGACCATGACCGGCTTGTGGCCGGAGATTGCCAAAATGTTTGAGGCGCAAACCGGTTACCGGGTTGAAGTTGTGGCGACCGGCCCGCGTCCCATTCTTGATGCCGCCATGCGCGCGGGCAAGGTGGATTTGCTCACGATGCACTCCGGCGACATCACCACCGACCTCGTGGCCGACGGCTATGGCGTCAATCTGCGGCCGTGGACACGCAATGAATTGTGCATTGTCGGCCCGCCGGACGACCCGGCACATATCCGGGGCATGACCAACGGCGCTGCCGCGCTCCGCAAAATTGCCCGGAGCAAGGCGCGCTTCGTGGATTTTCAAGGCATCGGCAGCCGCGAACTCGTCCACACCTTGTGGCGGCTGGCGGACGCCGAGCCGAAAGGAGATTGGGTTCTCAAGGACGACACCATTTCCAAATTTAACATTCTCCAATTCGCGCGCACCAACGATGCCTACGTCGTCGTCGGCTACATTCCGGCGCAAATGGGCAAGATGCCGGCAGGCGGAATGGAAATTCTGGTCAAAGGCGACCCGGTCATGCGGCGTCCCTTCGTTGTCATGGAAACCAATCCCAGGAAGTTTCCGCAGGTGAATTACGCGGGAGCGCAAGCATTGTCCGACTTTCTGCTTTCCGACAAGGTGCAGAATTTTCTGCTGGAATTTGGCCGCTGGACCAATGGGCCGGGACCGCTCTTTTTTCCGGTGGCAACCTCTCGTGACTGAATTGCACAACAAAAAATAAATTGAACACCATGAAATCAACACAAAGTTTATTACTCGCCGTTGTCTGCGGCATAATTTTCACCCTGCCTTTCACCGGTAAAGCGGCGTTATACACCATTAACGACACCATTGCCGACGCGTTCCTGTCGGGGGCTTCGCCGACCTTGAATTTCGGCGGCGCGGGGACGCTGGCCATCGCTCCGGCATCCTCGCCCAAAGGTGAATTTGACAGTGTGATCATGTTCAACACCGCAAGCGCCGTCAGCCAGTTCAATACAACTTACGGCGCGGGAAATTGGACCATCACCGGCTTCACGTTATCGCTGGCCAGCAACTTCGGCACCCAAGGCGCGATTCCGAACAACAGTCTGCTTAACACTGTCAGCGGGGGCAGTTTCGGCATTGATTGGCTGGCGAATGACAGTTGGGTGGAAGGCACGGGCGGCGGCAACGGCGCGGCCAACGGGGCCGTGAGTTTCAATTCGATTGCCAGTTTGCTCTCGCCGGGCTATGACTCGCTGGGCACTTATACTTACGCACCTCCGGGCAATAACGTTTATGCCAATTACTCGCTGCCGCTCGATGCCAACCTCGTATCCGGGGCCGCGGCGGGAGGAGATGTTTCTCTTTATTTTTACGCGGCGGATAACCAGGTAAGCTACCTGTTTAATTCCAAAGACTTCGCATCCAATCACCCCGAACTGACCATCACGGCGGTCCCTGTTCCAGAGCCGACCACCCTGACACTGGTGGCCGCATCGCTCGGCGGCTTTCTGTTTTCACGCAGGCAGAGAAGGAAAAAATGAGCCGCCGTCCGGCAATTATCTTCGCAGTCACGTTGCTATGCCTTGGTTCAATCGCAAAGGCGCAGGTCACTTATACCGGCACGGATTACGCCGACGCCTTTCTCGCCACAGGTTCGCCGAACAACCCGGAAGGGACCGACTTGACGGGGTTAAACTTTGGAGGAGCGGGCACATTGGTCGTCGCTCCGGCAGCATCGGTTAAGGGCGAATTTCAGAGTGTGCTCAAGTTCAATCTTACGAATGCGGTGGCGATGTTCAACACGAACTATGGCGCGGGCAACTGGATAATCACCAACATTTCGCTCGAATTAACCAGCAACTACGGCACGAGCAATGTCCAGCCGAACAACGCGATCTTTCCCGTGATCAACGGTGGTCAATTTGTCATCGAAAGGCTGTCCAATGATGATTGGGTGGAAGGAACCGGAACGCCGAACCTGCCCACAACGGACGGCGTGACCTACGATTCGCTTCCCGACCTGTTGTCCGGCGCACACGAAATCCTCTGCACAAACACTTACACGCCGCCGGGCAACAACGTGCCGGTCACATATACCCTGCCGCTCAATACAAACCTCGTAGCCGATGTGTCGGGTGGCGGCGACGTGACGTTTCTTTTTTACGCGGCAGACGATCAGATTGGTTATCTGTTCAATTCTTACAGCTACGGACGCGGCAATGAGCCGTTGATCAATGTCACCGCCACGTTGAACGCGGTGCAGCCAAAAATTCTCTACGGCTGTTTTGCGAACGCGAACTTTCATCTCACCGGCCACGGCGTGACGAACTGGCAATACCAGGTGCAGGCCAACTCCGATTTGGCGACGACCAACTGGCAAACCATTGGCACGACGACAGCCGACAGCACGGGAATGATTCAGTTTGACGACACCACTGTTACGAACCAACCGCAACGCTTCTATCGGCTTTCCCGTTGAACTTGCACAGTGAAAAATCAATAATTCAGAATTGTCATGCACGACTTAACGACATTTAATTGGACGATCTTGCTGGCTGCCGTCTTTGCGGTGGCATTTTTTTATTCGTCAGTCGGCCACGGCGGCGCGACGGGTTATCTGGCCGCACTGGCTTTGGTCGGAATCGCACCCATCTCCGCGCGGGTGGCGGTGTTGATTGCCAACGTTCTGGTCGCCGGCATCGCCTGGTGGCGGTTTGGCCGGGCGGGACATTTCGACTGGCGCGTGCTGCTTTCGTTTGCGGTCGTCTCCGTGCCGTGCGCGTGGCTGGGCAGCCGGATCCACATCAGTCCGCAGGTTTACAAAATCGTCCTCGGCGTGGTGCTGGCCGCGGCGGGACTTGTCCTGCTGCCGCGCTCGCGCTGGCAGACCGACGACGTGCTGCTGCACAAGTTTTTCCTGC
>Ga0181538_10003983_pt1 | contig 14100 bp, 8 predicted proteins | sample PEATcosm2014_Bin_40_FD_119773 | JGI IMG/M metagenome (GOLD analysis project Ga0181538, IMG submission 119773) | Peatland microbial communities from MTU Mesocosm Facility, Houghton, MI, USA - PEATcosm2014_Bin23_30_metaG | ecosystem: Environmental > Terrestrial > Soil > Wetlands > Peat | place...
CTGCCGTCGGATTTGCAGAGGCGCAAGATTAATATCATCCTGGCGGTTCTGTTGGTTGGCCTGCTCCTGGGCGGCCTCGTTGCGCTGGTGGCGGTGGTCAGCAACAAGGTGGGCGTCCGTTGAGTTGTCGGTGTGGCGCTCAGGGAGTGGCCGCTGTCCTTCTATGCGAAACATCCCGGCTGCCGCCGAGCGTATTGATCAATTCCACGCCCGCGGTCATCTGTTCCATTTGCAAATTCAACGCCGTGCGCTGATTACTCAACAATCTCGTTTGTGCGGTGATGACATTGAGATATATCCCGCCATTTGCCGCGAATTGCGTCGTCCTTTGGCCCGGCGGTTTTCCAGCCATCCGTTTCCTTGGATGGCACCGGCGTCAACCCCTTGAAAGCTCCGGACGTTTGAACGGACGGCGTCGCATATTACGGCGCGAAGCTGCAACCACTGGCGAGCAAAGCAAAGCCGAGGATTGCGACAATCGCCGCCGGTTGCAGGGCAATTCCAGGTTCGACTTTCCTTTTGTGCGTTCGCTCCCGCCACAATCGCAGGCGATCCAAATAAAGATAAACCACCGGCGTTGTGAACAGCGTCAGCGCCTGGCTCATGATCAATCCGCCGACAATCGTGATGCCGAGCGGACGACGGAGTTCCGACCCGGTTCCGGAACTCAAAATCAGCGGCAACGCCCCGAATATGGCCGACATCGTCGTCATCAAAATCGGGCGGAAGCGCAGCAGGCACGCCTGAAAGATAGCGTCGCGCGAATTTTTCCCCTCTTCGCGCTCCGCCGCGAGCGCGAAGTCCACCATCATGATCGCATTTTTCTTCACGATGCCGATGAGCAGCAAGATTCCAATGATGGCAATGATGCTTAAGTCTGTTCTGAAAATCAGCAACGCGAGCACCGCACCCACGCCGGCCGACGGCAGTGTTGATAAAATGGTTATCGGATGAATGTAACTTTCGTAAAGAATTCCGAGCACGATATAGACCGCCACCAGTGCGGCGAGAATCAGAAAAGGTTCGGTCGCCAGCGATTGTTGAAATGCCTGCAGCGTTCCCGAAAAATTGCCGTGAATTCTTCCGGGCATCCCGATGTTTTGTTCCATTTGTTGAATGGTTTTGACGGCGTCGCTCAAGGCAATTCCCGGCGCGAGATTGAATGAGAGCGTGACGGACGGAAACTGTCCTTGATGATTCACGGCGATGGGTGCGGTCGTCGGCTCGTAATGTGCAATGGCGTTGAGCGGAACGACCGAGCTGCTGTTGGTCGCGCGAAGATAAATAGCGTTGAGACCTTGCGGGCCCTGCCAGAATTGCGGGGCCGCTTCCATGACGACGTGATACTGGTTCAACGACGTGTACATTGTCGAGACCTGCGCCTGCCCGAACGCATCGTAGAGCGTCTGGTCAATCGTCTGCGGCGAAATGCCGAGCCGCGCCGCCGTCGGCCGGTCATAAACGAGCGATGCCTGCAAGCCGTTGTTTTGCTGGTCGGTGTTCACCTCGGTGAAGCCGGGCAAGGTCTTCATTTGCTGAAGGAGAATCGGCCCCCATTTGACCAGGTCGTCCAGGGTTTCACTTTGAATCGTATATTGATATTGCGCGCTGCTCTGCCGCCCGCCGATGCGCAAATCCTGTCCGGCCTGCAAAAACAACGATGCGCCCGGCACGGAGGCGAGTTTCGGCCGCAGGCGGGCTATAATCTGATCGGCGCGGACTTTGCGTTCTCCGAGCGGCTTGAGCGCCAGGAAAATAAATCCGCTGTTGGCGGCGCCACCGCCGCCGGTGAACGCGATGACGTTTTGCACCGCCGGATCGCTTTTGATTAAATTGTCAAACCGGGCTGCCGCCGATTGCATCACCGGAAACGAAGCGTCCTGCGCGCCTTGAATGCCGCCCATGATTGTACCGTTGTCCTGTTGCGGAAAAAATCCTTTCGGCACGCTGACGAACAGGAAAATGTTGAAAGCGATCGTGAACAAAAGAACCATCAGCGTAATCGCCGGATGTCGCAGCACGACGCGTAAACTTCGTTCATACGCGCCGAGCAGCTTCGCAAATGCTTTTTCACTCGCGCGATAAGCCTTTCCGTGTTCCTCCGGTTTTCGATGCCGGAGGAGGCGCGAACACATCATCGGCGTCGTCGTGAGGGATACAACGAGCGAGACGAGAATGGCGGTCGAAAGCACGACGGCAAATTCGCGGAACAATCGGCCGACGATTCCACCCATCAGCAGAATCGGGATGAAAACCACCACCAGCGAAACGCTGATGGAGAGCACGGTGAACCCGACTTCGCGCGCGCCTCTCAGCGCCGCGGCCATGGGCGTCATGCCGGCTTCCAAATGGCGCGACACGTTTTCGATGACGACAATCGCGTCATCCACCACGAAGCCCGTCGAAATCGTCAGCGCCATCAGCGAAAGATTGTCCACGCTGTAACCGAACAGATACATCACACCAAACGTGCCGATCAGGGAAACGGGAACGACGACGGCGGGAATCAGCGTTGCGCGCGGGCTGCGCAGAAAAATAAACACGACCAGGATCACGAGCGCGATGGCGATGAGCAGGGTGCGTTCAATTTCGCGCACCGACGCGCGAATCGTCGTCGTGCGGTCGAGCACCACGCTCAGGTTGATCCCCGCCGGGATTGACGCCTTGAGTGACGGCAGCGCGGCTTTGATCCGGTCAACGGTTTCAATGATGTTCGCGCCCGGCTCGCGCAGGATGATGAGCGGGACGCTCGGCTTGCCGTTCAGAAAACCGGCCGTGCGGATATTTTCAACCCCGTCGGTCACATTGGCGATGTCCGAGAGCCGGATGGCCGCGCCGTTGCGATAAGCGACGATGAGCGGTTTGTAATCGGCGGCCTTGAGCAATTGGTCGTTCGCGAGAATGTCCGCGGTGGTGTGGTCGTCGGCCAACTGGCCTTTCGCCAGGTTCGCATTTTGCTGGCTCAACATGGCGCTCACGTCGGTGAGACTCAAGCCGAAGCTGTTCAACAGGGTGGGATTGACTTCCACGCGCACCGCCGGCAGCGCGCCGCCGCCGATGTTGACCTGGCCGACGCCTTCAATTTGCAGGAGCCGTTGCTGAATAATCGTGGAGGCTGCATCGTAAAGTTTTCCGCGATCATAAATGTCCGACGTCAGCGCCAGAATGATGATCGGCGCGTCGGCGGGATTGACTTTGCGATACGTCGGATTGCTTGGAAGATTCGCCGGAAGGTTCGCGCGCGCGGCGTTGATGGCGGCCTGAACATCGCGCGCGGCGCCGTCAATATTGCGGTTCAGGTCGAATTGCAGCGTGATTGAACTCGAGCCGAGAACACTTGATGAAGTCATTTCGTTCACGCCCGCGATGTGGCCAAGTTGCCGTTCCAGCGGCGCGGCGACGGACGACGCCATGATTTCCGGACTCGCGCCCGGCAGTGACGCGCCAATGCTGATGGTCGGGAAATCCACTTGCGGCAGCGGCGCGACCGGCAATTGCAAATACGCGACCGCGCCGGCCAGCGCAATTGCCGCAGTCAGGAGTGCCGTGCCGACCGAACGATGAATGAATGGCGCGGAAATATTCATCAAATTTCAACAGGAATAATTCCCCCGCTTTTAACCGTTTCATTCGACCGTGAAAATTTCGCAGCCAGACGTCCAAAGAAAAGATAAATCACCGGGGTCGTGTAAAGCGTCAGCACCTGGCTCACGATCAATCCGCCGACGATGGCGATGCCGAGCGGCTTGCGCAATTCCGAGCCGACGCCATTCCCTAATGCGAGCGGCAATCCACCGAACATCGCGGCAAAAGTCGTCATCAGGATCGGCCGGAAGCGCAGCAGGCACGCCTGATAAATGGCCTCCATCGGCGGTTTTTTTTCCTTCCGTTCCAAGTCGAGCGCGAAATCAATCATCATGATCGCGTTCTTTTGCACAATGCCGATCAGCAAAATGATGCCGATGAGCGCGACCACGCCGAGTTCCGTCCCGGTGACCAGCAGCGCGAGAATTGCGCCGGCTCCCGCCGATGGCAGCGTTGAGAGGATCGTGATGGGATGAATGTAGCTTTCGTAGAGAACGCCGAGGATGATGTACACGGTGACAATCGCCGCGAGAATGAGCAGCGGCTCGTTCGCCAGCGAGGCGATGAACGCCTGCGCCGTTCCTTGAAACGAAGCCTGCACGCTCAACGGCATGTCCAATTCCTTTTGCGCGGCTTCGATTGCTTTCGTCGCTTCGCCGAGCGCCGCGCCGGGCGCGAGATTGAAGGAAATGGTCACCGCCGGGAATTGCCCCTGATGATTGATTGCCAGCGGCGCGATACCTGATTCAAAATGCGTGAACGCGCTCAATGGCACTGCGCTGCCGGATGAGGAAAGCACGTAAATGTCATTCAGCTTCGACGGATTGCGTTGAAATTCCGGCAGCGCTTCCAAAATGACGTGATACTGGTTCAGTTGTGTAAAGAGCGTCGAGATTTGCCGCTGGCCAAACGCGTCATACAGCGCGTTGTCAATCGCCTGCGGTGTGATGCCGAGGCGCGACGCCGTCACGCGATCAATCACCAGCATCGCCTGCGAGCCGTGCGTTTGCTGGTCGGTCGCCACGTCGTGTAGTTGCGGCAGCGTTTGCAATTTGTCCACCAACTTCGTCGTCCACTGATTTAATTCGTCCGCATTGGCATCTTCGAGCGCGTATTGATATTCCGTCCGGCTGACGCGGTCTTCGACGGTCAAATCCTGCACCGGCTGCATGTAAAGCGTTATGCCGTCCACTTTCGCAAGTTCGGGTTGTAACCGCCGGATCACTTCGCTCGCGCTGATTTTTCGTTCCGCAAGCGGTTTGAGATTGATGAGAACGCGTCCACTGTTGAGCGTCGAGTTGATGCCGTCCACACCGATGAACGACGACAGGCTTTCAACCGCCGGATCTTTCAAAATCACTTGCGCGAGCGCCTGTTGCCGGTCGGCCATGGCAGTAAAAGAAATATTTTGTGCGGCGTCGGAAATGCCTTGAATCACACCGGTGTCCTGCACGGGGAAAAATCCCTTCGGCACGATGACGTAGAGAAAAATCGTGAACCCGAGCGTTGCGACGGCCACAATCAGGGTCGCCGTCTGGCGGGTGAGAACCCATTGCAGGGTTCGTCCATAAAATTTAATCACGCGATTATAAACACGTTCGGACGCCTCAAAAAAGCGGCCATGTTTTTTCTCGTCGGCCTTCGCTTTGAGCAGGCGCGAACACATCATCGGCGTAAGCGTCAGTGAAACACAGGCGGAAACGAGAATCGTCACGCTCAGGGTCACGGCAAATTCGCGGAACAATCGCCCAACGATGTCGCCCATGAACAGCAGCGGAATCAGCCCGGCGATCAGCGAAACCGTTAGCGAAATAATCGTGAACCCGATTTGCTCCGCGCCTTTCAACGCGGCTTGCAATGGTTTTTCGCCTTGCTCGATGTAGCGAAAAACGTTTTCGATCATCACGATGGCGTCATCCACGACGAAACCAGTGGAAATCGTCAACGCCATCAGCGTGAGATTGTTCAGGCTGTAACCGAGCAGATACATCACGCCCAAAGTGCCGACGAGCGAGAGCGGCACGGCCACACTGGGAATAATCGTCGCATACACATTTCGCAGGAACAAAAAGATTGCCAGCACGACGAGCGCGATGGTGAGCATCAGCGAAAATTGCACGTCGCGCACCGACGCGCGAATCGTCGTTGTGCGGTCGGTGAGGATTGAAACGTCCATTGACGCCGGCAGATTTGCTTTGAGCTGCGGCAGAAGTTTTTTCACACGGTCCACGACTTGAATGATGTTCGCGCCGGGCTGCCGCTGAATGTTCACGATGACCGCCGGTGTATTATTCATCCACGCCGCGAGCTTGGCGTTTTCGACATCGTCAATCACCTTCGCCACGTCGGACAAAACGACCGGCGCGCCGTTGCGGTATGCAATGACAAGCGATTGATAATCCTTGCTGCTCAAAAGCTGGTCGTTCGCATTGATTTCGTAAGCCTGGTGCGCACCGTCGAAATTGCCTTTCGCCAGGTTCACGCTGGCCTGTTGCAAAGAGGTGCGAATATCGTCAATGTTCAAGCCGTAAGCCAAAAGTTCGGTGGGATTGACTTGAACGCGAACGGCCGGCTTTTCTCCACCGCTGATGGTCACGAGTCCGACGCCCGTCACCTGTGAGATTTTTTGCGCAAGCCGCGTGTCGGTATAATCCTCGACCTGCGAAAGCGGAAAACTTTTCGACGTAACGGCCAGCGTGAGGATGGGCGCATCGGCGGGATTGGATTTGCTGTAAATCGGCGGCGAGGGCAACCCCGGCGGCAGATAAGTTTGCGCCGCGTTGATGGCCGCCTGCACTTCCTGTTCGGCCACGTCAATGTTCAGGTTCAGCGCGAATTGCAGGGTGATAATCGAACTGCCGCCGGAGCTGATCGAAGTCATTTGGTTCAGTCCGGGCAATTCGCCGAACTGCCGTTCGAGCGGCGCGGTGATGGCTGATGCGGCCACGTCGGGACTTGCTCCCGGATAAAAAGTCACTACTTGAATCGTGGGATAATCCACCTCTGGCAAAGCGGAAACGGCGAGTTGCTTGTACGCGATAACGCCGGTCAGCAAAACCGCGATCATCAGCAGCGACGTCGCCACCGGCCGCAAGATAAATGGACGGGAAGGACTCACTGTGGATTTTTCTTGTGCCCTCCGCCTTTGCCCATCCCGCCCCCGGCTGGACGAACTGTCACTTTTGCGCCGTCGGTCAGCTTGTTGAAATTATCTGCGGCGACAACCGTGCCCGGATCAATTGCCTCCACCGCCGAGACATTGCCATCGGTGGTGCCAACCGTGATGGTTTGCATCGAAACGGTTTGATTCGTGCCGGTTTGATCCGGCTTGATTAGATAAACAAACGCATTGTCGGCATTGCGCTGAATCACGGTGTTCGGGAGAAGGGTCGCGTCTTTGAGCGTGTCCACGAGCAGCCGCGCGTTGACGAACTGATTGGGGAAAAGTGCTTCGTCGTCGTTGGTGAAAATGGCCCTGAGCTTGACCGTGCCGGTCGTCGGGTCAATCTGGTTGTCCAGCGTTTCCAGGGTTCCCGTCGCAATTTTTTTGGTTTGCGCGCGGTCGAATACGTCCACCGTCAGCGTATTCCCCGCCCGCAACTGCTGCTGGATTCGCGGCAGATCATCTTCCGCCACGTTGAAAATCACCGTGATAGGCTGAAGCTCCGTGATGACGAGCAAAGGATTCGTGCTGTTTGCTTGAACGAGGTTGCCCGCGTCAACCAACCGCAAGCCCACGCGTCCTGAAATCGGCGCGGTGATATAGCAGTAAGCGAGCTGGACTTGGGCGCTTTCCACCGCGGCCGCGTCCGCCTTCACAGCGGCTTCGAGCTCCTTTACCTGGGCGGCGACCTGGTCATAGGCGTCCTGCGAATCAATTTTGGCGGCGATCAGGGCGGCTTCGCGTTTCAATTCGACCTGCTCAAGATTCAATTGCGCCTGGTCCTGATTTCTTTTGGCCGTGGCCTGATCCAGCGCTGCCTGGTTTGGTCCCGGATCGATCTCCACCAGCGGGTCGCCGACGTGAACCAATTGCCCTTCCTGATAGTTCACCTTAATGATCTGGCCCTGCACGCGGCTGTTCACCGACACGGTATTGAGCGGTGTCACCACACCCAAAGCAGTGACATAGATTCCAATGTCGCCCGGTTGCGCCGTTGCGGTGCTGACCATGGTGGTTGCCGGACCCGGCCCTCCTCGTCCGTGTGTTCCCTGTGTTTCCGATTGCGATTGTCCCCCGGATCGCAAAAAGAAAATGCCTCCCGCCACGAGCAGAATCACAATCACAATCCATAACCAATAGCGGCGTTTCCTGCCGGACGCCGGTTTCGAAGGCACGGTTGGGGGTTCGCTGGAGCGAGCTGGATGCGGTATTGAATCAGACATTTTTAACTCCGTTCGAATTTTCTTTCATCAATCAAAAAAGCGTTGAAAGGCACCGCGCGACGTCCAGCGCTCTTGGAACAACCTCAATTGGGTTGATCTTTCCTTGCCGTTGACGTTGCGGGATTCGGCGCTATCCACGGTTGCTGGCTTCCCGAAGCAGTTCTCGGCATCTTGGTTTGCGCCAATCGGGGGTATCGCACGCGTACCAGAAAACTGTCCGTGTCAAATTTGTTTACCCTGACAAACAGGGGCTTGGAGTAACGGGTGTCGTTGGATCTCCGGAAACGGATTCTCATATTGCTGCATTCTCCGTGGTGGTGTTCGCGTTCATTGCCATTGTCTTTTTGGTTCTTTGCGCTGCGCGTGAATGTAATGGAAGTCCGCGGGACTGCCCGTCCTCCGCGCGGAACGTAACTCAGCGGGTTCCGCGAGGAGTTGGTGGATGGTTTGAAGCAGCTTCGGAAAATCGAGCGGCTTTTCCAGCAGTGCTCCGACCCCCGCCCCCAACGCAGTGAAGAGTTGATTCGATTTGGCAGTGATAATTATCACCGCCAGCAAGGGGTTTTCCATCGTGAGTCTTTCGAAAATGTCCCACCCGCTCTGTCCGGGCAGGTTCAAATCGAGCAGAACCAAATCAACCTTTGCGGCAGCAGCGATTTCGACTGCAGCCGTTCCGTCAGCGGCCGCCCAAACCAAATAGCCTTCACCAACCAGAACGCGCGTCAGCATTTCACGCACGGAGGAATCGTCGTCCACGACCAATATCCGGGGCCCGACAAGTTTAATACTTCCACTCTGGCCCGCCTCATTGGGCGCAGGTAAACCGCCAGATTCCTTTGGACGCTTCATTGACTTGCTCCATTTGGACAACTTTCAATCGGCTGGCTCAAATAAGTGGTCTTGAAGCCGGGATCAATCAGTCGTTGCCCGCGCTCCGCCTCGGATTCGGCCAGCAAATCGGCAATGGTAGCGAGCAGGAGAGACAAATTCAGCGGCTTCTCCATCAGGGCATCAATGCCGAGTTTCGCGGCATGCTCGTATTGCTGCGGCCTCGCGGTGATGACGATGACGGGCACCAAAGGATGCGTCTGGTTCATCAAGTCGAACGCGTCCCAGCCGTCCCGGTCCGGCATGTTCAGGTCCAGCAAAACCAGGTCCGGCCCGACCGCGATGAACTTCGCGGCGGCCTCGCGACCCGTGGCGGCGAAAACCACATCGTATTGCTCCAAGGTCAGAACCTGTCCGAGCGTCTGCCGGATGGCGGCGTCATCATCAGCCAGTAAAATTTTCTTCATAGAAAGTCGCTCCTTGCCTTTAGCCCGAACCATGCCAATGCCGGAAAAGCCGGGGCTTCCTTTAAAACACGGGGAATTGCGAGAGCGGGAAAACGAGGGAACGGGAGTCTGCTGCTTACCAGCTATACCGACCTGCTCAATCCTTTTGCAAAGGCCAGGCATGCGGACAATGTGGAAGGTCATGGGCATCGTCTTTACACTGCCTCCTTCCGGGCAAGCCACACTGTGCCGGAACTTGAGCCATGGCATCACCCCACCTCCATGTATTTGTGCGTTAATCCGGTTCCGGTTTCGATGGAAATTAATACGGAGCTGAACTGCTTGAAATTCCGTAATGGTTTATCCTTTTGCACTCCGGCCCGCTTCGGTCTTTTTACGAGCCTCCAGTTTTGGTCTGGGTGTGAGTTGCGAGTGCGGCGATGCGGGCGGGGGCTGGATTGCAGGCATTGGAATTGGAGAACTGTTTTTGCTTGCGAACACCATGAGAATACCAAGCGCCAGCAATCCCGAGGCTGTCGCCGTCAGGCTGACGTAGAGCAGTCCGACCGGCGGCTGGAACTTGAATTCAACCTGATGTGTTCCCGCCACAAGGTGAACCCCGCGCATCAAAAAATTGCAACGCAACAACGGCGCCGGGTTGCCATCCACCAAAACTTTCCAGTCCGGATCAAAATGATCGTTTAACAGCAACACGGAAGGCGCAGCCACCTCGGCTTTGAGCACGAGGTCTTTGGGGGCATAATGGACAAACTCTACCGTGCCAGCGGGCAGGTTGGTATTTTCAGTCGTCGAATCGGACGGCAGACTCCCGTCGACAATCACGCTGGATTGCGGGTTGAATGCCGGGCTGAACATTTGTTTCAGCACAGCGGAGTCGTTGGTATTGACCTGCCAGTGGCGGTAGAGCTTTACGCGCGGCAAGGCGTCGGTGAATTCGAAGAGAGCAACGTTCCCGTCAGCCACGGGGACGGCAGTTAATTGTTCCAACCTGGTGACTGTGGTAATCCCCGGCTTGGGCACAATTCTAAAACGCGCGACAATCCGGAGCGGAGTCTGCGCCAGAAAATCCTGTTCGTTCCAGAAAACACCGAAACTCTCCGGGGCCAGGATGTAACGGGTATTGGTAAGCTGCCAAGCGCGGCTGAAGGAGCTCAAATGATTTGTCGCATCACTGTGGTCCGCCGCCTTCACGAAGGCCAAAAAGTCCTCCGGCACTCGCGGCATTTCCACCACATCGAACGACTGGATGTTATAGAAAGGCAATTGCTGTTGCAGCCATTCGACCCGGTAAAGCTGGCCAAGCACCTTCAGTTGCGGCGGCAGCTCAACCGGGTCAATCGCGACCCGGTGCTCGTAAGGTTTGTCCCGCAACAGGTCAATAATCGGATTGCTGGCATACTTGTCCTGATAATTCCAATAAACAATCCAAGGCTGGTTTGCCAGACCGAGGTCCGCCACCAACAGCAACCCCAGCCAAACCCCGCCGGCGCGCCTGCCCGCAAACGCGCCGCTGGAGATCAAAACCATGAGTCCGACCGCCAGAGCAAAAAACGTGACAAACCACCCGACTTGGTGAACGCTGAAAGTGGCGATGGAGTTCAAGTCTCCACCCACCCGGACGGAGCGCAAATATTGCTCCAGTTCGTCGTGGTGGCGGGCATAAACCAGCCAGGCCGCCAGACTCGCAACCCAGGCCAGCCCGCATCCGTAAACCCAGTATTTTTCAAACTTGGCGGCCCGGTTCCACCAGCTGCGCAGTCCGGCCCAACGGGAGGCGATGTTCGTTCTGGTTGCTTGCATGTATTTGCGCCATAAGCCATCAACGCCAAAGGTGAAAAGCACCACCAAAGCAAAACTGAACAGGTAAAGGAATTTGACCGGATTGCGAATTGTTGAGAAGTAGGGCAGCGCATAAACCAAACGATAAAAGGGCGCAAAACGGCCAAGGGCGAGCAACAACGAGAGGATGGCAACCCCCAGCCAAAACCAAAGCCACCTTCGTTGCTCGAGGTTGAAAACGAAATCCCTGCGGCGCAGGGATTGTATTGCCGCCCAGAACGCCACCAACACGACCAGCACACCCGTATAATTGCCGCCTCCGGAATAGCGTAAAATTCTTGTTGGTGGCGGGCCCTGGCTGCCATTTTCAAAATATTTTTCCCAGGCGGGATCACGTCCTATCATGCCCCAGTAATTGCCACCATGGAGTGTATCCATGCGATAACCGAAAAGGCCGGGCACGATCAGGCTCAGCATCTCACGTTTGGGCAAACTCCATTGCGTGGCCCAATCCCAACGCTGCGTTTTGAGTTGGGTGTCCGGTTGTGCTCCCGTCACGCCTCCGACCGCCACCCCTTTGATTGAGGTAGTTACCAGCCCCGAAATGGACTGGGCCGCCAGAAAAGCCGCACAAGCCGTGACTAACACCAACCGCCCCAAGCCAACAGCCAGGTTCCTTGCCCGCGAACCTTCTGCAATCCATGCCTGATAGATCACGAACGCCGCGACATACAGGCTGAAAATGGCTCCGACGTCAGCGCCCTCGATAACGCCCATTCCCAAGGCAAATCCGGCCAAAATCAGACGCAGCCAACGCTGGCGCGGGGAGGTGTCCGTTAGCGCCGCGAGCGCCAGAAAACTCAGCCCGGCTGTTATCACGTGCGCCGACATTCCCCAACACGCGACGGAGAAAAAGGTGGAATTCAACATTGCCGCCAGCCCGCCCAAAACGCACGCCGGCGGGCTCAAGCGCGACTGTCGGGAAAAAAACCATGCTCCCAAGCCAAGGATCAACAGCGACACAATCGCACGAATCTTGGAAAACCAAACCGGCCCCAATAACCATTCCAGACCGAAACTGATGTCCGGAGAGGCCGCACCTCCATTAAAACCCACACTGTTCAAGTCTGACCAGCAGCCGGTAAATCTATCCGGCAGACGGTGGCACTGCGCCATCAACTCGCCCAGTGGACCATCATTTGAAAATTGGGTTTGTTCCGGCAGAAAGACGCCGTGCAACAGGACAGCAATCACCACAAAGAACAGTCCCAGCGTGGTGCACATCCCTCCTTCCAGCGTTCTTGCCATGGCGGATGACCATTTCATGTCATTTGGGATTTACATTTGGAAGGGCGAAGTTTTGAAAGTGCTGATATTCCCTCCAACAATTGAAACGCGTGTGCAGAAAACGGAGCATCCACAGATTGCCGAGCTGTCTGGAATTTCGCAGCCGGCGGGGATTCGGCAAAAATATGCAATCGCAGATGCCAACCATCCAAGACAGCTTCGATATAAACCCGCAGCACATGGGACCAGCGGCGCACCATTGTTCCGACGGCCGGCGCCTCTATTGCCAAAGATTTGGATTTTTTCGGCAAGGCAGTTGGCTTGGGGACGGATGAGTGGTCGGCAGTCGGAGAAGTTTCGTCCAAGGTTGCGGGCACATGGTTAGCCTGAGTTGCGACCCCTCTAATCAATGGACCCTCCACTGTGACGAAGTATCCTGGAAAGAGGGCAAACAGAACTTTTCGTCAGGAAGGGAAACAGGATGCGGAAGGTGTGCGGCGGTCGGCGGTTCCTGCCTGCTCCAATGGGTGAGGTCGCGCCCCAGCAATGCGCTCAGACGGTCAACTTCCGTAGCGAATTCCCGCCGCAGGGAAAGCTGCAAGTCAGGCGCGAGCGGCGGCCGCTTTTCAAGCCGGGTGTTAAACTGGCCGAGTCGATCCCCGACCTTTTGGATTGTGGCGAAGGCCGAGTGCGGCAGCCAGGAACGCAGGGCAATTGCCGTTCCACGCACCAGTGGATCATTCAAAAAGGCCCGCAAGGCCGGACACCTCACGGACTTGTTTCCATTAATCACTTCAAAATTGATGTTAACGTGGCTGGAATCGACGCCCAAAAAATGGAGTGTGTCGCGGTAGGCGCCGGCGGTGTCAGCAACAAAGTCATCATAAATGATCACTTGCACGCGTTCGCGGCCAAAGGCGTCAAAATAGCGCCGAACCTGTTCGGTGTAGCGCGCGGTTGCTCGATAGACCAACCCCTGCGCGAAATAAGTCTGCCGGGTAATGCGGCGTCCCGCGCGCCGGTCATCTTCCGCAGCCAGGGCCTCTTTGAAAGTGGGCAGATGTTCGTTGCCGTCGGCACGAAACTGATGATACAACGAATACAACATGTCCACTGGCTCCCGCAGCAGGATAATGATACGGGCATCCGGACTGAAGGCTTTGATTTCGACAGCGGCCTGATGCGAAAAAAGATACCAGACCGAGGCTTCGCCCACACAGGCCTGGCCATCACAAGCGGCAAACTCTGCCAGGTAAGCACTCTGGTTACGGCGGTAAAACTGGGGGCCAAAACGCAAATCCGAACCGAAGAAATGCATTTCCTTTCTTGCGACGTAAATATCCGGATGTGCCGCCAGATAATGGGCAAAGGCCGACGTGCCACACTTGGGCGATCCGACGATAAAAACATTTGGTTTTTTATTGTGAGGCATCGTTCAAATTGAAAAGTCGTTCAAAGACATCTGCACGAGTTCGAGAATGGCGCGGGAACAGCCCTCCACATTTTGGGCGACGGTATCAATGAAGTTCTCCCGCTCCCCCGGACGGGGCACGTCAAAAGGAAAATCCAAGAGCCGGTCAAGTTTGCCGGCTCGGGCACTGCGGTAAAGTCCCTTGGGATCGCGCCCGGTGCACACGTCCAACGGCGCATGAATGTAAATCCAGACCAACCGACCGTTGAGCACCCGCGCAACAATGTCCCGCTGGCAGTGTTGGGGTGCCATGGTGGCAGCCACCACGTTCAGGCCCTGTTCTGCTGCCACCCGGGC
>Ga0181538_10003984_pt1 | contig 14099 bp, 8 predicted proteins | sample PEATcosm2014_Bin_40_FD_119773 | JGI IMG/M metagenome (GOLD analysis project Ga0181538, IMG submission 119773) | Peatland microbial communities from MTU Mesocosm Facility, Houghton, MI, USA - PEATcosm2014_Bin23_30_metaG | ecosystem: Environmental > Terrestrial > Soil > Wetlands > Peat | place...
GACATAGTATTCTCCATCGTCAGAAAAGTTCGGGGGCAGGGGCGGCAGGCAAACCGTCCCCACGAAAGGTGAGACAGACGTCCACAGCCCTTACAGGTTAGCAGAACCAGGGCTAGGTTGTCAAGCCCAGAATGGTACGCTAGATAACTGGAAGAGACAGCCCTCTCCCTTGGGGAGAAAGCTGTTGCGGTGGGTTTGGCTGGCGCACAGCGAAGCTGTGCGTATTGCTGAGCCTTGGCACATCAAGACCGCAGAGCTTCACTCTGCGCCAACCCGCGTATGCGCCACCCGACGGTTTGCGCACCTTAAATCCTAGAAACCGTTCTTGCGGCTTTCCTCGATGTCGGCAGGCGTATACCCCTCCCACTCCCACGGCGTAACCGTGTCGCCCAGGATGGTCTCGAGCAGCGGCCTGAAAGCCAGCTCGCCGTTGTCGCTATTGGTCAGGAGAATCATGCACGATTTCTGGCGTTCGAAGCAGATCATGTAGTTTTGCGCACCGTCGCCGTGGCCCTCCTTGAAGAAGGCAGGACCAAAGCGCGTGTGGGTCAGAAGGCCCCACCCCACGCCGTAGGCCAGTCCGACGGATCCCGCCTCTTTCCCCGTTCCGTCGTTCGGATGAGGAAACTCGTGCACGGTGTTGATGAACAGTACCGGGCGAAGCATCTCGGCGCGGGTAGCCGGCTTCAGGATCCTGCCGTCGAGGAATGCCGAGGCGAATTTAGCGAGATCGCCGGCGCTCGAGGTCATGGATCCCGCCGCGCGCGCCGGGAAGCGCTTGGTCTGGGATCGGAATTTCTCGTTCAGGTCGTAGCGGTCGGCGACATCGTCGGCAAATTCGGTGCGATAGACGATCCCGGTGCGAGTCATTCCCAACGGGTCAAAAAGAGCCTGCTGCATCAGTTGGTCGAGGGGCTTTTGCATCTTGTTTTCGATGAGGAACTGGACAAGATTGAAGCCCTCGCCGGAATACTGGAACTGGGTTCCGGGCTTGAAGTGCAGGTGCATCTTTTTGTCCGGCTCGATGAAGGCGAAGTTCGCCAGACCCGATGAATGGGAGAGTAGCATGCGCGGAGTGACCGTGGGCCATGCCGGATCGCGCACGAGTTCAGTGGCCGAGTCTTTATACGGCTCGTACTCGTTGAGCGGCTTGGGCAACTGGCTGGCAACGGGCTTGTCGAGATCGAACTCGCCTCGCTCCACAAGCTGCATCACGTAAGTGGAAAAAACGCTCTTGGTAATGGAAGCTGCCCAGGTCGTCGTCTCCCGGTCCATCTCGAGCGGCGGATCTTTCCGCCGCATGCCGTAAGCCGCACTCCACACCAGCCGCCCTTTGTTGAGAACCGCCAATTCGGCCCCGGTAACGTGCTCCGCCGCGAGCGTCCTACGGGCAAATGCATCCGCGTCCGAAACCGAAATCTTCGATCCGTCCAGCCGGCGGATTACGCCGGTTGTTTGAGGCTTTGCAGTCGATGTAAACAGGATCGGGAAAGCAAGAAGAGCCGCAGGGAAGCGCATCCATGGAGTCTAACCCAGATTTTCATTTTTGGCTCCTGAACCGCGCGGCGGGGTTCAGCCACCGCTGGTTCGCACCCTTCACCACGATGAGCGGCCGGAGTGCCGCAGGGACGCAATAATAATCCGCGGGTGGCGCATACATCCCGACAAAAAACGTCGGCACGTATGCGCCACCCACGAAAGTTCACAATAGCCGGTAGCGCAGAGTCCCCGGCGTTGGGACTCTGCGGTCCTTAGTGTGGGGTATTCGTGCGCGGGTATTGATAATATAGGAATTATTCAATGCAAAAGCTGGTAGCGCGGACCGCCGCTATTGCGGTCCGCGGTTCCTCGTTTGAAAAAGCCGCGGACCACAGAAGCGGTGGTCCGTGCTACCTGCTGCCTGCTGAGCGCGGTCATCCGGACCACGACAGAGAGGCAACGAGTTCAATTCCCCAGCCGGAAGTCCGAAATGCTCTGCCGGGTCAACGAGAGGTCCTCGAACACGGTGGACGTCCCGTTGCCGGCCGGGGACTGGGTGCTGATGCCCACCCAGATCGATGCTGGGTAGTCATTCCTGAAGAGGCGAATCAACTGCCAGGTCTTCCGCGCGAGGACGAGCATGGCAATCTGATTCCAGCTCTCATAGTACCGTGATGGTTCGCCTGAAGCCGGTTCGATTGGCGCCGCAGGGCAGGATGCTCAGACTCATCTCGATGGCTTCCAGCTTCCTGGTGGTTTGCCTGGTAATGCCAATTCGTGGGAAGATTGACTGCAGCGATACGAAACCAAAGCTTGACAAGGGGAAAAGCACCGCGATGAAACTCAGTTTCCGGACGAAGCTGACCCTGGTTATCGTGTTGGCATTTGCGACAATCCTCAACTACCTGGATCGCCAGGCCCTGAGCATCCTCGCCCCAACCCTGCAGCGGGAGATGCGCATCGACAATGCACACCTCGGATTACTCTTTGCGGTCTTCTATTATTCCTACACGATTTTCCAGTTTGCCGTCGGGCCCGTGCTCGACCGTTTCAACTTGCGCTGGTGTTTTGCCATTGCCGTACTCGCATGGTCTATTGTTTCAGGAATGACGGGCGTTGCCACAGGCTTCATCAGTTTGCTGGCCTTCCGTTTCTTCCTGGGAGTGACGGAGGCGCCCAACTGGCCGGCGGGCTTGCGCACCATCGCGCGCACGCTTCCTCCCGAGGAGCGAACTTTGGGAAGCGGCATATTCGAAAGCGGCGCCGGATTGGGCGCTGTGCTGGCGCCTGCCGCCATCCTTGCGCTACTCGGCCGATTTGGGTGGCGGTCGGCATTCTTCAGCCTCGGCGCCCTTGGTATCTTCTGGGCTCCAATTTGGCTGTATGTGACGCGAGGCCGTAACCTCGCTCAAGTCTGGGTCGGAGCACGGTCAGAGACCCGCGGGATCAGTGCATTCCTGAGTGTTTACCGGGAGTTTATTCACAGCAAGCAATTCTGGTGGGTCCTGGTTGTCGCCGTGACCGTGAACCCCTGCTTTTATTTTACCGTGAACTGGCTGCCCACCTATTTTGTGCAGAGTCGCGGGCTTGTCCCCGGCGTCGAGCTTGGAGCGATGCTGACGGTGATTTACCTTTCACTCGACATTGGCAACATAGGAGGCGGCGCAGGCACGCTTTTGCTGGCGCGGCACTTCTCTGTGGAAACTGCCCGCCGCGTCGTCTTTATGACGGCAACCGCCCTTGTCGGCCTATGCGCCATAGTTCCGTTCATTGCGAGGCCATGGGGCGCAGTAGCAGCTTTAGTGGCAGTCAACATGGGTCTGGGGACGTGGAACTCGATGTATTTAACCATGGCCCAGGAAGTCTCCAGCACCCACGTCTCGACTGCGGCTGGTACGCTCAGCGGGTTTGGCTCGCTCGTGGGCGCCGTGGCCATGTCGGCGGTGGGTAACGTGACCGAATCAATCGGCGGCTTCACGATCCCCATGATCGCCGTCACCGTGGCGATCTTGCTGGCGGCGGTCGCTGGCTGGGCCGCGACCCGGCAGGCAGCCATCCCGCGGCCCACGGCGCTTTCCAATCAAGAAACGTAGGCCGCTCGCAAACTGACAAACCATCAGGTGATCGCGGGAGTTTTTCCCCCCAAGCTGCGAGGGAGACAATGGGCCGAACTAAACTGCGCAGTGACGAATGGTTTGCACGCCAGGATGAAACCGGCGTTCGCCACCGAAGCGTTTTGGCAACGCTGGGCTTTGACCCGCACTATGTTGCGGGAAAGCCCGTGATCGGCATTTGCAACCCTGCGAGCGAATTTAACAATTGCGAAATGGGTTTGAGGGAACTCGTTCAAATGGTGAAGCGCGGGGTGGCTCAGGCGGGAGGCATTCCCCTCGAGTTCCCTACCATGTCGCTGGGGGGCGAGTTCATCAAACCTTCCGATCTCCCCTATCGCAATCTGGTTTCGATGGACATTGAAGAAACCGTGCGCGCCAACCCTATCGATGGCATCGTGATGCTTTCCGGCTGCGACAAGACGACGCCGGCGCAACTGATGGCTGCGGCAAGTTGCGACCTTCCGGCTATTCAGTTGTCAGCCGGCCCCAAATCCAGTTGTTATTGGCGCGGTGAAGAAGTAAGCGCTGCCACCGACATGTGGCGGTACTGGGATGATTATCGCGCCGGCAAACTCGCGAAAGAAGAGTGGCGTGAGTTGGAGCAATGTTTCTCATGCTCCTATGGTACATGCAATGAGATGGGCACGGCATCGACAATGGCCATCCTTTCGGAAGCCTTGGGCATGATGCCTTCGGGGACTTGTAGCATACCGGCAAACGATTCGCGACGGAGAGTGGCTGCGGAAGCAGTTGGGCGACGCATCGTGGAAATGGTTGAGGACGAACTTCGACCAAGTCAAATTATGACCGAGAAGGCTTTCTACAATGCGATCCGAGTGCTCACCGCAATCGGAGGCTCAACCAATGCGGTGATTCACCTGGTGGCCATTGCAGGACGATCAGGAATTCGTTTGCCCCTGAACCTGTTCGACGAAATCGCCCAATCGACACCCATGATCGTGAACCTTAAACCCTCCGGTCAATTCCTCATGGAGCACTTCCATCAAGCAGGAAGCTTGCCGGCGGTGGCCAGGGAAATCGCGGATCTCCTCGATCTCGATTGCCTGACGGTATCCGGAAAAACCCAACGAGAACACATCCAGACAGCGCGATGTTATGACCGCAGAATAATCAAACCGTTGGACCAGCCGATTTTCCGCTCGGGCGCGTTAGTGGTTCTGAAAGGAAACCTCGCGCCCTCCGGGGCAATTCTGAAGGCCTCGGCCGCATCCGAGCGGCTGCTGAATCATACCGGACCCGCCGTTGTTTTCGAAAACTACCAGGATATGTTAGCCAGAATAGACTCACCAGACTTGAACGTCTCTTCGGAAAGTATTCTGGTGATGAGAAACACAGGGCCTCGATATGTCCCGGGCATGCCCGAATGGGGCGCCATTCCTGTGCCCACCAAGCTGCTGAAGCAAGGGGTTCGCGACATCGTAAGAATCAGCGACGCGAGAATGAGCGGAACAAGCTTCGGAACGGTGGTTCTCCACGTGGCGCCCGAGTCTGCGGTGGGGGGACCGCTGGCGATCGTGAGAACCGGCGACAGGATCAGGCTCAGCGTCGCGGAGCGCCGCCTTGACCTGTTGATTACGGAAGAGGAGATGCGTACGCGGTTGTCCGCTTGGTCTCCGCCACCGAGCGAGCATTTGCGCGGCTATCCTCGCCTCTACATCGAGCATGTGCTCCAGGCGGATGAAGGGTGCGACTTTGACTTCCTGCGCCCCATGTCGAAGGAAGCAGTCCGCTTCGTTCCACCGATTGTGGGCAAGTCGTGATTGGCGACGTCAAGGAGTCGTGAGGTCTCGGATCGCGCTCGGAAGCACGAACTGCGGCGACCCGTCGCTTCACTCAGGGCGACAGAAGCAAATTCGGCTGCAACCCGAGTTCCGAAGTTGAATTTGGGACTGCCAGGCCAACTCGTTGAATCTGAATTGCCTGCGTTGATAACCGCGCGAACGGAACGCGTGTTTGGTTTCTTCGGAAGTAACCCCTCACCCGTCCCGCACCGGCTGATGACAACGCCGGCTGCGGGCCACCCTCTCCCCAAGGGAGAGGGCCGTCAACGATGATTGTTCAGCCCTCTCCCGTGGGGAGAGGGTGGCGAGAGTAGCGAGCCGGGTGAGGGGTTTCTTCCCACAGAGCTTCGCAACCTCGGAATTCGGGTTCAAAGGAGGAATGTCGTGGAACTAAACAAGCCATACGGACTCAGGGGAGCGGTCCCGATCATTCCCATCCCGTTTGACAGGCACGATGAGATTGACGAAGAGGCGCTTTGTCGATTGGTAGAATTCTGCGCAACCAAACGATTTGGAGCGATTTGCCTGCCGGCGTACGGGAGTGAGTTCTACAAGCTTTCGGACAAGGAGCGGATTCGGGTGGTCCAGGTGGCGGTCCAGCAGGCCGCCGGGCGCTTACAGGTGATCGCGCAGAGTAATCACGGGTCGTCGCACGTGGCACTCGCGAATGCCCGTTTACATGTGGAGAATGGAGCGAATCTGATTTCGATTGCTCTCCCACGAACCTTTGTGCTGAGTGACGATGATTTGTTGCGGTACCTGGCGCCAATCTTGAATGGTGTAGAAGTCGCCTGCCTCGTGCAGGACTTTTACCCGGGTGGCGTTACGGTGGGCGCGGGGTTCACGGCGCGGTTATTGGCTGAGTGCCCCAACTTTCGTTATCTGAAAATGGAGGAGCCCCTGCTTGCCACGAAGCTGCGTGCGATGCAGGAAGCCACAAGAGGCAGAATTGGAGTTTTGGACGGAACGGGAGGGCTTTACCTGCTGGAATTGATCCCCGCGGGGCTTTGCGGTGTGATGCCGGGTTTGGCATTAGCGGATGCAGTTGATGTGGTCTTTGGGCTGCGGGCAGCGGATAAGTCCGCGGAGGCTTTCCAGCTCTACGAAAAACTCCTGCCCCGAATCGTCTTCGGCTTACAGAATTTTGAACTGTGGCTGTACTGTGAAAAACGACTCCTTCAGGCCCGTGGCCTGCTTTCGAACGCACGCTGCCGCGACGCAAGCTTCACTCCTGACCCTGACACCTTGCGGTACGTCGACGAACTGAACGAGCGATTGCTGCAGGTGCTCTCCATTGCGGTTTAACAGCGGGGAAGCCGGCCACAAATATTCTCCTTGGTTAAGAAAAGTGCAACGCTTGACTGGCCCGCTAGCGAGCTTTGAGGTCACGACTTCCGGGGGCAGGCAGCTTCGCTTTCGCGTCGTCAATCACCAGCACCCAATCCTTTGAATCGGGCGGTGTAAACTTTTTCGTTCCAGAATTCACAGAATTTCCGATCAGGGTCGCTGCCCCGGAGGAGGGATTGAACCACCAGCATGTAGCTTGATGGGCGGCACTGGTAATCTTGCTCATGTCCACTGCCAATGTGGCGCCATTGCCGTTCGGGATATAGGCGATAATTGACTGGCCGTCGCGGGTACGCGAGGTTACCGTCAGGGTCGCGCCTGAACCATAACCATCTCTCACCACCGTATGGGTGATATCGGGCTCCATCATCCAGTGCTCGCGGCTGCGGAAGAGTTGCCCAAGGCGCTGCTGATCAAATGAGGGCGGAGCATCGATATCGGTTCGCCACTTCGTTCCTTGGGGCTCACAGCAAGCGGCATTGAAAGACCATATGCTACTGCTGCCGAAAAGCCTTCCCAAATATGCTCCCCCAAGAACCTCCGTGTATCCTTCCTGGCGCAACTGCTGGTTGTTGTACGGAGCTTCGTCCGGTTCCTTCTCGTAAGGATCTTCCATGCTGAAAAACGGAACGAAAGGATCCGCTTCCCTTTCAATCGCGATCTGAGAAACAATAGCGTCAATCTCCAAGGCGAAGGTCTTAGACGGCAAGCCCTTCGGGTAGATGGTGCCAAGCGTGATCCAGCCATTCGGATTCCTCGCACCTCGAGTGACGGCCAGCCAGTTCGTGGCGCTCGCTTCACCCCAATTGTCGCCGGTCGCCTCGATCGCGATCAGGTGCGCCGGGTCTGCCGACATGATGCCCATAGCAATATCGTTCAGCTTCTTTGCTAGGCCGCTACCACAAAGGCTAAGGTTGGCATCGCCACCCATCAGCCAGATGATGTTGGGATAGGACCTGTAACGGTTACCAAGGAATGCGCCATAGGCTTTCATGGTGTCGTCGGAGCTTGAGGCCATTGTGGCAAAGTATGGAATATCACATTTGTCGAAAGTGGCGGTGAAACCCGTTCCCGCCAGTACCGTGATGCCATGAGCCGCCGCCCTTTGAAGGACATGGTCCACGTGAGCCCAATATGCGGTGGCGCTGCTCATTCCGGTAAAGTCGGCCCCGCCGTTCCAGGGATTGTTGCTGGCGGCGTCATTCTCGCTTTTTCTGTCGTTGTGGAAGCCGATGTCCACAAGGGCGGCCCAGATCAGGTTAATCCCTTTCGCTTGCCGATTAGCAAGGTAGGCTTCAATATCCGAATCCGAAGCAAGCTGCACGGCGAGCGCGTAGGCTGTGTCGCCCGTAATGAAAACGGGCTGGTTCGTGAAGGTATTGACCAGGTAAGTCTTATCCGGGCTGAGCGCCATGAACTGGCCAGTTCGACCTACTCCATGCGGGCTACTACCTCCATCACCACTGACCAGCGGCGAAGCAGATTGAGACCTGACAGCCATCATCGTGAATAACAGGCTGACTGCAAAAACGCCGACGGCCGAAAAGCCGTAACGGCTGGCAACTGTGGCACGCTTCATCATCTACGGGCTCTCTTGCATCGAAATTTGGTCACCCCGGCGTGGCAGGATTGCCGGAACGAGCCTTTGAGAAGGGAATGAGTCGAGATTCCGAACCTATCGTGGAGGCCAAGAGGCGGGCCTTGATCTCCACGCTTATCGACTAGCAGGCTGCCGAAAGAGTCGCCCCTCCCGCTGTCATCCTGAGCGAAGCGAAGGATCTGCATTTGCTTGTTCTCAAAAAGACACTGCAGATGCTTCGCTCCGCTCAGCATGACAGACAAACTTCTTTCTGCAGGCCGCTAGAACTCAAGTCTTAACCCAAGCTGCATGATTCGCGGGTTATACGCGCTCGCCACTTCACCATTACCCACATTGTTTGGTCCATTGCAGGGTTGTCCAGGAGCTGTTTCGCTGCTACAGAAGACAGCCACGCCATTCCACTGGGGGTGGTTGAAGGTGTTGAACGTTTCCCAACGGAATTGCAGTTTCGAACGCTCCCCGTTGAACCAAGGAAGAAAGAAATTCCTGGTAACGCCCATGTCCCAGTTATTCCGGCCTGGTCCCGCGAAAGCATACTTTCCCATATAACCAAACATGCCGGGCTCGTTGTTAGCCAGGAGCTGTGGAACAGTGATCTGTGCGATGGTTCCCGGGTCGAACCATGTCGGGGTCGGTCCAAATGTGGGGTCGTCGAACACACCTTTTTTCACTCCAACCTTGCCGTCAGAATTGCACTGCACGGGCCCGCCCACGCCGCTGGCCATCCCTGCTATACCACATCCCACGCCCAACGGCGACCCTGTGGAAAAGGTCGTTATGCCGGTAACTTCCCAACCGCCCAGCGAGCTATGGAGGAAATGGTTAGCGGAATGGGCAAAGATCGGCAGGGTGTAAACGTAGTTCATCACCAGCACGTGAGTCTGGTTCAGACCGGAAGTTCCATACCATCGGCGCAGGTCATAGTCATTAACTGAGTTCGTGTAATTGCCGGTCCCGCCACCACCTAAGAGGTCGTCCAGTGTGTGTGACCACGTGTAGAGACCTTGGAAGGTCAGCCCGTGCCCAAACGTGTGGCGATAATTGACCTGCAGAGAATTATAGTTGGAGATACCCGAAGCCTCCATTTGGCCGATCGTGACGTACCCGCGGTACGGAGCGAAGAAGGTCGGCGGTTCGAGCGTGTTCATCAGGATCTGTTGCACATTGCAGTTTCCAGTGGCATCACAGCCGGTGGTGCCAGCGAGTGCGGGTACGTTCTCGGTCCCTACCCCAATGGGAACCTGGTTGATGTTACGCCGACGCTGAAGGTGGCGTCCGAGCGTTCCCACATAGCTCACGCTCAAGATGTTGTTGCCTGGAAACTCATGTTGGACGCCCAGGCTGTATTGGTCGATCTCCGGCAAGTGCTGGAATAACGGTTGGCTATTCATGGATACAGGCGGCAGTTCTCCCGGGACTATATCCGAATAGCCATCGATATTGTAAGCGGACAGGGTGCCGATGACTGGTGGGCCACCATAACGCCCGGCAGCAGTCATGTGCGCGTTGCTCGTATCGAAAGTCAGAGCGTAGCCGCCGCGGATGGCGGTTTTGCCGCTTCCCGTGGGGTCCCAGGCAAAGCCGAGACGGGGCGAAGGCGTGGCGTGAGGCAAGTTGACGCATCCTTTAGGGATGGGCGCCACACCGCATTCATCGAGTCCATTGCCGTAGTTCAACCAATTTGCGCCTGTGCCCGGTATGATGTTCCCGTTGGGGTAGTACTGCGCCTGGTCGGCGGGGTTGTACTGGGCAGGGTCGAAGATCGACGCCACCGTGGGGTTGGTATAATCCGCAAACGGAGTGACGTAATAGTAGCGAATCCCAAGATTCAGAGTGAGTCGTTGCGTGACTCTCCAGTCATCCTGGAAGTAAGGCTCAAAGTCCTTCTGCCGGTAATGGCCGTCTGCGAATCCTCCCACGAGTTGACCATTGAGGACTTTTCCAGTCTCCGAGAAGCTCCCAACTCTTCCCAGGAACATGTCGGCCAACGCATTCCCTGTGGTGACAGAAGAATAGTTGTAGAACGAGAGAAACCCCTGCGAGTCATACCCGCCATTGGGAACAATGTGGTTGAGCCGGTTGTAAAGGAAGTAGCCACCGAACTTGAGGGTGTGTTTGCCCCGCGTCCAAACAAGATTGTCTTTGAGAGCCAAAGTCGGATTCCAGTACCAATACGGATATCCCGTGTCCTCGGAGAACGAGGGACCTCCGCCCGACACTGAAATGCCCGGCAATACCGGGCCGGACGCCGCCGCCGGGAAGATGGTCTGGACCCCGAATCCCGGGGGCCGAAGGATCGATCCGGAAGGGGAATCAGATCCGACCACCGAACTTGTGATCCACACGTCGGACGAATAGCCGAGAATGACCTCATTCATCAGGTTAGGCCGCATCGTTGTGGTGAGGTTCAGCACCGCGTTTTTGCACGGGATGCTCATCGGAGTCTTAACCGTCCCGAATTCGGATGAGGTCCAGAGCGTTGGGACCTGCGTTTGGTCGTAGCCGTCTTGTGTAAAACGCACGAAGAGACGCACCTTGTCGGTGATGTTTTGGTCGACCCGCACTGTATCTTCACGGAAGTTGGTGGGCAAATCCGGGGCCTTGGTATAGACGTTGGGGCCGTTATTGGGGAAAGGGATCAGAGCGTCGAGGAGCGTCTTGGAGTTTGGGTCGACTGGCACGGTATCGTTGGCGAACGTCGTCCCTGTCGCGGGGTTGGTGGGGAGAACACAACCCGATGCCACACTGACGTTGTAATTGGGAGAAGCCGGATCGCATTCGCTGAAGTCACCCGCCCGCTCCCGCAAAGAGGGAACACCGGCATTGAGGACGGTGCCGTCCCGGTAGCGGCGCCACTCTTCCGAAACGAAGAAAAACGTTTTCTGCTTGCTGGTGTTGTAGTGGCCGGGAATATAGAAGGGGCCGCCGAAAGTGAATCCGAAGTCGTTATGCTTGATGGGCTGTTTCGGGGCATTGCCGCCTGGGGGAGAAATCTGCCGATTCAGGAACCAATTGTTGGAATCGAAGATGTCGTTGCGCACGAAATCAAACGCCGAGCCGTGGAATTGGCTGGTGCCGGATTTAGTGGCAACTTCGACCATCGCGCTGCCTGACTTGGCGAACTCAGCGCTGTAATTCGAGGTCGAGACTCGGAACTCGGCGATGGAGTCGAGGCTGGGAAAAATCTGAAGCGAGTCACTCCCCGAGCCCTGATCAACATCATTGGTGCCATCGATTTCCCAGTTGTTCATGTTGCCAGGGAGGCCGTTAACCGGGAGCGTGTCGGTGGCAATATCGCCGATGGTGTTAGGATCGTAACCGCCCCCGATGGGTGCGGCTCCTGGAATCAGCAAGGCGAGATTGGCAAAGTTTCTCGCTTGAATGCTCAGCTCGGTGACTTGCGTTCCGGTGATAACGCCGGAAATGGCCCCTGTTTCGGTCTCAACTTTCGGGAGGTTTCCAACCACATTGACCTGTTCTCGCGTTGTTCCGACCTGGAGTTGAAGGTCCACGCGCTGCGTCTGCCCGGCATCGAGCGTGATACCGCTGCGGGTGAGTTTCGAAAAACCTGTTGCTTCCGCAGTGACGAGATAATCGCCCATGGGAATGTTGGCAGCGGTATACTCGCCTGCTGAGTTGGAGCGGTAGTTGCCTGTAAATCCCTTGGTTGGATTCGAAACCACGACGTGGACGCCCGGAATGGCGGCTCCGGTGGGATCACTGACCGTACCCACAATCGTGGCCAACTGCTGCGCCGAGGCAGCAGCCGAGACGAAGAGAACGGCGCAAACCAAAAGCAAGCTCCGTAACTTCATACGATCCTCCCTGTATAGGTGAAGCGGCCCGACGCAAGTTGACAGTTGACAAAGGCATTGTGTCACTTGGCCGGCGGAGCGTCTATAACCTTCTCGCAATTCTTTGTAACAAGACTACCCATGAGGTCACGCCTCCGCAGGTTGTCAAAGTACCGTCACCGCTCCTACCCGCACTTAACCCGAATTCCGAAGTTACGAGGATCTGTGGGAAGAAACCCCTCACCTGGCTCGCTACTCTCGCCACTCTCTCCCCAAGGGAGAGGGCAGAAATCAATCAACTTTGACCGCCCTCTCCCTTGGGGAGAGGGTGCCCCGCAGCCGGCGTAGTCATCAGCCGGGGCGGGACGGGTGAGGGGTTGCTTCCGAAAAATCCAAACACCCGTTCCGTTTTCGAGATTATCAACGCAGCCAATTCAGATTCAAAGAGTTGGGCCGGGAGTGCCAAATTCAACTTGGGGATTCGGGCTTAACACAGTGCGGAGGACCTCCACCGGCGTGTCCGAGGACTCCCGCAGGCGCGGAAAGAAACACCCGAGTGCGTGCACCCTTGTTTGGGCATTTGGTTTGAACTATTCTCTGTTACATCAGACCATGGATTGGGGAAGGCGTTAATGCGCCTATCTCTACAGAGGAAACCGGATCCATGCCACGCGAAAGATTTCCTTGGGTGGACAACTATCGGTTTGTTGAGCCAAACATCACCCCCGACGGAGTGCGCATCAATTATCCGTTCGATCCGACGTTTCCGGCCGACGTGAGATTCGTTATTGGATCGGGTCGTCATCTCGTCCGACCGAACCGTCACGAACACTTCGAAACTGCATACCTTTACAGCGGCAGCATGGAGGTCCAGATACGAAATCGTCGCTTTCGCCTGAAGAAAGGAGACGTGGTAGTGATCGGTCCGAACATCTACAAGCAATTCCTGTACAACCCCCACGTGGGAAACAGGCTGATCACTCTGAACTTTCGACCCGAAGTCATCAGAGGTAGTGCGACGGAGGGGGATGACGAGATTTACCTGAGCTCATTCTTGTGCCAGGGCCCGCGGTTTCCGCACGTCATCACAGGAGAGAGGGCCTTGTCGCGGGAGGTGTTTTGTTCCCTTGTGAACATCCACAAGGAACTCCCGGTTCGCACGGCGTTCAATCGTCTGGCGGCAAAGACTTACTTGAAGGGGCTGTTTTTGCTCCTGGCCAAACACTTCAGGGGTTATCTGGAATCCCGGGAGTCCATGAACCGCAAGTTGCGGGATCTCGACCGCCTACGACCCGCGTTTGAGCTCCTGGGCGAGCAGTGCGGAGAACATATTGAGGTGCGCGATGCGGCTCAGGCCTGCGCCATGAGTCCCTCCTACTTTATGAGGTTCTTCAAGCAGTCGACCGGCCAGTCCTTTCGCGCCTATCTGACGGGTTTCAGGATTGAGAAGGCTCAGTCCATGCTGTCGACTGGAGGCTCGTCCATCGTGGAGATCAGCCAACAGGTGGGCTTCTGCAGCCAGAGTTACTTCGGTGAGGTGTTCCGAGACCTGGTCGGCATGACTCCTCGCGCTTTCCGCCGGCGCTTCGGAGCCAAACGCTGACTTAGTGGTTCGTATCTCGAAGTGCCGAAGCGCGCAGGTACAACACTGCGTCGCCGGTGAAAGGCGGGCTGAACGAATGCTTGCCGCCAGTAGCCGTCAGGGTTCCGGGTAATACGATGCTGTTCGTAGAAGGGTTCAGCCACTCAAACTGATACGTCGCCGCTAGGAGATCCAATGTGAAGGGTCCGGTGGACGGCTGATAAACAAGGTACTCAACTCCCGGGTTGCTAAGACAGTACTGGGTACTCGACAAGATTGGTTGCGGCGTCATTGCGGCCAGATTCATGCGATTGGCGTAAGTCAAGGTGCTACCCATGGCGGCGCGAATAGCATCCCAGTACTTGTCCGTCCGGAGGCCAA
>Ga0181538_10003985_pt1 | contig 14096 bp, 13 predicted proteins | sample PEATcosm2014_Bin_40_FD_119773 | JGI IMG/M metagenome (GOLD analysis project Ga0181538, IMG submission 119773) | Peatland microbial communities from MTU Mesocosm Facility, Houghton, MI, USA - PEATcosm2014_Bin23_30_metaG | ecosystem: Environmental > Terrestrial > Soil > Wetlands > Peat | place...
AAGTGCCTGATAGTGACTGTCGTGGCCGCCCCTCTCTGGATTTACGCCATCGGCTTGCTGAAAGGCGATGCCGTTGCGAATGTACCACACAGATTTTTCGATCAATTCTTTGTCGTGGCACAGGAGTCCCGTCTCACCCAGCGCCGCTGCATCGAGGTAGCGGCGGTGGCCGAAAACCAGTTCGCTGGGGGACGCGGGTATCTTGTTTAGTTCGCCGGTGGTGGGCCGCACACCGTTCCAAGCCAAATCAAAAACGTCGGGGCGCACCATCCAACGTGCCGCAGTCAGCAGCTTCGGTTTGAGCGCATTGACCTGATCCGCAAACTCCCCGCGCCACGGCGAAGCCTCAATGAGCAGCAGCCCGTGCGCAGCGGATTCGATGAAGAACGAGGCGCTGTGATAGGGGTCGAAGTGATTGAACAGCCCATCCTTCTCCATGTGCGCAAAACCCCATTCCAAAACCTTGAGTCCCCAGCGCGTCTCGTCCTTGTTGCCAAGCGCCAGGCCCGCCGCGATGTATTCCCCGCCGAGTTGTTGATCCTCGATGAACCAGGGCGACGAGTGGTCCAGTTCCCATTGTGCGTTCAGGCGCAAAGCTCCGCTCTCCGCGTGCCAATCCGCGGGCGGCGCACTGTGAGCAGCGTGCTCGGTCTCCTTCATGAAGGGGCCGGTCTCGAAAGCAAAATCACCGGCCACTCCCATTACTTTCGTCGTCGCATCTGCGGCGGGCAGGGCCACCAGCAGCGTTAGAAGCAGGGCGATGAGTTGCGCGAGGAACTTCAAGCTACCTGCCATTTTTCTCCAATTCAAGAGTTTCAGTGCCGGGAGCGCCAGCGCGTCCGCGGATTATACAGGTTCAGTCTGTGAAGGGAGTGGTAGGTCTAATCCGTCGTTAAAGCGCCCTCTAAACATTTCACCCGGCGATGGCGTCGGCTTCGGGCAGAGCGCCGCGGGTGCGTTCGCGGGCGGCGAAATCTTGTAACGCAGTTTCGAGATCGTTGACGGTGAAATCCGGCCAGCGTTTTGGCAGGAACACAAATTCGGCGAAGGCGCATTCCCATAGTAGAAAATCGGAGAGGCGCTGTTCACCGCCGGTGCGAATCAGCAAATCCACTTCGGTCGAGCCGCCGCGCAGAACTTCCGCTAGCACGTCGCTGAAAGAATCTTGCGAGAGGTGCGTGACTTTGTAGAAGCGGCACGCCGCCTGATAAATTGCTTCGCGCGCCGAATAATCAATCGCCAGACGGAGATGCAGCCGCGTTCCTTCGCGCGTGGCCGCTTCGGCGTCCGCAATGGCCTGCCGCAACGCCGAGGGCAGCCGGTCGCGGCGACCGATGATGCTCAAGCGCACGCCCTCTTCCACGCAATGTGCAGTCTCTTCGATTAAGTATTCGTGCAGCACGCTGAGAATGCCCTGCACTTCGTCTTCGGGGCGCTGCCAATTCGCCGACGAAAGCGCGAATAGCGTGAGCGTGTGAATGCCGAGCCGCGGCGCGGACTCGATCACATTGCGTGCCGCGGCAGCACCGGCGCGATGTCCGGCCGTGCGCGGCAATCCGCGCGACGTTGCCCACCGCCCGTTGCCGTCCGAGATAATCGCGACGTGAATTCCGCGAGCGAGCGGAGTTGCCGCGACCGGAACCGCTGGAAGTATTGCCGTTGGATAGGGGACCGAATGTTGCGTGCTCATCGTTTGATTCTTTCCCCGCCGCTTTTCGTCTCACAAACCATGGTCGTCTGCCCCGGAAAAAACAAGCACATCCCAAGCAAAAAGGGTCAGCGCTCTAGCTCGCGCGTCGCGCGAATCAGCGCTTCCATGTGATCGAGGTAACGCTCGAGCGCGCGCCGTCCCGCCGCCGTCAGACGGTACTCTGTCCGCGGCGTCCGCCCGTCGAACGATTTCGTACACACGACGTAATCCGCGTCTTCGAGTTTCCGCGCGTGCACGCTCAGATTGCCGTCGGAAGTCTTCAGCAGTGATTTCAGTTCATTGAACGTGAGCGAGCGGTTGGCCGCCAGCGCGCTCACGATCCCCAGCCGGATTCGCTCGTGGATCAGGCGGTCGAGATCGGCGGGCAGCCCCCCACCGGGCGTGCTGCGCATCCGCGCCGCCGGCGCTTCGCGCTCTTTCGCGCGCGCCGGACGCTCCTGTCTCTCTGGTGACGATCGAGCCATAAATTCTTTTCTAGCCTCCGTAACGCAGCGCGATCCACAACCCGAATAAGATGTGGGTCACGCCAAATCCCGCCGCGAGAAACAAATTCCCCCAATTCGCCGGCGTCGCCAGCGCCGCCGCGCCCAGCCCCATCAGGCAAATTCCCATCACCGGCACGACGCGCACCGAGAACGCTCCGCCTGTCACGATTGCGGTGCCGTAGAGCAGCAACCACATGCCCGGCAGGATGGCCAGATTCGCGCTGCCGCCAGGGCGAATCAGCACTGCCGTGAGCAGCGCCCCGACCGCGATCGGCGGCGCAAAACTGAGAAAGAACCTGCGGCCCGGCCCAGACAACAACTTGGAATCGGCGCGATGCGCTTTGGTTACCGCCGTCGAAGCCCCGATGGCGATGGCGACAAACGCTTCAACCATCCAGATGATCAGCCACGCGCGCGGCGAGTTTTGCCGGGTCGCCGCAACCGCGGCCGCAATCGCCGTGACGCCCATGGCGACGCCGCCCCATCCGGGCACGGCGGTAAATTCCGCGGCGCTCTGCATGGTCTCGCGGATGTAGCGCAGGTGCTCGGCGGCTCGCGCGTCAATCGGGATCGGCTCGCTGGCTTTGGCGCGAAGTGGATCGACTGCCATATGTGACAGTCTAGCCGCTCGCGCAATTAATGTCAAGTACTTTGTAACACAAAGTTTCCACGCTTTGCAATTGGCAGCCCCCACCGCCTTCCGCTACACTGGGGGCCGTTGCCATAAAGGAGACTCCGCGCCATGAACGAACAAGCATTCTGGAATGAGCTGGAACGCCGCGTCGCGAAATACGATCTGCTCTGCCATCCTTTCTACAAAGCCTGGTCGGAAGGAAGATTGACGCGCGACGATTTGCGCGAATATGCGGGCGACTACTATCACCACGTCGCGGCGTTTCCACGTTACCTCGATGAGCTGCAATCGCGGCTGCCGGAAGGGGCGCTGCGCGAGGCGATCGTCGGCAACTGGGAAGAGGAGATGGGCGTGAGCACGCACGAGGTTACCGCGAAGCAGGGCCGCGCGCACGATGAGTTGTGGCTGCAGTTCGCGGAGGCGATGGGAGCCGATGTGCAGCAGGTTCGCGCGGGCCAGCCAATCGAGGAAGTGCGCGATTTGATTGACACGTTCAGCCGCACCGCGCGCGAAGGTTTGGCAGCGGAAGCGCTCGCCGCGTTCTACGCCTACGAATCGCAAGTGCCGCGCATCGCGACGGAGAAAGAGCGAGGTCTGCGCGCGTGGTACGGCGCCGGCGACGCGGCTTGCGAGTATTTCACGTTGCACGCGACGGCGGACGTTCGGCACAGCAAGGTTTGGCGCAATCTGATCGATCGCTTGCTCGCTGCAGATCCTGCGCAGACTGACGCGGCGCTTGATGCGGCGGAGAATGCCGCGCAAGCGTTGTGGCGCGCGCTCGACGGCATCGAAGCGCGGCGGCAGGCGACGCAAATCTCCCACTAAATTTCCGATTGCCGCTCACTTCGCGTAAGGATGGCCGGCGAGGATAGTGAAGGCGCGGTAGAGCTGTTCCGCGAGCATCGCGCGCGCGAGCTCGTGCGAGAACGTCAGCGGCGAGAGAGAAAGCTTCACTGTGGCGCGGCGGCGGATTGCTTCCGGAAAACCTTCCGCGTCGCCGCAGAGGAAAACTAATTCTCGTGCGCCGCGATCGCGCAATTCCCCCACCCACTTCGCGAACGATTCCGAACTGAGCGGTTTGCCGGCGGCGTCCAGCAGGACGACGGTCGCGCTGGGCTCAAACTCCAGTTTGCGCGCGGCGGTTGCCGAGCCATCGCGCAGTTCGACAAGTTCCACCTGCGCGAAGCGGCGGATGCGGGTGAGATACTCTTCCACGAGCGAACGAATCTCCGCGCGCTTTGTCTTCCCGAGAAAAATTAGACGGATGCGCATCGTGTTGATTCGCGGCGAGCGATGCTGTGTGCCCCGCCTTCCGGGCGGCTACGATTTCAGCGCGTAGGAGCGATACAGCGTGTCGCGCTGCGCGGGCGTGTAGCCGGCGTCGAAGATGATGCGACGCAGCTCGGCCTCATTGGTGCGATTGCGCACTCCGGCGGCGAAGACTACGTTTTCCTCGATGAGAATGCTGCCGACGTCGTCGGCGCCGAATTGCAAGCCGAGCTGGCAGATTTTGATGCCCGGCGTGAGCCAGCTCGATTGAATGTGGTCGATGTTGTCCAGCACGATGCGGCTGATGGCCAGCGTCTTCAAATAATCGAAGGCGGTCGCTTCGGGAACTTTTTTGCCGAGCGGCGTATTCTCCGGCGCGAAGATCCAGGGAATAAATGCGGTGAAACCGCCGGTGTCCTCCTGAATGCGCCGGACGCGTTCGAGATGATTCACGCGGTGGCGCAGCTCTTCGCCGCAGCCGAACATCATCGTCGCCGTGGTGCGCAGGCCGAGGGCGTGCGCGGTGCGGTGCATCTGTTCCCATTCGTCGGAGGTGCACTTGAGGCGCGAAATGCGCGCGCGAACTTCGTCATCGAGGATTTCGGCGCCGCCGCCCGGGATGGAATCGAGGCCGGCGTCCATGAGGCGGGCGATGGTGTCGCGCACGGAGAGATCGGAGACTTCCGCGATGCACAGAATTTCCGGCGCGGAGAAACAGTGCAGATGCACTTGCGGGAAATGCTGTTTAAGCGAGCGGAGAAGATTTTCGTAATACTCGATACGCAGGTCGGGATGCAGTCCGCCTTGCAGCAAAATTCCAGTGCCGCCAAGTTCGAGCATTTCCTCGATCTTCTTGTAAATGCTCTCGAAGGAGAGCAGGTACCCTTCGCGCGAGCCGAGCGGGCGGTAGAACGCGCAAAACGAGCAATACTCGGTACAGAAATTGGTGTAATTGATGTTGCGATCGATCTGATAGGTGGCCACGCGCGGGTCCGTTTTTTTGCGGCGGACGTTCATGGCCTCCATGCCGATGCCCAGCAGGTCATCGGAGCGGAAGAGGTCGAGCGCTTGTTCGGTGGTGATGCTCATCTTTTCTGATGCATTTCCCCTTGCCCGGATTTCCCTTCGCTCACCATCGGCAGGCGAAGAGACATTCCTCGCCCCGGCAAAAGTCGCCGGGACTCGGAATGACAACTTTAGAATTGCGCCACCAGATTAGCGGGCGGCGTGCGCGCCCGAAGCCGTGGCTGCAAATTCTAACGGTTTGGCGCGCGGAATCAAACCAGCCTTGGCGCATTCCTGAAAATACAATTCGAGGCCGGCGATATTTTCGGGGTCGAGCGAATAATCAATATTTTCGCGCAAATAAATCTCGAGCGCACGTGGCGGCAATTCGAGTTTGAGCGCGGCGGCTTCGGCGATTTCGCCGATACGCGCGACTCCGTACTCTTTCGAGGCGTGAAAATCCTCCACGACTTCGGGCGTGGCCATGCCGCGTCGCGCGGCCCACACGGCCAGAACGCAGGGCAGGCCCGTCATTTCGCGCCACTGTTGTGCGACGTCGTACACAAAAAGCGTATTGACGCCGGGCACCGGCTGCTCGTCCTCGCTGCCGCCGCAGCAGGATTCGCCGGGGGACTTGCCGGCGAGCGCGTCAACTTTGAGCCGGACGCGAAGGGCCGGATCCCCGATGAGGAGTGCGGCTTCGGCCTCTTGCAGCATCGCGCCGGGATCGGGCTCCATCTCGATAAATTCCGGTTCGATCTTCCAGTGATTGCGGCAGAGCAGGCGGACCAGCGCGCTCGAGCTCCGAGAGTTGCGATCCAGCGCGAAGCGGCGCACGCGCTCGACGGGTCGCTTGGCGACGACCAGGATGCTGCGCACCTCGCGCTTGGCGGCGACGGCCATGCCCGGCAGGATGACGAGATTTTCCGTGCGCTGGTACTCGATCACGGGGATGACGCCGATGTCCACGCGTCCCGCGCGCAGGTCCTCGGCGCACTGCGACGGCACGGCGAACGAGAGATCGTAGCGGCCCTCGAGCGGGCCTTCGGTGAGTCCCCACGCGAGGGGGGCAGTGTTCAGGAATTCGACGATAGAGACTCGTAGCTTGCTCATGGCGTCACCGGCTGGAAGAAATCAATCATAGCACAGCGCTTCGCGAGAGGCCCGCGGCGGGTCGCGCAGGCAAATAACCTGCCTTCCAACAGCGAGTGGCAGGCACGCTAGATTTGCACACCAGAAGCTTGCCATCCGCCCCCAACAAGAGAGGGACCAATGGCCGAGCCCTACGGTTCAGGCAGCGCCTCGGGCGGCGGTAACGCATCAAGGTTGAGGGCACCGTCGGCGGTGAGGGGAAGCTCATCTAGGACAATGAAGGCTGCCGGTACCATTTGTTCCGAAAGATTCTCACGGCTGTAGTTGAGCAACTTCTCCATCAGATTTTCCTGAAGGACACCCCGCCCAGGGCTATTTGCGTACAGCGCGAGATTTTCGCTGAGCGCTGGAGGCTGAGGCCATGCGATCGGAGGCCGAACCAGTTTGCCATCGGCGCCGCGACGAAAGACGACGTCGTAACTTCCATCCGGTCGCGAGGCCGCCCAGCTCATGTCGACGCGATATCCCAGCTCTTCGCCCAGGTCGTGCAACCGCTGCGGCTTGACGCCTCGATGCTCTCGTTTTTCAAGCGACTTCTTGAAGTCGCCAACCGTTCCGGTCGCTTCGGAATCTGCGAGTCTCTTCACTGCTTCCAAGTCTCCCTCGATTCGTCCGTTGGGGATTCGTTCGATTGCCATCACCTCGGGGCCCTGTTGCTTCAATCGTCTGGCCAGCGATTCCAGCGTCAACCTCTGCTCGGTCCAATCCTGCCAGGCCGGTTCGAGAACCCTATCCGGCTCAGGCCCTAGGTGGATAATCGCGTCGCATCGATAGCGAGTCATTTCATTGTCGAAGCGCCCTCGCTTCGGGCGAATCTCAACTCTTGATATTTTCGGGAATTGCCGTTGCAGCGCCAAAAAATAGGCGGGCGAAATCACCAGTTGTTCCTCGAATCGAATGCGGTGGCGAACCCGCTCGCGCAATTCTTCAAGACTCATCGAGGGCGGAGCCTGATATAGCTCAACCGAGACGGCAAAAGGCTCCAGGAGATCCAGACTCCGGAGATCCCCAACGAAAATTCTGCCGCCCGATTTCACGACATGCGTGGCTTTTTCCAAGACTCCAGTCAGGTAGGAAAGATTCGGAAAGTGCTGAGCGACAGAATTGATAATTACCGTGTCGAAAGAATTCTCGACAAGTCCATCGAAATTGTCGGCGGAACGCTCCAGCAGAGTTACGGCGTCCCACACGCCACCCAGCGCTTCCATTTGGTTCTGGAGCTTCTTCAGCACTGTGGGCGCAAAATCGATTGCGACGTATCGTTCACACCCTGGGGCAATCCGCAGCAAGAGCAATCCCGTGCCACAGCCGATTTCCAATGCCTGAGCCGGGTGAAGCGGAGCAATTTCCCCAACGGTGGTGTCAACCCATTCGCGCATCTCCTCGGCCGGAATGGGACTTCTCGTATAACTGCTGTTCCAGCCGGCGATATTGAATCCGGGGAGTGAGGACTTGGCTTCCTTACCGAGTTGCGTCAATTCGTAGGTTTTTCTCCATTTGTGGAGGCGCTTGCGCTCGTCCTCGGCTCCGCCGAGACTTTCACCAACATATTCGTCATTCGTTACGACATACGCCGTGACGCATTGCCGTCCCGATTTCTCGTCTTCCCAATCCACAACCGCCACCTTCTGAACTCCTGGATGTTTCAGCAAGGCAGCCTCGACATCCCGGAGCGTTGCGCGCTGAGAAGAATCTGCCAATCTCACGGAGCCTTCGACTTTCCCCGGCGGAGCAGGCAGCACTCGATGGCCGGCCGCGCGGCGAAGCGGAAACGAGTACACGTTCTCCAGTTCGGGCTATTTTGTATTATTTGCAGTCTGCACCAGCGATTGAATCGCTTCGATACTGTCGATCTTGGTTTCGTCAAAGCCAATTTCGGTGAAATCAATGCCGAATTTATCCTCGAGAAGAACAACAATTTCCACCGCCTCGACGGATGCCAGACGGCCGCTGAGAAAAAATGAACTCGAATCGGTGAACGATTGCCTGTCGCCCTTTGAAAGTAACAGCTTTCTGAAGAATTCCCGAACCTCCGACATTTGATCCATGGTGGTCCTCACAAATTCAAGTTGAACAGATGCGCGAGAAATCGGAAATGTACGGACAGGGGATAGTTCCGTTCTGTGGCCCCAAAAATATCCAGCAAGCAGTAAAAAAGCCCCACACAGAGAGACGGCCAAAGCTGTCCGCGGACAAATCCCTTGGGGGCAGGGTCGCGGCGGCGCAAATTCGAAATGCTGATGGCTGTGGCGAGAGCGACGCAATAAAAAAGATAAACCTGATAACCGACGACCGCGCGGGCCACTCCAAGTCTCTGAATGAAGCCCAGATCCCGGAAGAAATGATAGTAGGCGTTTCCGAAGCAAGCCGCGGCAAAAATCGCCGCGACGATTCGGAGCTTCCCGCTTTTTTTGAAATGCTTCAGGAACATCGGGTAGAAGAAAAAATCCACCAGCAATTCCTTGAAGTAGAAGTAAAAGCGATTAAAGAACTCCGCGACCGTGCGGGAAGACAGCGGGCGATAGGTGTTTCGTAGCGCGTTGAACCCCGCCATCCGGCAACAGGCGACAAACCGATGTCCCCAGATGGAAAAGGCCATTATGATTTCGAAAAAATCCGCGATGAGGCTGGCCCAGCACATATACCAAGGCAATGGAGTGTGGCCCCTGCTGAGAGAAAGCGCCCGAGATAATGAGGGCACTTTCAGGTAGCCATGGACGCAACGAGCAAACAACTGCGAGAACAACGAGATCAAAATCGACCAGAGCAGAAGCTTTAAGCCCTTCAATTGAACTACGGCGAGCTGCTCAGGGTCGCGGGCCTCGATGCGCCGGAGGTAGGCGGCTCCCTTCGGGATTGGCGTTTGGGTCGAGCCCCAGAAGGGCCGGTATGTGCCGAGTTGAAGACTCAACGGGTCGCAGCCGGGCGATTTCCGGTCAAGCAGCGAGTAGCCGATGAACCAAACGTAGGTGGATAGGACGGTGGCAAAACCCCAGAGAAGCTGGTGATATCTTGAGGTTTGGGGAATGCGCGAAGCCACCAAGATGAGAGCCGTATAGCCAGTGAGTAAGAAGAAGACCGGCCGTTTTCCATACCACGAGCGAGGCCAGAGGGTTGCCGCCCAGAACAACATAGCACCCAGTCCGATAGCCATGGCGAAGAACACAATCCCGTAAAGCGACTGCGGGAGGCTATAAAGGGGAAGAGCAAACGTAAAAAAGAGGGTAGCGGCCGTCACGAGGATTCTGCGCCGACTCGGAAGCAACGTGATCAGCAGCAGCCAAGGCAGCAGCGGCCACCAAGCCGCCCTGTTGTAGGCCAAGCCCAGTCCGAATAAGGCGAGCAGAACGACCTTGCCTGGCGGGGTTTGCGCGAACGTTACCACTCGAGGGTACGTGTCAATGCGCGGTATAAGACGAAAGCTGGCAAGTCTACCGGCGGCCTGCGGACTGAAATGCTCCGGTTGTGCCGCGATGACGCTCAAACTTTGCCCTCGTCCAGCAGTGTAACGAGGTCCTTGCGGTTTACCTTGCCGTTGGCATTCAGAGGTAATGAATCGAGGCGATGAACCGCGGTTGGAACCATGTAGGGAGGCAGTCTGTCCTTGATGCGCTTGCGGATATCCGGATCGTCCGCTCCAAACTGCCCGCACACAAAGGCCACGATCCCGTTGGCAGAACCGTGAGCCGTGGGCCAGGCCACCGCGGCCACCGAATCCGTAAGATAAATTTCTCTAAGGTAGGCTTCCACCTCTTCCAATTCGACCCGGAGCCCGCGCACTTTCACTTGATTATCACTTCTCCCGAGATGGTGAAAAAGCCCCGACGAATCCCGGTAGGCGAGATCGCCGGTGCGGTACCAACGCTTTCCTCGCAACACCGGGAAACTGGCACGAGTCAGATCTTCCGCTCCGAAATAACCGGAGCTTAGCTGCGGACCGGCCAGCAGCAGCTCGCCGTGTTCGCCGTCCGGAAGAGGAATCAACGCTGGATCAACAATCATCATTTCCATTCCAGGAAAAGGTTTCCCGATCGCCACAACTCCACGATTCGGAGTAGCGTTCTCCGGGCCAGCAAATCTTTGCCCGGTACAGACGACGGTGGCTTCTGTCGGACCGTAAAGATCATCGACGACGCTGTTGGGCGCGGCTTGTTTCCAGAGCTCCGCGGAAATCACGGGCAAGGGTTCGCCGGAGAAAAGAGAGCAGCGAAGGCTGGGCATCGCGCCGGGTACGAGCATTTTCATTCTTTTCATGCCGCTGGCAACGGACGGGACGGTGAAGACCACCGTGGCGTTTTGCCTCTGTATGAAGCCGGCCGGCGCGATTAACTGCGTGGCAGGGGCGACGAGCAGGGCTGCTCCGCAGTTCCAGGTGGCAAACATGTCGAATACCGATATATCGAAAGTGATTTCCGCCAACCCGGCAACGCGATCCGCAGGTCCGAACGCGTACCGCGCCTGCATCGCGCCAATAAAATTTGAGACTGCACCGGCAGAAATCATTACGCCTTTCGGTATTCCGGTCGTTCCCGACGTGAATTCGATGTAGCCGAGACTCTCCGGATCGATCGCAACGGGGCAGTCGTCCGCAGCGAACTTCGGGAGTCCGCCATTCCCTTGGACGACGACCTTGGCATTCGTGTCCGCTTGCAACTCCACGTCGTCCGCAAGCTCTGGAGCCAGGATGAGTTCAGGGCAATGACTGAGCAGCCGGGGAGTCAGCAGGGGCAGGCCGCCGGAATCGACGATCAACGCTTCGGCACGGATGCGGCCTAGAAGCTGGATGAGGCGGTCTTCCGGGAGCCTCGTGTTGATCGGAACATAAGTGCCGCCGGCCCAGCAAGTGCCTAGAACGCCGGCATAAGTGGCAAGGCTTCTGGACGCGAGAATGCCGACTCTTGGAGCAGAGACCTGTGAGTTGCGCCCCAACCAAGCCGCCACGGGCTGAACCTGTGCCCGCAGTTGTGAATACGTAAATTCCCCAATGCTCAGGGACAGCGCAATGTTATCCGGAAAGTGTAGAGAGCTTGTGTAGAAGCCGTATGCAAGGTTGAATTTCATTTGGCTCAATTGGCACGAATAACTATCGTAGCAACTGGAATCCACGCCGCGTGCGGCCGGCAACTGGGACTGTGTTGGAACGGATACCTTAGGATGGGGACAGAGAAGTTGGCCGGCGGAGTTGCCGATTCATCCGCTGGATCTGAGCCTACGCGGAACATGCCGCCCCTGCGGTTGAAAAAAGCTAATGCTGGAGATTGCCGGGTTTTTCGGGGATGCCGGGCTCGTCCAGGAATTGAGCCGTCGTCGCCGGGCCTAGATCTTTCCAGTCTTGCAAGACCCACACTACCTTTTTGTCTGGCGTTACCTCCACCACCTGAACGATGTTAGGGCGGTCCTCGAGCTTGGTGCCGATGGTGTTGCTGAAGATTACGGTGTCGCCGTTCGCCAGGCGGTCAGCCGTTTGGAGATTGTGGAAGATAATGTTGGGCGGGAGATCGACTTGACTAAATTGCCAGACGGTTTCGCCTTTGGGATTTACTTCGCGGACTTGCTTGTCGTGTTCGTCAGTGATGAGTGTGTTGCCGTTCTGGAGGCGGATGGCGTCCCACGGCGTGGGGATTTCGTAGCTCCAGATGGGATTGAAATCTTTATCGTACTCCACGACTTTGTTCAATCGCAGGAAGGGCGCGAGATACGTGCCGGCGGCAGTCATGCGGAAGCGGCGGAACTGCGGGTGAACTGTTTTCTGGTCGGTGAGACTTTCGGCTGGGAGATCGTGCTCTAGTTCGACGGCTCCGCTCGTCTTATTAATGAGCATCAGCTTGGGCGGCAGGCCGTTCTGAACGAGCAGCACTTTATCTAGGCCAATGGGTTGGCAGGTGTGGACTTCGGTGCCTTGCGGCGGGTCGTAGTGCCAGACGACTTGCTTTTGTGGCGTGATTTCTTCGACGTGAAATTGCCTCGCGACCAGGATGTGGCCGTTGGTGAGCATCCAGACGTCGTCAATTTCTCCGCCGGGGCCGAAGGAGTACGACCATACGACTTTGCCGCCGTTGACGACGAAGGCGGTGTTGTAGCCTTCGCCGGCGTAGAGCATGGGATGCTGCGCGAGTTCGTTGCCGGGCCATGCGGGAACGCTCGTCGGATCGGGCCAATTGTGCGCGATGGGCGGGGCTTCGGCGGAGCCTTGCGCGGGGACGTCCGGCGCGGAGAACTGATCGAGGACGCGGAGTAGTGGCGGGCCCGATGGGGGGAGATAGGCCAGAAATACGCCGTGGCTGTGACAGCCGGAAATGCAGAACGCCAAGCCAACCGCGGCGAGTGCCGTGAGAGCCGCGACGTTGCGCCACTTCATTGTGGATCCTCCGAAAAGTGAGTTAGTGCTTCGCCTGCTGAAACCGGAGCGATTATGACACTTTCGCGAGATTCAGATGTAATCGCGGAGAAAGCGGGGTCGAGCCGTTCACGGTGAACCGCCCGCACTCCAAAGGGGCGCCGCAGGAGCACGAGTGTAAAATGAAGTAATCTAGCTCAGACTTGACAGTTCCACTAACATGCGGATAGTGTCGGGCTGGCTCCGGCCAACGTCGTGGGGCGCACTGGCCGCTCCCGGAGCCTGCGGCGATTGGACTATCCCGATAAAGGCAGCTCAGCATGGAACTCGATGCTTCCCTCGATTGGCTGGCGCTTTCGCTGACGCCCGGGCTTGGCGCGCGATTGACGGCGCGGTTGCTGGAAAACGTTGGTCCTCCGGAGGAAATCTTTCGCGCGAGCCGCGCGACGCTGGAATCGTGCGGCCTGCCGGCGGCGCCGGTTAGGGCCGTCCTCGCGCAGCAGCCGCGCGCTGCGGCGGAAAAAGAACTGGCGCAACTGAAAAAGATCGGCGCGAAACTCCTCCACTGGGAAGAGCCGCACTACCCAAAAACATTGCGATCGATTTACGATCCGCCGCCGTTGCTGTACGTGCGCGGCGATCCCGCGATGCTGACGAAGCACGAGCTGGCGATTGTGGGCTCGCGGCGCCCGACACCTTACGGCAATCAAGTGGCGGAGCGGTTGGCGCGCGATTTGGCCGAGCGCGGGCTCGTGATCGCGAGCGGAATGGCGCGCGGGATTGACGCCTCGGCGCATCGCGGGGCGTGCGCGGCTTCACGCGGGGGCACGATTGGTGTGTTGGGGACGGGCATCGACGTGGAGTATCCGAAAGAGAACCGGAAACTTTTCGCGCAGGTGGAACAGCGCGGCGCGATTATTTCGGAATTTCCGTTGGGCACGCCGCCCGCGCCGGAGAATTTTCCCGTGCGCAATCGAATTATCGCCGGCATCGCGCTGGGAGTGGTGGTGGTGCAGGGCGAGCAGCATTCGGGGTCGGTGATTACGGCGCGGCTCGCGATGGAGTTCGGGCGCGAAGTGTACGGCGTGCCGGGGAACGTCACCGAGCCGGGGAGTTTTGCGCCACACCAATTGCTGCGGCAGGGCGCGAAGCTCGCGGGAAGCTGGGAAGATGTGGTGGAGGAGTTGCCGACGCCGGTGCGCGCGGAACTTTTTCCCGTCGAGACGGTGCCCAGCGAAGAGCGCGCGCGGATGATTGAGGAGGCGCTGGGTGAAACGGAACGCAAACTTTTTGCGCTGTTGCATCCGGACGCAGCCGTGCAGATTGACGAGTTGGTGGAGAAGTCGGGATTGAATTCGTCGGCGGTGCTGGCCGCTCTGTGCGAGATGGAGATGCGCGGCGTGGTGCGGCAACTGCCGGGAAAACAATTTTTGCGCGCGCTGGTATGAGCAGGGCACAGAACTTAACGATTCAAATGGAGCGGACGGGCATCTGGACGACGTC
>Ga0181538_10003997_pt1 | contig 14072 bp, 7 predicted proteins | sample PEATcosm2014_Bin_40_FD_119773 | JGI IMG/M metagenome (GOLD analysis project Ga0181538, IMG submission 119773) | Peatland microbial communities from MTU Mesocosm Facility, Houghton, MI, USA - PEATcosm2014_Bin23_30_metaG | ecosystem: Environmental > Terrestrial > Soil > Wetlands > Peat | place...
ACGTTGACTTCCGCAGAGGCAAGTGTTATGAGGTGGCAAAGGGAGGGCATTATGCAGCCACGAGTCTTGCTTTTCTGTGCGTTCATCACCATGCTTTGCGGCATGGGTGCTGCCCAGCAGCCTAACGTCGTCAACATCCCCGTCGGGCACACTTCCGCGAATTCCGGCAAGGAAATGTACGAAGCTTATTGCGCCACGTGCCACGGCAAAGACGGAAGCGGCCATGGACCCGCCGCAGCAGCGCTTAAGATCCCGCCCACGGACCTTACGGTGCTAGCGCGGCAGCACGCCGGGAAGTTCCCCTCCATTAAGGTTTATAGGGCCATCACGGGGGAGGCCGGAATCGCCGCTCATGGGTCGAAGGAAATGCCCATCTGGGGTCCCATCTTCATGTCCATGAGCCACCAGCATGAGTCCGAGGTGCATCTCCGGGTAGCGAATCTCACGGACTACGTCAAGTCGATGCAGCAGAAGTGAGGACCCTAACCCAAACCCTCTTCGCGCCCGCCTGCCCGAGGTGGACGCGCTTGCCGCCCAAGCCCAGGACCATGGTCTCATCGTAGTTGCGGTTCAGCACTTCTGCCTGGGAGCCGGGGCGAATTCCAAGCCCGTCGAGATATTCGAGCAGAGAGCGATCTCTTTCGTATATGGAGACCGCCTGCACGCGCACGCCAGCAGGCACTTCGGCCAGCAGCCTCAGCCCCGCCTTGCGCCGCTGAGCAGCGCCCATCCCAGCCTCGTCCCCGTGCGGGCAGGGCCCATCCTCGCCCAACTTTTGCATCAGTTTCTGCTCCAAGTCATCCGAAACAGCGTGCTCCAGCCTCTCTGCTTCGTCGTGGACTTTGTACCACTCCATCCCCAACATCTCGGTCAGCATGCGCTCAATCAGACGGTGACGCCGGCGAAGCCGGTCGGAGATCTGGCGGCCTGCGCCGGTCAGCGAAATGCGCCCGCCGTTACCTACCTTGATGAGGTTGTCGCGTTGGAGGCGCCGCAAAGCCAGAGCTACCGCCGGTGGAGTAATCTTCAACCAGCGCGCAATGGTGGCGGCGATCACCGGCTCTTCTTCGTTCTGCGCTTCGGCGATGGCCTTCAGGTAATCTTCCTTGGAAATCGTTAGTTTCATTTTTCCCAACCGAATTCCGCTCCATTTGGAATCCGACGCTTCGCCATAATGCCAAGGTTTGGCCGAAATGGCAACCGCGCTATATTACCGAAACTAAGCTGACCAGTGAAAATCATCTTGACATCAGATGGCGAGTTTATATTAACTATAGTTTACGACCATAAGCGATCTATAGTGAATATGCGATGCGCGTTGATCGCCCTCAAACCAAGAAGCCGCAGCACGCAGGATCAGCGTAAGGAGCTAGTGATGACGCTTCGGATTTCGGTCACCCAGGAGTTGGCTCGGCCTTTGCGTCCGGCCCCGCGGCCCGGCAAGCTACTATCAGCCGTCGCCCTGCTGTTGGCTGCCGTAGTTTCCGGGTCACCAGTGCACGTCTGGGCGCAAAGCGAGACCACCGGGGCCATAGCGGGGCAGGTTACTGATTCCAGCGGCGCTCCCTTGCTGGGAGCGGATGTGACCGTCGCCCGTTCGACCACCGGCCTGCATCGCACCGTCCAAACCGACGAAAGCGGGCGCTTCTCATTCCCCGACCTTAAACCCGGCTCGTATCTGGTCGAAGCGAGGGCCCAGGGTTTTGAGGACCAGACGATTGGCCCTGTATCTGCGCCCTTGGGCCAGACGCAAACGGTGACTGTGGTGCTCAAGATTGCCACCCAGAAGACCGCGGTGGAAGTCCAATCGGTGGCGCCGCTCATTAATACGGAGAACCCTAACACCGCGACCACGCTCGAAGCCACAGCCATCGCCGATCTTCCGAATGCCGGGTCGGACATGACCTATGTCGCCCAGTTCTCGCCTGGCGCCTTGATCAACACCGCGGGCTCTTCCAACGATTTTGTGGGAGGTCAGAATGGTTACGGCAACGTGGAATTCAATGGGTTGCCGGCCCTGTCGAACGCCTTCATCGTGGACGGACTTGAGACCAACGACCCGATGACAAGTCTCAACAGCGGATTGTCAACCAATTTGGTGCTGGGTCTGAACTCCATCCAGGAGGTCACGGTGAATACGACTTCCTACGCGGTGGACCAGGGGCGCTACGGAGCCTCGCAGATCAACTACGTCACCAAGTCCGGCGCCAACGACTTCCACGGCAATCTGTATGAATTGTGGAACGGTTCGAAGCTCAATGCCGCCAATTTCTTTACCAATGCCAATCCCGGCGGGCACAAACCTCGCTCCACGGTGAACCACTTCGGCGGCAGCCTGGGCGGCCCGGTAGTGCGCGACAAACTGTTCTTCTTTGGAGATTTCGAGCAGATGAGAATCGCGCTGCCGATTGTGGATACCATCACCGTGCCGTCAACGCCATTCCAGAGCTACGTTCTCGGGCAGTTGCCGCTCGGGGGCGTGGACACCATCACCGGCATCGCCTACCCCGCTGCGCCGGCGCTTGTGCCTTTCTATGGGAAAATGTTTTCGCTCTATCGGAGCAGTTCGGGCTCGCCGCTGCCCGTGCTGGGGTGTCCTCTGGAGGCGGATAGCAGCACTTCAAGCGGCAGCCCGCCGAACGGGAATGGCTGCGCCAACCGGCAAACTGTTTCCATGTCCAGCGCCGACCACGAGCAGGTCATCACCGCGCGCCTGGACCACGATCTCGATGCGCATAACATGGTCTGGTACCGGTTTCAATCTGATACGGGGCTTCAGGCAGCCTACACCGACGCCATTAATCCGGTTTTCAATGCACTCTCGCCGCAGCCCATGTACTCGTTTGCTTCCGGCTATACGCACATCTTCAGCCAGAACCTGGTGAACTACTTCAACCCTGCCTTCTCCTGGTACTCGAGCATCTTCCAGCCCACTGACCTCGCCCGGACCCTGGCGACCTTCCCGATGGTGCTGCAAGGCACCGGGTCGAACGCCCTGTTCACTCCCCTTGGGGGGTTGGACTACAACTGGCCTCAGGGCCGGCGGGTCACCCGATACCAGTTGAACGAGATGCTGACCTGGCAGAGGCATTCTCACCAGATCGAGTTCGGGCTGGCCTCGCGCCGCATGCTGGCGAGCGATTTCGATTTCAGCAACTACGTCACTCCGCTGGTGACTTACACGACGCTGCCGCAATACATCTACGGCGTCGCGTCTCTCGCCACCCGGTCGTTCCCCGTCTCAGGGGAGCAGCCGTTCAATCTGGCCAATCTGGATCTGTTCGCGCAGGACACATACCACGTGACGAAGACCCTCAACTGGACGTTCGGCCTGCGCGCAGCGTGGAACTCCGATCCCGTTAATCCGCACGCCATGATCACGCGCCTTGGCGCCTCGTTCGATGCTGCTTCTCACGATGTCAATCAACCCTTGAGCTCCGCCCTCGAGACGGGGCTCAAAGAGTTCTTTCCAGCCACGCCCCTGGTGGCTTGGCAGCCGCGCACCGCGGTGGCGTGGCAGTTTGCCCACAAGATGGTGCTTCGTACGGGCTTCGGCGTCTTCACCGACATTCTTCCGGGTAGCATTGCGGACCTGATTGGATCGAATTCACCCTACGTGAATATCTTCCAGGGCGGTCTGCTCGGGCAAGCCGGTGGATTGGCGCTGGCGCCTGGAGTGCCGGACAGCGCCATTGACGCCACTGCTGTCGCCAACCAGGCATTTCTCGCCGGCTTTTCGCACGGCCAACTGTCCTGCGCTTCACCTCACGCCAACGCACAGGCTTGCCTGCCCGCTGTGGCGCTGGTGGCCGTCCCGGACGGTACGCTGCGGGTGCCTTACTCGATGCAGTGGAGCTTGGGGCTGGAGCGGCAGTTCGGCAATACAGGAAGCCTGCACGCCCAATACGTGGGCACTCGAGGAGTTCAGTTGCCGTACCAGGTTCAAGCGAATGGCTACCAAACCATCTGCCCGGGTTGCTTCGCCCCATTTCCTTATAACCAGCCCAAAGATCCGCGCTTTGCCGGTGTCACGCAACTCATGACCGGTGCCAACAGCCACTACAGCGGGCTGCAACTGACGGCGCAGAAGCGCATGGGACATGGCCTTCAGATCGACGCCAACTACACTTGGAGCCACTGTTTGGATACGGTGTCGAACGGAGGTTTCCTACCCTTCTCGTCCGGCGCCTTGATCTCGCCCCTGCCTGGCGAACTCCGAAGGCAATATGGAGATTGCGATTACGATATCAGGCATAACTTCAACACGTCCTATGTCTACTCGCTTCCCACCCAGGTGCGGAGCAGCCGGTTGCTCGGCGCACTGGTGAACGGCTGGCAGGTGTCGGGCACCGCTTTCTGGCACAGCGGCGTGCCCTTCAGCGTCCAAAGCGCCCCCTATTCCGCCAACAGCCAGGGGATCATCCAGGGCGGCGGCCCGCAGTTTGCGAGCCTGCGGCCCGGCGTGCCCCTGTATCACAAATCGCCCATTCCCGGCGTCACTCAACCCGGCACGCTACAGTGGCTGAATCCCGACGCATTCGTGTCGGATGTCGATCCCAGCACCGGCGCCTGCAACGGGGGAGACAGCCCGGCAGACTGCCAGTTCGGCAATTTGGGACGCAACTCGCTGCGCGGGCCGGACTTCACCTGGAGCGACCTGTATTTAACTAAGAGGTTCTCCCTCAACGAACGTGTGACGCTTCGTGTCGAGGGCCAATTCTTCAATTTCCTCAACCACCCGAATTTCGCCCTGCCGACTTCTGTGGCCGGAATTCCGGGCGAGGCGGGCACGCAAACCGGATTCGGCGCGTTGGTCGCGACGACCTCGCCACCCACAGGCTTGCTGGGCGTCGGCCTGGGAGGCGATAACTCGCCGCGCATGATCGCGCTTCAGTTGCGGCTGGAATTCTGAACTGGACGGCAAGCCGACCTCTAACTTGTCGTTGGGCCGGGCTTGCGCGACCCTCGGAGGTTAACAACCGTTTGGTCACGATGGATCATCTAAAGCGAGATGCGGGGAGCAAGTACAAAAAGTCAAGCAAGTGTGGGCCAGCGAGAGTATCATCGTTGTATCCAGCGGTGGAGGGCACTTATGAAATTCCGATTTCCGGGCCGGATTCTCCTGGTGTGTATCGCCAGCTTGTTTTTCCTGCCGATGACCTTAGCCGCCCAACAAGCCGTCTCGCACGTGCGGGTGGTGAGGTTGAGCTACGTCAGCGGCACGGTAGGCGTGAGGCGGGCAGGCGCGACCGCATGGACTAAAGCGCTTGTGAATACTCCTGTTCAAGAGGGCTTCGAGGTATCGACCTCGGCGGATAGTTTTGCTGAGGTGGAATTCGAAAACGGTTCCACGGCCCGCTTGGGTGAGCTCTCCCACCTGACTTTCGACCAACTGGCTCTGGACGCCGACGGCGACAAGCTGAATCGCATGACATTCGAGCAGGGCTACGCCACCTTTCATTTCCTCCCTGAAAAACATGACATCTATAGCGTCAAAGTCGCCGACGCGACCCTGACTCCCAGCGGCAGGAGCATCTTTCGGACGGATTTTGACAAAGGCCACGTTCGCGTGGAGGTATTCAACGGCTCGGTCGAGGTCGTGGCCCGCTCCGGGTCCGAGAAACTCGGCAAGGACAAAACACTGGAATACGATACCAGTATGACTGAGGTGGCGTTCAACACGCGCCGCGGGGAGGTGAAAGACGACTGGGATAAGTGGACCGAGGCGCGAGATTCGCAGGCGACGCTGGCGTTGAACGATCAGGCGGTGGCTGCCCGCGGACCGGTCTATGGGTGGAGCGACCTTGATGCTTATGGCGAATGGGCGATGATACCAGGCTTCGGCTATGGCTGGTCGCCCTACGCCTCCATGGGCTGGGCACCGTACACCATGGGGATGTGGAATTGGTATCCCGGAATAGGCTACACGTGGATCGGTGCCGAACCGTGGGGCTGGCTGCCTTACCACTACGGGATGTGGAACTATTCCGCTGAATTTGGCTATTCTTGGATGCCGGGTGACTTTGGCTTCTGGTCACCCGCCTTGGTTTCCTGGTATACGGGACCTGGATGGTTCGGCTGGTCGCCCTTGGGCTTGAATCCCCACGCAGGATTGTTGAAGCCAGTGACGACCGTTTCCGATTCGGCATTTCAAGCCGGCCAAGTCATTACTCCTCAGACCGTGAGCCACGCGGAGTTCAAAGACGGAGCCTTGGCAGAGCACCCGCCTCTTCAGCCAAGCGCCGGCGCCGCGTTGAGCGGAATTCCTCTGTCAGGCGGGTTCGCGACACTAACCAGCGCGCATGCTGCGGGCACGCACACGCCGGCGCCTACTTCAATTCTGATGGGAGTGGAAGGCGACAAGGAGAGCGCGCTCCTACGCGGCCGCCCCTTGCGCGAACCTTTGCGTTACCGCTTGGGCACGACGTTGGGTGGCCGGTATACCGTGGGTGGAACCGTGGGTGAGTTCCAGGGCGACACTTTCCAAAGTTCGGGCAGCAGGGAGATGATGAGCGGAATGCCTGGCTCGGCGACCTCCCGCGGAGCTGGGGTGAGCGTCCTTCCTCACGGCCATTCAACGCAACCCGCGCGCGCGGAGGGCGGCGAGATGATGCAGGGCGGCAACGGCGTCGGGGTTCCCAGCGCCAACTCGCCCGCTTCGAACGCCACGACCAGCAGTGCGCACACCGCCAGTTCGGGATCGAGTACAGCGGGGCATCATTAGGATCGGGAGATCGGGTGATCGGGAGTTCAAGTGAACGCGAACCTTGATGCAACTTGAGATCACGCGGTCTTCGTTTGTGCGAACAAATCCCGCGATCCTTGCCATGGTATCCTGCTTCTCAGACCACCCAATCCTGCAATCGTCCGATCACGGGTTCTCGCGACCACCCGATCTGCCGATCACCTGATCCACCGTCAGCGCCGTGGGGTCCTGAGATTGGACGAAGACTCCGGAAGGCGGCGTGAAATGGTTGCCGTGCAGCCGCACGCCACGGCTCTTCTCTTCGACCTTTATGCCAATCTGATCATTCGCAAAAGTATTATCTGAAATCGTAACGTCTTCGGTGCGGCTGATGAGTATCCCGACGCGATTTGATTCCAGATCGTTTTGCAACAGTGTATAACGGCGGCTGGGATCAGGGGTGGGCGCATTTTGGAACAGATGGATGCCGGCCGCGCCGCTGGAACGGATCAGGTTCCGGGCGAAGACGTTTCCCTCGCCGTGCTCAACCGCGATGCCGTCGTGTTTCGACCCCTCGATGTGATTGTCGATGACGGCTGAATCTCGCGAATAACTCACCCAGAAGCCGTAATCACTGTGGTCGGCGGAGTTATGGTAAAACTGGTTGCCGCTTGTGAAGACAGCCTCGAACGAGTTATGCGGTGAGTAACTGCCGTCGTTGAAGGCGACGTAATTGGACTCGCTGGGCGCGCCGGTCTGGGATTTGCTGAGGAAAAAGCCATCCCCCGAATGCGTAAAGCTGTTCCCGATGATGCGGTTGTGGTTGCTTGCCTCCATCAAAAGAACTCCGGCCGAGTCGCAGCCGGCGGAATAGGTCTTACCCTCACAACGCACATCCCAATCCGCGTGATTGTTTAGTAGGTCGTCCCCGGAAGAACCATAAAGGGCCATACCCCAGCCGGAGTTGTGCGAAAGGTCACACTGATACACCGTGACGCTAGACGTCTGCACCAGCATAATCCCGTTCTGGGCGTCGCGCGCGATTAGGTTTTCGATCCGGCCGCCATCGATGTTTTTAAAATAGAGGCCGGCCCCGTAACCTTCCCAGGCCTCCAGGTCGAAGATGTTTACCCAGTCTCGCGCCTCAAAATGGGTGTCGGTGGAAACCAGGCGCTGCGCGCGGCTGCCGCTCACATCGGTTCCCACTACCTGCATTTCGGAACCGCTTCCGGCTTCGGCCTCCAGGAGAATATTGATCCGATAGCCTCGAACCGAGCCGCCAAGGATGGAGATGTGGCTGCGCGCCTTGGCATGAATTCCTATACCCACACGCTCCCAGGGGTTGCGCGTGGAGCTTTCAAGTGTGACCCCGCGCAGGTCCAAGACCACATTGTCTGCCGCGATCTCAATGACAGACTGGCCATCGGGAACGTCGACATGATATTGGCCAGGTTCAATCCGGGTGCTCTGAGTGATCATCACGGGGCCTGTCAATTTCCTGTTCGAAGGCGCGCTTGCCTTAGCCGCTTGCGCTTGCAGGAACGCGGGTCCAGAGACGAACAGACTGACCAGGATCGCACCGAGCGCAAAGAGTTTCCGCATGCACGACCTCGCGTTCACCTTCTTGAAAATCACCCCCGCGCGCCACTGTAGGGGCGCGCCATGGCGTGCCCCTACGTGAGGATGACGAGGGGACTTCCCTTCCCTCGAGTGCGGTGGAGACCCGTGGGCACTCGGAATGACGGCTTTCCCAAAATGGCCTGCCACAACCCCTACAGATATTTCAACAACTCATCCAGAGTTTTCTGCACGCCCTCATAGGGGTCGCCGGGGCCTTCATATTCAATCGAATAGACGCCGGTGAAAGCGGCCTTTTTGGAAATCTCGATGCATTTCGGGAAGTCGAATTTGGTCTCGTTCCCGGCGGCGTCAAACTCCAATCCTTTAGCGTGGCAGACGACGTGCGCGTAAGGGAAGAGAAGCGGCAGGCCTTTCTCGCGCGTCGCCTCATCCGGAAAGTTGCCGAAATCGGGGAGCGCCCCAACCACCTCCGGGCCCGCCTGCTCAAAGAACTTCACCAACTCCTCGGGATGTTCCGAGCCCACATCGCCGTGGTTCTCGATGATCACGTGCACGCCCTTAGGTCTGCCATAGGCGGCCAGACGCTTATAAGACTCGAGGGTCGGCGAAAGGTCCGTCGGATTGAACTTGCCGGGATCGCACCGGACGGACTTTGAGCCGATTGTCTGCGCGACATCGATCCAGATTTTTGAAGCGTTCACCGCCGCATCCCGCACCGACTGGTCCGGGTCCGAGAGCCCCCCGCCCGTCCAGAGCTCGTCAATGTCCACCGGCATGTTCACGACGCGCGAGTGCGCCCGCACCAGGCGGCTCCTGACTTCCTGAAGGTAGGTCTTTTCCGTGGAAGCGAAATGGGGAGCGCAAAACTCGAGATTATGAACCTGGTACCGGTCGGCGATCATCTCCGGGAAATCGAGCAAGGCAAGCATATTCCCGGGGAGGGTGAACTCTTTCTCCCGGGTGGACTGAAAATAGTTATGAAGACTCCAGGTGGAAATGGAAATGCGGCTCCGTTTGTCATATCTGTTAACGCTGGCATGGGAGTGTTTCGTTTGCCCCAAGAGTTCTCCGCCGAAGGCGAAGACCCCGGTTGCAACAGCAAGTCGAGTGAAAAAGTCCCGGCGAATCATTACTTCCTCCTTTCGCCCATGGCTAGAGCGAGGCGAGACGGAGATGCTAACACTGTTTCTCCGCGCCCGGGTAGACTATTCCAGCCCCTCTCCCGGTTTGAGCTGTTGTGGGTGAAAAGCTGACGGGCACTATAGCGGGACAAACACCGGTCACGCTCCCGAGCAGAGAGTCGGGGGGAGCCGAATTGAGGGCGGACCTCCCCTTCGCACAAATGACCGCATGGGGTTATTCTCACGTGAGTGCAGTTCGGCGGCCGGCGCGCGTTCCTCGCTCCTCACCAACATCGGGGAGCCGCGAGAGCGACAGGGTGAGGTTCTGGCAGGCCGGACGGCAAGGGCGAGAGGCAGGGGCATAATGACATACTGTCGTATCTTCTGCTATCCCCATTATTTTCTAATTAATGCCTAAATATCGCATTGACATTCTCTCCTGAGTTCCGTATATTTTGTCGGATTTAAAGAATGTTGCCGGCCGAAGGTTAGGGGCGGCCGGTAACAGACATTGCTCACGCCTCTACGTCCCTCGAGCCGGCGCCAGTTGCGGGTAGATGACTTCGAACTCGCAGAGGGATTGGCGTTAAGACTACTGGTGCGCTCTCCACCGGAGAATGGCTGCGATGGGACCCATTTCTATTCAACTCTTCCAAAGTTCAATGTACCCGTACTCAGCAATTCTTCTTCTCGCGCTCTTTTTGCTTCTGATCTACTTTCGAAATCAACGCATCGAGCGCGCGAACAAGAATGCTGAATTGCACTGGTTTTCCGAACTGCATCTTTTTAGCAAGTCCCTTGCTGAAAGTCCCGGACCGCAACAGATGGCCGACTTAACCGGACTAAGAATCCACGACATTTTTGGTAGCGGGGGTTGCTTCATTGTAGTGCAGACCAGCGGCTCAGAAGCAGCCAGCCACGTCTCCGCGCAAGGACTCAGCGCGGAGTCGGTCGAGCTGCTATCGGGCGATCCCTTGCGCTCTTATCTCATCTCCTGCGGGGCGCGTTGGGGGAACTTGCTGATTTTCCCCGACCTCGCTCGTCCCGCCGTGGATTTTGCCTGGCAACGCGACGCGCTGTTCCACGAACTGCGAGCGCTCTGGGTGCGGGAAGGGTTGAGAACTCTGGTGGTGGTGGGATTACAGGTACGCGAAAGTTCCTATGGCGCGTTGCTGATGGGATGCCGCAAGCCGAAGAGCTTTCGCCCGAACGAACTCCGCTTGCTGCTGGCGATTGGCAACCAACTCGGCGTGGCCGTGGAGAATTGGTCTTTGCACCGCGCGGCACAACGGCACAACCAGGAGCTGAGGTTACTGCACCGCGTCAGTGAATTGTTGCGCACGAAGTTTGATATGGAATCACAGGTTGAGATCCTGCGCCAGGAGTTGCAAGGCGTGCTCGGCACAACGAACTTTTCGCTGGCATTACAGGACTTGCCGGAAGGAACGCTGAAGACGATTGTCGCCTTCCAACCGCCTGATGCCAATATTCTCTCCGGAGCATCCGAACCGGACGGGCTGGCGGAGTTCGTCTGTCAGGGCCGCCGCCCGCTGCTCTTGACCCAGGACCTTCTTGCCAAGGCGCGCCGCCTGGGCATTCCATCCGTGGATGGACGGCTGCGGACTTGGTGCGGAGTGCCCCTTCATTTCTCCGACGGCGCCCTGGGTGTGCTGGCGGTCGCAGACTTCGAGCGCGAGAACGCCATCAACCAGGAACAGTTTGAGCTGATGCAGGTGCTCGCAGACGAGGCCACCGGCGCGCTCGAAAGCGCCCGGCTTTTCCAGAACGTGCAGCGACGCGCGAGCCATCTGGCTCTTCTGAATGAACTGACCCGGAAAGCAGCCTCGGACCTCAATCCGAAGGAACTTCTCTCCAATATCTGCCGGGAAATCCGCAGCGCTTTTGATCGCGACTTTGCGCGAATTGAAGTCGCCGACACTCAGAAAAGGGAACTGGTTGTGGAAGCGGAGGCGGGATACGGCGGGGAACTGCTGGGCCACCGGATCCAATTCGGCGAAGGGCTGTCGGGTGCGGCCGCCATCGGCAGTGAGCCGATCCTGGCAAATTCCGTCCTGCGTGACCTTCGTTACGTGGCTCTGCGTCCGGGCGTGCGATCGGCCTTGAGCCTTCCCTTGCGGTATCGGGACGATCTGCTGGGCGTGTTGAGTCTCGAGAGCTTGCGCGAACACAGTTTTTCCCAGCAGGACGTTCTGACATTACAGTCGCTGGCGAACCAACTCGCAATTAATCTCCATAACGCGCGCGCCTACCAGATTGCGCTGGACCAGGCCATCACGGATGGCCTGACCGGTCTCAAGACTCACCGCTTCTTCCGAGAGGCGCTGGACGGGGAATGGCGCCGGTCAGTCCGAAGTGGCCGGTCGTTTTCCGTCATCATGATGGACCTGGACGGCTTTAAGCAGGTGAATGACAGCGGAGGGCACTTGGAGGGCGACCGAGTGCTGGCGGCGGTGGCCGCTCTCCTCGATTCCCGATCAAGGCAATCCAATGTGGTGGCAAGGTACGGCGGTGATGAGTTCGCCATCTTGATGCCCGAGACGACGACGGAACAGGCTGAAATCCTTGCTGAGCGGCTCCGTTCCGCCCTGCAAGCGGACCACTTCCTGCACGCTCACCGCGTGACGGCAAGCATCGGGGTTGCGTCCTTTCCGAACCACGGCCCAACTCCTCAGGACATTCTGAGTGTTGCGGACTCCGGGATGTACTTGGCCAAACACTGCGAAGGAAACTGCGTGCGCGTGGCTTCTTTAAGAATTGCAGCGGGGAACGCGGAACGTGAACAGGAACTATTGGACGCGTGCCTGGGAGTGACGGTGAAACGGATGTTCTCCAACGGCAACGAGGTTATCAACAACCAATACCTGCACAGGTTCGAGCAGATGAAGCCGCTCTGGGATACGATTACAGCTCTCGCATTTGCGGTCGAGGCTAAAGACCCTTACACTAAACACCATTCTGCCGAGGTATCTACCTGGGCAGCCAAGATCGCCGTCCAAGTGGGATTGTCTCGAGCGGAAGTCGAAGACATTAAACTGGCGGGGATCGTCCACGATATCGGCAAAATCCATGTTCCGGAACGTGTCCTCTCCAAGCCCACATTCCTGGATCCAGATGAGTTCGACCTGGTGAAAAGCCATGCGGCATGGGGCGCGAAGATTCTGGAACCGTTGAAAGAGAGCGGCATTGAGCGCATCGTACGCTACCACCACGAGGCCCTCGACGGGAATGGTTACCCCGATGGCTTGAAGGGAGATCAGATTCCTATTGGCGCCCGCATCATCACCGTAGCCGACGCTTTCCAGGCCATGGTTCGCGACCGTCGCTATCGCAGAAAACGCACTCCGGACGAGGCAGTGGCCGAATTGCGACGCTGCCGAGGCACGCAGTTTGACCCACTGGCGGTGGATGCGCTGGTTCAGTTGATCGAGTCCGAAGGGGGGCTGCCGATACCTGAACCCATGGAAAGTGAGCCCACCTTCACGTAGCGTGTGGCCCGCCTCTCCAGTTCAAATGGGATTCGAGTTATCGTTTGGAAGTCGTGCCGGCAAGAGTCTGGCTCAGTCTCGAGCGGAAGGCGCCGAGCGTATCCTCAATTATTCTTCGCTGCTTCTCCAACAGATTTTCAAGGGCCGGCGTGGAAGGTTCTGCGGATGGTTGGGCAGGCCGAGAAGGCGCCTGCGTGGACTCTTCGCGGATCGCCGCCTTTGCCTGACCACTCTCTGCCGATAGAGCCTCGGCATGATCCAGGAAATTCTGGAGCATGCTCTTGAAGGCTTCGGCCTCGCTGCGCTGCCGCTTCCGGGCAGCCGCACTCACGTCATCAAGTCGCTTCTCGAAAGCCTCCAGAAGCCGGCGTGAATGCGCTTCCAGTTCTGTCCTTGCCTGCTGCTCCCACTCTTTCACCACAAAAACGGCCATCTCAACGCTCTTGGACAGCCGCTCGGGGAGTTCCTGGAGGGCCTGGTCGGCGCCGTTTCTCACCTCGGCCGCCACCCGTGCCGCAGCCTCGCCCGCCGACGACTCAATTCGAGCGCGCAGGGATTCCAGCAGCCCCTCGAAGGTGGCTTGGATTCCGCTCTCCATCTCTCTCGTCTGCCGCTCCTGCGTCTCCAGCAACGAGGCGCGCAATTGCTCCCGATAGGATGCCGACTTCTCGGCCGCTTCGCCCTCCAGCAAACTCAAAGTCGATTCACGCAGCACTGCCAACTGCTTCTCGGTTTCCTCCACGCAGCGCTCTTCGGTGGTCTGGATCTTTACGTGTAAGGACTCAAGCAGGCCTTGCAAGCTGGCTTGAATTTCCGTCCCCATTTCCGTTGTCTGTTGCGCATGCATCTCCAGCAGCGCCGCCTGCAGTTGCTCCCGGTAGGATGCCGATTTCTCCGAGGCTTCGCTCTCCAGCGCGGTCAAGGCCGATTCCCGTGCCACGCCTAACTGCTTTGCGGTCTCCTCCACGCACTGCCTTTGGGCCTCTTGAATCTTTCCGCGCAGCGCATCGAGCAGGCCTTCCAAACTGGTCTGAATCGCCGACTCCATCTCCTTCGTCTGCTGCGCTTGCATCTCGACGAGCGCCGCCCGCAGTTGCTCCCCGTAGGATGCCGACTTCTCCGTCGCTTCGCTCTCCAGCGCGGTCAAGGCCGATTCCCGCACCGCACTTATCTGCTTCT
>Ga0181538_10003999_pt1 | contig 14071 bp, 9 predicted proteins | sample PEATcosm2014_Bin_40_FD_119773 | JGI IMG/M metagenome (GOLD analysis project Ga0181538, IMG submission 119773) | Peatland microbial communities from MTU Mesocosm Facility, Houghton, MI, USA - PEATcosm2014_Bin23_30_metaG | ecosystem: Environmental > Terrestrial > Soil > Wetlands > Peat | place...
AGGCCCGCGGCCGCGGCGTGCAGCAGCACATTTGCCAGGTGATAGCCGAGCACCGCGTCGCCCCACAACCTGTGCTCGATCCAGAAGGCGCTGTGAAGCAACGGATAGTATTGCTGGGTGGCGCGAAGATCACACCAGATCCGAAGCAATCCCTCCATCGACCGCAGTCCGGGTTTGGTGACATGGGCATCATCATCCCAGACAAGTCCCCCATGCAGGGCCGGCCAGTAGGTTGCGAGCGTCAATCCGAGGATCAGCGCTGCCGTCCACCAGAATTTGGCGCGGGAGGTTGGATGCGCGCTTTGGCCCTGCATCCGGGCAAGCTACCTGCGAGGGCGGGCTCGAATCAATCCCGGCGTCAAGCAGCGTTGTCCGGCGACCTTGGAAACGGTCTCAGACCGGAACGAAATCTCCCTGTCCGTCGGCGGGAAACATTGCGGACCTGCATATGAGGAAGGCATCCGGCGGGGGCATTCTTGTCTGTACAATATGCGACACATCGAGTTGCCGCACCGATCAAATGCCCGCCCGACGGGCTTTCCGGCAATATCTGCGCAGGGTCAGCCAATTGATGCGGGGCGACGGGATTCCGTTTCTGCGACTATCGGGCTTGTTGCAGCAGCCCACCGTTTCCCGCCCGGCACCCGCATGACCACCGCCACGCTTTTCCTAGTCGGAGCGAGCCACCGCACGGCTCCCCTTGAGCTTCGGGAGAGGTTGGCGCTCGGGGCAGAGGCGGAGGCTGAATTGGCCCAGGAACTTGCGGAAATCGCTTCCGTCCAGGAGATTGCCGTGCTAAGCACCTGCAACCGGGTCGAGATCTACGGTGTCGCAGCCGCCGATGAAGCGATGGATCAGGTGGTCGCGGCGTTCTGCACTCGCCAGCATGTGGACGCCAGGGAATTCGGGCGTTTTGGGTTCGTGGCCCGGGGCCTGGACGCCGTCCAGCACCTCTTCGAGGTGGCCTCCGGCCTCGATTCGCAGGTATTGGGCGAGACGGAAATCTTCGGCCAAGTGAAGCGGGCATATGCGGCCGCCCAGGCCCGCGGATCGGTGCACGCGGTACTCAACCGAGTGTTCCAGAAGGCATTTCAGGCCGCAAAACACGTGCGCACGAATACCGCGGTGACGGCGGGGCAGGTGAGCGTGGCAAACGTGGCGGTGGATCTGGCGCTGGACATCTTCGGAAGCCTGGAGGGCGTGCGTGTGCTGCTTATCGGGGCCGGCGAAATGGCCAGGAAGACCGGTCGGGCATTTGCGAGCCGCGGGGCCGGGAACTTGACGGTCTCGAGCCGGAGTTTGGAGCGGGCGAGCCAGCTCGCGTCGGAACTCGGCGCAGGGGTTCTGCCTTTTGAGGAGCGCGAGACCCGCCTGGCTGAATGGGATATCGTGGCGTGCTCGACCTCCGCCCCGAACGCCGTCATCTCGGCCGGTGCGGTGCGATGCGCAATTAGAGAGCGGGCGGCCAGGCCGATCCTGTTCGTGGACCTTGCGATGCCGCGAGATATCGATACCGGAGCGGCCGACGAGGCCAACCTGTACCTCTACAACCTCGACGACCTCGCCCAGATCGCGGAGAAGAACCGCCTGGCGCGCCTTGCGGAGGCAGAGCGGGGCCGGGTGGTCCTTTCCCTGCGGGCGGACTCGGTCTGGCAGCAGCTCCAGCGCCAGCTGGCCCCCGGAGCCTCCGGTGAGGGCCGCCAGGCGCAGGAGCCCGCCGTTCAGGACCGCGGTCTGCGGTCGGTCGTGTTTGCCTGAGCCGCAGGATCCGGCCCGAGGCAGGGGCCAGCTTGGTCAGAAGGAAACGGGCGCGGGCGCAGACCTGCCTGCGGCCGCCTTCGCGAGCCGGCTGCCGGAGGCGACGCATGCCGAGACTGAAATGCCGTCGCGGCAGTTGCCGCCGATGTACAGGCCCGGGGCCGCCGCCTCTGCGCCGGCGAAGATCGCCTGGAATCGGTCGAATCCCACGGCGTACTGGGGTATGGCCCGCGCGTGCCGGCGCACGCGGACAAAGACAGGCGCGGCCCGCGTGCCCAGCAGGGCGGCCAGTTCCGCCTGGACGAGCTCGACCAGGGCGCCGTCATCAAGGAGCGCGAGCGCGGACTGTCGCGTGCCGCCGACAAAAGTCGTCAGGGCGACGTGGCCGGCAGGCGCGCGCCCGGGAAAGAGTGAGCTCGAGAAAAGCGTCCCAAGGATCCTTCGGCCCTCGGCGCGCGGAACGAGGACGCCGAAGCCGTCCAGGGCGTGGGCCACGTCCCCGCGGCGGAAGCCGGTGAATACCGAGGCGACAGGGGGGTGCTCGATCCCGCTCAGTGGGGAGAATGCGCCGGGGGTCGCAAACCCCTCGAGGCGCAGCCGGGCCAGCTGGTCGGCGGGCAGCGCGCATATCACCGCCGAGAAAGCCTCCAGGCGCGTTTCTCCCGAATGCTCAAAGGCGACCCGCCAGCCGCGTTCGCCGCGGTGGAGCGCCAGCACCCGGGCGCCGAGCCGGATGGAGTCTCCCAGCTGGGCGGCCAGTGCGCGCGGGAGTTCCTCGAGGCCCTCCGGGAATGACAGAATCCGGCCGCGCGGCCCGCCGCTCGCGTTGCGCAGCTTGATCGCGCCGCGAATAAGCGACCCATGGTCACGCTCGATGGCAAAAAGCTTTGGAAAGGCATGGCGGACGGAGAGCTGGGCGGGGTCTCCCGCGTACACGCCGCCGACGAAGGGGTCCACGGCGTAATCCAGGAATTCGCGGCCGAGCCGCCGCACCGTGAAATCGGCGAGGGTCTCGTCGCCGCCCGGGCGACCTCGGGGCCGAAACACCTCGCCGGCCAGGCTCAGCTTCGCCCGCCAAGAGAACAGCCGTGTGCCCAGGAATTGAAAGGGGGAAGCCGGCATCGGCTCCATCCTGCCGCGCTTGAGCACATAGCGGTGCTTCGCCGACTCGCCGGCATACAGGCGCCGGGGCCCCATGCCGAGCGCCTCGATGAGGTCGGATGCCTCCGCCGGGCCCTCGAGCAACGAATTCGGCCCGGACTCCAGCAGCCAGTCTCCCTCCCGGACGGTCTCGATCGCCCCGCCGCACCGGCCCGAGGCCTCGAGGACGACGGCCGGGATTCCGGCCTGGCGCAGCCGCCATGCGGCAGTAAGCCCCGTGATGCCGGCTCCGAGCACGGCGACCGGCAGGACGGGGGGCGTCCGGGATTGGCTGGCTGGTGTCATGGATTACGAGGATACCTTGGTCATTGTGCGGGCTGCATCGCGTCTCTTGCCCGGAGCGGTGCATTTCTTGCCCAAACTGCGGTCCTCCGGCGAGAAACATCTTTTGGGGCGGCCGGGATCCAATATGAGGGTGCTCCTTGAAGGCCGGGGCGAAGGGGGGGAAGACAAGATACGCGCAGTGCCAGCCAACCAGCGCGCAGTGGTGCGCGGCGCCATGTGGTATATTGGCGCACTCCTACGCCCTAACTGTGATGAGCGACCCTTCCCCTCCCACCCCCGCGGACACCGTCCGCCCGCAGTCGGTCTGGCAGAATTGGATCACCCTGGCCGGGGCGATCGAGGCGACGGGCAGCCTGTTTGCTTTCCTGCTGCTGTTCGCGCTCGACCTGATGGGCCGCGGGGCGAGGAACCCCTATCTCGGCATCCTTTGCTACGTGGTGGCGCCGGGCTTCCTCTTCTTTGGCGCGGCTGTCGCGCTCGCGGGAGCCTGGCACGAGCGTCGCCTGCGCGCCCGCGGGCGGGCCCTGGTCGCGCCGCGGCTAGCGATCGACCTTTCGCGACCGCGCGACCGGCGCATACTCCTTTGGTTCACGTTCGGGGGCGCGACTTTCCTCCTGCTTACGGCGATCGGCAGCTACCAGACTTTTGCCTACACCGAGTCGAACCAGTTCTGCGGCGAGGTGTGCCACAGCGTGATGGGCCCGGAATACACGGCCTACCACCGATCCGACCACGCCAGGGTGGGCTGCGTCGAATGCCACGTGGGTTCCGGGCCGGCCTGGTACTTCAAGGCCAAGATCACAGGCATGCACCAGCTCCTTGACATCACGACCGGACGGTACCCCAAGCCGATCCCGGCGCCTGTCAGGAACCTGCGCCCGGCCAGCGAAACCTGCGAGCATTGCCACTGGCCGCAGAAGAATTCCGGCAGCATCGAGCACGTCTCGCACCGCTTCCTGGCCGACAAGGCGAACACGCCATATACGACCCGGCTCCTCGTCCATGTCGTCGGCGGCGACCCCGCGAACGGCCCGTTGGTCGGCATCCATTGGCACGTGAACGCCTCCAACAGGGTCGAGTACTACGCGACCGATCCGCAGCGCCAGGTCATCGTCTGGGTGAGGAAGACCGACGCGGCCGGCAAGGTGACGACGTACCGGACGCCGGATTTCAAGGGGGAACCCGACCCGGCGAACGTCAGGCTGATGGACTGCATCGACTGCCACAACCGGCCGTCCCACCGCTATGAGAGCCCGAACGACGCCGTTGACGAGGCGATGTACCTCGGGCGCATCGATCCGGCGCTGCCGGAGGTAAAGCGCACGGTCGTGGAACTCCTGACGCGGAGCTACGCGACCCAGGACGCGGCGGTCGCATCCATGTCGGCGGCGCTGCGGGCCCGCTATGGCGATGTCCCCCGCGTGCAGCAGGCCGTCACCGCCGTCGAGGCGATCTTCCGGACCAACTTCTTCCCCGAGATGAAGGCCGACTGGAGCAAGTACCCCGACAACATCGGGCACCTCGATTCGGCGGGCTGCTTCCGCTGCCACGATGGCAAGCACGCCGCCGACGGGGGCGGCAGGAAGATGCCGGCGACCGAATGCGACAGCTGCCACACCCTGCTGGCCCAGGGCTCGGGCGCCGAGCTCGCCCGGGTGGCCCCAGAAGGGTTGCCCTTTAAGCACCCATCCACTGATATAGAGGGAATGGGCCTGCTGTGCGCCGACTGCCACAACGGCAAGAACCAGGAAAACTGAGACTCGATGATCCTCCCCCACGAACCGACCGCCGCGGCGGGTGCGCCCCTGGAGCTCGACTTGATCCGCAAGTACTCGATCGCCGGGCCCAGATACACGTCCTATCCGCCCGCCACCCGGTTCACGCCCGACTTCGACCTGGAGAAGCTCGAGGCGTCGATCGCGGCGGACAACCGTCCTGGGGCGGGCCCGCTGTCCCTTTACTTCCACCTCCCGTTCTGCGAGTCGCTGTGCTGGTATTGCGGGTGCAACACGGTCATCACCCGCCGGCGCGAGTCCGCGAGGGAGTACCTGGGAGACCTCGAGAGGGAGATGAACCTGACCGCGGCCCGCCTGAGGCGGGGCAGACCGGTCCGGCAGATACACTTCGGCGGCGGCACGCCGACGTTCTTCCCCCCGGAGGAGCTGGCCCGGCTCGGCCTCCTCATCTATGAGAACTTCGATCTCGACATGGACTGCGAGTTCAGCGTCGAGGTCGATCCCCGCGGGCTGACCGCGGAGCACGTCGAGGCGCTGCGGGTCATCGGCGCCAACCGGGTGTCGTTGGGCGTCCAGGACACCGATCCCAAGGTGCAGATCGCCATCCACCGCTGGCAGCCCTCGCCGCTGAACCGCCAGGCGATGGACTGGCTGCGCGACGCCGGATTCCGGTCGATCAGCGTGGACCTGATATACGGGCTGCCCAAGCAGAACGCCGCCTCCTTCGGCCGGACGATCGACGAGGTGCTTACGCTCGGCCCGGACAGGCTTTCGGTCTTCAGCTACGCCCACGTGCCTTGGCTGAAGCCTGCCCAGCGCATCTTTGACGTGCGGGGGGAGCTTCCGCCGCCGGAGGAGAAGCTGGCGATGGCGGTGGTCGCGCATGACAAGCTGACGCGTGCGGGGTACATCGACATCGGCCTGGATCATTTCGCCCGCCCCGACGACGAGCTTGCCGTTGCCCAGCGGAGCGGGACCCTGCAGCGCAATTTCCAGGGATACAGCACCGCCGCGGGCGCCTCGCTCTACGGCTTTGGCGTCTCATCCATCTCTTCTACGGCGGAAAGCTACCGCCAGAACTTCAAGGGCCTGGCCGAATGGCGGGCGGCGCTCGCCGCCGGCCGCCTTCCGGTGGAGCGAGCCCTCATCCTTACCGAGGAGGACCGCAGGCGGCGGGCCCTGATCATGGGCCTGATGTGCGACCGGCGGCTGGACTACGCCGCGCTCTCGGCTTCGCTTGGCGTGGACGTTGCGCGGGAGTATGCAACGGAGATCGCCGGGCTGGCCGACCTCGAGGCCGACGGCCTGCTGATCCGCACGCCGGCCGGGATCGAGGTTCTGGCCCGGGGCGTGCCGCTCCTCCGGGTCATCGCCATGCGCTTCGACGCGACATTCGTCCCCGGCGCCGGGCGCCACGCGCAGACCGTCTGACCAGGATCGGCGGGCATTGGCCCGCAAGGCCTTGTCCGTGCCATGAACCGCGGCCGCCTGGGGCGGCCTCGGCATCCTGTCCGGGCGAGCCCCGTGCTCCTGGGGAAAAGGCACAAAAAACCGGATGGCGAGGCTCGCGGGCCCCGCCATCCGGCGAACTCAGACCAAATCAACTAGAGGGAGTAGGTGAAGGCCAGGTAGGCGAGCGGGCTCTGGTAGTTCGTGAAGCCGCCGGTCAAGTCGTCCGTCTTGCGGATGAAGCCCACCTTGCCCTCGCCTATGAGGCGGTCGCTGAACTTGTGCTTAAGCCCCGCGGTGACCATCGCTATCTCGAAGCCGGCCCCGTAGGGTTCGCCGCCGAGCGCAACCTGTGGATTGTAGTCCTTGGCCTGCTGCCAGTACATCTGGAGCTGCGCATCAGTCTGCTTGTCGAGCACGAAGCCGATGAGGATCGAGCTGCTGACATAGTTGTCGTTGGAGTTCTGCACCGGCGGGGGGATGTACGTGGACGCGGACACCAGCACGAAGGGGTAGCTCGTCTGGATGTAGTTGTAGACGACGTTGATGTTTCCCTGGAGGTAAACCCCGCTGTTGGGCGTCCAGTTGATGGTTTCGCTGAAAAGCTGACCCTTGGCCTGGCCCGAGGTGATCTCGTTGCCCAGTCCGCCATTGGCCACGTTGGCGAGGACCGACATGTTCCCGCTCTGCGGTTGGTAGCGGGTGTCGAACGAAATCTCCGGCAGGGGCTTGTAGATGACGCTGAACTTCATCCCGGTGAACGTGTATCCGGTCACATAGAGGCCGCCGTAGCTCGCCGTCCCGATGATGTCGTCGGAGCCGATGAACTTGTTCTCGTGATCCTTTCGGTAGATCTCGGCCCTGACCGTCAGCTTGGTCGTGGCATTCCAGTTGGCGCCGACCTTGACGTCCTCGTAATCCTGGTTGGCGTCCTGGAAGAAGACCGAGCCGATCGGGGCGGGGGTCATGGTGACCACCCCGGCGCCGGTCGTGGAGACGGCCACGTAGGGGTTGATCCAGTGCTGGGTGCCCCGGGTGATTCGGTCGTCGAACGAGCCGTAAAGAACCAGGTTGGAGATGCCGGTGTACTGGACGGAAGCCTCCGGCGAGGCGATGTGGTCGGCGTAGTGCGAGTAGGTCAGTTCGCCTCGGGTGACGATGTTCGCGCTCGCGACCGTCTTGGCCCCCGTGGCAAGGGTGGTGTTCGTGAAGCCGCCGCTGCTGCCGACCGTGTCCGACTCATCCCGGAAGCCGATGTCCGCCAGCCAGTTCGGGTTTGGCGTGAACTTGAGGAAGGCGTTGCCGACGTAGTCGTCGTCCTTTGAGGTGCCGTAGATGTCCGCGGCCGTGAGGGCGTTGTAGACCGCGTTCGCGGTCGCGCTGTAGGTCGGGGTGATCCAGTTGCCGCCATTTGTGGAGGACAGGTGCGAATAGGTGAGCCCGATATCCAGCGCGACGAGGTCGTTGAACTTCGTGTCCGTCTCGTTGAGGAACCGGAAGGTATGGGAATCGCGGGTTTCCTCGTCGTCCTGGACCGTCACCGTCGGGTCGGCAATCACGTTGGAGTTCGGATACTTCATGTAGCTGCGGGCGTCGTCATTGTTGACCCAGTCCTCGGTCAGCTTGAGGGTCTCCGTGACCTTGCCGATCGTCGCCGTCATCGAGCCCTCGAGGATCTGGTGGTGCTCGTCCAGCGACTGGACGTTGGGAGTGATGTAGACGGCATTCGCCGGCGCCGCGTTCCCCACCAGGGCCCCCTTGGCCACGACTGCATCTGGGTTCACGAGCGGCCCCCACTCGGTGGAGTCCTTCATCCCCGTCCGCTTCTCGTCATGGTAGCTGATCTCGAAGACCGGGCGGTTCGGCAGGGCCAGCTTCGCATCCACCCAGAACGCGCTGCGGTCCACGTGAAGATCCTCCGGGCCCATCACCTCGAACTGGTTGGCCAGCGGGAAGAACCCGCCGACGCCGTCGTAGAACGTGCGGAACCGCTTGTAGCCGGCGTCGATGGACCCGACGTTGGCCGTCGTGACATTCAGGTCCGCGAGGTAGTCCTCGGTCCCGGCCATGGCGTGACCCTTGGCCGTGACGGTGGTGCTATCGTTGACATCCTTCGAGTAGTAGAAGTCCTCGATGCCCGCGGCGCCCGCGCTTGGCATGCCCGTCGTCTTGGCGAACGCGGCGTCGTCGCCGTTCACCCAGGCCGCCGAGCCCGAGATCTTGATGTAGCTTTCGTATGAAGGGAAGGCGTCGGCTGGCACCGGCGTCTCATCCGACGCGGCCCGGGTCGTTGGAAGTGCGAGGACCGCGCCGGCGCAAATCAGACCGGCGCTGCGCAGGAATGCTGAGGGAGTGGCGATCATGATTGTGGTTTCCTTGGTAGGTTAGGGCCGGAGGGACGCGTTTACGTTGGAACCGTGCACATCCTCGTGGCAGCCGGCCGACCAGCAGGTTCCTTCCGACATCCTGGAGCCTACCGCGTTGGCGTGGCTGGAGGCCGCACTGTAGCCGCCGAGGTTGAAGCCCGGGGCCAGGTCGGCGAGGTGGCAGCGCATGCAGAGGTTGGCGTCGCGCGCGACCAGCATCTTGTCGTTCACGGAGCCGTGGGGGTTGTGGCAGGCCGTGCAGCCCTCCTCGCGGATCGCCCCGTGGGGATAGGTGAACGGGCCGGCCTGGGCCGTGTGGCAGCGCAGGCAGGTCTCCGTGCGGGACGCCAGGGCGGCGCCGCCGCCGCGCACCGCGTTGCCCTTGTGCACGTCGTGGCAGTCCACGCAGCTGACCTGGCCGGTGAGCACCGGGTGGCTGTGGGGCAGGCTCATCTCGCCCCGCTTGTCGAGGTGGCACGCGAAGCAGGCCTCGGGCGACTTGCGCGGATTGACGATGGTGCCGGCCTTGCCGCCCGCCTGCACGTGCAGGCTGCCGGGCCCGTGGCAGGCCTCGCATCCGGTGCCGGCGACCTTGGCCTCGGCGACCGCGACCCGTGCGTGGGTCGAGCCGGGGAACTCGCTCACCCGCTCGGAGTGGCACTGCGCGCACTCCTTGCTTCCGACGTACGTGGCCCCGGGGGTCCCCGCGCCCGGCGGCACCTCGATGCGGCCGGCCGTTTCGCAGGAGATCAGCAGCAGGGACCAGAGGGCGCAGCCCCCGAATATCAGTTGGTTCGCGGACAGGCGTCTTTGTTTTCTCACGGTTTAAGGCTAGGGTTGTTGGGGATGCCCGTTGGGCTTCGGGAGTGTCTTTTGCGTGGTGGCAGTCTGCCATGCCCGCGGCCTTTTCATCTGCGCATCATTTGGCGAGAAGCATGCATTAATTGGCGATAAGTATGCATTAATTGACAAATAAGTGATCAGATTGCGGGAGCGTTTGTGACGCCAGACTTGCGGACCCGTGCAACCGCCGCGCAACGTTTTGCAAGAATTGCGCAACCTTTCCCTTCGACAGGTGGTTCCGGCCCTGCCTCAATCCCGGTTTCTGCCCAAGTGCGCATCCAAACCCAGCCGCGAGCCTCTTTCCATGGCTTACCGACCGCGCCCCAAACGGGGCGGCCGGTAGCCCTCCTTCTCGCCTTGGCCGTCTGCACGGCCGTGGCCGCGTGCAGGGACAGGAACATCACCAGCTACCGGATCCCGAAAGAGCCGGACGACGGGCTACCCCCGGCTCCGGAAGCAGCGGCCCCCTCAGGCACGCCTGCGATACGCTGGACGGTGCCGGGCGGCTGGCAGCCGCAGCCTGCGGCCGCCATGCGCCAAGGCAGCTTCCTCGTTGCCGGGGCCGCGGGCGCCGCCGCCGATGTGTCCGTGGTGTCGTTCCCCGGCACGGGTGGCGACGACCTGGCGAACATCAACCGCTGGCGAAACCAGCTGGGCCTGGCCCCGGTCTCCGCCGCCGAAATGGCGGGCCAGGTGCAGGGCCTGACGACCCCCGCCGGGCAGTTTGTCCTCGCCGACATGGCGGGCACCGTCGCCGAGAAAGGAGACACGCGCATCCTCGGCGCCTGGCTCCGGCAGCCGGACCGAGTGTGGTTCTTCAAGATGATGGGGCCTTCGGACCTGGTCGAGTCGCAGAGGGGCGTCTTCATCGCCTTCCTGCAGTCGGTCGGCCTGGCGGGCGGGGCGGCGGGCGGGCCGGCCCTCGCACAGGGCGGGCCCGCCCCGTCCAACACCAACGACCTGCCGAGAGGCGGCCCCGCGGTGAACGTGCCGCTCGTGAAGCCGGCCGGGGGCGGTGCCGGAATGGATTCCATCCCGGTGCAGGCCGAACGCGGCGCCTCTCTCCTCTGGAAGGCGCCGGCTGACTGGCAGAACCTTCCAGGCAACGCCATGCGCAGGGGCAGCTACGCCGTCGGCGGCGGGGCCGAAGTGGCGATCACCGCATTCCCGGGAGACGTCGGCGGGGTCCTGGCCAACGTGAACCGCTGGCGGGAACAGGCCGGCTTGGCCCCGGTCGACGAAACCGGTCTCGGCCGGACGACGACGCCGATCGAGAGCAACGGGATGCATTTCCTCGTGGTCGACGCCGAGGGGGACTCGGCGTCGGTGGTGGCCGCGCTGCTCCCTTGGAACGGCGCCACGTGGTTCTTCAAGCTGACCGGCCCCTCCGACGCGGTCGCCCGGGCTAAGCCGGCATTCCTTTCCTTCCTAAGGACCGTCCGGGCCCCCTGAACCGATGTCCTTGCCCCGCCCGAATCTGCTCCCCCTGTTCACGTCGCTCCGCCTGACGGTGGTCCTGCTGCTGCTCTCCATCATGCTGGTCTTCGCCGCGACGCTGGACCAGGTTCATCTGGGCGTCTGGGGCGTGCAGGAAAAGTATTTCCGGTCGTTCTTCGTCTTCAGCCAGGTTGCCGGCACCGGATTCTTCGTCCCGGTCTTTCCCGGCGGTTACCTCCTGGGCGGGGCGTTGATCATCAACCTGGTGGCGGCCCACCTCTACCGCTTCCGCCTCTCGTGGAGGAAATCCGGCATCTGGCTGACGCACGCCGGGCTGATCCTCCTGCTGGTCGGGGAGGGCCTGTCGGGGATCCTGCAGCAGGACCACCAGATGCGGATCGACGTCGGCCAGACCCGGCGCTACTCGGAGAGCTTCCGCGAAACCGAGCTGGCCATAGTCGAGACAACCCATCCGGGCTACGATGACGTTGTCTCCATCCCGGCGGCGCTGCTGGCCGAGGGTAACCCGATCCAGCATCCGATGCTGCCGTTCCTCGTGAAGCCCGTGGCCTATTATCCAAACGCCATGCTGCGTACGCGCTCCCAGGCCCCCGGTTCGCCGCCGAGCGTGGCGACGGCGGGGGAGGGCGCCGACATCGTGGCGACGCCCATGCCGGTCGCGACGAAGCCGGACGAGGCCAACTGGCCGACCGGCTTTGTGGAGCTCGCCGGGCCGGAGGGATCGCTCGGAACGTTCCTCGTGTCGACGATGCTGCAGCAGCCGGAGGCGTTCACGTACCAGGGGCGGACCTGGCGCCTCTCTCTCCGCGCAAAGCGCGACTACCTGCCGTTCACCATCACGCTCCTGAAGTTCACCCACGACGTTTACCCGGGCACCGACATCCCCCGGGACTTCGCGAGCACCATCCGCCTGCGCAGCGACGACGGCCGCGACGACCGCGAGATCCGGATCTTCATGAACAACCCGCTGCGCCTCGCCGGCCGCGCCTTCTACCAGGCGGGCTACGCCAACAACGACCGCACCTCGGTGCTGCAGGTCGTTCGCAACCCGAGCTGGCGCATCCCTTACGTTTCCTGCGCGCTGATCGTACTCGGCCTGCTTGTTCAGTTCGGCATCCATCTCTCCGCCTTCTTCCGGCGCCGCCCCGGCGGGCCGCAGGGGCAAAGGGCCGCGGCCGCAAACCCGGGCATGGCCTCCTGCCCGCCCACGCCATGAAGAGATACCTGGCTTCCGGAGCGCTGGCGCTCGCGCTGGTCTGGGTCGGATCGACCCTTGTGCCGCGCGGGAGTCCCGGCGCGTTCGACCTGGCGTCGTTCGGGCGGCTGCCGGTGCTGGCCGACGGCCGCATCAAGCCGATGGACACGGTCGCCCGCACGAGCCTCCTCATGCTGCAGGGCCGCCAGGGCCTCGTTGCGGCCGACGGCCGCAGGCTGGTTCCGGAGGAGTGGCTCCTCGACGTCCTGTTCCGGCCCGATGTGGCGGATGCCTACAGGATCTTCCGCATCGACAACCCAGAGGTGCTCTCGCTCTTCGGCCTGGGCGCTGGCGAAAGCGCGGGCCAGGTGAGGTTCTCGTTCGCGCAGCTCCAGGCGGGCATGCCGGAGCTCGATCGCCAGGCGCAATTGGCGGAGCCTGTGGACGCGGCTGCCCGCACCTCCTTCCAGCGCGCGGCGGTCGAGCTGCGCGAGCACCTGGAGTACTACGGCCGGCTGAAATACAGCCTTCAGACGCCGGACGCCTTCGACCTGTCGGCGGTCCTGGACGACCCCGCCCGGCTCGCCGCGTTCCGGTCCGGCTTCGAGGCGATGGAGTCGTTCAGCCTGCTGCGGGCCATCCCGCCGTCCGCGCCCTCGGCCCGCCTCGACGAATGGCAGAGCATGGGGCGGTCGCTTCTGGAGGCGCTGCCCGCGGGGTCTGTGAGTCAGCCGGTGCGTACCTACGCCGCGCTCGGGAAGGCCTGGAAGACCGGGCAGGCCGGGGACTTCAACGCGGCGGTCGGGGCATACCAGGCCGACCTTTCCCGGCGGTTTGCCCCGCTCGTGCGCCGGTGCTCCTTCGAGAGCCTCTTCAATCAGGCGGAGCCCTTCTACACGAGCCTGGTGCTCTACGTGGCGGCGTTTCTGCTGGCCGTGGCGTCCTGGCTGAAATGGCCCGCCGAGCTCGGGAGCGCCGCGTTCCGGCTCATGGGCCTGGCCTTTCTGCTGGCGACCGCGGGGATCGCAGCCCGGATGTGGCTGGAGGGCCGGCCGCCGGTGACCAACCTCTACTCGTCGGCGCTGTTCATCGGCTGGGGATCGGTGGCGCTGTGCCTCGTCCTGGAGCGGATCAACCGCAACGCGGTGGCGAGCTCCGCCGGCTCGCTGATCGGCTTCGGCACTCTCGTGATCGCCCACAATCTGTCGCTTAGCGGCGACACTCTGGAGATGATGCGCGCGGTGCTCGACTCGAACTTCTGGCTGTCGACCCACGTGGTGACGGTGACGACGGGCTACGCCTCGACCTTCCTGGCCGGCTTCCTGGCGATCATCTACATCCTGCGCGGCGTGTTCAGCCGCACCCTCGACCGCCCGACAGCCGACTCGCTTGCCCGCATGGTCTACGGCATCGTCTGCTTCGCGACGCTTTTCAGCTTTGTGGGCACGGTGCTGGGCGGCATCTGGGCGGACCAGTCGTGGGGCCGCTTCTGGGGCTGGGACCCAAAGGAGAACGGCGCGCTCATCATCGTGCTCTGGAACGCGGTCATCCTCCACTGCCGATGGGGCGGCCTCGTCGGGCAGCGCGGGCTGATGTGCCTGGCGGTGTTCGGCAACATCGTGACGGCGTGGAGCTGGTTCGGCACCAACATGCTCGGGGTGGGCCTGCACAGCTACGGCTTCACCAACGCGGCGTTCCAGGGCCTCGTCGCCTTTGTCGCCGTCCAGCTGGCGGTGATCGGCCTCGCTGCGGTCCCCTTGGCCAAGTGGCGCAGCGCAGCCGTCGCCGGCCCGGCGTGAGCCCCGTTCCCGCGATGGGCG
>Ga0181538_10004009_pt1 | contig 14048 bp, 13 predicted proteins | sample PEATcosm2014_Bin_40_FD_119773 | JGI IMG/M metagenome (GOLD analysis project Ga0181538, IMG submission 119773) | Peatland microbial communities from MTU Mesocosm Facility, Houghton, MI, USA - PEATcosm2014_Bin23_30_metaG | ecosystem: Environmental > Terrestrial > Soil > Wetlands > Peat | place...
AAACGCCTCCTTCCGTGAAGGTCTGAGAGTCGTGATAACCTCCAACCTACACGAAAATCGGGGCGTTTCGAGTGTTTTTTTCTCCGCTCACGCCGCCCGGGCAAAATTCACGCTTGAATGAGGTCTAGCCTTCGCTCTCCATTTTCATCCCGGCTGCGACGCCAGGATGATCTATGAGGAACATCGGCGCTGGAACCAACAGCATGCCGAACCACTCAGGAAATTCATTCAGCCGCATACCAACAACCGCGAGTCCGAACGTCCATTGCGGATCGGCTATGTGTCGCCGGATTTCCGCGACCATCCGGTCGGGCGATTCCTTCTTCCGCTTCTTGCCGCGCATGACCCCAATAATTTCGCGGTATTCTGCTACGCAGAGGTTCATCACCCCGATCGCTTGACCGACCTTCTTCATCGGCATGCCAAGCAATGGCGAAACACGGTCGGACTCACCGATGAACGGGCGGCCGAGCTGATCCGGGAAGACCAAATCGACATCCTGGTGGACCTGACCATGCACATGGCCAGGAACCGCCTCCTTCTGTTCGCCCGCAAGCCGGCGCCCGTGCAGGCGACCTATCTGGCTTACTGCTCCACCACCGGATTGAACACAATTGACTACCGTCTAACCGACCCCCACCATGATCCTCCGGGGGTGAATGATGCCTATTACTCCGAAACATCGATTCGTCTGCCGGAAACCTATTGGTGTTATTCGTCGGTCGAACAGAGTCCTCAAGTCAGCTTGCCACCGGCCCTGGGCACCGGTGACGTGACGTTCGGTTGCCTGAATAACTTTTGCAAGGTGTCGCCAGAGGCGTTGGATGTCTGGATTCAGTTGCTGGGTGCAACCCCGAAATCGCGTCTCATACTTCATGCTCATGAGGGAAGCCACCGCCAGCGCGTATGGGATTCCCTGCAGCATCAGGGAATCGATCCGCATCGCCTGAGATTTGTGGGCATGCTCCCATTCTATGAGTATTTCAATATGTACGAGCAAATCGACATTGGCCTGGATCCGTTCCCCTACAACGGCGGCACGACGACGTGTGACGCGCTTTGGATGGGAGTGCCGGTGGTGACGCTGAGCGGCCGGACAGGCGTCGGCCGCGGCGGAGTGAGCGTGTTGCGTAATGTCGGCTTAACGGAACTGATTGGCGAGACGCCGGAGCAATATGTTCGGATTGCCACGGGCTTAGCCGGGGATTTGCCGCGGCTGGCCGAGCTGCGCCGAACGTTGCGGTCGCGGATGCAGGCATCCCCCCTGATGGATGCCCCGCGATTCGCCCGCAACATCGAGGCGGCCTACCGGCAAATGTGGCGGAATTGGTGCGCGCAGACCGACGGACAGGCGGAGATCGTAACTCGGCGAGAGTAATTCACCCGTCTTCCAGTTCCACACCTCACGCCTCCGCCAGCAGACAAACCGCCCGATATTCTTCATCCGGCCCGTCCCCGTCATTGCATCGGGCGATTTGCGGTTCACGCTCGCACGCCAAATGAACCGCGTGCATTTCGACGGTGCCGTTGATCTTGAAAACCTTGACGACGTAGCCCATTCCGCGAATCTGCGACAGAATTGAATCAGTCAGGGTCATCCGGCAGTATTATAAGGGGAAACCGATACTGATCGTCGATGAGGAAATTTGATCGCTTCAAACTCCGTTACGGCCCCTACAACCCGCCAAAGGCACGCCGCGGCAGCAGGCTCTTTTGCGAGATTCGCGGCACGGTAATCGTTGGCCGTTTCTCCGACGGCCGTATCTCCTGGCCGTGCGTGAAACGTCGAGGCACAGCCACTCTAATTCTCTGTGGCGATTTGGTTACGGCCGTCAAGCGCGAATCGTCACAGGCCGTGATCCATCACTTTGGCGTTTCCAGGGGAACGGTCTCCGGTTGGCGACGAGCTTTGGGCGTACCCCGCAAAAATGAAGGCTCGCATCAACTTTGGCGCGAGATTTCCATTTTACGTCCGGATGACCGGCTCGCTCGCGCCCGGCGAAATTCAAAGACGCCAAAGGCGTTGGCCAAGGCATCCGCGAAGCTCAAGGGCAGAACGATCCCACCACACGTCATTGAAGCCGTGCGCGAGGCCGTGAAACGGCCGCGATCTCCAGCATGGAAGAAGAAAATGGCTGCATACTGGCGAAAACGTGGGCATCCGCCCTGCCATCCCGAACGTCGATTCTGGACGGCGAAAGAGCACGCGATGTTGGGCACCGCGCCGGATGGGGAAATCGCCAGGCGGCTCAATCGCAGTCTGGGCGCCGTGTACAGTATGCGATACGTGATGAAAACGACGCGGCTTAATCCTACAACGCCGGCCTCCGCAGACAGTTAAATTACCCTGGCTTAACGACCGGCTGCTGTTGCTGCGGCTGCGCCGGCCCCGACGTGCTGAACGGGAACAGGATGAGGGTCTTGTCCCTTTGCCCATTCCGCGAAATGAACTCGCAGACCGCCCATCGTCCATTCCGCCTTCTCTGCCCATTGCATCAGCGGGTGCGGATGATTGACGCCGATTTCCTTTAGACGCTTGGCGAGACGATGGAGATATTGCTCTCGCCGCTGCAAAGACGCATCGACTAATGCGTGCCGCCTTCTGGGCGGGGCTTGAGCGTGACGGTGACGGTTTCAGTCCCATCCGCCGCCACGGTCGCCATGGCAATGCCCATGCCAACGTCTTTCAGGCCGGCTGCTACGCGGTATTCACCGGCCGGTATGTCATTGAAGGTAATGGAGCCGTTGGCATCGGTAACTCCCGTGGCAATCGGGGCCGGACGCCGAGGTTTTTGCTGGCCGCCATTGGGATCGCCCCCGCCGGCCGGCGGATTGTTGTCAGCTGGCCCCCCGGGAGCCGGGTCGGCGGAGTTGTTGCCCGCGCCGTGCCGATGGCGTGGCGGCGGTACCACCACACGCACATGGGCTCCCGCGACGGCCTTGCCATTGCCGTCAACGACGTTGACGACCAACGTACCCGTTCCCACGCTGGGCTTCGTGGCCGATCCATCAGCCCGAACCGAACGATTCGACAATGCCACGAACAAGCCGACAGCCAATGCCGGCATCAACCACTTGATCGAACGCATAAGAATCCTCTCGTTAATTGGAACTCGATACGCTGTTACTCCTATAAATAACGCAGATTGAGGTGGAGTATTTCGTCAGATTCGGCGCTATTCCGAAATTCCCGGAGTCCCGCCCGTGGCCAGCGCAATGTTGGACCGGCGCCTGTGTGAATGTAGAGGGTTGTGTACTGAAATACCTCGCGCAGCGGATCCGGAGGGTTTGAGGGTCGCTGGAAATCGCACCCGCGCTGCAGCTTTAGCGGACACGGCCATGCCCAGGCCAGCGATCTTGAGGCGGCAGATCGATGCCGCATAGTGATATCGCCGAGTAGCCAATTAGGCCATGATTCTGGCCGGCGCCCGTCGCCCAAGCCGCAAAATCGCTCCTATTGTCAATCTCAGTCAGCCAGAGGACTTAACAATCGAATGTAACCGATTTTTGGGAAGGCTTTTATCGCAAAACACGGGGCATAAACCCTCGCTGGCCGGGGTTCCCACGGCTGGATCGCGGCTTGAAAAGGTGTTGTAGGCCCGCGCAGGAGCGGCAAAGGCCGTTGTGGCGCGTCGCCGAACACCGGTCTGCCGGCAGCATTTTCGCGCCAGTCTGGTTGTAACCCAGCGATCGGAGCAATCCCGCCGAAAAATGTGATAATTTCGAAATGAACCACTACCGTTTTATCTGTCGTCTTGGCTGCCTTCCGACGCCTTCCATGGCGTGATGGGTCCAATGGCGGACACGATGTCCACGGTCGCGCGTGATCTCGATAATGGAAATGACGTCACCCATGTCGTCAGCCTGCGACGCCGGTTTTTTTATGCGACAGCTCGATGTCTCCAAGGAAATGCAATGGGGCCAATCGATCACACCGGATTTAGGGCCAAGGAGAGGAGGTGCGGAGGAGAGGACGGGCCCTGGAGGTCCTCTTCTCTGCATTCGCTATTCAGAGGATTTGGTTTGGGATTTTCAGACGGATAAAATATTGCGTTCGGCTCTCTGAAGCGTGGTGTCCATGAAGCATTCGAGAGGAAAACAGAGATCGGCCAGTCAGCTCATCGGCGAAACGGGTGAGGCCGTCTTCACAGCGTGGGCAGCCAGGCATCGCCTTTCCGCCACTAAACCGCAGAACGATTATGGAATCGACTTTTTGTGCCATGTTTTTCGCAACGGGGCGGCCGGTGGGCAATTTATGTCTGGCCCAGTGCTTTCAGTTCAGGTGCGATCGACTTCGGTCAAGGCTAGTAAACAGCGCGTGAAGCTGAATCGGGACGATGCCGAGGTGGCATTGAGGACCGACGGTCCGTATGCGTTGGTGGGCGTGGACGTCCCAACAGAACGTGTCTATTTTCGTTTCCTCGATGACGGTTTCATGACGAAGCTCAAATCGTTCCTGGCGGGACACAAGAAATCGCTCTCTTGGCCGCTCGAAAAAATGGAGAGTGGCGATCAAGCCTTCTACCGGTACTTGGACGAGGCTTGTCAGCCGGGGCATCAGCACCGACTGCGATTGGCGCGAGCCAAACTGGACATCGCCGCGGCCCTGCCAGGCAGCCGAGTTACTTTTTTGCAAACGGATGATCATGGAATTGCGCGTGTCCGAATGCCTCTGATCACCGCCGCATTCGATGTTGCCGCTGCCGTCCAAAAGGAAGCGACGAAAATTGTGTTCGAGCACGGCGAGGTGCCAACCAATGCGATGGGCTTCCCGCCTCATCCGTCGATTTTGCCGTTGGCCGAATTGGTCAACGGAAGCATTGTGCTTGAAGGACAGATTGAGCGCGCCGTTTCGTTGTCCGTTCGAGCGCCGGATGGAGCGCCTGTTACGATCACCGCCGCAATGCGATCGATCGGGGATGAAATGGGATATGTGCTCAGGAGCGGGCTGTATCTGACCTTCTCCGCCACGAGGCGGAAAGGCAAGGAATTCGTTCATGAATTTGATCATGGGATCGCGGTGAAGAATGTGGTTGCTCTGAGCGACGTGCCGGCTGAAATGGAGTTTCTCAAAGCGCTGCGCGACGGCGCCTTGATCAAGAGCGAAACCGGACCTGAGATCCCTATTGAGCATTGGGGAAATCTGCGTTATCTGGGCCCCGATCTTCAGCGGATCGAAAAGGCGATGGCACATTTTTCATTGCCGATGGGAGGCCTGCGATTGGCGGACGTAGTCGCGCGGTCCTTTTTGATCGGCGTCGGCGTGGCGGCGGCATTCGTGGATGGTTTCGGAATCAACCAGATTTGTCCGGGATTCTTATTTGAAGAACCGCTTAATGGCGCGGAGCCAGACGAGGCACAGTGGCGACCCTGTAGTTTCGTGGTTCCCGTCGTGATGAATTTTGGCAAATCAGGACTGGTGATCTGGAGCAGCGGCATCGGGTCGGTCTATCTCGCCAACGACGTGATCTGTGGCTTTCGCGCCGAACAACAGAACAAATGGTGGTTTGAGAAGCGGGAGCAACCCTTCTCTGAGATCGATGGTCCGCAGTTATGGTTGTACAAAAATTGGCCTGGGATTCCGCTTGGAGCTACACGGAAGCACGAGGCCGTGTACCGTGGAGTCGAGCTTCCGCTCGCCGCAACCATCACGCATGAATCGGCAACCGATGAACCAGACGACATCGAATTGGAGTAAGCATGTTCGTCAGCGGCCAGGACCTGCATGACAGACGATGAGAAAACACCCGTATCCGAAGGCGTTCGCCTTATCCATCACATGGCTTCCGCGCTGCGTGGATGGCTCGCCGTTCCTCCGTCGATCATTCAATCTACGGCACCGAGAATCTCGGATCGCCGCCTGCCGCAGCAATTGCTTGTTCAAAGCGCACGGAAACTTTGCGAGGATGTCGGCGCCGCAGTCAGTCTGCTTGAGCAAGGATTCGCGGGGCCGCCCTATGTGCTGGTGCGGGCTTGCCGCGAGAATGTGGTGCCAATGCTTTACCTCGCGATGGCGCCGGCAGCCGAACAGGTACGATTCGCAAACTTCCTCGCCGAGCAAAAGCCTGCGGCAGCGCGTCTCAAGCTTCACCATTTGGCCAAGTTGCTCCTGGCCGATGAAGGCAGCCGTCTACCCGAGGGGGCGCGCGCTCGCCTTGAAGGCGCAATTTTGGACGAACAGCAAGTCGGGCTCGACGACCGTCGCGCCAAGCAGGATGCAAAAGCGCCCGCAGACTATTCGTTCAACAGGTTGGTGAGTCGGGTCACCGAATTCATGGGCCGCGATCACGAAAATGAAGCCGGCAGCTTCCTCACGACCGTGGTCGATTATTGGATCGAAAGTGAGGTGACGCACAGCGGCGTTGACGCGATCGACGCGTACCACGTCAAGGGCGGCCCCTGGCACCTAGATCAAAATCGCATCCTTGATCTACTCGTTCTGCTGATGGATCTTCGCGTCATCGCGACGCTGTCCGATACGGCGTTGCTGTTTGGCTTCACCGTTCACGGCAAATTGCCGCTCCCGCCAGCGATTCAGGTCCTCCAGCAATCAACCGCGCTGGTAAGGGACTATCTCAACCGATTCCCGTCATCGCGTTTTCAGTCAGAGTGATCGCCTAATCCGGTTTGAGCGTTGGAATAGCCTCAGGCTGCATCTCATGCAATACCCGTGGAAATGAACCGGTGCTCCGTCCCGTCGCCGAGCGGATTGCGTTGTAGGATTAGAAGCTCTTAGATGTAGTGCTTGAACGGCAATGGGGGCGTATCCTTCATTGGGCCGGCTGTAAGGATTTCGCCGACTGCATTGGCGAATTTTAGCGTCACCGGAAGGCCGTCGGCGTAGATACAGGCGTTGTAATTCAGCTTTGTCAACGCCAGCACGTCGGCCAGAACGGTCTGAATGTCAGCCTCGCCACGGGAGATATTGATGTACAGCGGGTTGGGAACCTCCAGCCCCGGATACGTGCGTAGACGCGGCACAAAGCCCCTCGTCCAAAGGTGAGCGCTGCGCTCGGTGCCGATCCATGCTGTCCCGCGCAGCATCGGCACCGTACTCCTGGTGAATAGCTTCAGCCGCTCGCCCTCGCTAATCGTAACTCCCACCACGGCGCTTGAGTCGCTGGCGGCGTCGAGGAAACCTTGCCATTCGTCGTCGCCAAATCTCACCTTCCCATGGATGAAAAGCTCCTTTGGGGGACCGTTGAACCGCTCGCTGTACGACTTCAGAGCGACCCCGATCAGTTCCTTGGCAGCAAGGTGGGTGAGATGAAAATCGCCTCGGATGGGGTTGTACCACGGGCCGACCGCCCCCTTGAAGACCACGCCATCGCCTGAATCCAAGAACATCTGGGCCGCGCAGCAGGCGTTGGAGACGTTCTTGCTACGGTGGTCCTGCTTGAAGACAATGCCGACGTAGCAGACGCCAGGCCGAATCCCGTTTAGTTTCCACGGCCTCCCACCCGACTTGTAGAACGCGGTCGTCGAGATGTTCCAGGCGATTTGAGACTGCATCTTGGCCATCGATTTCTTCTCGCGATCGCTCCAAGTGGATGGTTCAGAGATGGTCTTATGCCGGATGATCTGCGTCAGTACCTTGTCGTGCAGCAATCTCGCCTTCAACTGGTTGTGAAAGTGTGGCTCGAACTGGTATGGCTCGGCGGCGATGTTCATGTCCTCGAACATGAATGGCGCTTCTCGGGCGCCGGCGGCATTTCTGGGAGAAACGACCAAATCACTGTCGATTCTGACGGTCGCGTCTACTGGCGAGTGAGGGCGGCAGTATTGACGCACTCGGTCGGGAATAACGACGAACCACAAATCCACTTCTGCATCCTCATCACGGCTGGCGCGGATAATCCGCTCGGCGAAGAGATCCACGGCGCGATACACACGCTGATGGCGGTCGCTCTGGTAGATCGCCGCATCAATGTCCCTCTCTTCAACAATCAACTCGAAGACCGGCGATGCATTCCACGGGATTTGAAAGGCAGCCTCAAAACCAGGAAAAGGCGGACGCGACGTAACGGGCGGGTTGCACGCGATAGGCTGAAGTAAGCGGGGCACCCAGTTCTTGAATGCCGCCAGGCCTTCGGATGTTCCGATGATGCCGGTGCGGATGCCGTATGATTTGGGTTCGTCCAAGGGGCCAAACAACGTCAGCCCATCGCGCGGGTCCTCGACGGCCTGTCCATAGCGGAACGTTAGGGTTGGCTCTGAAATGCGGATCAGCTCTCGCACCGGCCGTCCCCTTCCTCCCCCTCGTCCAAATCCTCGTCATCTGAATCGCTCGTCGCCATCGGTTCAAATTCCCGTTCGTCAGGATCTCCCGGCAAAGCCGGTACCTCACCCGCGTACCGGACGGGACTCGTGAAGGTGAGGGGGCGCACCGAGACCTCGATTACATCGCCGCCACAGTTGACGGTGATCTGGTCAGAACCGTCCGCTATCCATGTCATCATCGCAAGCATTCGGTCGCGCCAGTCGTCGTTCCACCAGTTCTTACATTGGCTGCGACGGGCGCTGTGTTGACGTTCGCGGCTATCCCACAGGTGCTGTCCATCCTCGGAAAATACAACATGGTTGGTGATAAGGTAGGCCCAGACTGGGAAAAACTGCGCGCGTGCCTGAACGGCGAAATGCCAGAACCGTACCCAACTCGGCCCGCTGGCGCGCTGCATGGTCTTGTAGCCGATGATGCCCCGCCACGCCGGTTTTTCGTCGATGTCGGCGAACGTGATCTTATCATCGGGCACTTGGTTCTGCCGCAGCGCGCCGCAGAATCGGTGATTGGATAACTGATAGACCGCCATCTCTCGCAGTCGCATCATCCGTACCCAGTTGTCCACGAGCAGAAAGGAGACGATCTTTTTCACCTCGTTTTGGTGGATGTACCGCTCATCTAATAGCCCTTCAATCACGTCCTTTGTGGCAAAGTCTGTGGTGCGGCGAATTGTGAAAGCTGGAGCCAGGTGGGCGGCATCCGCAAAGGACACCCATCGGCCCCCCAACTCAACCGTCGGGTACGCCATGCTAGCGCCATCGCCTGCGCCGAACGTCACTTTGGCCTCGTGGAAGAACAACTTCGCCGGCATGTGCGTGATCTCGAACCAGTTGGACAGACATTGCTCTGGCTCGTTTGCCACACCGGCATCGGCGTTAAATTGCGTGCGCCACCATGCCGTTACGGCATCCGGCGTGAAGCGCGCGTCCTTCTGTACGCCGTCTAATTCGATCTTCAGCAAAAGCTGCTGGAAACCCTCCCGCCAGCCTTTCTCAAACGAAACGGCGTTCAACTGGTGCAAGTTGATGTTGATGTCCGCGTACGAGATGTCGTCGATCTTCAGAGGAATCACGAAATCCCGGAACTGGTGCACCTTCGCCACGGTTTGCGCCAGCGCCAGTTCTTTCAGCGCCCCGGGCTTTGTGTTGGAGGTACGACTGAGGACGTAGAGAACCTTAACAGCACGATTGCGAATCGCCTCCTCGATATCACTCCAGGAGTTTTCGCCGCCAAGCAGGCGCTTCAGGTCCAGCCAGACCGGATACCCTTCCCTCGCCAGGCACAGACTCAGCCACCGGCAGAACTGATTGTCCTCCGGGTTGGCGTGACTGACGAATACGAGGTCTCGCATGGCATCCATTTCGCCTGCCCAGATACTGCGGCGACTTCAGCCGTACCGTCGCACGACTAGCAACATCCCCTTCTATCGTCCAGTCGCGTCATTCACAATCGTCTGGACGGCCTTGGCACAGCGTTCGATTTCATCCGGCTTCAGCTTGGCCGGCGCATTTTCGAACACGTCGGGCAGATTTCCCTCATGCAGCACCCAAGCCGGCTCCTGAAAACTCTGAAAGCCGATGTACGCAATCGGCGCGATTAATACCGGCTGAATCCATGGCACCGCGTCGAGATTTTCCATGAGCCCGTCCTTCAATTGCATCGCCAGTCGTTGCGCTTCGTGAACGTGATCCGTTTCCTTGCCGTTCAAGAAATACCTGCCGTCCTGGCCAACCGTATAAAGCCCACGATAGGTTTTAGTCGAAATGCAAAACAAGCCGCCGGGGCCGATCATCACGTGGTCAAGATCGCCGTCCTTCCAAAGCTTCACGTTGTGGAACAGGTGCCATGTGTTCGGAAGGTCATTCAGATACCATGCGACCAACGCCTCACCCTGACCCCCGCGCAACCATGCAATCCGTTCCTTGGCGAGTTTGTCCAAATGTTTGTCCAATTGACGAAGCCCCAGAATAACGGCAATTGCAATGCCCGCTTCCACGGCAGCCAGGAGCGAAAGTTGAATTCCATTCCAGCGAAACGGGCCAAACTGCCATTGGAGATAAAGAGCCACGATCAAGCCGATGATGACCCCGGCCACGAGTGTTCCCATCATGGACCGCCAAATGATGCGCGTGGAGTATTGGAATGCAGTGCGCTTGGCGTGCTGGCCTGCTTTTCCGTCACCGTGAATTATCGCCATACGATTTAGCCTACCGACGCGGAACGCGATTCTCCATTCGTAACCGCGTCCGGTGCGGCTGGCGCAATTAAGAAATAGGACGCCACCTTGTCTCCGGGGCTTGTATTCTGTCCACATCCGACGCCTAATCCGTTATCCGGCACGTTCGATTTATTACTTTGGTACGCGCGCGACGAATCGAGAGTCAAATATCATCAACTGTATGCCGAGAAAACACTTGGCGCCGCCGGTGGCGAGTATTACCGGATGGCACGAATGGCCGATGGCACGACGCGGCCGTTGTCAGATGATGAAACGGCGGACCCGAGACTGTTGCGGGACGGCCGGCGCATTTTCCGGCTCGATAATTTAATCAGCCAAAGCCCCGGTACTCGTTACGACGTTGAACTAAATGGAAAGCGATTCTTTCCAACCGGCTACTGGAAGACGGATCAGCGCCAGATGCCAAGGTTACTCAAATCTGAACGTGTTGAGGCGAGAGCGAACTCCTTGGCCTACGTCCGTTATTTGGATGATTTTCCGGTGTTCGCGATGACTAACGCATGGACAGATACAGCGATAGCCGGTCGTCCGGGCGACAAGGTTTATCTACAACCCCGTGGATAACAGCATTTCCAAGGCGGATGCGGAAAAGGTGGCGGCGTGGTTTCTCGACGGCGATTACGACGGCCGCACGTTCTGCATCACCCAGGCGTTTTTCCCCGACAAATCCGCGTGGGAGAAGCTGAGCAAAGCGTTAAATGGTCCCGGCGGCGTGATTGACGCGGAGCGGTTCGAGGCGCTGTCGGGCACGAAATCGCTTCCGTTCCCGCCGGGCAAGCACAAATGCGCGGCGGTGAAGGTGATTGATCCGAGAGGGAATGAAGTGATGCGGGTGCATCGGTTGAATTGAATGGCGAAGGAGCTTGGATATGCAGCTAAATCCCGAACAGATAAACAAACTAAAAGAAATATTGTAATTGTTTAGCGTCCTCCGCGCGTCGCTGATCGGTTGGGCGGCGTTGGGGGCCGGTGCGGGTTTGCCATCACGAGCTTCATCTTCTATCCGCTTCCGGCCAATAGCATGGGACGCTGGCCCGGCATCGAACGCAACACCTCGCCGATAAATTCCATGCCGTCCCGGCCTTGTTTAACAGCCGTGAACAGCACCGTCATCAGAATCGACGGTGCCGCCGCGCCCGCTTCGGTTCGATTTCCGCCCCAGACCTTGCGGTTCACCACCGCCGGACGAAGCGCCTGCTCGGCCCGATAGTTGGTGGCGTCGATGCCTGGATGCCGCAGGAACGTGAACAGTTGGCCGCGATGCTTCCACAGATGTTTGGCCAATCGTTCGTTGCAGGAGTTGCTCTTGATCGGCTCCAGGAGTTTTTCCATGCGTGTCTCCAACGCATCGGCCCTGGCTTTGGCGGCGCTGACGGTGATCTGTCGGGCGTCGCGAAGGTCGCGCGTTTCCAGCGATTCTTGCAACAACGCCTTGACCCTTCGCGGAAAGACCACCGCCCCGCGCGTGGCACGGGAGGCTCCGCCTCCATCCAGGAGGTCGTGGCAACGCCGCAGCAAATGGCCCACGCACGTCTGATGGACCGCGCGCCAGAATCCTACCCGGCCTCTTGCCGCATTGCGCGGTAAGAAACCGGGCGGGAATATCCAGCCAGGAGTATCAGCAACGGCTGGTGCCGGCGGTTCAGCCAATCCCAGACTCGACCGCTCATCAGGCCGCCGCTTCGGCCTCGCCCTGGAACTTCCGCCATAGCTGCTCAAACTTCCGCCGTAGCTGGGATATCCGGCCACGGGTGACATTGAATCGATCCGCGATGGCCGATGGATGCTCACCAGCAATCAGGGCTGAAATGACGGACCGATCACGGCCGGTGAGCATGCGAAGCCACCGTGGAAAATCGATCCGGAATGCCGCCAGATCCGGCACCGACACCTTTCGATCCTCCACCGCGATTTGCTTCCAGCCCGCGGTGCTCGCATCTCTTAGGCTTGTGGTTACGTGATGACGGTCGTGGCTGATAATTTCGACGCCATGCCGCCGCCGGCAAATCGGTGACAACGGATCTTTGGCGCCATCCTGATTCCCGCCGACGTGTCTGCCGGTCTTGGTGTGCCGCACGGCGAAGTTGGCCAGTGAACTCGGGCAGACGACGTTCAATTTGCCCTGCACCGCGGCCAACCGATAAATCGCAACGGCAGCGGCAATCGTTTCCTGGATTGCCTCTTCTCGCCGATCGGCCGTGAGCCGGCGGAATTGGATTTTGGCGTGAGTTTCGACGGCTGGCAACACCCTCAGAAATCCTTCTTGCCAATCAAAAGAGTCGTGTGGAATTGCACTCATGAGGAACGCTCCCTTGGAAATGGGACCGTCCCCATGCCGGGGACGGTCGTGTGAAAAACACGGCCGCCCCGGCAACGTGCCGAGGCGAAACGAGAAATGGCGGCCATCCCGCGACGGACTGGGCGCCGTCAATAAATTTCAAGGATTAAAAAGTCGGACAAAATCTCCACCACGGATCGCTGCTTCTGCTTACATGGCGAGGCGGTGGGGGGGGTGAAGGAACGCAGAGCCCTCGCTGATAGTTATACGCGCCTCAAGTATATTAACGCAAAAACAGCGGGAATTTAGCCGTCATGTCCCACCTGGCCGGCGTGAAAGCCGAAGGATTCACGGCAGGGTTATAGAAACAAACGCATCCGCAAACGAATAGACCCTGAATCTGATCTAAATTACGTTATTTAGAAATCGCGAGGTGATTTCCAGCGAATACCGGGCAACGGCTGCGGTAGGGGCAGGTGGCGCAGTTCTGGGGTGAGGGGCTGGGGTAGAAGTTGCCGGCCCGGATGGCCTGCCAGATCTGGCTCACGGATTCTTTCAGCCTGGCGAGCCGGTCTTGGTCCGCAGCGACCGGGATCAACTGTATAACGGGCTTCTTCGCCTTGGTGATGATGGCGAAGTGCAGGTTGACGGGAACGCCCAGGTGCTCCGACATCCGGCTGACGGCAGCGCGGTAGAGCAGAAGCTGCTCGGCGGATTCCTCGGCCTTCTGCTGGGTCCACTTGGAGCGGCTGGTCTTGAAATCCACCACGTGCAGGGCGCCGTCAGTCCGGGTCACCAAGTCCACCCGGGCCAGCAGGTCCGGCAATTCCGCATCAAGCTGGACCCGAAGCTCTTCTTCCACGCCGAGGATGGCGCCCTTGGGATTGGCCAGGGGTGAAGCGAGAAAAGACGCGATGATCCGGTCCGCCAGTGCGTGCAGGGAATCGTCGTCCTGGTCCTTGTTGAATCGGACGGGGATGTCATGGCCGGCATCGCGCTGCTGCCGTTTCCAGCCGTCGTGGTAAGCCGACAGCAAAGCCCCATTGCTCACCTCCAGCCCTTCCAGCCTGGCCCTGAAATACAGTTCCAGGGCCGAGTGGATCGCTCCGCCGAAGATCAGGCTGGAGGGTATGAAATCCGCCGGGGCTTTTTCCACGTACAAGAACGCGAACTTCCGTGGACAGGATCGCATCGTCGAAAGCTGGGAGTGGGACAGGTACGTCCGTCCCGTGATTTGCTCCGCCAGGCGG
>Ga0181538_10004010_pt1 | contig 14048 bp, 13 predicted proteins | sample PEATcosm2014_Bin_40_FD_119773 | JGI IMG/M metagenome (GOLD analysis project Ga0181538, IMG submission 119773) | Peatland microbial communities from MTU Mesocosm Facility, Houghton, MI, USA - PEATcosm2014_Bin23_30_metaG | ecosystem: Environmental > Terrestrial > Soil > Wetlands > Peat | place...
CGGCACGGCGAGACACTCGGCTTCTACATTCCTGCCCAGAAGCGGAGCCGCAAAGCCGAACTCGAAGCTATGCGTGCCGCGGCGAAGGACTTGGACGAAATGATCGCGTCCTGGGGCGCCACTGAAGACGAGTTGATGAGCGAGTATAAAGAAATCCGCCGAGCTACCCGTGCGAGGAAGAGGAATGCCCAGTAGAGGTTTGGTCGTCGACGCCAACATTCTCGTGCGGGCAGTGCTAGGGAAGCGTGTGCGGGCGGTGATTGAGGCACATGCGGAAAGGGTCTCGTTTTTTGTCCCAGAAGCTGCCTATGCCGAGGCTGAAGAACACGTGGCGGCGCTCGTCATCAAGCACGGCGGGGACCCGGAGAAGGCGATGTCTTTCTTGCGCTCCCTGCGAAACTTGGTCGTGCCGATAGGAAACGATGTTTACGGCGAGCTCGAGGCTGAAGCTCGCCGGCGGTTGGCGACGCGTGATCCAGAGGACTGGCCGATACTGGCCTCTGCGTTGGCACTGGGATGCCCAATCTGGACGGAGGATACAGATTTCTTCGGGTGCGGTGTGGCCACATGGACGTCGGACCGCGTTTTGATGTTTCTGAGCGAGTGATCGTGTTCGGAGAATGATTAGTCCGGAAAATCTAATATCAAAAATAACCTGGAATGCAAAGACAGCGAATCTGGTCAACCCCCAGTTGGTCGGGCTGGCGACCGGCTGGAATCTCAACGATCCTGGTCGAGAGGGTGGGAACAAGACGCCCAGCGATTGGCGGAGCAGCGGTTCGACCAGGCTGGTCGCCATCCAGCAGCAGGATGACTTCATGAAAGTATCTTCGGAGGAACTGTTCCTGATGCCGAGACAACGAGCATCCCATCAACGCGACCACGCAGGCTAGGCCTGCTTGATGGACCTTGAGGCAATCGAAAAAGCCTTCCACAACAATGACAGTCTTGCCATGCGTGATAGCCCGGTGAAGGTTGAAGAGCACAAACGACTTTCGAAATAGTGCGGGGAACTTGTACTTCGGCTCAAGTTGAGTCAGCGATCTGCCGGCGTAAGCGACCAGAATTCCTTCTTCATTGTGAATCGGGATGACGATCCGGCCCTGCATGCACCCTTTGCCCGGAAAGAAGCCAACGCCAAAGTGTTTTGCCGTTTCTTCCGTTATCCCTCTTTCGTTCAAGTAAGGGTGTGTGTAGTCGATGCCTCTGAGCGTGAATGGAAGCGCCCCGTTAGAAGTTTCTCCGATTAATGGCTCCTCCGCGCAGGATGTTTCGGCAGACTGTGAAATGTCCTGGGGGTGCGGTGGCTTCCCCGCCTTGGGTGCAGTCGAAACAATAAACCACTCCTGAAGTCCCAGCGCCGCTTGCCGGATCGAGCAATTCTCCATTGCGGCAACGAAGTCCAGGACGTTCCCTCCAATGCGCCCGGCGCGTGCTCCGGCACATGAATTAGAATGGCACGCCCACGCATTCTTGTCGGTATTCACAATGAAAGTTTGGTGGCTACTCTTCAAGCGGTGGGTGGGCAGAGGGCAGCGTCCGCGCAAATAGCTACCATTGACTCGCCGCAGCATCACGCCATAACAGGCAACTGCCATTTCCATTGAAACCGTCTGTTTCAACGCTTTGAAATCAACCCATGCCATGATCCGCTCCGTCCCTGGAAATGACCTTGGTCGGTGTGACATTCAGTTGAACGAGCCCCGAAGGGTGAAGCTGACGGGGAGTGGGCCCCGCAGGTGTCGGCACATCGGCCAGTTGTTTTAGCAGTCTCTCTATGGCGTCCACTCCGTCATCCACCGCCGCCCGTTCTGGTTCAGTCAGCGGAATCCCTTGTCGCAACCGCATGAGGTTGCTCTTCCCCTCCAGCAGTTGAGCCTCCGTAGAGGTTTTGGGCCGATAGAATGAGCACTTGGCGCACACCATCCGGAACTTGCACTGTTCGAAGAAATCAAATGTGCAGTATCCGTGCCCGAGGTCGTAGTACATCCACGGTTCCCGCGCGGCGACTCCATTTTTGACGACTTCTCGATCAATTAAGACTTCGATCGCACGCACGTTTCGCGCGAAGTAACCGGCGTCGCGATAAGAGTTCGCCAATTTCGTGGGGCTGATATCGAGATAGTATTGCGTCGAGTTCGCCCATTTGTGGCCCAGCCACTTCTGGAGCTCAAAGAGCGACATGGGCTCCTTGGCATTGAAGAGTTGCGAGGCGATCGTTGATCGCGCCCGATGGCTGGTGATGGTCCCCCGTGCATCGGCGGTCGGGAGACCTGCTTTCCGGCACAAGCTCGGGATCAGGGTCCGGTTGAGATAGTCCGGGGCAATGCGGGTGCTTCGAAACATGAAGAGAAATTGAGCCGACTCTCCAGTCTTCTGATCCAGGGCCGGGGGTTGATCAGGTCGCTCCGCCTCCCAGGCGCGCACGGCCTCTCCGACGATCTGATCCACTGGCTTTGTAAAGGCCCGGCTGGTCTTATTCACCGGCACATCAAGATTGCAGACTCCTTCCCCGGCCCCGGCAGGCTTGTTCCATTGGTCCCGCGTGCAGCCAACCCGCAGACGCCAGATTTCGTCCACCCGCAGTCCTCCAAAGAGCCAGACCATGGCCAGGGCTTTGACCATCGCAAGCGGGTAATAATGTTTCCTGGCGCTGAACGACCTGGGAAGGTCCGCATCCGTCAGATTCAGTCCTGCCCACAGGAGCTTGGCCCAGACGTCGTCGGCGAGTATCCGAGGGTTGGGCGAAATAAGGGCACGAAGGCTCCGCGGGGCTCCGAAGCAGCGGCGCGGATCGAAATGGCGAGGAATCCACTCCCACTCCTGGAGGTCACGGAAAAAGGTGCTCAGCGACGAGAGGTGATGAGCGCGGGCCTTCGCCGACAGCGGCTTACCAAGCCGCTTAGGGTTCGTTTCGGCTCTTTGCGTCCACTCCCCAATGGTCATGCGGCAGACGGTGGCTACCCATTCTGCGGCCAGTTGGCGCGTCCAACGGGCAGGCGAGACACAATCCGGATGGGTCGCAGTCACCCAGCGGCCTGCCTTTAACAACATCAGATAAATGCGTTGCCGGCTACTCGGTTGGAACGTGCAGGTGGCACGCCAGCGCTCGACCCATGTGACCCACTCCGGGGAAACCCCAATGCGCGCGTCGCCCTGAGGGCGGTCACGAAGCCTCTTCGATGGATGTTCGAGAGGGCGAGGAATAATCCCGAGTCCCGCCAAAGCTCTTGAGAGAACGAGGAAACTGGATCGGCCATGGCGCGTTGTCTGCTTCCTCTCGGCCTCAAGGATATCGACGGTGATGTGCTGCAAGCGGGGGCTCTTGTTGGCGAGCAGAACCTGGCAGAGTGCCCACTGAATATCGTGCGCCCGCAACCTCCCGTATCCCCAGGAGAGCAGCAAGTCGACGACTTGCTTAATCGCGGCTTGAACGCGTGGGCGGCCGAAAATCCGGCTCGTCATCGCCATCCGGTCGATTACTCCCAGGCTTCTGAAATCGTCGAAAAGCCGAAGCAAATAGCCGGTGAGGAAAAGCATCTGGCGGTTGTGGCCGTTGGTCGTGGGGTAATGCTGCTCAAAGGTCTTCTTCGACGAGCACAAGACCTCGCACCAGTCATCATGCGTCCAACCCCAAAACGATATTTGCCGGCGGTGCATCTCCAGGATCAGAACGGTCATAGTTCCGGCGCGGGTTTGTCGCGGCGGCCGGACGATGTCCATCACATCGTCCACGGGATTGAGGAGACGCTGGAGCGCCTCACTCACATGCTCCGGGAAGTGCCCGAAGACACGCGTGCGAGCTGCCAGATAGAAAAGCGCCGACACCTCATTCTTCCGAAGACGGGAGGTGCGGTCATATCGTGACGGATCAATCGGCCACGACCATTCCTCAACCTGGCTCGATGGAACTGTCTCGGCCGAGCCGGTGTAGAACTTACGCAAAGAGTATCTCCTTGAGCATGCGAGTGCGCCAGGCGTGGATCTCCGCCATGCCTTGAGCCAGCTTCACCGCCAATTCCCGGCCGCTCAAGTGGATATAGAGGAGTGTTGTTTGAACACTCCGGTGCCCGGCGAATGTGGCGATCTCGTGAATATCCCAGTTCGCCCGCGCAAGATCTGTCAGGCATAAGTGCCGCGCAGTGTGGGTCGTGAATTCCAGAACGCCACTGCGCTTCGCGATGTTCTTAACTACCTTTGACCACATCCAGAGCGAAATCGGCTGGCTTCGATTGCGGCGAGACTCGGATACAAACAGCGGTCCGCGGTTCCGGGTCAGATCGCGGCGCCGGGCCAGGTAAGCAGTGAACAGCTCGCTAGTAGCGGCGGAATAGGGCACGACTCGCCCCCGGCGAAACTTGGTGTTCTCGGCCCGGATCGTGATAATGGAATGGGCGGGATCGAAATCACTGGTGTCCAAGGTGCAAAGTTCCTCTCTCCGCAACGCTGCGTCGTAGGATAAGGCCAGCATGAAACGGTTCCGCAGAGGTTCATGGCGTGTTGCCTCGAGCAGCGCGCGCCACTGCTCATCGTTAGGAATCCATGGCAATCTGGTGAATCGGGGAATTAATCCCCGCTCCCGTGTGCCGCCAAAGCCCTTGCCCGGGGTGTAACGGCCGCGGCCAACGGGATTGTTTGGGCGAAGGCCTTCTTCGATCAAATAGTCGTAAAAGAGACGGGCCGCAGTCAGCCGTTGTTGCAACGTGGCATTCGCAAGACCCGCCCCGGAATCGAGCACGACGACATTGGCTCCCCGGCGGTTGGGACGCGATGCCAGGTCGCGGACATAGGCCGCGATGTGATCCCGGGTCGCCCCCACCACGTTGGCCGCTTGACGCTGGCTGAAGTTCAGATAGTCCTCCAGGGCGCGACCATAGGCGTCAATGGTGTTTGGAGCAAGTCCCAGGTTCGCCTGCATGGTAAGCCATCGGCGCCCCAGATCGGACTCTGCCAGCCGCGGATAACGCTCCCACATCACCTCGGTCATTTCGCCCCGATCCGTTCGTTTAGCCCTTCCCGGCTTAGACGTAAGCGAACAGAATTGGACAGCCGAATTTCTTTTCCACATCACATTCGCGGTTCACAAAACACAAAGCTTACGAAGCACCCGTCCTAATGCCCTAATGCCGGTAGTGCTGATACGAGGAACATTCAATGCCGTGCCCACAAACGATCGAAAATTATTTACGCGCGTTCGCCCCTGAACTGGGTGATCGGATTTTGCAAACGTTTCCGGCTCTGCACAAACCGGGTGATCCGGTTTCTCCCAGGATGAAAACTTTGCTCCGGAGACCTTACCCCGCTCAGGAACTGGCGGCCATGGGGGTCGTGAAGCACTGGCAGGAGGCACGCGCGGCCGCGGTGATCGGCGAGTGTGGAACAGGCAAAACGCTCGTGGCTCTAGCGGCTATTCACTGTCACTCAGCGGGGAAGCCCTACACAGCGCTGGCCATGGTGCCAGGGCATCTGGTGGCCAAGACAGCCCGTGAGGCGTTCCGAACCTTGCCGGGGGTAAGGGTCTTCTTCATTGATGCTCTGCGCGACGGGGTGCGGGATAAGAGTCCGTGTGGGGTCAATGAGGTGAAACTGCGCCATGGCCACATTGTGCGGGAGGGACTGCATACCACCCTGACCGATCTGCGCCTGCGCAAACATTACCGAACCACCCGCGAACGTTGGCACCGGTCATTCTGCTCCGGGCCGGCAGTCTTCATCATTGGACGCGATCGCGCCAAATTGGGCTGGTTCTGGCGACACGCTTTCGAGGTCGCGCGCTGTGGCCGCTATCAAGGGAGCGTCGTCAATCCTGATACTGGGTGCCCCGTCTATCTGGGCGATGAACGGCTGCTCGCTTGCGACTTCCAGAAGGTCCGTCATAGCGAAACCCTCGGCGAGGACAGAGAGCAGGAAAACCGTGGCCGCATCAAGTCACGAAAGATCCGGTACAGCCCGTTGTGGCAGGCAGATGGAAAGAGGATTCGCCGCGTTGCTCCCATGGAGTTTATCGGCCGTTATCTTCCGGACTGGTTTGATTACGGCATCGGGGACGAAGTCCACCAACTCACCGCAGGAGACACCGCTCAGGGCAATGCCCTGGGAACACTCGCAGCATGTACCCACCGATTGGTGGTGTTGACCGGCACGCTGTCAAGCGGGTACGCCGATGACCTCTATCACCTCTTGTTTCGCTTGAATCCCGTGAAGATGGTAGGGCTCGGCTATGAGTGGAGCGAAGCGGGCGTGCGGTCCTTCGCGGAGACGTTTGGGGTGCTGGAAAAAATCACCACAATCCAGCCGGCCGACAATGCCTGCTCCAAGGCGCGGGTGACGACACAAGTCAAGCGTCGTCCGGGAGCTTCTCCGCTGCTGTTTGGACGGTTTCTGATGGAGCTGGGAGCATTCATGTTCCTGGAGGACATCTCATGTGAGCTGCCGGCCTACACGGAGGAGGTGGTCGGCGTCGAAATGGACCCACGTCTGTGTGCCGCGTACAGCCGATTGGAGGAGGATGTCAAACGTGCTCTCAAGGAACACCGTGGCAACAACTCCGTGATGAGCGTGGGCCTCAATGCGCTATTAATGTACCCCGACCGGCCCTATGACATCGGCGAATTGTGGGGTTGGGAGTTCAATCCCGAAACCCAGCGACGGGAACGCTTCTTGATTGCCCAACCTGAGGATCTGGATCGGGAAGGGCTTCAGGCGAAAGAGCGCCGCTTGATCGAGATCGTTCAGGCGGAGTTGCAGAAGGGCCGGCGCTGCCACGTCTATGCGGTCTATACGCGGAAACGCGACGTGACTCGCCGCCTGGAGAACATCCTGGTAAAGGAAGGTATCCGCGTGGCTGTCCTCACCTCTGACGTGCCTACTGAGAAGCGCGAAGCTTGGTTCGAAACGAAGTTACAACAGGGGATAGAGGTGACGATCTGCCATCCCAAAATCATCGAAACCGGGCTCGATCTGCTCAGCCATCCCTCCATGATCTTTTATGAGTCGGGCTACTCCCTGCACACGCTACGCCAAGCCAGCCGACGCTCATGGCGGATTGGGCAGCGCCAGCCGGTCCGCGTCTATTACCTGTACTACGCCGACACCATGCAGTCGGCTTGTCTGCGCCTCATGGGGAAGAAACTGCTGGTTTCACTCGCGATGGAGGGGAAGTTCTCTGGCGAAGGGCTACAGGCCCTGGACGATGGGGACGACATTCTTACTGCGATGGCACGGGAACTCGTGACGGAAAGAGGAATCGGTGAATCGGCTAATGCGGTATGGCAGCAGGTGCGGGCAGAGCAAAACGCCCTACTGCCACCGAAGCCGGTCCTGCCCGAGCCGACGACCAACCGTGAAGATATCCTGCCAGCTCCGCCACCTTTAACCCAGACCATCGAAGTCCCATCATTTATCAGCGCCTTCCAGTTCGGTTCAAAACCACCCATACCGTTGCCAAGGCGGCGTCGCGAAAGGCGGACCGAGCTGCCCAACGCACAATTCTCGCTATTCGAGGCACTATAAACGTCAGCCATCGCAATCACCGACGGTAATCCGCATACCTCGACGGAGCCAACTGCTAAAGCAACTGGTTGCAAGAAAAAACAACGAACCCGATCCCCGCCAGTTCCATATTCCACATAACTTAGACCTTTGGTCCTTCCCGGACATCTTTTTCTACGAGACCGGCTATTCCATTTACACGCTACGGCAGGCCAGCCGGCGGTCGTGGAGGATCGGGCAACGGAAGAATGTGAACGTTAAATTCTTCTTCTACAGCGGGACAATGCAGGAGACGTGCCTCCGGTTGATGGGCAAAAAGCTGCTGGTTTCGCTGGCAATGGAAGGGAAATTCGCGAGCGACGGCCTGCAGGCGATTGACGAAGGCGACGACATCCTGATGGCAATGGCGCGCGAACTGGTAACGGAGAAAGGCATCGGAGAATCAGCCGACGCCGTTTGGAAAAGGCTCGTAGAAAAGCAAGCGGAAGTGTTCGGAGCGCGGCCGGTGGAGGCCCGCGAGCCGGAAATCCAAGCTGAACCTGGGGTCCGGGACCTGCCGGAAGTCATCCTTCCACCGGTAGCACCGATCCCGGCAGTGGTGACACAACTCCTGATGTTCGGTATGTCGCACGAGGCGGTACAGCGGCGCAAGGCTTCACATAGGCCGTCGAGTCCCGTCACAGCATCGGAGCAGCTCGGGTTGTTCCCGACCTGAGAGTGAGGCAAGCTGTGGCAGGCGGGGGCTTCTTCATTAAGATGCTACGTGCAGCTTCGGAAGCGGTTCTGACTGGCGCAAATGAGAGGGACGTCGATCAGTCTTGGTCGCTACACCTCTGAGGGGAAGTAAGCGTTCAGCCTTTGATATTTGGGCTATTTCGGCTGCGGTAAGGCGGCTACGCCACAGACATGATCCTTTCCAGGAAGCCGACTTCACAGTTGGAATCCGCTCGCGGGGATATCGATCACTGAAAATCACTTGGGATGGGGTCTTCTCGCCAGTAGTCGACCAGGCGGGTCAGCGGTGCCGACAGTCGGGCGCGAGCGAACCCGCGACGTCCAGCTTGGGAAGCGGTCCGATCAGCCGCCAAGCTCTTGCTCGCAAACCAGTCGAACCCTTCAGGTGTATTTCCCCACACCTCATCTGGTACAAAGTACCCCAGTCACGTCATTAGGATCATGAAAGGCGGGCTTGTACTCGTTGTGTTGTTGCATTATGACAGTTTGACTGTTTATCATATAAATACTGTTGTCCTGAAGCGTTGACATGGTCTCGTCCACGTGGTAAACAAGCCGGTCGTACCTTGGTGCCCCTTTCTAAGAGCCTCAGGAGACGCGAGGTATGCGAACTGACAGCTCCGAGCCCTTGCCAGAAGAGTGTCAGACTTTGGTCTCACGAGCAACGTTCTCTCCCCGGCTTTCCTGGGAGAAGGTGGTGTGAAGGCTCCTCTGGAGCAAGCCGTAGCTGGGCCACACTTTCGTTTTTTGGCGTTTTACACCGGCGCCAACCTGCACTTGCAGCCGGCGCAATGGGGTGGGAATCTATCTTCAGAAAGAATATGGAATTCTACTCTTTCGTAGGTTCTTGATGTGGAAGTCACGGACAGACCTGCACCGTCACCGCGGGCGACGTGTTGCAGCGGATCAATGACACGCCGGATGGTAATCAAAATGTCATTGCCACCGTCGTGAGCAGCGAGGTAGGAGACTGCGCTCAAGGCCAGACGGTAGTGATTCCTGTCCAAGAAATCGAAGAAAGGCTCAATCGTATGCCGGAGCAAATTGACGCTGAAACGAGTCAACTGGTCGCCAACCAAGTGATCGGCGTGCACCCACCGGATCCCGCATTTCGCCAAGTGCTAGAGGGCACGGCGGATCCAGTTCCGGATGCAGCAGCCGCACTGCACAACCAAGAGAACTTAGCCACCGACGTCGAAAGTCAGGTATCCAGTACGAACTGGCCGCTTGGGGTGACTAAGGACGGCGGACGGTGGACGGTGCCTAATGCATTACGTGGGCAGCGCCGATTGCCGCCATCAAAGGACCATGGCCTAGTAACGAAAACATCAGAGGAGATTTCTAGATGAAACGTACACTTGTCCACTCGTTCTCGATCATTGCTTTAATGATCATCATTGTGCCGGATGGGTTGGCCGTGCCGCAGGCTGCAGCCACGTTCCTAAAGCAGCAACTCGATGCACAATACAAGGCATCGAGTATTCTCGAAGACGGCAGCGTCGAGTCGCCCGGAACTGTCCTGATCATTCGACAAAGCGGGGTTGAAGGCGTTCCCCTTATTCATGGCTTCATCCCCCCTGTGATCTGCAAGGACGGACAACTCCAAAAGCCCCGTGCTGTAGCCAAAGTCGGGGCGGGTTTCTTTAGCAATCTACAAAACTCCGACTCGGATTCTGGCAGTCGCACGCGGCGATTTCCCATCGGCGAAAAAGTCTACGTCAAAAGGACAGAGGTCAATCTTAAGAAGGACTGGGTCATTATGATCATCGTCGAATGCGCCTCGTGCAACGGGGCAGACCCTGGTTCCGCATACAAGGCCGCCATATCGTTCCATTTTGCCAAAGGGTCCCTGGCATCGATGAGCGCGCCGGCGGTTGAGGATGCCATCTCCAAAGTCTTCGCCATAGATAACGGGGAAGGCGAGGCCGCCGCAAACGCCGTCCAGGCCGCGGCCATGACCAACTCTCTGACTTCTTCTCCCGTCACCATGACCCTGAACCTCCCCGCAAAGTACGTGAGCGCCCAATTTCCCAGCGACCAACTTCAGTTGAACGCCGATCACACGCTCGTATTGCAAGAGCGCGGACAGACTTATCACGGGACCTTTGAAGTCAATGGCAACACTTTGCAACTTACGATCACCGAGTCCAGCGCCAAAAGCACGGCGAGGGTGGAGGGTAAGAAGCTAACCGACGGCAACGGGCAAATATGGGTGTCGAACTGATTCGCGATGGGAATTTGCATGGGCCTTTCTCTTTACTTTACGGTGGGGAGAAGGTGGCTGAGGTCCGGGGCGCGTGACCTGCACGTTCTGCGTGTATGTGGGGACAACGTGTTTCTTTGCGCCCCCCGAAGGAGAGGGAGCAAGGAGTGGGAGCGGGGCCGGAGCATCGCTGGTGTATATGGATCTAATTCGACAGCGCTTCGGGTTTCAATCCTCATCCGAGCCGTAGCAGGTTCTGCTTGGCAGGCCTGCCGATTCTAGGATACGTACTGCGGCACGTTCGAGTAGTCCTCTGCCTTGATAGGCACTGAAACGCTCACCATTTCACCGAAGAGGCCGGCTTATGCGCAAGCTCTTAGTGAAACTAGGAACGCCAATGTTTGGAAATGGGGAAATAAAGAGGGATCCCGCGAACAACAAAGAGCTTCAGGATGCCGTTTCGGCGATCCGCAGGAAGAAAACTGCGAACCCAAATCTCAAAGTAACCGAAGAAATACGAAAGGTGTTCGAGAAATCCCTCACCTAGGAAGGGCTCCCTGGGACTCCTGGTTCCGTAAGTTGTGCTTTCATCCTTTTGGATCTGTCCCTTTCGCCTGAGCCTCTACTCAGGTAGAAACTGAAACTTAAGTCGCACCAACGTTTCCTCCTCCTGTCGCGCCCGAGGCACGAGTCGGTGGCTGCGAAGCACCGAATCAGATGACATCTTTTCGGCGAAGCAACCGTTGGTCCAGCCAACGGTGCACGGCGGCTTGCCTTCCTAACCCTTTCAGCTTAACTTAGCCGACAATGGAGCTTGATTAGACTAGCGTGAGATTTTGTGAATTTGAGCCATCGCAGCCAGTACAGGAGGCCCGTGGTCACCGCTACGGCGGAGGTCCCCATCGTGAAACTGCTGGCGGAAGTAGTCACCGCGCCACGCTGACGGTGGACCGTGGCCAGCTCCATCCAATTCAAATAAGGGCTGTTGGAAGCGCGATCAGCTTCAGTGCTGATTCCATTTCCGCGAATGAACCACGCGGTTTGTGCGCACCAGGTACGAAGAGGGCGGGTGTTCTCAATTTTGAGAAATGCGCCGCGGGCAGCCGGACCGACTTGCGAAGCGAGTGCAGTGGGTAAGAGAGCAGCAGCGAGGCATCTTCAAGGGCTAGATCTGATGCAGCCAGCATCGCCGCCTGCCGGCTGCCTCAAGAATGACGTCACCGAAAGACTCCTCTTGAAGGGATGATGGGGCACGAGCTCGCGCAAGGCTGAGAACATATTTCTCAACACGTCACGGACCTGCGCACTGGCGCCGGGAAAGGCGGACCGTGCGGACGCTTCTGACGACAAGGCAGGTCACACGGTCACACCAGAGGATGGTGGATCCCGCGGCCGGGAACTCATTTGCCAACGCGATCAATAATGGTGTCTGATAATTCGACTCGACTCCGCCTACACCGCACCGCAAAATAAGCACATGCGCATCATTGCCTAGCGGTTGGTTTCGCTTTCCGGAATGCCCTTTGTGAATATCGTGCGTCCGTCAGCGGACCGTCTATTCTCATCGATCGCTCGTCGTCTCGGTGACAGGGCTGTTTGCGTTGTCCCGGCAGGTCATCTTCCGGATGGCTCGGCTGACGCGCGGGACATCTCTGATGCTGAAGGTCGGGTGCTTGCTCAAAACGATTGCAAACGATACGCCCGAGTACCGCATTTCGAAAACACGGGTTTGTGCGAGCAACAGGGGTCAAGAGAATACCGGCACACCCGCGACTTTAGGCAGAAACTCGCCAAATGGCTCCGAGAAGTCAAGGCTTGGCGGCCAGGATGCCCCGCAACTGTTTCTCCTGACGGCCCTTCGCTCATTGTCTCGTTCGCCCAAGCTTCTCCCGCAATTAACTCGGCCTGTTCCGTCTGACTTCACCGCGGGTCCAAACGCAATTGGGTTCACCTCGCAGCGCTACCCCAGATCTAGGACCGTAAAATAATCCGAATCCGTAAGTCACACCTGTACCCCCATCCATTGGCTCGCGCCGGTCGCCTCGTCCTTGAATTCAGCCTTGATGCAGTCGCCGCACTGAAACTATGTGCGGTCTCCTTCCGCCTCTTGGGCAGTTGCATTAGCGCGCTGGGCCCGCGATCAGAGTATCTTCCGATGGCTTTCCAGCATATGAGCCGGTGGTCATTTTCAGACATCCTGTTCCTTTTGGTGACCGCGAAGGAGGTGACGACGGGCTTCGCAGCCCGATACGGTCTAAGACACGCTATTACCTTTTAAGACGCGTTGCGCCGCAGCATACACCTGACGCATAAGGGGCGTATTAGGCTCGCGCGTTATGCGCCGAGATCAGAGGGGAGAGATGTATGTGCTTGTACGCGGAATCCGAATGTCTGATGAGCGTAACTTATCGAGTCAAGCGAGCCGCGGGTGTTAGGCGTACGGTTACTCATTAAGCACGGCGCAGATCAGTAGATGTGGACTGTCATAGTCGAGAAATAAAACCTCTTGACAACGCTGAACTAGGATGCTAATACGCCACTGTTTTATATCCCATAGCGTGGCAATGGCTATGTCGCGGGCCGCGTTTCCACTCACGGGCTTCGTGATGCTCTTCGCAGCCCTCGCTGCGACTATGCGCACCGCCTTTCACGCCGGTCCCGAAGACCGGACCGCATGCGCTTACAAGCGGCCTGGACTTAGTGCGGGACAGAGTACTCTAGAGGCATCGAAATTAGCTTCTCCGATGCTGGCGAGAGTACCCTCGACGGCATCTACTGCCCTAGCGCCTGGGTCATCCGGTCCATCGTCGCCAGTTGTAGAGAAAATCGCTCCCATTAGGGGGACTGGGCTTTCTCTTTTATCACAGGCTTGAAACGTGTCCCACATCCGGATTCGGCTCATCCATGTCAAGCGGCGCTCTGGCCGAGACTCTACGTTTCAAAGGAGTTTGTTGCTCCCGGTTAATCAAGACGACCTGGTCGTGCTCGACCACGACAGGGAGGTTAAAAGCTCTGGCTCGGATACCCAGGGCTAGACGCCACTCTTTGTAACAGAGTCACAAGTCCAGGGAGGGCGGAACATATTGTCCGGGGCGATGGGTGTCAAGTATGCGTGGTCGCCAGGAACTGGAGAGACCGTAGAGTTTGATGCAGGCCGAATGCTGGAGATGTGGGTTGCGTCTGCCTCGACTTACGAGAAGGTGCTGGTTATGGATCTGCGACGACAGCAGCGGAAATGATATGCGTGGTATTTTCAGCAAACAGGTGTGGAATTCTCCCTTTTCGCACGTTTCTAGTAGTGAAGCCACGAACAGAGATCTCGCACAATACGGAGGAGCCGATGAATTCAAACAGAATAAATCCAAACGTCTCACTGATATGGTTTTTGTTGCCGGTTCTATTAATGGTTCCCGGACTATCCAGCACGGGGTTCGCTCAGAAAAAGACGAGCTCGCCGCCGCCTCCGCCCCAGAAGGCGCAGCCGCAGAAACCCGCGCCTACGCCCAACCGCCCGACCGCCAATGTGAACCGACCACCCAACAACGTGAACCGACCACCCAACAACGTGAACCGACCACCCAACAACGTGAACCGACCACCCAACAACGTAAACCGACCA
>Ga0181538_10004011_pt1 | contig 14047 bp, 10 predicted proteins | sample PEATcosm2014_Bin_40_FD_119773 | JGI IMG/M metagenome (GOLD analysis project Ga0181538, IMG submission 119773) | Peatland microbial communities from MTU Mesocosm Facility, Houghton, MI, USA - PEATcosm2014_Bin23_30_metaG | ecosystem: Environmental > Terrestrial > Soil > Wetlands > Peat | place...
CCGTCAAATCCGAACTTGATGCTGTGGTTGCCCTTAGCCCAGTTGAGCGCCGCCCTCAGATCGTGGATGTCGTTGCCCTCGCGCTCACAGCACCAGGGCTCCGTCCCAACCTGGCCAACGGCCGAACCGAAGAGATTGCCCGGAACCGCATAGTCATCGAACGTGACCGCAGGCATCCATGAAATGCCTGATCGGTCCATGTAGGTGGGCATGCCAAGCGTCGCCGATGGGGAGATGCCCTTGAACTCGCTGGCCACTGACCCATTCGTGAAGAATCCCCGCGTCAGCCCGTACGTGGCCGTCAAAAGGAGCGCGGGACCGAAAGAGTGGTTATAGTTGATGGCGACTAAGTGCGACGTGGCGATGTTCTGACCCGTGTTACAGGGATCGGCGGGATCCGTCGCACTATAACAGGGGAACGGTGGGATGAGGTTTTTGCTCTGCGAGTACTTCACGCTCACCAGATCACTTTCACTGAAGCGGTGATCGACTTTGACGTCGAAGGAATTGATGCTGGTTTTGGTGGCGGGAGATCCCACCCAATTGGTGTAAGGGTTGTACGCAGCGGGGTTCCCCACATTCAAATTGGGCAGCGGCATATACTTTGTCTGAATATATTGGTAGGCAATGGGATCCATCAGGTTGCCCGGTTGCGCCGCAAGCTGATAACCGGTGCCCGTGAGGTTGGGATTTCCGGGACTCTGGTAGGTGGCCATATTATTGAACGGGATAAACCCGGAGCGTACCGGACCACCCTGGGCGGCATTGTATACGCCCGTATAGGGATCCCACAGTTGTCCACCAGGGTTTGAGCACATCCCATTGGCATCAAACGTCCCGCCGGCGAAGTAGGAAGCCGTGCAGAGTTCGCCGAAATCTCCTGTCCGCTCCGCCGCGGAGGGCACGCCGGAGTTCCAGGTACTCAGAGTCTGTTTCCGCGTGCCGTCGTAGTCGAAGAAAAAGAAGGTCTTGTTCTTTCGGATCGGCCCGCCGACCGTCGCTCCAAAGTTGTTCAGTTTCAGGGCCGGAAGGGGAACGCCGGCCTCATTGTCAAAAAAGTCGTTCGCATCCAGCGCCCGGTTGCGGAAGAAGTCATAAGCGGACCCGTGGTATTGATTGCTGCCCGTGCGCGTCACGATATTGGTGACCGTGTTGCCGGTGAAGCCGAACTCCGCGCTGAAGTTCGACTCCTGTACGGCGAATTCTTCCACTGAGTCAACCGAAGGTTCGTAGGTGGGCCATATAATCGCGTGAGTCGGGTAGGCCGTGGAAGCCCCGTCAATCACAAAATTGGAAGTGGCCATGCGGCTGCCGTTCGAGATGAAGTTATTTGCCGGACAGTTCGAAATGTTTGCACCGGGGGGCTGTAAATCTGGCGAGCAAACGCTGTCAACCTCTGTTACGCCCGGCGTGAGGAACGCCAAGTCCGAGAGCGTACGGCCGATGAGGGGGAGGTCGTTCATGAATTTGCGATCCACCACCTGCCCGGTGACCGCATCCTGGGCGTCGAGCACCGGCGCTTTTCCCGTAACGTCTATGGACTGAGTTGCCGCCCCGACTTGCAGCGAAAAGTTCACCGTCACGTTGTGGTTGACTTCCAGAACGATGCCACTCTGCGTTTCGCTCTTGAAGCCTGTGGCACGAACGTCGACCTTGTATGTGCCGGGAGGGACGCTTCGGAACAGGTAGCTCCCGCTCGTGTCGCTAGTTGCCGTGAAAACATACCCCTTCTGCTCGTCCGTCAGTTGGACCTGTGCGCCAGGAACGACGGCGCCGGAAGGGTCCGAGATCAACCCCGTAACTGTGCCGGTATAAAGCTGCGCCCACAGCATCGAGGAAAGGATAATTATTAGACTGGGGACGGCCATCACTGCCCTTATGATTGTTGCTTCGCGTCGTGTCATGACTCACCTCCACAAGATTTCCTCTTGTAAGCTTGTTTGGTCCAAGAGTCAGCAGGTTACCATTTAGCGCAATTTGCGTCTATAAGCTTCGTTTCTTTTTTTGTCAGAAATTGATCTGACTGAGGGTTCCACAGTATCGTGACGAACCAACCCCCTCACCTGGCGCTGCGCGCCACCCTCTCTCCCAGGGGGGAGAGGGGCGGGGGTGAGGGGGTAATGTCACTGAGTTCTGAAATCCTCAGCAGGTTGTCGCTGAACTGCCGTGCCGCCGCGTGGTGCGAAGCTCGTGTCAACCTGTCTTCACTCTAAGCGTTCGGGTGCGCATTTTTTAACAAAAATAAACCGGAAGTTTATAGACCCCTGGCCGGCAGGAGAGTAGTGTGACACTCCGAAATTGCGCGGGCTCGATTTTCTTTCATCAGGGGCTGTTGTCGAAAGCCATCCGGGACGGAGCGATAAAACATGAGAATGCTAATCACCACCCTCTCAATACTGGCCGTGCTGGTCATGCCGGCCTGGGCGCAGAAGATTGAAACTCAGATGCCGGATTCCGGCCGCATAATCCACAGGCTAGCCACGCTCAATCACTTATCGGTGATCGAGGCGAGTGAGCCGGCATCACAGGCCGGAACGCGCCAGCTTATGGTACTGAGGGCGGATAGAACTCACCTGGTGAACACTATTACCAACAAGCCGGTGTTCATGAACGGCGAGGCGGCCTGGTCGGCGATCGTGCAGTTGAATGACAGTGACGCCGAGAAGTATTTGGCAGACCGGGCTAGCCGTGGTTTTAACATCATCGAGGTCAATCTGCTCGAGCACGCGTGGGCCAACAATTGCTCGTCCTGCTCGTATGGCTGCGCCGACATCAAGGGTGACTGCCCTTTCAGGGGAGCGGCATTCTCCACTCCAAATGAGGCGTACTTTCAGGAGGCCGATGCATTCTTGCGCGCCGCATCCCAACACGGGATCACTGTCCTTCTGGATCTATTTGACCTCCAGGCGACCGTCAGCGCAGGCTGGGGTGCGGAAGTTCAAGAGGCATCCGATGCCACCATGACCAACTGGGGCGCCTATGTGGGACATCGCTATAGGCATTTTGACAATGTGATCTATCTAATGGGCACGGATGTCGATCCTCGAACTACCAAACCGCCTTTGACGCGCAAGTTGGCCGAGATGGCGATGGCACTCCACTCCGCGGATCCGAATCATCTGATCAGTGCCAAAAACGGCGGCGGGAAATCTTCTCTGGATGTGTTTTCGGGTACTCCCTGGCTGGGAATCAGCGAGATGTACGGCGCCGCCAATGTAGCGAAGTTGAACCACGAGTACACACGCTCCGACTTTATTCCCTTTTTCATGGACGAGGACACCTACGAGAACGAGCACTCATCGACGCCTCTCTTGGTTCGCACCCGGCAATACTGGAGTTCGCTCAGTGGCGCCTACCTCGGCAGTTTCTTGGGCAACAGTCCTATCTGGTGTTTCAATGAAACCCATACCATTGTGGGGGATATTCCCTGCCGCAACGATTTGACTTGGCAGAGCCAGCTAGGATCGAAGGGATCGGTCGGGCAGATGTGGTACGGCAAGCTGATGCGCAGCCGCGAGCACTGGAAAATGGTCCCGGACATCAAGCACAGTGTGGTGACGGCTGGCTACGGCTCGGGCGCGACACTGACAGTGACGGCGCGAACTCGTGATGGACAAACGATCATCAGCTATATTCCGAACGGCAACGCCACGACGCTCACTGTGGATATGAGCAAGGTTACGAGCAAGTCGAGCTTGGCAAATTGCTGGTGGTTCAGCCCAAGCGATGGCTCCACCACGCTGATCGGGAGTTTTGCCAATTCCGGAACCCGAAAATTCACGCCGCCCGATGCGAACGATTGGGTGTTGGTGATCGACGACAAGGATGCCAAGCTCCCCCCGCCCGGGACAAGCCAGATATGAGAAGGTTGATCCTCACTCTTCCAGTAGTGGCCGTACTCGCCTTGCCGGCCTACGCGCAGAAGGTCACAATCCGGAGGCTGGACTATAGCCAGATTGTCTATTTGCTACCCGCGCCCGATTATTTATCGGTGGGCGAGGCAGGTGAGCTGGCAACCCCGGCCGGAACCCGCCAACTTATGGTACTGAGCGCGGACAAGACTTATCTGGTGGACAGCATTACGAACAAGCCGGTGTTCATAAGCGGCGACGCAGCGTGGTCGGCGATTGTGGAGTTGAATAACGCCGATGCTGAGAGGTATCTGCGGGACAGGTCCAGACGTGGGTTAAACCTCCTTGAGGTCAATCTGATTGAGCACATGTACGCCAGCCATTGCTCGTCGTGCTCGTATGGCTGCGCAGACCCCAAGGGTGACTGTCCTTTTACGGGTGCGGCATTTTCTACGCCGAACGAGGCGTACTTCGCGCAAGCCGACTCCTTCATAACGATAGCTTCACGACACGGGATTGCCGTCCTTTTGGATATACTCTACCTGGGCGGGCAAACGAGCGCGGGCTGGTACACCGAGATTCAAGCGGCATCCGACTCCACCATATCCAACTGGGGAGCCTATATTGGTAATCGCTACAGAGGCTTCAACAACCTGATTTATACCATGGGTTCTGACATCGACCCGAGAAATACAACTCCACCCTTGATGACCAAGATGAACGAGATGGCGACGGCGCTCCACGCCGCTGATCCGAACCACCTGATAACGTCTAAGAACGGTGGCGGCGAATCTTCTCTAGACGTATGGTCGGGACACCCATGGCTTGGCATCAGCGATATGTACGGCGCCACCAACGTGACGAAACTGAACAACGAGTACACGCGCCCTGACTCTATCCCCTTCTTCATGGACGAGGACGCCTATGAGAACGAGCATTCATCGGCGCCCCTGCAGCTTCGTACCCGGCAATACTGGAGTGCGCTGAGCGGCGCCTACCTGGGCAGTCTCTTCGGCAACAATCCTATTTGGTGTTACAACGAGACTAATGCCCTCTCGGTAGTACCTTGTCAGAATGGTTTAACCTGGCAGAGCCAGCTAGGATCGAAAGGATCGGTCGGGCAGATGTGGTACGGCAAGCTGATGCGCAGCCGCGAGCACTGGAAAATGGTTCCAGACATCAAGCACACCGTGGCGACGGAAGGGTACGGCTCCGGCGGGACGCTGACGGTGACGGCGCGAACTCGTGATAAACAAACGATCATCAGTTATATTCCGAACGGCAACGCCACGACGCTCACTGTGGATATGAGCAAGATTAAGAGCAAGTCGAGTGTGGCGAATTGCTGGTGGTTCGATCCGAGCAATGGCTCAACCGCGCTGATCGGGAGTTTTGAGAATTCCGGGACCCGAAAATTCACGCCGCCCGATGCCAACGATTGGGTGCTAGTGATTGACGACAAGGATGCCAAACTGCCCCCTCCGGGGAGTGCTGATCTGTGAAAATGGAGGTGTTGCGTGGGACATCGGAACAGGCCGCCAAGAAGCGCGAGGTGGTGGCTCTCACTGCTTTTCGTGATCACATTTGGACTTGCTGTTGCCGTTTCCAACGAGTATTTCGCCGCCCAATCCTCGAGTAGCCAAGCCACCGGGCCGCTGCGAGTTTGCGCTCGCAATCCCCGCTACTTTACGGATGGTTCCGGAAAAGCGATTTACTTGACCGCCGCACACACCTGGACCAACCTCGAGGACATCGGATTTACCGATCCTCCGCCCGCCTTCGATTTCGACCGCTACCTGAGATTCTTGACGGATCACCATTACAATTACATTCGCCTATGGCGCTGGGAGACTCCCAAGGACATTGAAAAGGACAAGAGAGTGAGGTACAGCGCGCCCCATCCTTGGAAACGAACGGGGCCGGGGATGGCTTGGGACGGTAAGCTGAAGTTTGATCTCACTACCTTTGACGAGGAGTACTTCGCTCGCATGCGGCAACGTGTGCAGGCTGCGGGCGAGCGGGGGATCTATGTTTCGGTCATGCTTTTCGACGGGTGGGAACTGCAATTCTCAAATTGGACTGGCCACCCCTTCAACCGCGAAAACAACATCAACGGTATTAACGGGGATCCAGAAGGAATTGGACTGGGCTCGGCGCTTCAGAGCTGGCCCGTCGCTCGAGACATCGATAAGATTCAAAAGGCCTACGTGCGAAAGGTCATCGATACCGTTAATGACTTCGATAACATTCTTTACGAAATCTCCAACGAGAGCGGCCCTTATTCGATAGATTGGCAATACGCCATGATCGAGTTCATCAAGTCCTATGAAAGCGGCAAACCGAAACAGCACCCGGTCGGCATGTCGTATCAGTACTTGGGAGGAAGCAATAGCACTTTATTTGACAGCCCCGCGGACTGGATTTCTCCTAATCCGGACAGCCGCACAGGGGGCTTCAACTATCGCGACAACCCTCCGCCTGGAGATGGAAGGAAGGTGGTCCTTTCGGATACCGATCATCTTTGGGGCAACGGCGGTGACCGGCGGTGGGTCTGGAAGAGTTTCCTGCGCGGACTGAATCCGCTGTACATGGATCCTTATTTGGACCCTCCGGTGTGGGAGCGATTGCTGCCCAACATCGAGGAAGTCCGGCGCAATCTGGGGTACACCCGGATGTACGCCGAGAGAATGGACCTGACCGCCATGACGCCGGACCTCAACCTGTCGTCGACAAAATACTGCCTCGCGAATCTGGGCGTGGAATACCTCGTGTACCAGCCGGAGAACGGAGCGTTCAGCGTGGATTTAGCCGCTGGCACCTATACTTATGAGTGGTTTAATCCTGTTAGTGGGGCAAAAGCTGCGGCCGGCTCAACCGCTGCGGAGGGCGGCAGGAAGTATTTCAATGCGCCTTTCTCCGGAGACGCGGTGCTGTATTTGAAGAGGGTCCGGGAAGGATAACTTCGATTATGATTGATTCCTGGAGGGCAATATGAAAAACCGCCAGGCTTCCCGCAGAAACTTCTTAAAGAGCACTGCGGTTGCTGCCGCCGCAAGTCTTGAAAGTTTTTCGCCGAGCGCGGCCGCGCCCGGGCCGCCGTCGAGCGAATGCGGTTCGGTGTGGGAGAGGCCCCCGAAGCAAAAAGGCAACGAGTTGAATCTCATCGTGCTGGTCAGCGACACTTTCCGGCGGGACAATTTGGCCTGCTACGGGAGCAAGTGGCTGGATCGCCTGGAAACTCCCAACATCGACAAGTTTGCCAAGGACTGCGTGGCCTTCGACGACTTTTACCCGGAAGGCATGCCCACGGTTGTCATTCGCCGGAATCTCTACACGGGCCGCCGCACGATACCTTGTTATTATTTTCGCCAACCGGAACCGGTGCAGTTGCCTGGCTGGCATCCTCTCTACAATGAAGACGTAACCCTAAGCGAGACACTTCTGGAGGCCGAGTACGTCACCGCGCTTATCGGCGATTTGCCGCATCTGCAGCGGCCGGGACGGAACTTCCATCGCGGATTCAGCGTCTATCAGTGGATTCGAGGCAAGGAGGGCGATTCTTACGGCACTTCGCCTCACAAGCTGCTGGACGTAAGTGACATCGTTCCCAGCGCTTATCTTGCCGAATTGCCGCCCCTTCACGCTTTCCTGAGCCAATATAAGGCCAATCGGAATCTTTGGTATCAGGAGGGCGAATCCGTGGCGCAGATTGTGGCTCAGACTGCTAGCCGCTGGCTGAAGGATAATTTCGATCAGCGCCCTTTCTATCTCCACGTGGAGATGTTCGACCCGCATGAGCCGTGGGATCCGCCCGTCCGCTTCCTGGAAAAATACTTGCCCAACGCCAGCGGCCCGAGCTACGTCGAGCCTCCGTATGCCACTGTGCCGCTGTCGGAGGAGATCAAGCAGCGATTGCGCGCCAACTACGCGGGCCAAGTGAATTGCGTGGACTACTGGATCGGCGCGTTGCTGGACATGATTAAAGAGCTCGGACTCTTCGAAAACTCCGTCGTGGTGTTTCTCGCCGATCATGGAGCGCTGCTCGGTGAACATGGGCAGTTTCTCAAGGGACCCGACAAATTGCGCGGGCAGGTTACGCATATCCCGCTGCTCATCCGAATGCCCAACCAGCAAGCCATGGCAAAAAAGGTCTCGGGTTTCGTTCAGATGACAGACGTGATGCCGACTTTGCTCCGCCTGCTGGGGCTAAAGCCTCCTTCTCGTGTGACGGGCAAAAACTTCTGGCCTCTGGTAACCGGAGAGACGCAAAGCCTCCACGAATATGTGGCCCAGACTTACGGCTGGGTGGGCGCCGTGCGGACACGCGAGTGGAATTACAGCGAGATCTGGAAGCGCGAAGCGCATCAGGAACAATTCAGGGTTCACCCCGGTGCGCCTCTCGCGACCTATAATCCTCAGCTCTACAATCTCGAGAAAGACCCCGAAGAGTTGAACGACGTCGCCGACCGGTATCCGGATGTGGTCAGCGCCATGTCGGCTAAGCTCAAGGACTATATCGCCGCCGGAAACGGATTGACGTGTGGAAGCTTCAACGAAAAAGCAGGCCTGGACACCGGGGAAGTCTATGTCAAGGAAGCACGGTAGAGGAGTTAACAAATCCCGTACGTGGACTTAAAATTTGAAGGAGATTCTGCTAGAAAGACGCTCTGCTTGGTAGTATAGTGCAAGCCTTCACCGAACTCGACGCGAATCCGGGTCGGAAGACTTCGCGCAGGGCCGCCTGCATCATATGGATTAAATCCCATGAAAATGAAAAAATTCATCAACAACCCCGAGAATCTAGTGGGCGAGCTCCTCGAGGGTTACGCGCTCGCCTATCCTAAGAAAGTCAAGCTAGCGGGTAAGAACATTGTAGTTCGCGCCGTGCCCAAGGCGACGGGCAAGGTTGGGCTAGTCACGTTGGGAGGCAGCGGCCACGAGCCTGGCTTAAGCGGATTTGTGGGGATGGGCCTCCTCGATGCCAGCGTCCCAGGCGAAATCTTCGCCGCCCCGGGTCCGCCGCGTTGTCTGGAAGCGATCAGGCTTGCCGACCGCGGCGCGGGAGTGTTGTTGGTGGTTCTCAATCACCAAGGCGACGTCCTGACGGCCAACCTCACCCTTGAGCTGGCCGCCCAGCAGGGACTGAACGTGAAGCAGGTCCTCCTTCACGAAGACATCGCCTCGGGGTCACGCGATAAGTCCGAAGACCGGCGTGGTCTGGTGGGATTTCTGCCGGTTTACAAGATCGCGGGCGCCGCGGCGGAGGAGGGCCAGTCGCTCCCGGAGGTCCTTGCCCTGGCCGAGCGCCTGGAACGCAACATGCGAACGCTCTCTGTGGCGGCGCGCTCCGCCACACATCCCTCGACCGGTCTCGAACTCTCCCCTCTGGGCGATGATGAAATGGAAATCGGCGCGGGGCAACATGGTGAATCCGGCCCGGGCCGCATGAAGCTTAAGAGTGCAGACGCGACCGCGGAGATCATGCTCGAGCGCTTGCTTGAGGATCTCGAGGCCCGCCCGGGGGACGAGTTGCTGGTGATCGTGAATGGCATGGGGGCGACGACTTTGATGGAATTGTTTATAGTCTTCCGCCGCGTCAGCCAGTCGCTCGCGTCAAAGGGCATCAGGCTGGCGCGCAGTTTGGTGGGCGAATTCATCACCGCGCAGGAACAGGCTGGCTTCCAGTTGTTCGTAGCGCGGCTGGACCGCGAATTGATGCGTCTGTGGGATGCCCCTTGCGATGCGCCGTACCTCGTGGTGCGTTAGGCGGAACGGTAGGAAGAAGCTATGAGCTCTGTCATGGGCGTCGGCGAGTTTAGGGCCATGCTGGCTGCCGCCGCGGCCCGGGTGCGAGAGGGGAGTGAATACCTTTCGCAATTGGACGCCGCGGGCGGTGATGGCGACCACGGCACCACCATGCGCCGCGCCATGGGTGAGATCGAGAAAACCCTCGCTGCGCAACCTGACGCGAGCCTTCACGATTTGATCGCGCAGGTGGGATGGGCGTTGCTCAACATCGATGGCGGGGCAACAGGCCCCCTGCTAGGGAGCTTTTTTATGGGCGTCGCGGACGAGGTGGGTCAGCGCCCCAGCTTGGACGCGGCGGGCTTGGCCGCAGCCTTTGAGGCGGGAGCCGCGCGCGTCCGCAAGCAGTCGAAGGCTCAAGCAGGCGACAAGACCACGCTCGATGCCCTGCTGCCCGCCCTCGCGGCGCTGCGCGCCGCTGCCGACGCCGGCGAGGATTCCGCTCAGGCACTGCATGAGGCTGCCGACGCGGCCGCCCGCGGCGCCGAAGCTACAAAGAACTGGGTTCCCAAGTTCGGAAAGGCCAGGTTTGCCGGGGAGAGGACGCGTGGCCACCCAGACCCAGGCGCCACTTCCCTGGCGATGATTTTTGCGGGCTTCGCGGCGGGAATCCACACTCCCGGCGCGAGCGCCCGCGACGAGGAAACTTCAAGGGGGTAACTTATGTTGAGCAAGGCGGAAAAAGAGATCGTGTGCATAGCTCAATTCATGGCCAAGGAGGGCAAAGAGAATGAGCTCCTCGAAGCCCTCCACATCCTGATAGCTCCAACCCACAAAGAAGCGGGCTACATTCGCTACGAACTCAACCAGGCGATTGACAACCCGCGCGCCATCACGTTCAACGAGAAGTTCCGTAGCCAAGAGGACTTCGATCTTCACTGCGCCACCCCCTACATTAAGGGGTTCTTCGATGACGTCGCCCCATCCCTGATCGACGGCGTGACGGTCACGCTCTATAAAGAGATTCTGCCCTGAGGCGCTGCTCAGCGACGGATTCGGAAAAGGGGTGCCAATGGTAGGGAGTCCTCTCGACAGACTTGATACGCCTGTCTTGGTGGTCGATCTGGACATTCTGGAAGCCAACCTGGCGCGGATGGCGGCGTTCTTCAGGGACAAGCCCGCCGGTTTTCGTCCCCACTTCAAGAATCACCGGGTGCTTGCCCTGGCCCTTCGCCAGATCGAGGCCGGCGCCATTGGGATCACCTGTTCCCGCCTCTGGCAGGTGGAGCGCCTTGCCCACGCCGGAGTTCGGAGTATTCTGCTGACCAACGAGATCGCCGGCGAGAATCCCCTGCGACAATTAGCAGAGCTATCCCGTGGATCTACGGTGATGGCAGCGGTAGACAACGCCAAAGTACTGGACGACATGGCGAGGATCGCGCGGGAAGAACAGACTCCGCTAAACGTCGTGGTGGACATTGACCTCGGACTGAAGCGCTGCGGCGTGCCGCCGGGGGAAGCAGCGGCGGCACTGGCCCAGCGAGCGGTGGCCGGCGGGCTCCGCTTCCACGGCGTGATGGGTTATGAGGGCCACCTCCAGCTTCTTCCCCCGGGTCCGGAGAAAGAGCACGCCGTGAGGCAAGCCCTCGAGGCGCTGGTGAGATCGAAAACCCAAATCGAACGTCTGGGGATTCCGGTGGAAATCGTCAGTTGCGGCGGGACGGGAGACTACGCGATCTCCGGCACTTACCCTGGCGTCACGGAAAATCAGGCGGGGTCCTTCATGCTTATGGATAGCGGATATGCTCCCTTTGCCCCCGACTTCCGCCCGTCATTGAGCGTGCTGGCTACGGTAGTAAGCAAGACGGAAGGCGAGCGCATCGTTGTGGACGCAGGCGTCAAGGCGATCAGCGGCGAGCGGGGTTTGCCTTCGGTCAAAGGCATTGACGGCTTGCGCATCCGGGCCCTGCACGCCGAACACGCCCCCATCGACCTCGTGGATCCGAACGCGCCGGTGGAGGTCGGCGACAAGATTGAACTCGCCGTCAGTTATCACGACGGCACCGTGCACCTTCACCAGCGAATGTACGGAGTGCGCAAGGGCATCGTCGAGGAAGTTTTCACCATCGAGCACTGAGCTCGGGAGCCCCACGGGGACACTTCCTCTCCGCTTCGCACCTTCCTATGGCTGTTGAGGTCGGAATTCGAGGTTGGTGCCCAAGCGTCGTCCGGCTATGCTTTGGGTCGTTCCCACGTCCTCGATTTGACGGATCGCTCCACGGCGTCAAGGACGGCCTGGGTCTTTTGCCCTTCGCGGAAGTCCGGCTCGGGCATGCGATTCTTCTCAAGGCACGTGAGAAAGTCCAGAATTGCATGGATGAAACTGTGCTCGTAGCCGAGGAAATGTCCAGGCGGCCACCAGGCCCCACAGTAGGGATGGATATCCTCGCTCACGACGATCCTTTTGAAACCCTGGTCTCCGGCAGCGTCCTTCTGGTCGTAAAGTTCCAGTTCGTTCATGTTCTCAAGGTTGAACGCCAGGCTGGCTTTACTACCGTAAATGTGGAACGTATTGCAGTTCCTTCGCCCGCCCGCAAATCGCGAGGTCTGAAACACGCCCACACTTCCATTGCTGAACTTGGCCAGGAAATTTGCGTCGTCGTCTACCGTGACGCGCCCTTGGCGTTTTCCCCCGATGGCCTTAAATCCACCACCCACCATTCGCGCAACTACGGGCCTCCGTTTAATGAAGGTTGTCATTTGGCCCACTACAGATTCAATCTCGCCGTTCAGGAAAAGTGCCAGGTCGGTTGCGTGCGATCCGATATCAGAGAGGGCGCCACTGCCTGCGTATTTCTTTTGCAGCCGCCAGACCAGCGGGAACTTCGGATCCATGATCCAGTCCTGAAGATAGGCGCCGTAGTAGTGGTAAATCCGGCCCAGCCTACCGTCCCTGATGACCTTCCTTGCCCAGGCGATAGCGGGAATACGCCGGTAGCTGAAGTTCACCATGTGCATCACGCCCGCTTTTTCTACCGCCCGGACCATTTGATTGGCTTCTTCGAGGCTATTGGCAAGAGGTTTCTCGCAGATGATGTGTTTGCCAGCGCCAGCAGCGGCGAGGGCTATGGGATGGTGAAGATGACCAGGAGTCGATATGTCCACGATGTCAATATCCTTACGTTCCACCACACTTCGCCAGTCACAACTGTACTCTTCCCATCCGAACTGACGGGCTGCCTCGCTCAGTTCTTCATCGCAGGCCTTTCCGCATATGACTTTCATTCGAGGAACTAACTTTCCGGGAAAGAATCGACGGATCTGGCGGTAGGCGTTCGAATGGGCTTTGCCCATGAACTTGTGTCCTATGAGGGCAACATTGATATCAGGCATTGACGGTGCTCCATGGCTTAGGTTAAGGCAAGCGGAGTTTAGGTAATTCCCTTCCTCGAGTCAACAAAGTTGGCTCGCAGCATACACAGTCGGCGCTTCGGTTCACACTTGTTCGTTCTCACGAATTTCGATGCTTGTGGTCGTGCACGCCGCCTCTAGTGGGACGCTCGTGCGGCGTGGAAAAAGTGGCACCATTCAAAAGCGCGTCACCGTAAGTCTCCGCCAGAGCACCGGGCGCAAAGTCAGGGACGTTTGGGCTAAATAGCGCTTTGCCCGCCATCCACCATATAGACTCCCCCCTGGCAGTAGTCGGCATCTTCGGTCGCCAAGAATAAGGCCATCCCTGCCACGTCGTCACCGGTCCCCAGTCGTCCAACGGGAGCCGCCGCGGCCCACTTCTCACGGGCTCCGGGGATCAAGAACTCCTCGGCGTTCATGGGGGTGTCAATGGTGCCAGGGACGATGGCGTTCACGCGGATGTGGTCTGGGGCATAGTCCACAGCCATGGAGCGCATCAACCCCAGAACTCCACCCTTACTGGTGCTGTAAGCGGCGAGACGAGTAAATCCAAGCATCCCACACGGCGAAGCGATGAAAATGATACAGCCGTCACCTTGGGCGAGCATGGAAGGGATCGCGTATTTCGCGCAGAGCCAATAGCCGCGCAGGTTTACAGCCATGGTGCGGTCCCACGCCTCATTGGTCAATTCGTGGGCACGCCCTTCTTTCTGCCCCATGAGGATACCCGCGTTGTTTACGAGGATATCAATGTGCTGGTACTGAGCGAGCACCGCTTGAACCAGGGCTTTGACTTGATCCTCAGAAGCCACATCGGTTCGCACGAAAGCGGCACGGCCCCCGGCTTCGCGGATGGCGTCCTCAGTGGCCTTTCCCGTGATCGGATCAATTTCTGCAATGGTTACGCAGGCGCCCTCGCGGGCAAAACGGCGTGCAATCGCTTGCCCGATTCCGGCCCCGGCACCCGTGACAATGGCAACCTTGTCCGTCAGACGCATGACCTTTACCTCCTAAAACGTTTTGAATTTGGGTATACCTAG
>Ga0181538_10004018_pt1 | contig 14024 bp, 10 predicted proteins | sample PEATcosm2014_Bin_40_FD_119773 | JGI IMG/M metagenome (GOLD analysis project Ga0181538, IMG submission 119773) | Peatland microbial communities from MTU Mesocosm Facility, Houghton, MI, USA - PEATcosm2014_Bin23_30_metaG | ecosystem: Environmental > Terrestrial > Soil > Wetlands > Peat | place...
GCGTTCCTCCTGTCGCAGGACAATAGTGTATGGGCTGCGTCGTGGCATAGCCCACTTTGCCACAAATGTTGCCTTGCGCGCAACATAAATACGTTAGTATAGTTATGGAAATGGGTACTTAGGACGCACGTCTCAACCTTCACCCTTGAATCTCTACCATTGGTCTGGAGGTTATCCCGTCTAGGTAAGCATATACCACCTTGGTATAACCACGCAGTTACCATGTTGTAACCAGGTGGAAACCATGTAGTGACCATGTAGTAAAGCACATGGTATAGTCCTGCTTCAGTGAGGAGAGGGTGGCATTCGCCTGCTGGTGCTGATCTTCAGCGCTCAGGACAGCCCCCTATCTACGCGCTATCCCGAGTGTTTGCAGGATATTACACTGCTTTCACGGCGCTCTCAGGCGGAATAGGCTTCCATGCCGGCGCAGGAGCAGACGAGGTTGCGGTCGCCGAACACGTTGTCGATGCGGCCTACGGCGGGCCAGAATTTGTGGTCGTGGAGCCATTTGGCCGGGAAACAGGCTTGCTCGCGGGAGTAGGGGTGGTTCCAGGGCTCAACGGCCAGCATGTCGGCGGTGTGTGGGGCGTTCTTCAAGAGGTTATTCTGCTTGTCGGCTTGGCCGGATTCGATGGCTTTCAACTCGGCGTGGATGCTGATGAGCGCCTCGCAGAAGCGGTCGAGCTCTTCCTTGGATTCGCTTTCCGTCGGCTCGACCATCATGGTGCCGGGCACGGGCCAGGAGATGGTCGGCGCGTGGAAGCCGTAGTCCATGAGGCGCTTGGCCACATCCTCGACGGTGACGTGCTTGAATTGGCGCAGGTCAAGGATGCACTCGTGGGCGACGAGGTTGCCGTGGCCGCGGTAGAGGACGGGGAAGTAGGCTTGCAGCCGCCGGGCGATGTAGTTCGCGTTGAGAATGGCACACTCGGTCGCTTCAGTCAGGCCGGGGCCACCCATGGCGGCGATATAGACCCAGGGGATCGGGAGAATGCCGGCGCTGCCCCAGGGGGCGGCGGCGACGGCGCCGGACGGGTTTTCTCCGCCCAGGTTCACGACCGTATGCCCGGGCAGAAACTCTACCAGGTGCTCGGCCACGGCGATCGGGCCCATGCCGGGGCCACCGCCGCCATGCGGGATGCAGAAAGTCTTGTGCAGGTTCATGTGGCAGACATCGGCGCCGATGTCCTTGGGCCGGCACAGGCCGACTTGGGCGTTGAGGTTGGCGCCGTCCATATAGACCTGCCCGCCGTTGGCGTGGATAATGTCGCAAACCTCGCGGATCGAGGCCTCGAAGACGCCGTGCGTGGAGGGATACGTCACCATTAACGCTGCCAGATTGGCTTTGTGCTCCTCGGCCTTGGCGCACAGATCGGCGAGGTCGATGTTGCCCTCGTCGTCACAGGCGACAGCGACGACTTTCAGGCCGGCCATGACGGCGCTGGCGGGATTGGTGCCGTGGGCGGAGGTGGGGATCAGGCAGATATTGCGTTGGCCTTCACAGCGGTTGAGGTGCCAGGCGCGTATGACGAGGAGGCCGGTGTATTCGCCTTGCGAGCCGGCGTTGGGCTGGAGCGAGATGCCGGCGAAACCGGTGATCTCGGCCAGCCAATCTTCCAACTGCTGGAACAGGATCTGCCAGCCCCGCGTCTGCCGCAGCGGCGCAAACGGGTGCAAGCGGCTCAGTTCCGGCCAGGTGATGGGGAACATCTCCGCGGCGGCGTTCAGCTTCATCGTGCAGGAGCCGAGCGGGATCATGGACGTGGTCAGCGAGAGGTCGCGCGACTCCAGGCGCTTGAGGTAGCGCATCATCTCGGTCTCGGAGTGGTAACGATCGAAGACCGGGTGCGTCAGATACGGGCTCGTCCGCGCAAAGGGGGCGGCGTAGGGCGCATCAGCTCCGGCTGCCAACTCGGCGACGGTGAACTCAGCAGGGCGGTTCCCGTTGAAGACTCGGAGAATGTCCGCCAGGTCCTTCTCGGTCGTGGTCTCGTCGAGAGAGATGCCAAGAGCATGCTCGCCGATGACGCGGAAGTTCATCCGCTGAGCTTCGGCGGACTTCAGGATGTCTGCCGCGCTTTGGTCACCGAGCGCGACGCTTATGGTGTCGAAAAAGAGGGGCAGGCGTCCCGATTGTCCAAGGTCAAGTGCGGAAGGCGAACTGAAGGGGGAGGACAGGCGAGACGACTGCCCCACTACGTAACCCAGCCGCTGGAGTCCTTTGGCGAGAGCTTTCGTTAGCGCATGAATTCGCCGGGCGATCTGCCGCAAGCCCGCGGGGCCGTGATAGCAGGCAAACATGGAGGCCATGCTGGCGAGCAGCGCCTGGGCAGTGCAGATGTTACTCGTCGCTTTCTCACGGCGGATGTGCTGCTCCCGGGTTTGGAGCGCGAGGCGCAGGGCAGGGCGGCCGCGTGAATCCTTGGACACGCCCACGATGCGGCCGGGCATATGGCGTTTCAAGGCGTCCCGTGTCGCGAAGTACGCCGCGTGCGGTCCACCGTAGCCGAGGGGCACGCCAAAACGTTGGGCGCTGCCCAGGGCCATGTCCGCGCCGAATTCGCCCGGTGGCCGAAGCAGCGTAAGGCTCAGCAGGTCCGCAGCCACCGCCACCAGCGCTCCCGCCGCGTGCGCTTGCTCGACAAACCCCGAGTAGTCGAGGACTTCGCCGAAGGTGTTCGGATACTGGACCAGCGCCCCACATACCTGGTCGCTGAACTGAAAGGTTTGGTAGTCGCTGACCACTACTTCGATACCCAGGGCCCAGGCCCGGGTCTTCACCACTTCGATGGTTTGCGGATGGCATTCCGCCGAGACGAAGAAGACGTTTTTGCCCGGTTTGAGCGAGTGGCACATGGTCATGGCTTCCGCGGCGGCGGTGGCCTCATCAAGCAGCGAGGCATTGGCCACATCGAGGCCGGTCAGATCAATGACCATCGTCTGGAAGTTCAGCAGCGCTTCGAGGCGGCCCTGGGCGATTTCCGCCTGGTAAGGCGTGTAGGGGGTGTACCAGCCGGGATTCTCCAGCACGTTGCGCTGAATCACGGGCGGAGTGATGCAGTCGTGGTAGCCCATGCCGATATAGGAGCGGAAGACCTGGTTTTGGGAGGCGATTTCCTTCAGGGCGGCCAGCACTTCGTGCTCGCTGCGGGCGGTGGGGAGCTGGAGCGGGCGGCGCAGCCGGATCTGCGGCGGCACAGCTTCCTCAATCAGCGCCTCAAGGTTCGGATAGCCGAGCAAGTTCAGCATGTCCCGGGTCGCTTCGGCGCCCGGCCCAATGTGGCGGCGCACGAACTGATCCGGATGTGGAGGCAGGGCGGCGGCTCGGGTGTCCGTCGCTGCCTCGGTGTTGCGAGGCAGGGTCAAATCTAAGTTGGGCGCATCCGTAACTGGCATCCAAAGAAAGTAAGGACGGTTACCCGCGAATCAAGTCCAATGTCGGCTGTGCACATGGAGAGAAGATGGCCCGCGCAGTCCCGAGCCAAAGCGGCTGAATGGGCGCCGGCGCGGCCAGGGTGCCGGGCGACTAAGTGAGGGGTGAAGCCGAACACACGCCCCGGAACAGCATCATCACGCCGTAGGCCAGCAGGCCGGTGATCGGAATAGTCAAGATCCACGCCCACACCATGTTGCCGACGATGCCCCATTTGACGGCGCTGAACCGCTTGGTAGCGCCGACTCCCATGATCGAAGCGGAAATGACGTGAGTGGTGGACAAGGGGATTCCCCAATGAGTGGCCAACTGAATAATGCCGGCGGCCGTCGTTTGCGCGGCGAACCCATGGATGGGCTGCATCTTGACCATCTTGTGTCCAAGGGTCCGGATGATCCGCCAGCCGCCGACCGCCGTGCCCGCGGCCATGGTCAGAGCGCACACGACCTTGATCCACACATACACCTTGAACTCCGGAGCGCGCAGGAAGTCCAGCCACGGTGGGAGGTGATCGAACGTGTTGGTCTTAGTCGTGGCCGTGAATAGCGTGAGGGCAATGATGCCCATGGTCTTTTGCGCGTCGTTGGTGCCGTGGCTGAAACTCATGCAGGCCGCGCTCAATAGCTGGCCTCGGCCGAACACGCGCTTGACGAGGTGCGGGCTCAAGTTTCGCAGCAGCACCATCAGGAGGGCCATGATACCGTACCCAATGACAATGCCGCAGGCCGGGGAGAGAAACATCGGCCCCACCACTTTGGGCCACAGCCCTTCGAGGGTGTGGGTGGCAGGATTCCAGACCGACCATCTGATCACGGACCAATTGTTGGCGGCGGAGGCGAAGGTGGCGCCGCACAGCCCGCCAATCAAGGCATGGCTGGAACTCGACGGGAGGCCCAGCCACCACGTCGCCAGGTTCCAGACGATCGCTGCAAGCAGCGCGGCCAGCAACGTCGTGGCGGAAACGAAGTGGGTATCTACGAGGCCCTGCCCAATGGTGGTCGCCACCGCCGTGCCGGTTAGCGCCCCGAGCAGATTGAAAGACGTGGATAGGACGAGGGCCTGGCGCGGGGTCAGGACCTTGGTCGAGACCGTGGTGGCGATGGAGTTGGCGGTATCGTGGAAGCCATTGATGTACTCGAAGACAAGCGCCACCAGCAGGACGGTCAACATGAGGATCATAAGCTATTCATGTACCCGATGGCTGGCGCCATACCGCACTTGACAGCGCTGCCTTTTCTCCCAGCACGCGCCGTAAGCCAGCCAACCAAGCGCGCAAAGAATTCTGGCAGCTCAATTCTGTCATGCCCCCATCCCGAGCGCCAGGAATATGCGCCTCAGCGCATAGGCGATCAACGCAGTCGCGGGCAGGGTCATGAACCACGTCCAGAGGATGCTCTCCACCAGGTGCCAATGCATGGTCTTGTGGTTTCTCGCCGCGCCCACGCCCATGATCGAAGTAGAAACCGCATGAGTCGTGGAAACCGGCATGCCCAGCCGCGCGGCAACGATCAGCACCGTGGCCGCTGTGGACTCCGCGGCAAAGCCGTTCACCGGCTGAAGCCGGGACACCTTGCGACCTAAGGTCTTGATGATTCGCCGCCCGCCGATGGCGGTGCCCGCGGCCAATGTGACCGCGCAGATGCATTTGACCCAGAGCGCGATTCTGAACTCCGGTGTGTGCAGGAAGTGGAGCCAGCGGGGTAGCTGAGTTAAATCGCCGGCGCTCGTGGCGGAGAAGAGGGCCAACGCGACGATGCCCATCGTCTTTTGCGCGTCGTTGCTGCCATTGCTGAAGCCCAAATAGGCGGCGCTGAAGATTTGCAGCTTGCGAAAAGTCTTGTTGACGGTCGAAGCCCGGAGACGTGACAGCAGGATATAGAGCAGCGTCATCCAGAGGAACCCGACCACAAAGCCGAGAACCGGGGAGCTAAACATCGGGATAATGACCTTGTAGAGCAGGCCGCCCCAAGCGTACCACGGCTTGCCGGCCACCGGCGCCGACCAAATCACCACGTTCCAGTTATTGTCGGCCGAGGCGACCGCCGAACCGATCAAGCCACCGATCAGCGCGTGGCTTGAGCTCGAAGGCAACCCCATGCGCCACGTGATCAGGTTCCAAAGAATCGCCCCCAGCAGCCCGCAGATCAGGGTCACACCGGTGACGCAATGCACGTCCACGAGCCCCTGGCCTACGGTAGTCGCCACCGCCGTTCCGGCCAGCGCGCCGCAGAGAGTCGTGACCGACGCCAGAACGATAGCATAAGTGGGGGTGAGCACTTTTGTCCCCACCACGGCGGCCACGGAATTGGCCGTGTCGTGGAAGCCGTTGACGAATTCAAAGACCAGCGCTACGGCGATGACCGTCAGCAGGAGAGTCATTGCGGCTCAAGAATGCTTCAACGCAATGTGGGCAATGACATTGCCGGCGTCCCGGCAGCGGTCGATGACTTTCTCTAACAGCTCGTAGAGGTCCTTCAATGCGATGACCTGTAGCGCATCATGTTTGCCGCTGAACAGGTCCTTGTACAATGACATCATGTGGTTGTCGGCTTCGCTTTCGAGGAACTGCAGCTTGTCATTAAGGTCCTTTACCTTTTCCAGATCCATGCCCTTGCGCAGCAATTTCACCAATTCGAGCACGATGTCGGTGGCCCGCTCCAGCAGATGGATCTGCGTAGAAAACTCAACTCCCCGCACGTGTTGCGGCGCCACCAGGATGCGGGTGGTGAATTTGTCGATCGTCTTGGGGATCTTGTAGAGGGCGTTGGACAGGGCCTCGATGTCCTCGCGCTCAAGCGCGGTAATGAAGGTGGTATAGACCGCGTGGCTGATCTCCTCGGTAATTTGCTTGTTCTTTTGACGAGCATAAGCGAACTCATCGACCGCCGGCGGTTTATCGAGCGTCTTGCTCAGCTTGACGAGCGCTTGCACGCTGGCGCGCGCCTCTTCCGCGCTTGCCTCTAACAGCGTGAAAAACTTGTCTTCTTTGCCCAACAGCTTCTGAAGTGAGAACATAACGCCCTAGTTCTACCTGAATTGCTCAAGAGCGCACGCACAAAAGCACCTGCTCGACGCACGGGCGTGCCAATTCATGAAGGTCGCGATATCGGGGCGGGAATCTCGTCGCCGCGACCGCCTGCGCAGGTGTGACCAGAGTTCCCCATTCACCCCGGCCCTCACCCCTTCTGAGGGGGAGGGGGCAATCGTCGGCAGCTCTTCGGCGAATCGAGGTTCTGGGCAGGAAGGCGGGACGCCTGCCCCACTCGGCTAATGGTCACTTCAGCTTCTTGACGAGCACCTTGGAGTTGCGACCGCTCTGGTCGTACTTCTCGCGGCGAGCAGGCGGCAAGTCATCCGGGGAGCCCTCGACAAAGCCGGCCTTGGATTGGAAGTAGGTGAAGGCTTGCGTTGAGAGCACGATAAGTTCATCGAAGCCCATCTCGCGGGCTCTGTTCTCCACATACTGAGCCAACTTGCGGCCGATGCCCTGGTTTTCGTGGGCGGGGCTGACGTAGAGGCAGGCAAGCTCGCCCTTGTGGTGCTCCGGCCAAGCGTGCAGGGCGACGCAGGCGACCGGGTTCTTGTCGATCTCGAAGATGTAATAGTCGCCAAGCTGCTTCTCGATGGCCGAGCGGGTGCGCCTGACCAGCTCCTCGCTTTCCACGGAGCGCTTGGTGAGGTTGAGGATGCTGCGGACATCCTTCTTGAGCGCGCGACGGATCTGCTGGAATTCATTGCCGTAAATGAGGGTGCCGACGCCTTCGTTGGTGAAGACCTCGGCGAGCAGCCCTTCCTCGACAGCGCCATTGATGACATGGACGCGCGGTACGCCGGCCTTGCACGCCGCGGCGGCGTGGATGGCCTTGGAGAGCATGTCCCGATGCACATCCGTCTTCTGGAGCGCGAGCACCGATTCCAGGTCCGAGACCGGCATCTGGCGAATGACATGGTCGCCGACCTGGATGCCGTCGTGCGTGGTGATGAACATCAGCTTCGTGGCTTTGAGCGCCTCGGCCACCGCGAGGGCGACGGCATCAGAGTTGACGCGGTAGGTCTTGCCTTCGCCGTCAAAGCCGAGCGGAGGCAGGACGGGGACGATTCCATGCTCGAGCAGGTGCTGGAGCATCTCGACGTCCACACGCTCGACCTTGCCGCTGAAGAGGTGGTCCACGCCATGGAGAATGCCGACGGGGTGGGCAATGATGGCATTGGTGCAAGCGGCGCGGAGGTCAATCGCCGAGAGGCCCTCCAGGACCTCGTGCGTCAGGCGGTTGGCGGCGGTCAGGGCGAGCCGGAGCGTGGCTTCGTCGGTAACGCCGGTGCCGTCGAGGTTGGAGGGCGTGACGCCTTGTTCGGCGGCGAGCGCTCTGATTTGGGCGGAGGCGCCGTGGACGAGCACCACGCGAATGCTCAGGGAGCGCAGCACGGCGATATCGACCAGGATGTTGGAGAAGTTCTCGTCCGTGACGATCGCGCCGTCCACGTTGATGATGAACGTCCGCTCGCGGAATTGGGGTATGTACTGCAGGATCCCCCGCAGGTCGGTGAGTTTCACGTTGAGTTAGGGTTTGGCGAGGGCCGTGTTGAGCGCTTCGAGGCACCGCTTGTTCTCTTTGGGCGTGCCGACGGAGATGCGGATCCATTCAGGCAACTGGTAGCCGCCCATGGGGCGGACGATCACTCCCTGCTTCTGCATGTCGTTAAACACCCGCTGGCCGTCGCCCACCCGGACAAGGATGAAGTTGGCCGAGGAAGGGATGAACTCCAAGCCCAGCTTGCGGAACGCGCGCGCATACAACCGCAGTCCGCGCGAGTTGATGCGGCGGGTCCTTTCCGAGTGCGCGGTGTCGTCCAATGCCGCCAGGGCGCCGGCCTGGGCGATGGCGTTGATGTTGAAGGGCTGGCGGACTTTCTCAAACTCCGCGATCAGGTCGGGGTGGCCAATTCCGTAGCCAAGGCGCAAGCCGGCCAGGCCGTAGATCTTGGAGAACGTGCGCATCAGGAGCAGGTTGGCCCGGCGGCCACTTTGAATCTCGGGCAGCAGTTCGACCGGTTCGTCCAGGAACTCCACGTAGGCTTCGTCCAGGGCGACCAGGACGCTTTCGGGCGCCGAGGTCACGAAACGCGCCAGGTCTTCCCGGCGGGCTATGGTGCCGGTCGGGTTGTTCGGGTTGGCGACAAATACAACCCGCGTGTTTGGCGTGATGGCGGCCAGCATCGCGTCCAGGTCATGGCCGTAAGCCTTAGCGGGCACGACCACGAGCTTGCCGCCGAACAGGGCAGTGACGATTGGATAAACCGCAAAGCAATACTCGGACACGACCACTTCGGCGCCGGGCGCAATCAGCGCGTGGCCGATGAACTCGATGATTTCGTTCGAGCCGTTGCCAAGAATCAGGTGGGCAGGCGTCACCCCGAGCTTGGCAGCGAGCTTTTGCTTCAAGTAAAACGCGTTGCCATCCGGGTAGAGGTTAACTTGCGCCAGCGCCTTGCGCATGGCGGCCTGGGCGAGGCGGGAGGGGCCGAGCGGGTTCTCGTTCGAGGCGAGCTTGATGATGCCATCGGCGGCCAAGCCGAGTTCGCGGGCGACTTCCTCGATCGGGCGGCCGGGCTGATAGACCGGGACGGCGTTCAGGTTTGGGTTAGTAGGGTAGGGGAGGGGCATGGGAAGTCTTCAGTTTTCAGCTCTAAGTTCTTAGTTAAGCATAGTATTGCACCGGCTGCCGGGGCTGGGATCGCGCATCCACTAAATCACGGGATCAAGAAAGCTATGAAGCAGATTATTATCAAGGAGAAAACCAACAACTAAGCACTCGCTTCGCCCGGCAATTCCTCGCCTGCGCCAGGGTAGAGCTTGTCGTAGTCAATCGATTGGACGCCGACAATGGCGGCAACGCCGAGAATGTCGTGCGCATTCGAGCCGCGGGAGAGGTCAGCGGCGGGGCGGTCCAGGCCGAGCAGGATGTGGCCGTAGGCGTTGGCTCGCGAAACCAGGCGCGCGAGTTTGCTGGCGATGTTGCCGGCATTTAGGTCCGGGAAGATCAACACGTTGGCATTGCCGCCCAGCTTGCTGTCCGGCAGTTTGCGGGCGGCGATTTCCGGGACCAGAGCCGTGTCCACCTGGAGTTCGCCGTCGAATTCCGCATCGAGCTTTCTCTCGAGCGCTTTCTGCTCGGCGAGGGCGGCGGCCGCCTGGACCTTGCCCACCGAGTAGTGCGTCGAGCTGCCTTTGGTGGAGAAGGAGAGCAGGGCGACCCGGGGCCGGACGCCGAGCAGATGCCGGGCAAGCTGCGCGGTGGAAACCGCGATGTCCGCAAGCTGCTCCACGGAAGGCTCTTCGATGACATCGCAATCCGCCATGAACAGGACGCCATTCTCGCCCAAGCGCGAGTCTTCCACCTCCATCACCAGGCAACTGGAAATGCTGCTGGTATGGGGAGCGGGTTTGATAGTCTGGAAGAGCGGCCGCAGCACGCTGGCGGTAATCTGGCGGGCGCCGGCGACAAAGCCATCCGCCTGGTGCATGGCCAGCATCATGGCGGCGAAGTAGTTGGGTTGGAGCACAGCGTCGCGGGCCTCGAAGCCCTTCAGGCCTTCGCCCGAGTAGCGGCGCAACCGCTCGAACCGCCGCGTGAAGTTATCCAAATCCTCGCTCTCGCTGGGGTCAATCGTGCGGATGCCTTCGAGGGAGATGTTCAACCCATCGGCGGTTTCGGCGATTCGCGTCCGGTCGCCGAGCAGTATCGGCACACCGAGCCGGAGCGAATAGAACTGGCGGGCAGCCTGGAGCACGCGCGGTTCGGTGCCTTCCGGGAAGACAATTCGCTTGGGATGCCGCTGCAGCTTCTCGATGACGGTGCCGATGAATCGCATGGCGGTTCAACTAGCGCACCGGAAGCTAAAAAGCAATCCCCGTCCTGCGGACAACTCGTTCCGCTGGCAAATTCCGTACGTTGACTTGCCCCGCGGCGGCGGATACCCTGCATCGATGCTGGAATTGCGAACATGCTTGAGATGATTGAAAAGCTGCTGATCTTACAGGACCGGGACCGGAGAATCCGCCAGGAAGAAGGCGAATTGGCCCGCATCGAGCCGGAGCGGCAGATGCTTAACGCCAAGGCCGCCTCCGCCCAGGCCGAGCTTGAAAACGTTAAGCTGCGAATCAAGCAGATCGAATCCGCCCGCAAAGACCTCGAACTGGAAGTCGAGGCCAAGAAGCAGATGATCGTCCGCTACGCCAATCAGCAGTTCCAGACGCGGAAGAACGAGGAATACCGCGCGCTCGCGCACGAAATCGACACCTGCAAGGCCGCCATCTTCCAGATCGAAAACGGGGAAATCGAGCTGATGGAGCAGGCCGAAGCGGCGCAAAAGGACCTCCTCCGGGCCACCCAGGCCGCTAAGGCCGCGCGCGCGCTCGTGGATGAGCAGGTCGGGCAACTCGGCGAGCGGGAAGAGAATCTAAAGAAGGAGCTGGCCGAACTGGAAGCCAACCGCGAGGAATTGGCCGCGGCCGTGGACGAAGACGCGCGCAGCCGCTACGAACGGCTGGTGCGGAGCAAGGGCGAAAACGTGGTGGTCGGCGTGCAGCACGGCGTTTGTGGCGGCTGCCACATGAAGTTGCCGCCCCAATTGCTCGTTACCTGCCAGGCCGAGAAGGAACTGGTCGGCTGCAGCAACTGCGGCCGGATTCTCTACTACACGCCCGACATGGATTTGGCCGTAACGGAGTGAGTTAGGGCGACGGAGAAGGGGGGTGTCCTCCAAGTACTTCCAGGGAATCCACGACAAGCAAACCGTTGGTAGCCGTTACTCCTACAGCATGGGGGCCATCCTTCAAGCGGGGGCTTTTCCAAACTGGTTGCGAAGGTATGAGGCGCGCAGCGTGGAGGTCGAGTTTTGCCAGCAGGCGGCCATCAACCTTGACTTGCGCCTGGCCGAACTCCGGGCTGCGGGGGCTCCACAACGTGAATTGGCGACCCTCCACGTTCCATTTGACGCGCGCCCCTGGGATCTTCGAGACCGCGCCCAGGCCATAGCGGAATTCCGGCCTGCGCAACTCCTGCCAGTCATTCCCGCTCCCGCCGGCGCCCAGCATGGCCTCGCTGAAGAGATAGTTGATTGCCGAAGGCTGCGGCTTGCCTTGAATGGCGAATTGCTCCACCACGAGATGGCTGTGCGGCTCGACGGCAATGCCGAGCACGGACAAGCCGGCAGCACGGCGAGGCGGGAGTTCACCGGTCCACACCGGGTGGCCATCTACGGATAGGCTCGTCTCACCGCCGGGCTTGCGTTCCACTGTAACCGTGACTGTCGCTGAGAGTAGGGCAGGCGCCCCGCCCGGCCCCGGCAACGTACTACGCACATCGCTCGAATCGAAGGCGAGACGCCCTCCGGACAGGCGGGACGCCTGCCCTACTTTCTGGCCGGAGGCCAGCACTGTTTGTTCGCCGGACTGGCCGAAGCGAATCAACTTCCACTCTTGCTCGTTTAGTTCCACGGCATCGCAGCGGCTCAGGGTCAGCGGGTGGAGGGTCGCGTCCGATTCCGGGCGATTGGGCCCGAGCACGCCGTCATAATCCATCAGCAGCCGCACCGTGCCCCGCAGGCGCAGCCGTGCATCGAGGCGAAAGCCCGGAAAGGCGCGCTGCAACAATGTCAGGCTGGGCCCTTGATGACCCGACATGACGAAACCGCTCTTCCTCAACGGCTTGTTCCAGGGCCGGGCGGCAAGATTGACGGTGCCCATTCCCTTGGCGTCGCGGCTTTGGAACGCCGCCTGCAATACGCCGTTCCCATCCACCCAGCCGGAGAACGTCTGTCCCCACAAGCCGTAGGCCTCGTTCTCAACGTCCTCCGCGTGCCAGAGCGAGCCGTTCTGCACCAGCTCCCACGCGCCGGGTTCCGCCGCCCGTTCAAGCGGGGCGCGGAAGAGCGCGTTGTAGTTGCGATTCAACGCCACCGAGGTCGCCGGCGCATAGACGAAGCCGCGGTGCACAAACGCCGGATAGAACTCGAGCAGCGGCGGATGAAACCCATCGGCCTCGACGTTCCGCAGCAGGACCCGCTCGCCGTAAGCGCCTTCCGGCTTGGGCGCGGTGGTCCCGAAGAGGGCCCAGCTATTTGGCGCGCTATCCATCATGCCGACGATCATCCAATCGTGCTTCCGGCGCAGGAGAGTGGCGGCGTAGGTGCGGTGGTATTTGCCCAACAGGGGCGTGAGCTCCCGATTGCGCGTGATGGGCTGGGCCGCGCGGTGGAAGGGGCCTTCCGGCTTCTCGGCCCAGGCATAGGCCAGCCCGCCCAGTTGCGACCAATTGGACTCCACCCAAGGCGGTTCCCCCCAATCATACACCATGTGATAGCGCCCGCTGGCATAGACGACGCTGACATCAGGCGTGTGACCACCTTGGTCGAACATCTCTTTGCTCCCTTCCAGCACCACGCCGAGGTTCGTCCAGGATTGGCCGCGGTCCGTCGAGCGGAGCAACACGCACCGGCTGGGCCGCGCGGCGTAGCCTTCGCAATAGTCTCCCACGTAGAGGTACCAGTTGCCGCTGACCGGGTCGGGGAAGAAGAAGCTATTGACCGGCCATTCAAAGGGAGGCGCGCCGCGGTGCAGGGGATTCTGCGGCGCATGAACAAACGCATCGAACGACGGCCCGCCATAGACTGGATGCTGCAGCCACAACCCGGCCTGGCGCGAGTCGGCGTAATCAACACGCGCTGCGGCCAAATCGGCTGCCGGCAGAACCACCAGCAATGTGCAACCCGCCCATCGAATCATCGCGGCACGACCCATGCGGAACAGATGTACAGAGGTGGACATAAGCGATCTTTTGGTTCTTTCCCGCCGCCACGGTTCTACGCCCGCCCGCACAAGCCGCGAAACCGCCCGCCCCCGCGCTGAGTGGGAGCGGTAGAGGAGGGGTCGGTGCTGAGTGGCGCTAGACTAAACACCATCCAGGACCGGCCCCTTTCCGGGGGCGCTTGGCTAGGGGGAATTTGTGTTCCCGCTCCGAGTCGCATTTGGAAAGAGCTTCTTCATGTCGTCGTCCATCTTCTGCTGAAACGGTTTCTTCGTGTTGTCGCCCGCCTTCTGCTGGACTGGTTGCTTTAGGTCGTCATCCGGCTTCTGCTCTGGGTCCTGATTGCTTTTGCTCTTCAGGAAGACACTTGTTGCAGTTTCATTAGGCAATTTGCTCAATTCTCCATTGATGTTCCGGTAATTCATTGAGACAAAGACGAGTATTTTATTTTCGGAATCAACCACCTCGCGCCAGACTCGGCCGGTTTGAGTGTCAATAATGTAAGGGGTGGAGTAGCTTCCTTGGTTAACTAGGATGAGCCTATAGCGCCCGCCCTGGTTATCACTGCTTTCACCAGTCGTCGGCTGAGAGAGAACAGGTGCAGCAACGCCGATTAGGACGATAGCGACTACGGTTCCAATTGTTTTTTTCATAAGGATTGTGTGCCTTGCTTAATGAGTAGAACATCGTCGGATTAATTCGTTTGAAATTCCTTCCCCGGTGATGTCGGTCTTGTGAGAAAGTACGCCGGCTTAGAGAAGGACTGGAATATTCGGTTA
>Ga0181538_10004019_pt1 | contig 14023 bp, 8 predicted proteins | sample PEATcosm2014_Bin_40_FD_119773 | JGI IMG/M metagenome (GOLD analysis project Ga0181538, IMG submission 119773) | Peatland microbial communities from MTU Mesocosm Facility, Houghton, MI, USA - PEATcosm2014_Bin23_30_metaG | ecosystem: Environmental > Terrestrial > Soil > Wetlands > Peat | place...
GATTGAATAGTCCGCCGTGAGCTGCCAATGCAAGATGGACAGCGGCTGGGCCACGCGGCAAATCTCGACGTACTGGGCGATCTCGTTGAGGCAAAACCAGGGTTCGAGGAAGATGGCCCGATGCTGGTGCGCGCTGGGATCGAGCCCGCCCTCGGCCACCAGCAGGGGCACATCGAGCTTCCGCGCCGCCTGGCTGAAATGAGTGTACTGCTCGGTGGTGCCGCTGTTCCAGGAATGGAACGATACCGCGCCGATGTATTTGGCGGCTTCAGGATCGGCCAGCGCCACGTCAATGAACTTGTCGCCTGTAGGGTTGCCGGTGTCGCCCAGGAGCATCCGGGTCTTGAGCCCGCGCGACACGAAATAGGTTCCCAACCGCTTGATGGCCTCGGCGTGTTCCTGCGGACTTTGGAGGACGTTGATGCCCATGTCGGACTCGTTGAAGGAGAAGAGCACGGCCTCGGCGTCGTGGTTCTTCTTCAGGTATTCCAGGTAGGAACCGATGGACTTGCAGACCTGGTCCCATTTTTCGGGATTAATGCGCGCGCGTCCGCCGCGTCCGCCACCGCCCGCCGTCAAGGCCCAACCCGGAGCGGACCAGATACTGATGACGGTGGGGATGTTTTTCCGGGCCAGCTTTTGCGCCATCTCCATCGCCTCGCGGACGCTGGTGTTCAATGCGCCGGCAGTGGCGGCTGCGACGGGGTCGGCGTTCTCGTTGGGCTGCCATCGGTCCAGCGGCATCGCCACGCGGCCCCAGGCGACACGCAGGTGCTCCAGGTTGTACTGAATCTGGGCCGCATCGGCCGGGCTCTGAATGCGGAAATTGCCCCCCATGCCTTCATACTTGCGGCCCGGCCGAGACGGGTCGACCACGAGCCTGGCGAGGGACTTGTCAATTTCACCCGTGGCCTTGAGCGTGAAAGCGGCGCGGACTAATTCTCCGTTGGTCAGGCTCCCGAGGCTGAGGGGGAAGGAAACCTCGAGGTCGCTACCACTGCGGGTGCGAATGTCCCGGATGACGAATTCGGCTGCCGCGGGGAGGTTGATTTCGATCTGGCGGCGTGAGGCAACCACGCGCACGCCCTTGGCGGATGCGCGCACATAGACGTTCGTGCCCGGGAGTGACGTGGCCGCCAGGGACACGGGCGTTTGCGCCGCCGCGACCGGCGCAAGCAAGTGGGCCGAGCCGCCGGCGTAATCGGCACCCGGCAGCGCGATGGCAAAGAAGACCCCTTGCAGAGGAAGGTTCGTCGTCGAAGTAATCTGAATCTCGGCCTCGACCGTCCCCGGGGCAACGTCCTTGTAAATGGCGCGGTAATTCGCTCCTGCAACCGGCGCCCCGCCACGGCCACGACCGCCTCCGCCCGGACCCCCGCCGCGGCTGGCGCCGCCCGTGAGGTTGCCGGTCACGACCAGCGTGCCCTCGTCGCGGGAGAATCGTCCGCCGCCTCCCCGGCCTCTGCCGCCCGGGCTCTCATCCGCTCCAGACGAAGCGATCGCGCGGATGCTGGCGGTGAAGGCCAACAACTCGCCGTCAACCCGTATGCCGCGGAGATTTTCGCCTGCGGCGCACTCCGCCTGCGCAAAGACATCGGTGCCCCAGGAGGCGACCAGAATCAGTAAAGCGATTGACAAGCAACATTGAGTTTTCATGGTGCCGTGTGTCTTATTGTTGGATCATTCAGGTGCATGTCGGTCAAGGGCTAATCGAGGGTCCACAAAATCACCGTCTCGTTGTCCCGGACGAAGACCCTCTTGCCTGCGACGACGGGGTGGGCCCAGGTTTCGGCGTTAGCAACCTTGAACCGCGCGAGCTCGGCGTAATCCGTGTTGATGGGCTTGAAGGCTTCCAACTCGCCGTTGAGGGTCAGCGCCAGAATGACCGGCCCGCCATCGACCAGTGCGGCGCTCTGGCCACGCCTCACGGGGTCGCTCCAGAGCGTCGCGCCGGTCTGGGCGCTGGCGCAGAAAAAGCCATTGTTGTATCCGAACAGCAGGCCGTCCTTGAGGACCGGGGTCGTGAACCGGGCGCCGGCTTGCGTGTTCGTCCAGAGCGGCGTCGTGGTGAAGCCTTCCCCCTGCGGTTCGATCTTCAGCGCGAACAACCCTTTGCCCTGGCCCGTATAAATAACCGTGGAGCCATCGACAATCGGCGTGGTGTTGTTGCCCTGCGTGGCCTGGAAGGGCACCTGCCACAGCAGCTTGCCGTTAGCCGGGTCAAGACCGGCCAGGTGCTTTGCCGTGAGGGTGACGAGTTGCTTTTTGCCGGCCGTGGTCATGACTACGGGTGAGGAACTCGCCTGGCCGTCGCCGTCACACTTCCATTTGGGTTCGCCACTGGCGAGGTCGAAGGCGATTATGGCTCCGTTGGTGCCGTCACCGACATGGAGAATGCAGCGTCCATCCACGACAATCGGCGACATGGAGGCATCAGATTTGGTTGAGGCGCCGAGTAAATCCGCGGCGGTCTGTTTGCGCCAGAGGAGCGCGCCATTAGTGGCATCGAAGCAGGACAGGATGACACCTACACCGAGCGTGCAAATCCTGCTCCCGGCAACCACAGGTGTGCTGCGCGGGCCGGGATGCCCTGCAGCAGGGCCGCCGACAACTCGGCCCGCCGGGTATTTCGCCTCCCAGATCGATTGGCCGGTGGCAGGGTCGAGGCACCGCACGACTTCATCGGCCTGCTGCCGGCCGAAGGTGTAGAGCTTCTCGCCGGCGAGCACAGGCGACGCGTCACCCTTGCCCACGGTCACTTGCCATTTCCGGGTGAGGTTTGTCGGCCAAGTCGCCGGCGCGATGAAGCCGGCGACTTTTCCATCGCGATTGACGCCGCGCCACTGCGGCCAGTCCTGGGCAAAAAGGGAAGTTCCGCTGATAAGGACAGCCGGGGCTGCCATGGTGATCATGCGTAGTGTGACGTGTTTCATATCAATCAATGCGGGCCATTTTCCAACGCGTCCGGCTCGTCGAGAAGCTGGATGTGAGTGGCCGGTCCCAGGTCCGGGTCTTTCCACGAAGCCAACGCCCAGACGATGGTCTTGTCCGGAGTCACTTCCAAGACCTGCACGGTGCCCGGCCAATGCGACGTGTTGTTGTCCCCGGCGATCCAGCAGCACATCACTGTCTTGCCGTTGGCCAGCCGGTGGGCCGTTTGAATGTTGCCCAGTTTGTAGCCGGGTGCGTCCGCCGGCGTAAACTCCCAAACCGTCTCGCCCTTGGGGTTGACCTCGCGCGCGTAGCGGCTCCAGTCTCCCGCGATGAGGGTGTTGCCGTTCTTGAGGCGAACCGCATGCCAGGGGGATTTGGCCGGAACGGACCAAAGCACCTTGCCGTCCAAGTCATACTCGACCACTTTGCCGTCCCCGAGGTGCGGCACCAAAAGCGTGCCCACTTTGGTCATACGGATGTGTCGGAACTGCCCGTGCGTGCCAGTAACGGGGGTGGGGATCGGGATTTCCTTTTCAACGCTTCCCGTGGCCGTGTTGATGATCATTGCCTGAGCCGGATTGCCGTTGCGCATAATCAAGACGCGGTCCTTGCCGATGGACTGGCAGGAGTGAATTTCGGTTCCTCGCGGGGCGGGATAATCCCACAGCACTTTCTTGTCCGGGCTGACCATCCCCGCTCCCGACATGCGGGAAAAGATCACGTTGCCGTTGGACAATAGCGTGGCGTCATCGAACTCCTGGTTTCCGCCACTGGCGGTTTTTATGGGCATGGAATATTGCCAGACGATCTTGCCTTCACGGACGATAAAGATGGACTGCTCTTGCGGTTTGCGGGTGTCCCATTCACCGGCATACAGAAAAGGGTGTTGTGCCGGCCCCTTGCCCGGCAGCACCGCCGGGGTGGGCGGCGTGACGGCTGGAGCTCGGTTGGCGCCAGGTGCGATCTGATATTTCGCCAACAGATACTTCTCGACGGCCTGCCGGTCGGCATCGGAGAGCTCCACATTGTAAAGCAGGATTTCCGCGATGTCGCCTTGCCAACTGCGGCCGGCAAACGTGCGGTCTTGCGCCAACTGGCCGGCCCGGACGGGACCGGCGCTGAGGATCGAGATGAGGCTGAGTTGCTGAGGGAACGGGGTCTTAGACGCGTCCATCGCCTGTCCGTTGAGCCAGGTCTTGCCATCGTGCAGGTATTTGGAAAGGTGCCCGGGGTTGACGTCCGTGTTGAAGATCGTGTCGTCTGTCCAACCGGCGTGAAAATCGTTAGACTCCTTGTCCCCGAGCACGAACTTCTCGCTACGCTTGCCGAAGGCGGCGGGGTCTTTGCACACGACCCAGAAAGCAGTGCGGATATCCGTGAGTCGCTTGAAGCCAAAGGCGATGTTGGCGCCGGAGAAACGCAGGACCGGCTGGCCGCTGACCGCGTCCTTGGCGAGGGCGGGGTTGGAAGCCGGGGAGGCCGAGGGAGGGTCGCGTCGTGCGTGGTTTTCATTGCCGCTGAGGTCCTTGATGACGGTGATCGCGCCATCGGCCTGCTCCACTTGGCTGGCACAGAGCCAGAGTTGGAGGCCGGCTTTGGGGAAATCCCCTGCCACCGGCGTTGCGTTGGCGGTGGCCGCCGCTGGCGTATCGGCGGAGGACGTGTTAACGGCCCAAGCCGCGCTAGCGGCTATTAAGGCGAGTTTCAGGAATGCGTTTGTCATATTCAGTTTCATGAAGCGTCAAAGGGGGGTAACTCCATCTAAATGGTCCACCCGGTGCGGTATGGCGGCTCCACGCGTCGGTTCGCCGTGGCCATTGCCGTCATAGACGTTTGGCACATCAGCCGCCATTGCCCGGAAGAGGAACGCGCTGGCGGCTACGGAACAGGCGAGGATTCTCTCCATAATCTGATGAGCAGGCATTTGATGAGCGGTTGTCAAATCTGCGCTTAACATGCTTACACACTTACTCCCGCACGAATCGCCAAAACCTGACACAAAAAGTCGTGACCTTTCAATCCCTAGCGGGATTTGCTCCCACCGGGGCCAAAAAAGGCTTGCCAGCCGCAATCAACCGCGCCGTTATTTCCAGTCCTCCGTTTCCGTCCAGGGGCTCGAAGGCGCTCCGGCATCCGATGCTTTGGGTCTTTCTGTGAAAGGCTGTTGCCTGCCGGAATGCACCTCGAACAGACGTGTGGTTTGGTTACTCAATCAGCACGACGTACGTTTCAGTGAAGGTGCAAGCGCAACGGCGCGTGTCGAACTCGAGCAACGGCTGGACGGACGGTGCGTTGCGGATCGCCTCCAACTGCCAAACCGCCGGTTCGGGCTTGCCCCGCGGCCATACCCTCGCCTGGAGTTGGACCTGGCCTTCGCTCAAACGAGTGAGCCGGAGCTTGAATTGGAAGGTTTGCCCAGTTTGAAAAGACAGCGGCATGCTGACCCGTCGGTCAGTTTCGCCGCCCTCCAGCCGCGGTGAGCCCTCGCTGACAAAAGAATACAGCTTGGCCATCCCTTCTCCGATGGGGTTTCGCTCGCACATGAAGTTGAAATGCTTCCGGTCCAGAATCAAAGTCAAACCGAAATGGGAGTTGCCGAGCGGCCCCGGGTCCTCGACCACGGCGTCCAGCCGCGCCTGCGCGGTAACTTCGATATTGCCGGTGACCGGGATCTGGCGGCTGAACCAGGAAAATGGATTCTGGTCGAGTGGTCCGGGTCTCTTAGGATCCGGCAGCACGGAAACTTTGCTCTGGCGTACCGTGTTCCCATCGGCCTCCCAGGCGCCGTCACCGCCGGTGCTCACCACGCGCGGGTCCACCGGAACGGAAGCCCTCAGCCCAGTTTGACCGATGGAGCGGGCCTTCAATTCCACGTCTTTTGCCGCCACCGCGAACTGCCCGGCAACGACGGGCTGCCAGAGGTCAGCCAATTTGCCCCGCAACTCCACTTCACCTTTCAACACTTTCAGCCAGGTGGCCTCCCATTGACTGGACAAGCTAAACTTGGTGCCCTTGACGCTGGCTTCAGCTTGCGGTGTTGCCACCGCCAGCGGTTCACCGGGCGGTTGGCGGGCGACCACCACCTCCAACTTGCCGCGATGAAGCACAAAGTGCTTGCCCCTCTGCCAGTCCAACAAGCCTAATCGTGTCTCTCCGCCCAATTCCAGACGAGTCCCCTCGCGCGCGAATTCGACCACCGCCGATTGCCCTGGCCCGGTTTCAACAATATCGCCGGGTTGCAGATGCAATTTGCGCGTGGCGGGCAGCCGCTCTTCACCCCGTTGCAGCTCGACGCCCGCGCTGCTTGTCCGCAACCGCGGCAGGTTGTCCTTGTCAGGCCAAGCCCAATACCCGGCCACAAAAGCGAGTGCCGCTGCCAGACCCGCCGCCCAAAGCGCAGTGGTGCTCAAGGAGTGCCATCGGGACGCCGGCAGAGCGGTTGGAAAGGGAAGTTCGGTCAAAGGGTCCGCTGGCGCCAGAACAGAGCTGGCGGACCATGTCGGTTGGAGATCGCGGCCCATCGCGCCGCTAAGCTCCCGCAGCAGGAGGTCGATTTCCATTTGCCCGAGCAAGGTCTCGCCCAGGGAAGGTCGAGCCTTGAGATGCGCTAACAGCCGGGCCGCTTCCTCGGGTGTGAGCTCGCCGGAGACGTATTGCTGAATCAGCACCTCGGCTTCCCGAGGATCAATCGGCTCATGCATGGACGCCTCCGTGGGAAAGCGTCCGCTGGATGCACTCGCGCAACTTGCCGCGTAAACGGCAGAGCGCCTGGCAGACGGCATCAGGGTGCGTTTCCATTTGCGCGGCGATGTCCACCGTGGAAATGCCCGTGTCGTAGTAAAGCTCCAGCAAGGCGCGGCCCTTTTCGGGCAGCTTTTGCATGCAAATCCGCAACGCGGCCATCTTTTCATCCGCGTATGAGGGGGCCGCGTGCTCTTCGGCCAGTTGCCGGACATAATCCGCCAACTCGCGCATCACCTCAGGCATGGCCCGCTTCCGTTCCCGCCAGTGGCGGGCGGCCACCAGACGGGTCATGGTGGCCAGCAGCGGCCGGAGGTCTTGCTCCAGATCCCACTTCTCCTGTTTGGCCAGGAATTCGAGAAAAACTTGTTGGCTGATGTCATCGACCAACCCGGGCCACGGCGCCAGTTTGAAGGCCAGCGCCTTTACGAAGGCATGATTGGCCAGCACGAGTTGGGCGACTTTGGTCTCGTTAGACAACATAACTTTCTCACCACTATCCCGCACGAGCGTTCAAATCCTGACATGAAATGTCAATAATCCATCCCGAGCATCGCGGTATTCCGGGCGACCGCCCTGGCGCTTGGTATCGTCGGCTCGCGCGGCCAACCTCCGCCAGAGAGTCGGTATTCTTGGTTGTAGCAATTTGGACGGTTCTAGTGCTCGTGGTTCGCCATTGCGCTGCTTGCGATGTTTCAACGTCCTGGAACGTCGCCGAGACGAGCGGCGTTAGAATCCCCGACACAGGCACCTGTGGGTAGCGAAAACCTCCTCCGCCCACAAATCGTTAAATTGCAGTGACTTGCAGCCGAGCTGTTGCCCCCTATTTTTCGTGCTTTGGCCCAGTTCAACGCCGCGTGCGCAACAATTCGCCACGCTCAGGAGATTAGAACCAAGATAGAGTACGCTCTCGTGCGTTCTCGACCGAGAGCAAAGCGGATCAGATGGGCATTCACGAGCGCAAACTCCGCTCAGGGCACCGCTTCCGCAAGGGACATCCACCTCCGGCCAGGAATGGTGGCAGCAACCCTCTGCATCCGTCGCTACGTGTCTGGCGGCTCGGGATACGGGGTGCGCACACGGGTGCGGCTGCGATATGCCTTGCGCAAGGGCTTGGGCACCGGGGCGTCGGCAATTCGCGGCGAAGCCAGGGCTGCAGAATAGGCGTAACCAACTGCAAACACGGAGGAACCGGTGTAGGTGACAAATTTTGTACACCTATACAGGGTGAAATGAAGATGCTTGGATTGAAAACCGCAGGCCAGTCACCGCAATGTGCCGAACTCGAATCAATCGATGGTTGGCCTGACGGCTCGCGTTCGCCAGCCTCGCATCATGATGAGTGGCGTGGCAAAGCCTTGCCCCCATGCGCGTAGCCTTGAGTCCATGCGGTCGCGCAGAAGTCGAATCCCAATCAGATATGAAAACGAACCTACGACTTTGCTTCCTCCTGTGCGCCGCTTATGGCGGCTTGCAATCCGAGCTGATTGCCATTGATCGTTATGTGTCGCCGGTCGGCGCGAACCTGTCTCCGTTCACGGATTGGGCCACGGCGGCCACCAACATCCAGGCGGCGATTGATGCGTCGGCTGCGAGAGACCAGGTGTGGGTGACCAATGGGCTGTATAACACTGGAGGCCGGATTGTAGCCGGGGGATCGCTAAGCAACCGCGTGGCACTGACTACAACCGTCACAGTGCGCAGCGTCAATGGGCCCGAAGAAACCATCATTGCGGGGGCCCAAACGCCCGTGACCACCAATGGGCCGGCCTCGGTGCGATGCGCCTGGCTGACTAACTGGGCGACGCTCAGCGGCTTCACGCTGACCAACGGAGCCACGTTGGAAGTGATGTCCGATTTCAGCGGCGGCGGCGCCTATTGCCGGGCCCTCAGCGCAACCCTGACTAATTGCATCATTTGGGGCAATTCTGCCCGCGGCAACGGCGGCGGTGTTTGCCAGGGAACTTTGTGCAACTGTGTAATTCTCAGCAACACGGCCATCCTGGGCGGGGGAGCCTACAATGCGTGGCTCAGCGGGTGCGCGATAACGGGAAACCTTGCTTCCAGCGGCGGCGGTGTTTACTGTCCTTCCAATCAGGTTGCCATTTCTAACAGCACGCTGGTGGGGAACTTGGCTTCGACTTCCGGCGGCGGCGCCTACCAGGGGACCATTTCCGGCTGCGTGATCACCGGCAACTCTTCATCTCAGGGAGCCGGTGTTTATGGCGGGCAAGTCTGGTCCTCCCTGATCGCTACCAACAAAGGTGATGGAGTCCGGTCGACCTCTGTCCATAATTGCCGGCTGGTGAGGAACACGGGCAGTGGCGCGACCTTCAGCACGGTTCAAGGCAGTCTGTTGATCGGCAACACGCCCTACGGAGCCTCCTCGTCAACCAATTTGAACTGCACATTCGTGGGCAACGACACCGCCGTGGCTATTGGAGGGAGCACCAATTGTATTATCTGGTTCAATACCCATCCGAGCGCCTCGGGCTATAAGGCGTTTTGCCTGCTCCAACCGGATGAACAACAGTCCACCTCGCTAACCAGCGATCTGTGGCTTTTCCCGAATTTGCTCAGTGATGGAATTCATCTGGCGCCGGACTCTCCCGCCATCGGCCACGGTGCCGTGATTGTGATGAGCCCTACGGACATCGACGGCCAGAGCTGGAGCAACCCCCCTGCTATCGGGTGTGATGAATGGAATCCTCAACCTTTGATCGTGAGCCAGCCGCGGGTGCTGCCCGGCGATAGCCCCGGCCAGGCTCTGGCCAAAGTAGAACTGGCCGGCTTAGCGTCCAGTTGCTGGTGGACCAAGGATGGCGTGCCTATCGAGGACGGCCCCCATTACAGCGGTGCCCACACCAGCGCACTGGCAGTGCAGGGCTTCAACATCAGCGACGCCGGGGTTTACCAGGTGGTGGCTAGCAACAGTTTCGGGACAGTGACTAGCGCCCTGGCGACTGTGACCGTGGCGTGCGTGGACGCAGCCAGCCTAAGCCCGGCCACGCCTTATGCCGACTGGAGCAAGGCCGCGCGGGGCATCCAGGAGGCGGTGGATGCTGCCCAACCCGGGGCCGTTGTCTTGGTGACGAATGGTCTTTACAACAGCGGAGGCACGTATGTGGATGGGGACATGACCAACCGTCTGGTGTTGGACAAGGCGCTCACTGTACTGAGTATGAATGGACCGGAGCAGACTGTCATCGAAGGGGCTTGGGATCCGGCGACCACCAACGGGCCGGCGTCGGTGCGTTGCGCGTGGGTGGCAGAGGGGGCCGTGCTGGGAGGGTTTACGCTGCGAGACGGCTCGACGCCGCTGAATGGCGGAGGCATCTGGAGTTCGGGCCTCGGGCTGGTGGAGACAACCGTCGGGTGCGTGGTCACCAATTGCCGGGCCGGCGGCAATGGTGGTGGCGCATACCAGGGCCGCTTGCGGGATTGTATTATCACAGGCAAGTCGGCCGGCACCAACGGCGGCGGAACTGCCATGGCGGTGGTAGACAGATGCTTATTGCAGGCCAACTCGGCCAACACCGGCGGCGGTCTAAACGGAGGGGTTGCCCGTCAATGCCGGGTTTTGGCTAACACAGCCTCGGGATCGGGAGGCGGCGCGAGTGGACAGAGTTCGCTGCTTGGATGCGCGATAGCCCTTAACCAGGCGGCGGACTGCGGCGGCGCTTACAACTCATTCCTCTATCAATGCACGGTGGTGAGCAATCTGGCATCGGGCAGCCTGACCGCCGGCGTGGATTTCTGCGGCGCATGGAATAGCATTATTTATTTCAACGTCGCGCCTCCTGACACGCGTTACGGCGGGCTGTTCGAAAATGCCGGAGGCAGCGCGGGAATCTACCAGAACATTTGCTATAGTCCTTTCCGCAACGGCTTCCCAACCAGCATTACCAACGACCCTCAACTGCTCGACTTGTGGCATGTGGCCACCACCTCTCCCTGCCGCGGTGCCGGCACGAACCTGCAACAGGTCGGCTTCGCTGACATTGACGGTGAGTATTGGAATTCACCGCCCGCAATTGGCTGTGACGAGGTGAACGACTCCGCGCTCACCGGACCGCTCTCTCTGCTAGTGACCACCTGGCCGGAGGTGGCGGTGGGGGATGTGCTGCCGCTCACGGCCTCCATCACGGGTCACGCCTCGCGTTTGGAATGGAGTTTTGGCGATGGATCGGCTGTTGCCGATGTAGGATTCAGCACAGCACACCGGTGGACAAACGCGGGCTCTTATACGGTGACGGCCACCGTCTTTAACTCGGATCATCTCACAGGCGTGGCGGCCACCCTGCCGGTGAATGTTGTCCCGCTGGCAAGCCCGGTTCCCACGGCGCCGCGCTTTTCGCAACAGGCCATTTCCCTGCAATTCACCGGCCAAGCGGGCTTGACATACGATCTGCAGCAGGCCACTAACTTGGCCTCGCCTATCTCCTGGCAAACTCTGCAGACGGTGAACAGCGAGGGAGGAGTGATAACCGTAACCAACCTGCAGGTCACTGGCCAATACCTCTTCTATAGGGTGCAAAGTCGGTAGAGAGGCCGCAGAAAGTTTGGCAGTATTGATACCTCCAGTCAGCGGCTGCCTTCGCGGGCGAGGATTTCGCGCAGGGCCAGCACGTCGAGCTTGTCTTTCTCCCGCCACGAATCCTGCTTGAGAAAGATGAGGTCGGCGGGGGAGAGGTAGGGGATGCGTGCGCTCGAAGTGTCCAATTGGCGAAGGTGCGGCCGGAAATCGTCGAGCGTCTTTCCGCGCATCCGGGTGAAGATGTCGAGGTCAAATTCCTCCAGGACACGAATCGAGCCTTCCTGGGCGGCGAAGTCTTCGGCCTTAAGTTCGCGTGCGCAGCCCTCGCCCCAGCCGGCCAGACAGTCCAGCAGTCGGCGCAAATTGTCCGGCCGATCATCAACGAGGATGTCGGCATCGAGGGTCAGTCGTGGGTAGCCGTTGAAGATGACGGCCAACCCACCTACCACCGCGAAATCAACGCGGTTAGTGACGAGGGCGGCCAACAGCTTTTCGAAGTGGGAAGTAGTCTCCCTCGGCTCGGGCGAAGGCTCCATGCGAGTGCTTTTTGAGAAAAGCGGCCAGGTCTTCCAGATGAGCGAGACGGCGAGAGGGCGTAGGCGGACGCCCCACAGTCTTGCGAATCGGCTGCTGCATTGGTTCGACACCGGTCTTCATTAAGGCAAACTTAATCGCTCCAGCGGCTTAGGGTCAACCGGCGATTTCAGGCAGGCGTTGGTCTCTATCTCCGTTTGCCGGCGACGCCGGCCTGGAGGGCGGCACGCTGGACGGCGGCGGCGACGCGCTGGACTACCTGGCGGTTGAAGACACTCGGGACGATGTATTCGGCGCTAAGTTCACGCGGCGCAATGCAGGCGGCAATGGCGCGCGCGGCTGCCTGCTTCATGCTTTCGGTAATCTGCGTGGAACGAACGTTCAGGGCGCCGCGGAAGATGCCGGGGAAGGCCAGCACGTTGTTAATCTGGTTAGGGTAATCGCTGCGGCCGGTGGCCACGATGAACGCGTGCCGAGCCGCCTCCTCGGGCATGATTTCCGGGGTAGGATTGGCCAAGGCGAAGACGATGGATTTGGGGGCCATGCCCCGGAGGTGTTTGGCTTGCAGCGTCCCCGGTCCCGACACGCCGATGAATACGTTAGCGCCGCGCAGCGCATCCTGTATCCGCCCCCGCAGGTTGCGCGGGTTGGTATGCCGGACCAGCCAGGCCTTGCTTTCATTGAGATTCGGCAGCCGGCCTTCATGCAGCACGCCTTCACGGTCGCAGGCCACGATGTCGCGCGCGCCGCCGCGCAGTAGTATGCGGGCGACGGCCATACCGGCGGCGCCCGCGCCCGAGATGACAATCCGCAGCCGCTCCAGCTCTTGCCGGGTCAGGCGCAGGGCGTTCAGCAGGGCTGCCAGCACCACGACGGCGGTGCCATGCTGGTCGTCGTGAAACACGGGGATGTCGAGTTGCGCCTGGAGCTCGCGCTCGACGTCGAAGCAGCGCGGCGCTGAGATGTCTTCCAGGTTGATGCCGCCGAAGCCCACAGAAAGATGCTTCACGGTCGCGATAATCTCCTGAGTGTCCTTGGTCCTCAAACAAATCGGGTAGGCGTCAATGCCGGCGAATTCCTTGAAGAGCATCGCTTTGCCTTCCATGACCGGCAAGGCGGCTTCGGGGCCGATGTCGCCCAGGCCGAGGACGGCAGTGCCATCACTGACCACGGCGACAGAGTTGCCTTTGATGGTAAGCTGCCAGGCCTTGCTGGGCTGGGCGGCGATGGCTTCGCAGACGCGCGCCACGCCGGGCGTGTAGGCCATCGAGAGCGCATCACGCGTGACCAGGGGCACCTTGTTTTGAATGGCGATCTTGCCTCCCAGGTGAAGCAGGAACACGCGGTCGGAGACGTTGATCACCTTGACCCCGCTCAGGCGGCGGACCCGGGCGATAATCTGCTCCTGGTGGGCCGCGTCGCGCGGCCGCACGGTGATGTCGCGCGTCATGCCTTTGGTGTCGGAGGCGACAATGTCCACGGCTCCGATGTCTCCGCCCTCCTTCCCAATAGTGTTCACGATGCGCGCCAGCGTGCCGACGTGGTTCGGATACGCCAGCCGCATGGTGAAGCTGTAACTAATCGAAGGGGTAGAAGGGCTGGTGCTCATGAACAAAACCGTCCGCCTATCTTCTCTCGAAGTCAATAAAGCCCTTGGCGACGTCCACGGCCACCAAGCGTACTTGCACCTTATCACCGACATCAATCCCCTGCGTGCCTCGAATCACCCGGCCTTCGGCGGGGAACTTCAGCAGGCGAACATAGGTCCCTTTGGGCGAGGCGCCAGTGATCACTCCGTCGAACACTTCCCCGATGCGCCGGCTCAGGAGGCAGGCGGCAGCCACTTTGCGCATCAGGCGCTCTATTTTGCGGGCGGCATCTTCGCGCTCGGTGCAGTGCGCCGCAACCTGGCTGAGATCAGCTTCGCTGTACGGTCCGGGGCCGCCGGCGAGGGAGGCTTTGAGCAGCCTTTGGGTGACCAGATCGGCGTAGCGCCGATTCGGCGCGGTGGAATGAGTGTAGTCCTGCACGGCCAATCCAAAATGGCCTTCGTGCTCCGTGCCGGGCGGCTCGACGATGTATTCTCCCGGGCCGAGAAGTTTGACGACGGAAAGCGAGAGATCGGCGAAATGCACGGGGTCGGCGGCGTTGCGCTGGTCCAAGAATTCAGAAAGTGCTCGCGGATCGGGCAACGGCGGCAGCTTCACGCCGAATTGAGCCGCAATGGCCTGGATGCGATCCCAGCGCTTCGGCCTTCTCACCACCCGGCGGATGGAC
>Ga0181538_10004020_pt1 | contig 14019 bp, 23 predicted proteins | sample PEATcosm2014_Bin_40_FD_119773 | JGI IMG/M metagenome (GOLD analysis project Ga0181538, IMG submission 119773) | Peatland microbial communities from MTU Mesocosm Facility, Houghton, MI, USA - PEATcosm2014_Bin23_30_metaG | ecosystem: Environmental > Terrestrial > Soil > Wetlands > Peat | place...
CGAAACATAGCTGGATACACAAGCGATCAGGTCAAGGTAATTGTGGGCTCGACAAATTCGTATGGGAGTGGAAGCCAGCCCCGAATCCGTTAGAGATTGTTCTTATGCCCGGAATCTGGCAGGCTCGCCAGTCCTCGACATACGCTGGGATTGTTTCGTTCCGGGGACACCCTAGCAACTTTTTGTAACAGTACAACGGAGGATTTATGTTGAAGGAACATCCCACGGATTTGGAAGTGGGAGAATCAGGTTGGAATTCACGGGCGGCTTACCTCAGAGCATACCGCCGCCAGCAGTCCGAGTTATCGGCGAAGTCGAATCTGGAATCCAAATCCGCTGAATTTCAAGCGAGTGGCGGAACAGAACGATCTAGCGGGAGGTTGCCGCAGCATCTCGATAACCCGTATCCGGGCTCATATACGCAACGAGCATTTCGACCGACTCAGTCAGAGGCACAAGTCGCACCAGCGACCCAGATTCCGGCGCTAACTCCGCAAGCCGAGAAGGAAGCCAAGGATAACTATCAGATGTTCTGGTATCCGTACACAACTTCGTTGGATGCCAAGAGATACGGTATGCGATTCGCCGCAGCGATTGGGATTGTTCATCCCCAAGAAGTGTGGGATACGCTCGATCCTGTGAGGCAGAACATCATCAAGGCGAGTTTGAATTCCACAGAAGCGAAGGCGAGGTTCGCATGAGAGATTATTACGGCCCGAATCAGGCGACTCGCCCAGAGCAGCAACAGAGTGTACCTGTACCGTCGCCGATCCCGGCGCACATCGACAAAGCGGGAGCGATGCGAGCCTACAGAAAATTCCACGGGGCACTCGGTCATAAAGAGCGTATCGATGCAGCAGAAGAGTTTGGCCGAATGATACACGTGACCGGCGGATTTCGAGAAATTATCGAAATATTACATGGTCAAGCGGCGAAGGATATCTTCGCTGGGTAGGTAGGTTTTGAATTTCGGGGCGGGGTGTTCTTTCGCTGTCGTGAGCATCTTGCATCTCGCCCCGAGAAGTTTCAGTAGAGATTCGGGAGTTTTACTCTCGATAGACTGCCTTGATTCAGCAGTCGCAAAGTCCCACGCCTCAGCAACGTGGCCAAACATTCGGCGAGCAGAGACGGATCGCTCCCTGCGATTCATCAAATGCGATAACCCGAACCAAGACCCTCCTGCCTTGGCAGACGGGAGGGCAAATATTCAGAATCGAGCTACAGCGCCAAAAGCGTATGCGGCGATGATGATTCTGAAAAGTAGGCGGGAACTAAAGGCCCGCTTACGACAAGCCGACAGGCTAACCCAGCCTGTCGCAAACATTCGTCTGAGACGAGGCTTCATGAGATACATCTCAGACACATCCGTTCAAGGCCATTGTGCCAGCGAGCGGAACTTTTAGTTACACCGTGCACGAGCAATGAAAGGGAAACACATGAGTAGCAATCCACTCGTACCAAATTACACTTCGGCTGATGCAGCGGCATCCGCTCCACCGATGGCACCGCCCGTACAACCGCCCATGGCCCCTGCTGTGCCGCCCGTGACTTCACAGCCGACAGTGTCTCCGACTGCACCTCAGACCCCGACAGCACCCACGGGAACTCCTGCGGCACAGGCTCCGACTGTCCCGACACCGAATCAACAGCATGCCAGCGTTTTTCATCAGGTACTCGGTATGCTTGCGGGCGGCGGTCAGAGACCTGTCCGTGATGCGAATGGTCAACCCGTAACAGACGCCAATGGTCAAGTTCAGATGGCTCCCGCTTCGACGAAGCGACTTGGCATGGGAATTCTCGCCGGGGCAATCAGTGGACTTATGGCAGGCATGGAAACCCCCCGCCAGTTCACGCAACTGCCGGGTGGTCGCATGATTGAAGACTACTCAGGTGCGGCAAAAGCCGGGGCTGAGGCAGGACAGAAGTTTACCCAGCAAGGCTTACAGACCGAAGCCCAGAAGCAGGCGGACATTAACACCGCCCGACAATACCAGAATATGAAGGCGAATTTGGACATGCACGTTTTGATGATGGGCGTCCACCGGGGCGACAGAGAGGACATGGAGGCCACTCGTGACGACTACGCCGATACTCTTCGAGGAATCGAGGACGAACAGAATTCTGGCGAGTTGAAAGACGACAAGGGCAACCCGATAAACCTGTTGATGGATGGCGAATATTCCAACGAACAGATGTTGGGCATGTTGAAGAACGGTACGATCTCTTCGGTAAAGGATCAAGCGATCCCTAGCAACGTCATCAATGTTCCAAATGATCCATCTGATCCGTCCAAGGGCACTCACCCCGCCATGATGTACCGCATTCTGACGAACGCAGGAACGGGCAAAGTCGGGTTGACACAGGACATGAAAGACGAACTGCCAAGCAGGTTCGCAAATGTCCCGCTGAACACCCCGATAAATGTCAGTTTGTTAACTCAGGAGGCGCATACCCGTGCTTTGTCCAAGGCGGCGGCTAACACGACCGCTGACTGGCAGGAAGAGTACGACAAAGAGAACCCGACCGCCAAAGTGACGGGTGGGTTCAGTTATAAGGCTTGGGCAGCGGCTAATCCCGTTGACGCTAAGGCAATCAACCAAATTCTGGTCGCACACAAAGGCCAGACGGTAGATGCAGCCATCATCGGTCCAAAGGGAATCTTGAACAACCCGGATTTCCAAAAGACCCCGCAGGTATCATCTGCTATCGCAAAGTTGCAGCAGGCGATGGGAATTAAGCCCGAAAACCTTACTGCTATGGTGGATGCTCGTGCAGAAAAATTGGCCCAAGGCAAGAAAGGCGCAGACCAACAGCCTGCGGACGCAACTGCGGTCGCAAACTTCCAGAAAAACTCACAAACTCGCTACCCCAGCGTCACTGCCGGTCAGATCGCTTCGGTACGTGAAGGTCTCGGAAAGAATCCGACTGTAAAAGATTTGAAAGATGCAGAGAACGAAATCCAAAAGATGAGTGAACAGAACCATCAGGCGAAGATTGCTGATCAAGGTATTAGCGAAAAGCAACAGAAGCAGTTACTCGACTATGGGCAAGCTGGAAACCTGCGGCTCAATCTTGACAATGCATCTGATGAAATGTTGGTCGATCAAAGAACGGGTATGCCGATCCCCAACAAATCGCTTACGGCTTTGAAAGCCTCACAGACGGAAGTCAACCGTGCACAGTTCGCAACGTCCGTGCTCCATCTCGCAGATTCTTTGCGGAAGGCACAGGCTGCGGGAACTTTGCCGAATGGTCCGATCCTCGGTCTTACGAAGGAAGCATTAGGGAAAGCCGGATTGAACGACGCAGATGCGGCAAGGGCTCTCACCGAAATATCACTGTTGCAGTCCGCTGCAACTGGGGCTCACGTCGGGGGCAGGTTCAGCGTTCCTGTACTCGACAAGATGGCCGGTCTGTTGAAGCTCAACATGAACGACTCACAGTTCCTCGGGTCTCTGGATGCGATCACAGATACGATGCAGACTTACAAAGACAATGGTGGAAGATTCTCCGTTGCAGAGTGGAAAGCATTACCACAGTCGGAACGTAATCGGCTTATGGGTCAGAATGTGCAAGCGTCAGCGAACACGCCAGCACCTACCTTCACTAAGTTTAGCGACGATGGTAAGTGGGGATGGGACGGCAAGCAGTGGGTTGCTAGGAAGGCTCAGTAATGACTAACACACAAGTACCAAATATTCCGCCCCCGCCTTCCGGCGGCATTTCAGATACCGACCCATTGGCACAGAACGCCGGGTCTATTCCTCCCCCGCCCTCTGGCGGTATCTCAGACACTGACCCGCTGAAGTCTTCGAATGCGGGAGCACGCACCCCCACGACTGCTCCCGAAGATATGGGTTTTACGGGCTTCGAAGGTGCCGAGTACAGCAAAGGTTCTCTTTCAGAGATAGGAAAAGGGGCGGGGTCTGAGGCGGGTGGAATTGCTAAGGGAGCACTTCTGGGTGGAGTACCGTCTGTTGTTCAGGGTCTCTATCAAGACGTTACAAAGAATCTGCCCGCAACTGTGCGAGCGTATGAACAAGCACGGTCGTCTGGTAAGAGCGTCATGGACTCCTATGCTGCGATGAATGCAAAGGCGAAAGAGATTCAACAGGCGAAGCTAGGTCTCAACGAGCGTATCAAAGAATTTTCCACGAATCCTGATCGGGCAACCGGGCGGGCTATTGTTGATGGCATTCTGGCGACACTTGGGGGTCTATCTCTTACAGAGTTGCTGCCCGAAGCCCCAGCTACCGCAGAAATGGCGACCGCAGAGGCTGTAGCTCCCGAGGCAGCCGTCGAAGCTAAAGCAGCCGTACCCACCAGTCCAATTGAATCTGCGGTAACGAAAGCTACTGCGAAATCAGGGCTCCCAGCGGGTAAGCCTGCTACTGTTGCACCTACAGCCGAAGACATTCAGCCGACGCTGCAACAAGGCATCAGGGACACTGTGAACAAGGTTGCGGAAGAGAATGGACTCAATCCCGTAACGAAATCCATCAGAGATATCGGGAAGGAATTGGGCGATCAGTTCTATGCTCGCTCTAAGGATACATTCAAACAGGTGCAGGATGCTACCGGCGTAAACCCTACCGAGGTCCAGAACAAGATTTGCACTCTGAATGACAAGATAGAGGCTGCTGTAGATGACCCAGAGAAGGCAGGACAGTTAGAACAACAGAAGTTGAGCCTTGAGAATACGGCAGAGAAGGCATTCAATGACGCAAAGGCAAAGGGCATTGATGTAGAGCAGGCTCGCTCAGATTGGAAGAAGTATAACGCCTCTTATGAGTTCGGACAGCATGTAAGGGCTTCTGCCGAAGGCACCATGAACGCTCCGACGATTAACCCTAACAAGTTGGCACCACGTCTCCAGAAATTCAGTGAGAGCACATCACCTACACAAGCAGGTAGACTCCAGCAACTGGCAGGCGAAGACAATGCAGTGGCTTTGGTCGAACACGCAGAGAACGCCAGAACTGCAATACAGGATATCAAAGAGTTCAAACCTTCCTCACCTACAGGTCAGAAAGCCCTTGATGAGATAGTGCGAAACAACACCGAAGGCAAGTCGAGCATCGCTCGTGGTGGAAAGGTCATAGGTAAGACTGATTGGAATGGTGTTGTAAAGAACTTTGAGAATCTGACACCAGAAGAACAGACCCTTAGATTCGGAAATGACGTACCAAAGGTCAGACAGTACCTTGGCAGGCAGGCATTGAAACAGAATACTCTGAAGCTGTTGAAGTACGGTGCGGGTGTGGGTACAGCGGAAGAGGTAGTTCGAAGAGGAATAAACGCCGTTAGCGGGAGTACACAGTAAATAGTCCAAACGCCATTCCCACCAGAACACTAGCGATGAGCGGTGCTCCTGTCAGAGCACCCAACACGCCACACACAGCACCAATTACCAGACATGTTTTCATCGTGGCTCTATTGTACATGTGTACAGAACCACAAGCGAGGGTGCCAACTCCACAGGGAAGGCACTTAGTGACCAGAAGTAACCAGCAGCAGGAGAACAGATGAAAGACACAGAAGGTTGGGAAGCAGCGAGAAACAAATACCGTGATAAGTTGCGTGCCGTGATTGACGGTCGGCCAATCACTGGCGTGCATATGACGCCGGAAGAGGCAAAAGCGATTTTAGCAACGTTCGAGGAGCAGCACAAACAGAAGTAGGAGGATCAAATGAAAGTTAACGAATCAGTCGAGTCAGCACGTGCACGTGGTTTGCAATGCAGCGATGCCGCACCCAAGGTCGAAGGGTTGACCGAAGTCGGGCAAGTACCAGTAGGTAAGTCCGGTCCGCCGAAACGATTACTCCGGGACGGTTCGCCGGACGACGAGATCGTTCGAGCAGAACATCAGCGTGAAATCTTACGAAAGTTGGAAGAGACACGAAAGACCAATAGTCGGTCAGTAGCCGATCACGCAGCAAGTGCATCATCCGCAGTAGTGGGCAATCATAACAAGCCCGATGGCAACATATATGAAAGGCGGTAACCATGTCCGGTCCGAATGGATGCGTACAAGCAACAGAGTTAGCAGGAGTGCCCACATCGTGTTCGGGTGTGGATAGCCCCGTAATCAGTTCAGGGAAAGTATCCTGCGGGATTTGGACACAACCTGTCGGCAGTTTCAATCTTGAATTGATCGACGGCGTGCCAGCCGAGAATCTGGTGGTTATTGCCGGACCCGGCGTGGTTCCGATCTCCAGCAGCAAACAGCAATGTGGACTGTCGATCTCAATCGGAGCGGGCACTGTGCAGTTAAGTGCGACTGTCACAGATAGCACCAACGCTCAAAGTCAATCACCTGAGCAATCGGTTTCATGGTCATCGGACAATATCATGATCGCCACGGTGAACTCCAGTGGTCTCGTAACTCTGCTCCGTAAGGGACAAGCGGTCATCAAATGCACATACTCACGTGCAGTGGTTCGTGCGACTCCTACGACTACCCCCAGCGGCACCGAAGGTGTATACGCTGAGTGTCTCGTGACCATCGGAGCGTAGGTCATGCAATGCACTTCGGGAATCCAATCCCATTTGAAAGGAACTAATGCCAGTTAACAACGTTTCACTTCTGAGTGTCAACTCATTCAGCGGTCTAGCAGCCTCAGAAGTTATCGATATCTCAGCCGTGCCAGTAGACACGGGTCTCGTCATTGTATACATCACAGACTCTGTCATCAGTAATCTTGTGCTCACGGGCGGCAGTGTCGCATCCATTGCGGCACCCATTGCAACCTTCGTGGTAGCGGGCGGACTCGCCAGCATCTGGGTACTTCAAAATGGTGAGGGGATTACCGCTATCACTCCAACCATCTCGGCTGTCGGCACGTACATGAGTGCCGTAGTCTATGAAATTTCCAACACCATATCCACTGCTTGGACAGTTTCAGGCGGCGGAAGTTCTGCGTTATACGATACCCTCCCGTCGAAAGAGGGTGCTCTGGTCGGCGTGTATCTGCAAGGTGCGGGACATGAAATTCCGAATATATTTATCGCTGCCATGGAGAACTATGCCGCTGGATTGAATCAATGGATTCCTGTGACTGTCGATTGTCCTTGGACAGTAGACCTGAACGACGGAAGCGGGTGTTTTGCACATTACATCGGCGAGGGCAACCAGCAGCCTGTGTTTGAACATGAAACTTTCGGTGAACCGCTTGCGACGGTGGGCATAGTCCTCAGCGGAATCGTAGTCTTTGCCATCTCCCCAGCGACTGCTCACATCAACAAGAATGCAACACAACAGTTTACCATTGCTCCGGGTGTCAACGTCACGTGGTCCGCATCGGCTGGCACAGTTAGTGCAACGGGGCTATACACTGCACCGAATACGGCAGGAACTTACTACGTCTCGGCTACATCAGTAGCCAATCCATTCGAAGTTGGGACTGCGATGGTCATAGTGACTGGCGGTTCTTAAATGCAGGTAGCGTTCACTGTCACCTCTTACAAAGACCAGCGACTAGCAAATCAGACTGTAACAGACCTGAAGAGAGTTTATCCGGAATCGCCGATATTGGTGTTCGACGACAATCTGGAGCGATTGAAGTTGTCACAGTTCGCTGGTCAATGGACTGAAAGATATCTGAAGGCATTCCTTCAGACTGACGCAGACATTCTCGTAAAACTCGACCCAGATACTGCGGTACTTCGGAGGGCGAGGTACTTCCCAAGTTCTGAAGTCTTTGGGGTGCACTGCGATGGTCAGGTGTTGGGCGGTGCCATTGGATACAGTCGTGAGTGTGCACGCAAAATCATAGACTCTGGATTGCTGCTCGACACCAAGTACACCGGCGTTCACTACACTTATGTGAGATTTGGGGAGCGAGTCACTCGTCAAGACGAAATAATGGCTGATATCATTCGACGCCTTAACCTGCACACCGTGGAATGGAAAGAGGCGTGCATTCGCCAATATCATCCGAGGAGCGTGATGCCCACGGGCGATTACGCATTCGTTCATCCAGACATGCGTCTAGAGGCTCTTGCAGGTTACGCCAGTCGGAATCTCGGCGAGAGTGCGTAACCATTGTAGCCGTACTAGCTGTTTAGATCGGGGCGTAGTTCGCCAGACTGCCACGACTACACCAAGCCGTCTATGCAACGCTGGTGCTCACTGTCGGGGCGTATAATTCACAAGCGTGACGCCAGAACAACTCAGAGGCTCTCTGTTTCCAGAGGCGGGAAGCCTCCAAGAAAGGGCCGATTGGCTCAGGGCTAACGCAAGCCCAGAAGAACGCTTAGCAATTGCAGCGCATGAACTAGGCCATTACGAGATGACCAAAAGAGCGGGAGTTGACCCTGAAGGAATAACGATTGGCCATCATCCGATGGACAGCAGGTCAGCAAGTAGGAGGTACGGGAGCGGTGATATAGATACCGGGTTGACTCATTCACTAGATCAGTGGAAAACAAAGCAGGCGTCAATTGTTGATGTAGGCGAGAGGGAAAGATTTATCAATAGTTTTGTGAAGAGTATCTATGCTGGGAATATTGCTGAGGAACTCATCACGGAACAACCGGCTAACAGCCGTACTGTGGATTTAGAGCACGCTTGTCCGAAGATCAACTGAAACAAAGAGAGGCTGAACTTGAGCAACATATCAAGAACGAGTTAAGTGAACCTGAGACGAAGCGCAGGCTGAGCTATGCGGCTCAACAGTTAGCAGAGCACTATTTCGACAGTCAAAAGCACCCGGCATCAACGATTGACCATTATTTGAACGGAGGCACTCCCCAGAGTCTTCCAACAAGAAAGGATGGGAAATGACCAATACAGTTAGCGGTACCTTTGAAGAAGTAGAGAGAAGACTTGCTGCAATATCGCAAGAAGGATGGGATGAATTGTGTAGGAAATTGTTCAAGTACGATTGCGGAAATCCCGTCCGCACAGAGGGCAAGATTCCGCTGAAACAGAACAGAGTCGCATAGCAGCCCCGAGCAATGCTTGAGAACAAACCATTTTGGTGCGTCTGCTATCCAAGCACCTAGGAACGCCATCCCCAAGAGCAGTCCTAAAACGCCCTCGCCGTGACTGCCGCAGACTGGAATATTGGTCTGCTTCCTCCGTGGTTCCAAGGAGATAAATGCCGGACCTCTGCACAGTTCTGTTTATCCTGATTGACTTGACTTTCATTGTCATGCTCGTTTTACAGGATGAAGTGTAATTCCGTTGTATCAGTACCGAATTTAGCAATACCGCAACACCTAAGGAGACTATATGTCAAAGCAATTAAGTCAACACGACCAGTCCGCAATTTCGGAAAGGTCAGAGCGTAAAGGGACGAAAGCCCTCGATAGAGACGCAAGAACGAAAGCACGAAGCGTGAAGGTTACCGGAGCCCACTGCACCGCAGATGACAAAGGTCTCACTGCCGACGACCGCAGGAAAGATGTATTGCGGGCGAATGGACATGAAGCGTCTGAAGGTGTCGGTTTGAAAGCCGCAAGTGCCTCAGGCAACAAGAACGCTGAAGGCGTGAAGGCCCAAGATTTAGGTTTTGCTGGCGACGACGCAGCCGACGAGCAGTAGATAGCAAGTAAGTCGAGCAGAGGTTCGCTGAATTGGAAACCCAGAAGCCCAGCACTGTGCTCGCCACGATCCCGGTACTCAAGACTACGGAGCCTCCGAAAGAAGCAGACCCGGATCAGTGGTTTCACGATCTGCCGGTCGTCCCCGAACATCCGTACGGTGACGAACCGCATTGCGAAACATAATCAGCACAATTCGAACGACACATGGCTCCTGCATTGTGAACACTATCGACCTCCTCCCGATGGTAGTTCTGGCAGGAGTCATTTTTCTTTTGTACTCTTTCGCTTCATGAATCCGGGCAATTCGCCCCGGTCCTTCCGTTCTTGTGCTAACCGCTTGCCGGTAATGCTGCGTCTGCGAGTCGTGAGCGAATCCCGCTGTGAGGCAATAGCGTTCGCAACCCGTGGCGGTAGACACAGGCGAGTGACGCCGGATTCGTCAAGACATTCCACGAAAATAAAATCCCCGCCCATCTCGTCATATCGTCCGGTCTCGACTACAAACGTCTCAGTCTTGCTGGTGATGTTTTGGACATTCTTGATGGTAGATGGTTTGCTGAACAGGGCATGACCGGCTAGTCCGCCCCGCAGTCTGTCGTACTTGCTAATCTGATTTTCTTCCATGATCGTCAGACCCCCATCTGACAATTTCAGAATAGCAAACGGGTTCCCGCCGATTTTCAAATCCAGAGTAACCAGCGTGAACTGGCGTGCACTTGACCTACATAAGTTGCATGCTTGACAACGTTCCCCTCCACAATAGTGCGTCGAATGTTACCTCGATTCCAAATCCGCACCCGCATGAATCCTGATCGAAAAATAAATTTTGGACAAAAGTAAAACCCACTGACCTAAACCGTCGGTGGGGCTATTTCTGCGTAGGGCTGGTAGACTGGCGGGCGACAAACGGCGGACACGGGGCAATGCGATCCGCCTGCTTGAAAGAGGCGTTGCACCAGCGAGCGGGGAAATTCAATCCGCCTTCCCGAACACGTTGTCGATCTTCCTCATGATCCGCTCTGCCCATTGAATTGAAGCGTCAATGAGTTTGTCCGTCGCACGGCACTATCTCAAGGCGATCCCCGAAGCATTGCTTGCAGGCACCCGGCTTGTTGAGGATGCTGTTGCGAAGGCATTACAGCCAAAGGCATTAACGGGCGAGTAATTGATCCAGTCAGTGAGTGCCCGCATAATATGCCAGCAGCACCAACTCCCTGACGCTGAACGGCGCTAACCCCCGTGTCCGTGCTACAAAATTTTGGTCAAGACGTAGCCGCTGCGCCCCGATTTCTATTTGCTTTAGCACTTCGGTCTTATGCCCCGCCCGTTTTTTTTTCATCGCATGTTTTCCTTCGATGCCGTGATTATTCTTTTTTCGGTCATTTTAGCACTCTTCTCTTCCAGAACGTCCCGGAATTGGCCGCTTCATCCCCACTGGTTTCATGCCCGTGCCTTTGCAGGTTTCGCACTCTTTAGGTGGAGTCATGTCGAAGAGGTCGAAGGGATTCTCTAGGATAAAACCATCACCGTGGCAACTAGGACAAGCCCACAGCCGAAGGATTTCACTGTGTATGCTGTTGAGTGTTCCTAGTGTCTGGCCTAACGATCCAATCTTCTCCCCGATGGTGGTGCCACTGCCCAAGCAGAGCGGGCACCGCTCCTCAGGATCGGCTGCATTCCGATCATGGCCTGACCCATGACATTTAGAGCAAATCAGTGCCTTACCGACTGATTCAATCTCATTCCTGAGCGCACCAATGTCCCTGCTAATTACAATGAGCAGTACGAGGATCAGGGCGGCTATCGTGGTGAGCATTGCCCAGCACTGTAGAATCGAGATATAGGGTTTGTCAAAGGCAGAATGCCTGTCACGCTGAGTTGTGACGTGAATCAATCCGCCTTCCCGCACACGGTATCGATCCTCTTCATGATACGCTCGGCCCACTGAATGCTCGCATCAATCAGCTTGTCCGTCCGTGGACTTCCCTGTGGAGTTCCGAACAGATCGTCCGCTGTTTGCATGTGCAGACTGGCAAGAATCGCTGCCATGATTCCGATCACCCGTTTTCGGCCTTTGTCCATCCGCCGCATCATACCAGTTTCGCCTTGCATTCGCCAAGGCATATACTGTCGGGCGTGAGGATAATTACATGGGCATATTGCAGGACTCGCTTGAAGTCGTAAAGCTCGCTGCGAAGTTTGCCAACCCTGAACTGATTGAGCGAGTCACCGCTCTGAATGAACAGGTACTCGAACTCAGCACCAAGAGCGTTGAATTTCAGCAGCAGGTTTTTCGTCTTGAGAGGGAATTGCGGAGTGCAAACGAAAAGCTAAAGCTCATCGGAGACGTAGAGCGAAGAGGTGGTTTCATTTACCTCAAGACTGAGCCCGAACCGTGTTGCTCACGTTGCTTCGACGTAGACAGGGTGTTGGTGCATGTCATCGAGACACGAGACACGAAGTTAGGAATCCACCCCAGTTGTCCGCAATGCAAGACTGCATTTGGAGCGTATCCACAAGGTCTGCGTGGTCGAAGTTAAGGGCGACCGCTCAACGCTGGGGATCATTTGTCATCTTTGTGTGCTTCCCAATGTCCCATCGGGTCTTTCAGTGACCATTCATAATCCTGCTCTTTTTCGGTCGGAAGGCGTTCTTTTAAACGCTTGCTAATCGAACTGACGTTGACCCAAATCATGAAAAGCAACCCAGCAATCACTGCCAGCAGCAAGGACACTGTTTCCATACCAACCTCACTATCGCCCCGGCCCTCATTCAGGGCTGATTCGGAGTTTTCGGGGGCGCAGGCATCGACAATGTAATCTTGAAGTGTGCAGGTTTGCCCAATACGCTCTTGTCAATGGTGGACTCAACAACAGGAGTGACAATCTGCAACAGTTCCCCGACAATTCGACGAGTCCAACTCAACTCTGGTTCACTCCCAGATTTCAACGTAAAGTAGCGAAAACCCATATCAACGTTTCCAGACTGAAGCAGGCTCACAATGTTCTGCAACCCCCAAGGGTCGTCCTGAATGCTTAGTCCCAACTGCCGGGTTTCATCGTACAGTTCGCTAATTTTGTGTCCCCGCCGTTCTCTGCCGTGCGCTCGCAAGTAAGACTTGAGCAGTAGTTCCACGGTGTGGAAGTAAAGAAAGTTGAGGACAGGGGTCAAGCCGGGATCGGTACCCGCTTTGTCGAAGACAATCTCTGCCGCCTGATGATATTTGCGAGCATAGTTCAATAGCGCCATTGCGCTTGCGTCTGTGCTTTGATTCGCCATAAATGCGTCTCTATCCGCCCGGTTTTTTCATTGTAGAACGGGGAGGATTGACAGTCATAGTGCCCATTTATCCTTCACGGCAGGCCGCCTAGCGGCAGGCCGCCTAGCGATGAACGGCGGACACGGGGCAACGTGATCCGGCTGCTCTTGGAAGAGGCATTGCATCAGCGGGCCACAAAGAAGTAGTCTGGCGGACAAGCCCATGGACGATCTAAAGATAAGCCGCAACCGACGAACCGGGGACACCATTTACGAGGGATACGACACTTCACAAATCTGCGAGAACGGCCATGTGATAACCCGGACTGCCGAATCTTGGGGGAAGGGGAATGTTGAGGATTACTGCTCGAAGTGCGGATCAAAGACCGTCACTGCTTGCAAGCACTGTGACCAGAAGATTCGTGGCTTTTTGCACGGGAGTGGCCCAAGCGGTCACGAAGAACCTCCCCCAAACTTCTGTCACACCTGTGGGAAGCCTTATCCGTGGATGGAAAATCGTCTGCAAACCGCCAAGGAATTGCTTTACGACGATGACAAACTGTCGCAGGAAGACCGTGAGAAGCTATGGGATTTGTTGCGGTACGTAATGTCTGATCCGAAGTCGGATTTGGTTCCTGCAAAAAAGAAGCTGATCGGGATTAAACTCGGCAAGGCGACTGCTACGATACGGGAAGCCCTACTCGATTTGCTGGCAAAATATTTTGCCGAAATGTCGAAGTCCTGAGCCGTACGGAGCGAGTGCCCCATAGTACAATAACGTCATGTCGAAGCGTGAACTCCGAGAACTGTTGTTGCGGCTCCTACTCTACGTCAAGGGGCAGAAGCAGGCGACTGCGTTGTTTACGGTCATCCTATTGCTCGGAATGACGCACGCTGAATTTGACGCTCCGCATATGCACATCGAACCCGTTCCCATTCAGCCAACGACGGTATCCATGATTGCCGCAACGGGCACGGCTTCAGTTTCGATGATTTCGCCTTACCTCAACTTCAACGGCCCGACTACCGCTGACGTGCCGATAAGTTTTTAGGCGAATGGGATACGGATAGGATACATAAAGTCTGTAAGCTATTGAAAGCCGACGTAGCTCAGTTGGTAGAGCAGCCGATTCGTAATCGGCAGGTCATCAGTTCAAGTCTGATCGTCGGCTCCAGAAATCGTTTGTATCCATGCTGGTTTGCGCGAGTCC
>Ga0181538_10004021_pt1 | contig 14019 bp, 9 predicted proteins | sample PEATcosm2014_Bin_40_FD_119773 | JGI IMG/M metagenome (GOLD analysis project Ga0181538, IMG submission 119773) | Peatland microbial communities from MTU Mesocosm Facility, Houghton, MI, USA - PEATcosm2014_Bin23_30_metaG | ecosystem: Environmental > Terrestrial > Soil > Wetlands > Peat | place...
CATGATGAGTTTCGAAAGCGGGCAAAGGAAGCCGTCGCGATACATGGCGTCGATCAGCGGTTGATTGCCCATCTTGAATCCCCAGCGGCCTTCGAGCAGATAGGGCACGCGGCTCATCGACTCAGCGCCGCCGGCGACGATGATGTCCGCCTGCCCGAGGCGAATTTGCTGCCAGCCCAGAAGCACGGCCCGCAAACCCGACGCGCACGCCATGTTGACGGTGAAGGCGGGTACGTCGTCGCCGAGGCCTGAGCGCCACGCGATCTGCCGCGCCGGATTCGGGCCCACGCCGGCGGGGCGGGCGTTGCCGAAGATGAGTTCGTCGACGCGCCACGGAAGATTTTCTTTGGCTGGCGCGGCGTTATCGCCCGGCGTGCGCTCGGGGGGCAGCGGTGAGCCGAAGGCGCGTTGGAGTGCGGCTCGAACGGCGATGACGCCCAGGTCCGGCGCGGTGAAGTCCGCGAGCATGCCGCCGAATTTTCCGATGGGCGTGCGAACGGCGCTTAGGATGTAAACGGTGTCGGGCATTTTACAAATTCTCGGGGCCGAGATGTGTCGCCCCTAGGGCGCTTGAGATGATTTTTTTGCGTTTTCGCAGCCCTTACGGGCTGGGCTAAATTGTGCCGCGCCTCCGGCGCTTGTTTGTACTCGACAAGTATTCATTGTCGGGGGAGACAATGGTGATTGCAAGCGCGCGAGACGATGGTTCGCGCCGTCGCGCTGGGAAGTTGAGTTGTAATTGACCGTGCGCGTCGCGGGCCGCTATAATTGGGTGCTTCGGTTCAGCACCGTCAACGCGCCGAACACCTCGCCGGGGATCTCACGCAGCGCTGCACCGTTCGATAGCGCCTTGAATCAGGTGGAGAGGTCTGGCGGCGTACGCTCAGGCGCCAAACGGGATGCAGCGCACGGGCGGAAACTCGAAAGCGAAATTCAGGAGAAGTCATGATCAAGGCAACACTCTTGCGCGCGGGAATGATTATCAAACACGACGGCGATCTTCATGTGGTCTATAGCGTCGACCACCGCACGCCGGGGAATAAGCGCGCCGCGATGCAGACGAAGATGCGCAACTTGCGCACCGGTTCGATGATGGACTACCGGTTCCGCGCTGAGGAAACGATCGAAAAAGTGGTGGTGGATGAACTCGAATTCGAATACCTCTATAGCGACGGCGAGGGCCATCATTTCATGGACTCGGAAAACTACGAACAACTGGCGCTGCAGAACGACATCGTGGGCGATACGAAGGATTACCTGATCCCGAATATGCCAGTCAAGATCGAGTATTACGACGGCAAGCCGATTGGGGTCCTGCTGCCGGACACGGTGGACCTTGCGGTGGTCGACACCGAACCCAGCATCCAAAAAGCGACCGCCAGCGCGGTGATGAAGCCGGCGAAGCTCGAAACGGGGCTAGTGGTGAACGTTCCGCCGTTCGTCAATACGGGCGACAAGATCAAAGTCGACACCTCCGAAGGGCGCTACATTCAGCGCGTGCAGTAAATCAAAAGCAAAAAGCAGATCCCTCACCCCCACAAACCGGGGGGGATTCCCTTCGAGGGACTCAGGGCAGGCGGGATGACAACGCGGTGAGGAATCGCAGGCCGGTGTGTCCAGCGCGTGCAGTAAATCCCAAGCAATTGTTGAGTGTGGTCTGGTGGCCTTTTCCGCTGGACTAAAGTCCAGCTTCCCCCTGCTGAAGCAGGGGGCTCCCACCGATCGCGTATAGGACTACTCGAATGCCTCGATGTGTGGTTTCGCGCTCGAAGCGCATGCCGAGTTTTTCCATGACGTGAATCGAAGCGAGATTTTCCGGCTGCGCGACGGCGACGATGCGCCGCAGGCCAGCTCGTTCGAAGGCGTCGCGCATTGCTTCGCGGGCCGCTTCGGTGGCCAGGCCCTTTCCCCACCAGGCTCGCGCCAGCCACCAGCCGATCTCGATGTGCTGAGTATCAACCATGGGTTGCAGGCCGCAGAATCCGATCATTTCTTTCGTGTTTTTGTCGATCAGCCTCCAGAAGCAGAAGCCACGCGCCTCGACGCCAGCGACTTGCCGCGCCACAAATTCGCGAATGCGTTCGTCGGGCCAGGGCTGGCCATCGGAGATGTAGCGCATCACTTCGGGATCCTGCGCGATGGGTTTGAGTTGCAGCCAGTCGTCTTCGTGCCAGGGCAAGAGGCGCAGACGCGAGGTTTCGAGCATAGGAGCGAGTCCTGCCAGCGTCACCCTGCGGCGGTTGCTTTTGCCGCTTCGGGCAGCTCGATCAGGCGCGCTTCGGTGATCGACGGAAGGGCCAGGATGTGTTGCACGACGCCAGGATCAACTTCGCCGTCGAGGCGCAGAAGCGCAACGGCCTCGGCTCCGTGCACGGGCTGGCGGCGGCCCAGCGCGAACGTGGCGATGTTGACTCCGAGATTCCCTAGCGCCGTCCCAATTCGACCAATCACACCCGGAACGTCGCGGTTTCGGATGAGCAGCAGCGTGCCTTCGAGCGGCGCCTCGAGGCCGATGCCGTCGAGCGACAAAATGCGGGGCGAGCCGTCCTGGCCGACGATGCCCTCGACGGTGAGGTCGCGCCCGCCGTCGTGGAGCGAAACCTCGAGAGTGTTGGGAAATCCGCGCTCGCGGCGGCGCGTGGTTTCTTCGACGACGAGCCCTCGCTCGGCGGCGGCCTGACCCGCATTCACGAGATTGACTTTTTCGTCGAGGACAGAATTGAGCAGGCCGATGAGAACGGCGCTGCGAATTACGTGCGAGCCGATTTCGGCAGGTTCGCCCGCGTAGCGGATGCGGACGCGGCTGAAGCTGCGCGAGGGTGCTGCCTGCGCGACGAAACCGCCCAGGCGTTCGCCCAATTCGAGGTACGGACGCAGGCGGCGATACTGCTCGGCGGACATCGCGGGCATGTTGACGGCGTTGCGAATGAGCCCATCGGCGAGGTAGTCGCGCACTTGCTGTGCGATGGCTGTGCCGACTTCTTCCTGCGCTTCGGCCGTCGATCCGGCGATGTGGGGAGTGGCGATCAGATTGGGAAGGCCGATGAGCGGCGAATTCTTCGGCGGCTCGACAGCGAACGTGTCAACGGCGGCGCCGGCGAGTTGACCGGAGCGAAGCGCTTCGGCAAGCGCAGCTTCGTCGATCAATTCACCGCGCGCGCAGTTAATCAGGCGCGCGCCGCGTTTCATTCTCGCGAGCGAGGCTGCGTTGATCATTTTTTCGGTGGCGGGGCTCAGCGACGTGTGAAGCGAAATTACGTCGCTGCGGCGCAGCAATTCGTCGAGCGGCACGAGCTCGACTTCAAGCTCGCGCGCGGCCGCGGGGGTGACGTAGGGGTCGTGCGCCAGGACTTGCATTTCGAGGGCGCGCGCACGACGGGCAACTTCCGTGCCAACGCGGCCAAATCCCACCAGGCCGAGCGTTTTTCCGCGCAGCTCGGTTCCCGACGCGGACGATTTTTCCCATCGGCCGGCATGAATCGAGGCATTCGATTGCGGCACGGAGCGCGCGAGGGCCAGCATCAGCGCGAGGGTGTGTTCCGCGACGCTGACGCTGTTTCCGCCCGGCGTGTTCATCACCAGGACGCCGCGATGCGTGGCCGCTTCCACGTCGATATTGTCGATGCCGACGCCGGCGCGGCCGACCACGCGAAGGCGCTCGGCCTTATCGAGCAGCTCACGCGTGACGCGCGTGGCGCTGCGAACGATCAGGCCGTCGGCATTCGCGAGTTCGCTCGGGAGCGCTGCGGCGTCTGGCGAAACAATTTCCCAGCCTGTTTCGCGGAGCAACTCGAGCCCGCGGTCACTAATCTTGTCTGCGACGATAATCTTCATGATGACGAGCGTAGCGGGCGAGCATCGAGGTGTCAAATGACAACAGTGACGAGTGACGAGTGGCGCGAAAAACCCTGGCACGATAGGGTCGAAGGCGAACGGCGTGCGCGTATGCTATTCTTTTGCGCCGGGAGAGCGACGAAATGGGTTATATCGAGCGGATACAGAGCGACTTGACCGCGGCGATGAAAGAGAAGGACGAGCTGCGGTTGAGCGTGCTGCGGATGATGAAGTCCGCGTTGAAGAACAAGGAGATCGAGAAGGTGCGTCCGCTGGACGATTTGGAATCGCTGCAGGTGTTGCAGACGATGGTGAAGCAGCGGCGCGAGTCGATCGAGCAGTTCACGAAGGGCGGGCGGAAGGATTTGGCCGAGAAGGAAGCGAAGGAAATTGCGATTATCGAGGATTATCTGCCGGCCGCGCCCAGCGATGCGGAAGTCCATCAGGCGATCGAGGCGGCTATCGCTGAAGCAGGCGCCGACTCGTTGAAGCAGATGGGGGCGGTGATCAAGGCGGCGCGCGCGCGGTTGGAAGGGAAGAGCGTTGACGGGAAAGTGCTGAGCGACCGGGTGCGGGAGCGGCTGACGAAGTAGCTTTTTGCGACTCGAAGCTGAGTCCGCAACAAGCGATCCACGAGAAAGCAACAGCAGATCCCTCTCTGCGTCCCGCGCCCTCGCTGCGCGAGGGAAAGCAAAGGAGCGCGGGACTGCGCTCGGGATGACATGTGGGTAGTGGTGGCGCCCTCGTGAGGCGCCGCAGGACGAGTGGCTTCGGGGGTTAAAACCCCTCACAAGCGAAGCGGTTCATGGCGGGGTTGAAAACCCGCCCTTCCCTGTATCCCAGAGCCTGACGGAATGCTTCCTGAAACGATTCGCGTGAAATATACGGAGGAGGAGGCGGAGTACGTCAGCATCCGTCCGCTGGTGCAGCAGGAATTTCGCGGCACGGAACTGGTGGACATGATCCTGAACGTCACCGGCAAGGACGTGGCGCGAATTCAGCAGATTCTGCGGTCCGGCACAATCGTTTTTCACTCGTATCGATATTGGTGGCAGGGATTCGAGGCGGAATCGGCCGCGCTGGCGGGGATTCTTGCAAAGTATCCGGATGCGGAACCTTCGCGTGAATTTCGAGTGGGGGATTGCGCCGAAGTGATTCTGGAGTCGCGTGGTGCGCCCGCGGCCCACACGATTCGATTGCGACGCGAGGCAGCCGGAAAGAAGCGGCTGTTGCGTTCGCGCAGCTTTTGGGATTGCCTGATGGATATTGCGCGCGAGGCCGCTCCGGCATATCGCGAATATTCGTACGCGCTTCGCGGGGATGTTTATTGGTCGGCGCTGACGAGGGAGCGAGTTATGCGACTTGTGGCCGAAGCCGAACGCTACGCTCCTCGGACGCTGCGGGTACAGCTTGGCGTCCTGCCTTCGATTTCGCAGATTACGTACGTTTGCCCGCGGGCGGGGTGAAGTGAGATTTCAGGTGTCAGGTTTCAGGAGTCAAAACCCTCCGGGCGCGCGATATGCCCCGGCTGAAGCACTGGCTGGGAAACTTCAGGACAAGGCCCGCGGCTAAAGCCGACTAGCCTATGCGCAGGGATTTTGCGCAGCGCTGAAGCGCTGCTCCCCCCGCATAAATGCGGGGTCTCCCACGGTTGTGCGGCGCGCACGGATTAGGCTGCGCCCCCCAAGGATGCCGGGCGCCTGCGGCGCTTCGGTGCGGAGCGAGTGTGCGGGTTTCCGATCCTGCTCTTCCGGCGCTCTAGCGCTATGCGGGCGGCGGCCCCCACCCTTTGTCCGGAATCGGTGGTAGCACGATCTGTTCAAAAGCGGAAGGAGGCGGTATCTTTCTCACGGGTTCGGTGTTCTCCCTATAGAACTCCAGCTCGACCGGCCTGCCATCAATCACATGCAGCGCCATGTGAATCACTACGCCGTCTTGGTCTTTCGCCTCCGCTTCGACAGGGATTCTCTTGACGATGGGTGCTCTCCCCTCGACTTGGCTCTGAAGTTCCAACCCGTGATCTTCATCGATAGTTCTAACAAGAACGTGTTGTAAAAGAGGGGCCAATTCATCTCTGCCGGGGAAGTCCGCCTGAAGCAAATGATTGAGTAGAGCCTGCTCCTCCGATGTTGGTTTGCGAAACTCTGATTCCACAGTCATGGTTTAAGAGAGGCCGTCCTTCCGTTTTCGCGAGGTGTTAGGGGTTGGCGCGGCGGAGGACGGCGCTGGAGCGCTCGTCGGCTGCGACCTGGCGAAAGAAGGCGCGAACATCGTCGAGTTTTTGCGTAGGGACGTGGACGCTGGTGATTTCGTACGTGCGTTTGTAGTGCAACGTACCGTCGGCGACCTGAACGTCGCTCTTGTAGGTGGCGTAGTCGCATTGGGCCTGGACGGGCGGCGGCAGCTCGTCGACCACGTAGCCGACGGGTAGAGTGATGTCGAAAATGTCGTCCTGCCGCGTGGCTTCGTTGAATTCGATCGGGTATTTTCGGGGCTTGCCATTCTCCGTGTTAAAAACGAATTCTCCCTTGCTGCCGATCACGCGGGGCCGCACGATAAGCAAATTGCCGGCGGTCTTCGCGTAGCTCGAGACCACGAACTTATAGTCGAGGGTAAGATTGTCGTCATATTTTTCAAGATTGCCCACCGAAGCGCCTGTGAGAGTGAAGCTATTCAGAAAATTCCCCACAAAATCTTCGACAACTTTCGCGCGCTTCGCCGGAGGAGTCTCGAGGAATTGCGCGCGGCTTTGTTCCGCGGGACCACCCCAGCGCACTTCCTGAACCTCTCCGGCCAGATTGCCAGCGGCACTCAGGTCGAGCTTCGCAGTTCGCAGGAGGCGGTTGGTGAGAGGCGGCAGGAGCGGCGTGTGAAGGAGCGCGCCACCATCCTGCGTTACGACCAGGGCGTATGAGTCCTGCTCGTAGGAAGGCAGATATCCGAAGGGCACATATTCGTTGGTGGGATCGAAGAATAACAGGCGGCCGAGCTTGGGATCGTCCACCGTCGCGTGGAGCGAGGCATCGGTGATTCCGTCGGGCAGGCGAATGGCAGAGATCGAGTGATTGAATTGCAATGAGGGGAATTCCGGCAGAACCACGCCACGTTCCGTGCTGATGAGCACGTTATAGGACTGGACGCCAATCTCCTGAAGCATCGTATTCAGCAGCGTGGCCTTGTCCTTGCAATCGCCGTAGCCGTGCGTGAGGACATCGCCCGCGGCGTGCGGTTGGTGCCCGCCGATGCCGATCTCGATGGCCGCGTAGCGAATCTTTCGCTGAGAATATTCGGCCAGCGCTTTGATTTTCGCGACGGGATCTTGCAGCCCTGAAGTCAGCTCGGCCACCTTTTGCTGAATGGCGGGAGTGGCAACGCGCCTGGGAACCACGAGCCCGTTGTACCAGGAACCGACGTCGTTCCACGAGCCAGAGGTTTTCGACCGCATGGAAGGATTACGCGGAAAATACTTCACGTAGAAGTGAGCGGCAACGGAGTTCCAGGGCGGCATCTCGGGCTCGAGCTCGATGCCCGGGCTATCCATGACTTCCCAGACGTACTGATTGCCTGAAATCTGGGGCTCTTGTTTGGGATGGTTCGCCCATTGAACGCTAAACTCCCAGCCAGGCGGGAGTTGGAGGGAAAGGCGCGAGCGATGAACCGGCACAGTCTCCTGGAAATACCAATCGTCTTCAAAAACCTCGGGCCGCTGCTTCTGGACGACTTCGTATCCTACGATGCTGCCTGGATTGGCTTCGGAGAACTTCAGGAACTTTGCACGCGCGTCGCTGAAAACTTCGTAGGTGGTGAGGCTCGTTTCGATCGCGTCCTTGTCTTTGAGTTCGAGCTCGTGACCGTCGGGAGTGATGGTCCAAGCCCTGAATGAGGAGACTTTCGTCTGATTGTCAAAGTCAACTCTCGCAAACCCGTAATCCTCACGAGCTTCGGGCCGGAGTAGCTTGTAGACGCGGCGATTGACTCTTTCGGTGTCGCCGTTGTCTTTGACGGTGAATTGCCCATCGTCAAGCAACACGACTGCAACGGTATCTTTCGGGTAGTCGGGGAGCTTTTCATCCGCGGCGGCGCGCAGCCAGTCCGGGGCCGGACCGGAAGCGCGGGCCGATACCACGAACCAGGCTAACGCGCCCGCCAGCGCAGCGGCAACGAACAGCGATACGCTAGTTGCCCTTCGCAGCCGCAGGATTCTGAAGAACGAATTGGGTTTCATCGTTTGATTTCACCTTGCCGAAGAACGACCGCATCAAATCGTAAGCATTCACCGGGAAGCTGACACCTTGCACGGTGAGATGGCGCTTCGTTTCGACTAAATTGTCTTGCTGGGAAGCCGAGACCTCGTATGTAAGCGCTTTCAGATCCATTTTGGAAATCGTGGGCACGGACTCGATCTTGTAGCCGGGCGGAGCGTGGTACTTCACGTCGTCCTGTTCTTCAAAGGGGTACGAGAAGTAGATGTCGTTCACCCGCTTGGAAGACTTGAACGCGTCCATCTGGCTATCGTGAAAGATGCTCAGCGGAACCAGCATTCTGTGTCCCGCCGCTGTTCCGATCCCGGGAATCTTCACCGTACCTCCGACGCGAAGAGGTTGAGCCGTGTCGTCCCAGTTCGAGATTGTGGTTACTTCAAAAGTCGATTCGGCAGGCAGCCAGCCGCGAATCTCGTCGGCGAGTTCCTTCTTTCTGCCGGCTTCGTCCTCTTCGCGATTTTGTAACCGGCGAACGGAGCCTTGCTGGCCCGTGAAATCAATCTGCAGTTTGCCTGCGGCGTCGCCGTTCTGGTCCAACTCGAGATCGCAACCGCGGGCCAGCACCGCATCGGTGCTCTTCTGGTCCGGGGTGTTCACGAACTCAGGGGCATCCTTGCGAAGACGGATTCCCTGAACGCTGGCCTTGGTCCAGGGCAGCAATCCGAACGGGAAGTAGCGCGCACCTGGATCAACAAAATACTCCTGCGATGCGGCCTTAACCCAGACGAGATCCGCGGAAAGCTGGCCCGAGTCCTGGGCCTGAGGCAAGAAGTGAGTCACGTTTGCGGGAGAAACGTAGACCTGCGTGGCATCGAAGCCGGCAGCACGGGCGAGCCCGATAAAGAGCATGTTGATGTCGCGCTCAGAACCGTATCCATGCTTCAGCACATGCTCGACGTTGTCGTTGGACTTGAGGCTTTCGCTTTTCGCTTCTTTCTTGCTTTTCTGATTTTCCATGCTGAGATTGCGGATCTGCTGAGCGCGCGCAAAAAGCTTCCGCAGCTTCATCTCGGGGGAATCATTCGACGCAGTGGTGCGGGAAACTTCCGATTGGAGGACGTTTCGCTTGTCGACGAACTTCTCAAGAGTTTCGTCCCATTTTTTATCGATGCGCTTCCAATATTGGTCCATGGTTTCGTTGGCGGGCTCGTTGAGACGCTTGTAGTAAAACTCGATGCGGGGACGGAGCGATCCTGCGGGCGGCATCAGTTTTTCCTCTTCGACGCCGGGAACGTCGTGAAATTCAACGAAGTAAAAGCCGTCAGTCGTTTCTTGAAGGTTGAGCTTTTCCGGAAGATGATATTGCCGGTAGGCAAGCTGCATTGCCTGGCCCTGGTTGTTGGTGAGCGGGTGAATGAGGAAGCGAACGTAGCGCGTGAAGACTTCGCGTTGAGGGCTCCATTCCTGATAGCTGAAGTAGTACCCTTCCGCGTCGAGGACAAGATCGTACTTGTACTCGACGATCGATCCAGGCAGCGCTTCGGGAAGTGTGAAGGTCTTCGCAAAGACCCTGATTCCGCGGCCTTTTTCCTCCACTTTGTCGAAGGTCTTGCCGTCAAAACCGGCGATGGTGCCGTCCGGGTGGATCGTCCGCCCGCGGATGCCGTTGACGACTTCCAGGCCCTTCGCGTAAGGGATCTCGACGTCAGCGTGTTTCAGGCCTTCCTTGGTGAAGATTTTCATGCGGGTGTAGCTCTCAGTGAAGAATTTGGGCTCGTTTACTCTGGTTTCGGCGTAAAGAATCATGGCGTCGGCGCCGGGTGCTTTCGGGTTGTCTTTCAGAGCTAGGTCGGCGGGATCGACGGGCTGCCAATCATCCGCGGCCGGCGCCAGCGCGGGCCAAGCGAAATAAACACTAGCCGCGAGGAGCAACACGCCGAGGATCGTTCGTCCGAATCGATTCATCGCAGATTCTCTCTGCCGATTTTTCGCTGAACACTTCGCCGAGCGCTGCGTCGACACTTCTCCCGGAAATTCCCAAGCAGTGAATTGAGCTCAACGCTACCGTGTCTAATTTGCTGTGTCAATGGTTTCGCGCGCGGCAGCGAAGAAAGGCGCGCCAGTGATGCCCAGCCTAATTGTTCTTGGCTGACTGGGTGTTCTGGAGAACGATTTGGGCGTCGTCATTGGTTCTCACCGAGTTGAAGAAATTGCGAAACGCCGGATAGGATTTCGGGACAAAAGATATTGCGTTTATTACGAGATGCCGCTTCACTTCGACTTGATCGGCTTTTGACTCGACAGCGATCTCATAGAAGACGGTCGGCCCCGGCTTCACGGCTGCCGCAGGGGGAAGCGCCTCGGGCTTGAAGCCGGAAGGAAGACTGACTTTAAGATCATCTACTTCTTCAAAGGGATAGTCGAAATATATTTGATTGACTCGCTTCTGCGATTGGAATGCCTGTTTTTGAGTGGCTTGAAATAGTTCTGCTGGGACGAGGATCCTGTGGCCGGCCGAGGTTCCGAAGCCAGTGACCTTCACGGTCCCTTCGACGTGAATCGGTAGTTCGATATTGTCCCAATTCGTGAGCGCTGTAATCTCAAACGTAGAACCGTTCGGCAGCCAACCCTTGATTTCGTTTTCCAATGATTTCTTGCGGCCAGCTTCGTCTTCATTGTAGTGGTCGTTGCGCCAAATGGCGCCTTGTTCGCCCGCGAAATCTACTTGGACCTTGCCTGTTACTGTGCCCTCTTCATCCATAGCCAGGTCGGCGTGGCGAAGGATCGTGGAGTCGGTTGACGAAAGGTCGGGCGTTCGCGCCGGGGTCCCACCGTCCTTATTCAGATGAATCCCTGACGTGGAGAATTGGCCCCAAGGGAGGAAGCCGAAACCATAGAAATGGGCGCCCGGATTTAAAAAATAGTCTTTCGAGCCGGCGTGGACGGAGACGAGATTTTCACCGAGCTGGCGGGTGTCGCGCAGTTCCGGCTGGAACGGCTCGCCGGTGCGAGAAGCCACATCGACGACGCCAGCGTCGAAGCCGGCGGCGCGGAGAAGGCCGAGAAACGTGTAGTTAATTTGGGCGCCGGAGCCGTAACCGTGCTTGAGCACGTCCTCCACGTTCATGTTCAGCTTAATATTCTCAGCCGTCTTTTCCTTTTCGGTTTTTGACTCCTCGATGTCGAGATTGCGAATCTGGCCGACGCGCGCATATATCTTTCGAAGCTTGGTTTCGGGGTCGTCGTCCCGGGATATTGTGCGAGACACATCAGCTATAAGCGCACCCTTTTTGTTGACATACTCTTCGACATATTCGTTCCAGCTTTTCACGTACCGCTTCCAAAACTGTTCAACGGTTTCCTTCTGAAGGTCAGACCTGTTGGGATAGTAGAACTCGACCCGGCCTTTCAGAGTGGTCTCAGGAGGCATGAAGGCTTCTTCTTCGACGCCGGGCATGTCGTGAACTTCCAGGGCGTACCAGCCATTCGATTGGCGCTGGGGAATGAGAGTCGACGGCAGATGGTAGGTCCGGAAGTATAGGGGAAGAACCCCAGGGTCGAGGTCGGGCTTGGCGGCGAAGCGAGCCAAGCGAGTGAAGAGTTCACCTTGCACGGTCCATTCGGTATTGAGGTACCGGGTGGAATCGTACTGATCGCGGTATTTGTACTCGATCACGCAGCCGGGCTGGACATCGGCAAGAGTGAACGTCTTAGTGAGGTATTTCATTCCGCTGACCTTCACGACTGTTTTTTCGAAGGGCTTGCCTTCGAAGTCCACGATGCTGCCGTCAGGACGAATGGTGCGCGCGCGAATGTCCTTGATGTCGTCAAAACCTTTGATGAAGGGTATTTCGACGTCGGCGTTCTTCGTGCCAGTTTGGGTGAAGATTTTGATTCGAAAATATTCCCGATCCGAGGCCTGGTGCTCGTCGATCGTGCTCTCGCGATAGAGAATCATGGCGTCGGCGCCGGGGGCTTTTGGATTGTCTTTCAGGGCGAGGTCGGCGGGATCGATGGGCTGCCAGTCGTCGACCGCGGGGAAAGCTGCGAGCATCGCGAGGTATGCTGCTACCGACAGGAGCAGGAGTGCGAGTGTGGTTCGTACCGATCTCGTCATCGGGGCCCCCCTGTCAGGCTTCCTGACTTCTCGGTTTGCGCGGTGCGGGTAACGACACGTGTACCGCGCTCATTCCCAAGCAGTGAAGTGAGAGAGAAACTACCCTGTTCGATCGGCTTGTGTCAATTGCTTCCGTGGAGTTCTACTGGTTGGTTAATTTTGGGCGGATTAGAGTCCGGGGCTGACACAAAACCAGTTGCCACACGGCCGGCCAATTTCCTCGGGGCTAAAGCCCCGTGTTTGTTTCGGGGGCTCCTTCGCACGGCCTGGAAGCCGTGCTCCCCCGACTGTTTAGGCTCAGGGTTTGCAAGTACAAACCCTGAAACCCGAGTCGGGGGCTTCCACCCCAAAAGCCAAACCGAAAATCGAACTGCGACAATCCCCGAGGCTGAAGCCTGATCTCGTGGAAAAGGCTTCTTTCGGGTGGCCTAACCCTTCCTTCGTCAGGGCAAGAAGCCGCCCTCCCCGGACCAGACAGAACTCCTCGTTCCACCTTGCCTCGACTTACGTCTGGTGCTACCTTGCCCGGCTTGCGTGCGGCCAAATTGGCTCCGATGTGCCGCGCGGCTGTGGGCGCGAAAAATCTTAGGAGGTGAAAGGTGCCGACGAAATCGTGGAGTTCCACCGCGCCGCCCGGGGAGTTTCGTCCCTACATGGAGGCTGACGAAAGCGTCAAAGAATTCAGCCTGCGAGCCGTCATTCTTGGCGCGCTGTTCGGCATTCTTTTCGGCGCGGTGTCGGTGTACGTCGGGTTGCGCGCGGGTTTGACCGTGTCGGCGTCGATTCCCATTGCGGTGCTTTCGATCAGTATCCTGCGCGCGTTCGGGCGCTCGACAATCCTCGAAAACAATATCGTGCAAACGACCGGGTCGGCCGGGGAATCGGCGGCAGCGGGCGTGATCTTCACGATGCCAGCGCTGATTTTTCTGGGCTTCTCGCTGAACACCGAATACTGGCGGATTTTTTTGCTGGCGCTGATGGGCGGCTGGCTGGGCGTGCTGTTCATGATTCCGCTGCGGCGGCAGCTCATCGTGAAGGAGCACGGGAACTTGACGTTTCCCGAAGGCACCGCGTGCGCGGACGTGCTGGTGGCCGGCGAGCGCGGCGGGTCGTTTGCGAGCCGCGTTTTCTGGGGGCTGGGGATCGGGGGCGTCTACACCTTTGCGATGAACACGCTCGGCCTATGGACCGGCCAGCCTGAGTACCAGCCGCAATGGCTGCCGGGCGCGTCGATTCGCGCGGCGATCACGTCGGAGTATCTCGGCGTGGGATACATCATCGGGCCACGCGTGGCGGGAATCCTTTTCGCGGGCGGCGTGTTTTCGTGGCTCGTGTTGATGCCGGCGATACGCTTTTTCGGATCGCTGGCGCCGAACGCCGCGCTGTATCCCAGCACGATACCCATTCCGCAAATGACGCCCGACCAGCTTTGGGCGAGTTACATCCGGCCGATGGGTGCGGGCGCGGTGGCGGCGTCGGGGTTGATCACACTGATCAAAACGCTGCCGACGATTTTCTCGGCGCTCGGCGCGGGATTAAAGGACGTGCGCGCGAAACAGGCCGACATGCCTGCCGCGAGCCGGACGGAGCGCGACATTTCGATGCGCATGGTGGTGGTGGGCTCTGCGGTGATTATGGTGATGATATGGGCGTTTTTGACGTTCAAGCCGATTCCCGGGGCGCAGACGGGATTGTTTTCGAACCTGCTGGCGGCGGCTTTTGTGATTGTGTTTGGTTTTCTATTTGTGACGGTGGCGTCGCGTATCAGCGGCCTGATCGGAAATTCGTCGAATCCTATCAGCGGGATGACAATTGCGACGCTGATGGCCACGTGTGCCGTGTTTTTGTTCGTGCACTGGACCGCCA
>Ga0181538_10004026_pt1 | contig 14008 bp, 8 predicted proteins | sample PEATcosm2014_Bin_40_FD_119773 | JGI IMG/M metagenome (GOLD analysis project Ga0181538, IMG submission 119773) | Peatland microbial communities from MTU Mesocosm Facility, Houghton, MI, USA - PEATcosm2014_Bin23_30_metaG | ecosystem: Environmental > Terrestrial > Soil > Wetlands > Peat | place...
CCGTTAAAGCCACCGCTATCGTTGAACAGGTAGCCCCCGAACGACGGAGCACATTCGGAGATGTCGGCGCAGGGGACTCCCAGGAACGGGTGGTTGAACAAGTTGTACACGTTGCCCTCGAGCTTCAGGTTAACTTTCTCCGAAACTCGGGTGTTCTTGATCAAGTTAATGTTGATGGTGTTGACGGTTTGGCCGCGCGCCGAGTTGCGCTGCATGTTCCCATACGGTGTCCCGAAGAACTTGGCCGCGACATCGTCGTTGAGGATCCAACGGACCGCCGATACCGCGGTCGGAGCACCCGTAAAGAAGTTGGTCAAACCGCAATCCGCCGCTGCGGCATTCGTACACTGGCCCACCGTGGTCATGGGCGCCGCAGGGTTGCCATCAAACGGCCGGCAGGAGCTACCGAAGAAGAAGTGGAGGTTGAAGGCGTCGTTGCAGGAGGTGCTGGTGCCAGCATCCTCGAACGGCGTCCACGGCTGCCCGCTGGTGTAATGGTAAGTACCGCCCAGAGCCCAGCCCCCGAGCACTTTGCCGAGCATGTTCGTTTGCCCCTTGCCAAACGGCAGCTCATATTGCCAGAAGAGGGTGAAGTTCTGGGGATAATCGAGCGAACTCGGCGCCCGCTCGCAGGCCCCAGGGCAGAACGGATTCTGCGGACCGGCTATAGCGCCGGGGCCATAAGTGGAGAATATCTCACTGGCATTGTCTTGATTCTGGCTCCAGGTATAGGCGGCCACTGCCGTGAAGCCGTGCCAGTTCTGGAACTTGAGCTGGCTCTGCAACGCGTTGTAGTGGGCGCTAGCCCCGTTCTCGCGCAGCCGGTACAGCCTGAAGTTGCAGTTGGCATACACTTGGTATCCCGGGGTTCCGGGGGTGTTGCACTCGGTGACGCCCGCGGGAATAAAGCTGCTGAAGCCGTTGGCGATCAGGCCTGACAACTGCGGATTGCCGTTGACGGTTTGGAATTCGTGCACGGTGTGCGTGCCCACCCAGCGCACCTCCGCGGCCAGCTTGCTGGTAATCTCCCGCTGGATGCCGAGGGTAGCCTCTTCCGCATAGGGGTTGGTGAAGTTGTTGCTTACATGGGTCTGGGAGGCAACTCCAGGGTTACCGCCGGTGGGCAGGAAGCTGCTCAGATTAGCCTTGACCTCGCCTCCGGTGAGTCCAAAGAAGCACGGCGCAGGACAGGCGAAGGCCCCCGAGTTGACCGCCGGCGCCGCCGAGGCCACGTTGAGGAAGATGTTGTAGAACGCGGGGTCATAGGACAGGCGGATGCCGCCGCGGATGACCGTCTTGTCATGGCCCAACAAACCCTCAAACATGTGCGGCGTCCAGGCAAAGCCGAAGTTCGGCGCAAAGTGGTCGTAGTGGTTGGGCGCCGGCTGGACCGCGGTGAGACTCGTCGGCAGGGCTTGGCTCCAAAACGCGGTAGCGGGATTCAACTGTCGCGCCAGAGTTTGCGCCGCCAGCAGGTTGATGCCCTGCTGGTTGAATTCCCAACGGATACCCAGGTTCAGGGTCAGGTTTTCCCGGATGCGCCAGTCGTCACCCAGATACATGGCGGCATCCTGCTCCTTAAACGGTATGGTCGGATTCCCGTTGGTCAAACTGACCCCCAGGTTCGGGTTCTGTGCCAGAAAGGCGTTGAAGGCGGCTGCCTGGGCGGTCACTCCTGCCGCACCGGCACTGCTAAAGGTGTAATACCCGTTGGTGAAGGGCAGGAAGGTGTTCGGGGCGCGTTGCCGGTCGTATTCGCCGCCGAACTTTACGAGGTGGCGGCCATGTTGCCAGGAAGCATTGTCCTGCCACTGCGAATTGTTGGTCAGCCCGCCCTGAGCCAGGTTGACCGCCTGCCCGAAGCCCAGGTTTCCACTCTCGATATTATAGTAGGGGGGGCAACTGCTGAGAGATGCCGGCGTGCAACCCAGGAAGCCACCATTCTGGAAGCTACTGACCGCACGCACGTAGCTGAAGCGGACCTGGTTCACCAGGTGGGTGCTCCAGTTGCGCGTCCAGTCCAAGGCAGCCTGCTGATTGCGAGCGAGATCGTCCGGCGTGCCGCTTGCCGCCGCGCTGGTGTCTTGTCCAGGAGCGCTATCCGACCCGCCAAATACGTTTTGGGTGAACAGGTAGCGGAAAAACAACTGGTCCCTGGGACTGAGGACAAAGTCCACGCGGCCCACGGCTTCGTAATCATTGAAGACCGCAGGCAAGGAGCGAGTGACATTCCCGAATTCCACCCCGGAACAGCCCGCCAAGTTGACCAAGGCTGCTGAGCCAGGCAACACACTGGGACTACCTTGAGGGACCGCGAATGGCCCGGCCGCCTTCAGGGCGGCGACCGCCGGACTGGTAGGGAAACAGGTCTCGAGTGTCGCCAAGCCTGCCGGGGTCGGAGTCACGGAGCTACTCACCGAAGGCGAGGAGGATCCCTTCGCCGTGTCCTGCAAGTAAGAAGTGAAGAAGAAAATCTTGTTGGGGACGATGGGGCCGCCGAGGGCGCCACCCCAGCGATTCTCCACGTAGCGGGGCACGATTCCGGAGCCTCCGTTAGCCGGGTTCTCAAGGTGGGTCAATGCGTCCGCCCAGTTCCCGGTGAAGTACTCGAAACCGCTGCCGTGCATGTTGTTGGTCCCGCTCTTAGTCACATAATTGACGGTAGCGCCAGAGGTGCGGCCGTATTCCACGCCGAAGTTATTGGTCACGATTTGGACTTCTTGGATCGCGTCCTGGTTGGTAAAGAAGATCGCCGGACCGGCAACCACGGTGTCGTTGTTAAACTGGCCGTCAATCTGGAAGCTGTTGGAGCGTCCGCGCTGCCCGTTGGCTCCGAAGGACGCGCCGTTCGAATTGGAGAAGATACCCGCGTTGCCCGCGGTCTGGATGCCGGGGATGAACAACGCCAACTGGTCGAACCCGCCGTTCAAGGGGAGATCGGAGGCATTGGAACTGGTAAACGTGGCCGAACCCTGGGAGGTGGTGGTTTCAATCAGGGGTGCGGCGCCTTCAACGGTTACCGTCTCGGCGGTACTGCCGAGGGCAAGCATCAACGCCCCCATGTCCGCGGTCACGCCGGTGGCCACCACAACCCCGTCGACGTCCAGCTTCTTAAAGTTCGCGGCTTCCACCTTCACGTGGTAGGTGCCGATCGGGATGCTGCGGATGGAGAAATACCCCTGGTCATTCGTGACTGCCTTGAATTCCGTGTTGGTGGCGACGTTCCTGGCCGCCACTTTGGCTCCGACCACGACCGCTTTCTGCGGGTCTGTAACCGTGCCGGCAATCGACCCGGACACGATGCCCTGGCCAAACGCAAACGTTGTCGAGAGAACCAGCATCAGGCACGCAAGCCAGATGGTCTTCTTCGTAAAATCGCCAACCATGTTGCCTCCTACCGATCTATTTGCAAAAGCGTTCACCACACACGCCCATTTCCACTCATGGGCCAGACACACTTGGTGTGACTCACGTAACTGCAATTCGCCTACCAGCGCAAACATGACTTAACTTGTTGAATCTAAATGGACGTACTTACAATATTCGGAAGATAATTCTGGCCTGGCTATGAGAAACGGGATTTTCGCGGGACGACAGCATCGCATCCCGTGACTAAAACGCTGGTGACGTTGACGGAGGCCTGGATGGCTCCAGCCTCCTGTTGATTAGAATGGTACCCTACTTGCCTTTGCCCTTGGTGAACGTAGTTTCGATCTTGGCACCGATGCTCGTTAGCATTTCCTTGGCATTGGGCGCATAGCGTCCCGCCGGCTCCAGCTCCAGATATTTTTGGAACGCTTCGGCCGTGCCCGGAACGGCAACCATCTTGCCGCTCTTGTCCAGGCTTGCCTTGCTCAACAAGTTAACACCCTTCCAGTAGTAAGCTTCGGTGTTCGGGGGGGTGGCGGCGATGGCCTTGTCGAAGGCGGCGTTGGCTTCGTCGACCTTACCCGCGTTGGTCAGGATGGCGCCCAGATTGAAGTAGTACAGGCCGGCATTGCCGGGATCGAGTTGCGCGGCGGTGGTGTACTCGGCTGCCGCTTCATCCGCTTTGCCCAGCTTGCCCAGCGCGTGCCCCAGGTTATTGTGGTACGCAGCCTCGGACGGCTTAATACTTATCGCTTTTCTACAAGCCTCGGCGGCCTGGTTATAGTCTTCAGCAGCGGCCTCGCGGCTACCGCCAGCCGCGGCCTTGCCAGCCGCGGCCAAATAGGCTTCTCCGAGCCGTGACCAGAGCAGGTCCTTGCTGGGATCGATCTGAATGGCTTGCTTGATGCTGCTCACCGCACCGGCGAAATCTCCGGCATCGCTGGCCGTCTTGGCCTGAGCGAGCAACTGGTTCATGCTCCCAATATTCTGCCGCTCTTTTGCCTCAGCTTGCTGTTGTTCCGCAATCTTCTTGCGCTGTTCCGGAGTGAGCCCTTGCAGCTCTCGTTCCTTGGCCGCGGATTTCTCCTTGGCCAGGTCGATCTTCAGGTCAGTCTCCGCCTTAACGTTCTTGCCGGGCGCTTCATAGACCACTTTTCCGCCCTGCGTTATGGTGAGGTGATACATGCCCACGGGAATGTTTACTGCGACGAAATCCCCCTTCTTGTCCGTCTTCATGGTGTAAAGGCGGCCGGTATCGTTGTTGACCATGGTAATGGTGGCATCCGCAACGGGTTTGCCATCATCGCCTGTAACCTTGCCATACAGGGGCGCCAACTGCGCCGAGGCGGGGAGGGCAAAAGCCGCGATCACTGCAAGCATGAGCACGTAGCAAACGGTTCTCATTGGAGATCCTCCAAACGTTCTGGCTAACCCTTTAGGATTGCACATCTGGGTGCGGTTCGGGAATAGGGGGATGGGGCTGGCTGGGTACAGCAAGGATTTGCTATAAGGGGCAAGATCGAGCTTCTGAGATCCGAGGTTCTCCCTTCTGCACAGGACCGTCAGGCACGCAACTGACCTGGTGCCCTCTTTCGAGGAGCAGGAGCGGGTGTTTGCGCGGGCTTCGGCTATCCTCGGCCAAGCCATCGTCGACCGCGCCTTGCCTGGTGCTTCGGTGGCCGTAGTTGCCGACGGCAGGCTGGTCGCGCTGCGCGGCACGGGGCGCTTCACCTACGACGCCGGCTCGCCCGAGGTCACGGCCGAAACCATGTTCGACCTCGCGTCAGTTTCCAAGGTGGTGGGCACGACGGCCATGGCTATGCTGCTCTATGAGCGCGGCCATCTGGACCTGGATGTTCCGGTCGCAGGCATCATCCCGCAGTTCGCCAAAGGAGACGCCCGCCGGCAGTCGGTCACGGTGCGCATGCTGCTGGCGCATTCTTCGGGATTGCCGCCGTACGTACGGCTTTACCAGGACGCACACGCGCGCGAGCGACTGCTCGAAACCGCGCTCGCTGTCCCGCTCGAGGCCGATCCCGACACCCGCGCCGCATACAGCGACATCGGCTTCATCATCCTGGGCGCGGCGCTGGAACGAATCGCAGACGAGTCTTTGCAGAGCTTCTGCGCACGCGAAGTCTTCGGGCCGCTAGGCATGCATCACACCACCTATCGCCCGCCCGCGCCACTGCGGGCGAGCATCCCGCCCACCCAGGACGACCGCGAATTCCGCGGGCGCATCATTCAAGGCGAGGTGCAGGACGAGAACGCCAGCGTGCTCGGCGGCGTAGCCGGACACGCCGGTATCTTCTCCAACGCTGCCGACCTGGCCACGTTCGCGCACTGCATGCTGCAAGGCGGACGTCCTATTCTGCGTCCGGACACGGTTGAGCTGTTCACCCGGCGGCATGGCGCAAGCTCGCGCGCGCTGGGATGGGACACTCCCAGCACTCCTTCGCAATCGGGAAAATATTTTTCGACGCTCTCTTTCGGACATCTCGGATATACGGGGACGTCGCTGTGGATCGATCCGGAGCGCCGGCTGGCCATCGTGCTCTTGACGAACCGCACCTGGCCGGATACCCGCTCCGAGCTCATCAAGCAGGTGCGGCCACAGTTTCACGACGCCGTGGTTGAATCGCTCAAGGAACAAGACGCGTGAGCAAAGCCGCCAAACCGGGATTGCGGAAACTCGGAACCGAGCAGGCCAACCTCGCAACCGCCGGGCTCGACACGCGGAACGCCCGCGAGATCGCCGAAATCATCAACGCGGAAGACGCGCGCGTGGCCTCCGCCGTGGCTGGGGCGTTGCCCGAGATCGCGCGCGCCATTGACGCCATCGCCCAGGCGCTCTCCTCCGGCGGACGGCTCATCTACGTAGGCGCCGGAACCAGCGGGCGCATCGCCGCGCTGGACGCCGCCGAATGTCCGCCCACCTTCAACACCGATCCCGAAATGGTGCAGTTCATCATGTCCGGCGGCGAGAGGGCGCTCGGCCGCGCCGCCGAAGCCAGTGAAGACTGGCCGGCGTTGGGCCGGCGCGATATTGCCAAGAGGAAGCCCGGTAAGCTCGACGTAGTGGTCGGCGTTTCCGCCAGCGGGCGCACGCCCTACACGGTAGCGGCGCTCCGCTACGCGCGGAGCCAGGGCGCAACCACGGTGGCGGTCACCAACAACCATGGGTCCTGGCTGGAGCGGGTGGCTGACATGGCGGTCGTCGCCGAGGTCGGTCCCGAAGTGGTCGCCGGTTCCACGCGGATGAAGGCGGGCACGGCCCAGAAGCTGATCCTCAACATGCTCTCCACCGGCGCCATGGCGCGGCTGGGCTACGTTTACGGCAACCTGATGGTGAACGTGCACGTGAAGAACAAGAAGCTGTGGGAGCGCGGAGTGACCATTCTGGAAGAAGCCGCCGGCATCAAGCGCGCCGCCGCCGATCGGGCGCTGAAGGCCGCCGGACGCAGCGTGCCGGTGGCGCTGGTCATGCTCAAGGCGGGAGTCGGCAAGGCGGAAGCCCGGCGCCGGCTGAAAGCCGCCCGCGGCAATGTGCGCCAGGCGATCGAATCCTGAGTGCCGCGCTTCACAGTGCCGAACCACAGCCTGCCTCGATACAATGGAAGAACGCGCAAGTCGCACTGGGGCTATTCATGGACAAGTTTGTAATCCGCGGCGGGAATCCACTCGTGGGGACGGTGCGCATCAGCGGTGCCAAGAATGCCGCGCTTCCCGCGATGGCGGCGGCGCTGCTCACTGACGAGCCTGTGGTGCTGGAGAACATTCCCGATGTGCGCGACGTCCAGACCATGCGCAAGCTGCTGGTGGAGATGGGAGCCGAGGTCGAACTGGGTTACGGCCGCGCGCATCACCGCACCACCATTCACTGCCGCGAGCCCATCCGTCCGGAAGCCCCGTACGAACTGGTGAAGACGATGCGCGCGTCCACGCTGGTGCTGGGTCCGCTGGTGGCGCGCACCGGTTGCGCGCGCGTCTCCCTGCCCGGCGGATGCGCCATCGGCGCGCGTCCCATCGACCTGCACATCAAGGGCCTCGAGCATTTAGGCGCGAGCATCACCCAGGACCACGGCTACGTGGAAGCCCGCGCCAAGCGACTGCAAGGTGGCCACATCGTGTGGGACCGCATCACCGTGACCGGCACCGAGGAACTGATGATGGCAGCGGCGCTGGCCGAGGGCGAAACCGTCATGGAAAACTGCGCGCGCGAGCCGGAAGTAGCCGACTTGGCGGCGTTGCTGACCGCGATGGGAGCGCGCATCGAAGGTGCGGGCACTGCCACGATCCGCATCCAGGGCGTGCCGCGGCTGGGAGGAGCGCGTCATCGCATCATCCCCGATCGCATCTCAGCGGGCACGTTCGTGGTGGCCGGAGCAATGACTGGCGGCGACTTGATCGTGGCCAACTGCGCGCCCCAGCACATCGGAGCGCTGCTGCAGAAGCTCACGGAGGCCGGCGCCACGCTTCAGGTCGGAAACGACAGTGTCCGCGTGCTCGGCGACGGCCGGCTGGTGGCCGCCGACGTCAATACCGAGGAATATCCCGGCTTCCCCACCGACATGCAGGCGCAATACATGGCCCTGGCTACCCAGGCGCATGGCACTTCGGTGGTCACCGAGAACATCTTCGAGAACCGCTTCGTGCACGCGCAGGAGATGGTGCGCATGGGGGCCAACATCAAGATCGAAGGCCGGCGGGCGGTGGTGCACGGCAAGACGCCCCTGAGCGCGGCCGCGGTGCTGGCCTCGGACCTGCGCGCGTCGGCCTCGCTGGTGCTGGCGGCGCTGGTCGCTGACGGCGAGACCATCATCGATCGGGTCTACCACATCGACCGCGGCTACGAACGGATCGAAGAGAAGCTGCGCAGCGTGGGCGCGCAGATGAAGCGCATCGGAGAGCTGCTTCCCAAGCGGGCGGCGCTGGCTCCGGCGCAGTGAGGTTCCTCCAGCTCAGGGTTGGATGGCTTCGAGGGGCCAGCCACTTCCTGCGGCGGCTTTAAGCTTGCCACTGAGCCGGCCACGGATTCTCAACGGAATTGCAAGCTCGCGGCCTAAGGTGAGCGTCACCCGTTCGCCAAGAATCCAGTTCCGTTTCGTCTGTATGGTCACCTCGTTCCATGGGATAAACAAGGGAGGGTGCAGGAATCGGAACAAGAACAGGATCCCCAAGTAGAGGCCGTCGGAGTTGGCTCCCACCGTAAGGCAGTTCCCATAGCCAACGAGCCAGCGCATCTGGCCACTCTGAAAATACCGCTTTGTCCCAACGAACGGGTCTCTTGCGCGAAAGCTCTTGGAGAGTGTCCGCCAACCTCCTATGTAACTAATGAGGGCGCTTATGGCGAGCCACAAAAGGACAAAGTAGATCGGAAACACCGCAGCGAAATGTTGGTCAACCCACTTCTGTGCGTCCATTCGGGGACATCATACGCGACGCGCTTACACTCCTGTAACGTGAAAAAAGCCACGCAGATCGCGTGGCTTTGATTCTGGACTTTGGATTAACTACCGCCGCGGTCCGCGGCCACCGCCGCCGCCTCCGCCACCGCTACGCCGCCTGCGCCCACCACCGCCTCCGCCGCCGCCATGACGTCCGCCATCATGGGGCCTTCCACTGGGCGGCCGGGGTCCGCCGCCGGGGCCGTCGCGGTTGTAGTTGGGCTCGTCTGACTCGGTGGTGCCGCCTTCGATGGTCATCGTCGGAGTGCCCACGGGTGCGGGCTCCTCGCCGCCGCCCATCTTGGCGCGCTGCTCCTTGAGGATAGCCTTGCGCGACAGACGTATGCGGTTGCCTTCGACGGCCAGCACCTTCACCAGGATCTGGTCGCCTTCTTTCAGTTCGTCGCGCACATCGTTGATGCGATGCTCGGCGACTTCGCTGATGTGCAGCAGCCCGTCGGTGCCGGGAAAGATCTCGACGAAAGCGCCGAAATCCGCCAGCCGCACCACTTTGCCGAGGTAAGTCTTGCCGACCTCGGCGGTGGCGGTGATGTCACCGATCATCTGCAGCGCCTTGTTCGCGGATGCTTCGTCGTTCGACGCGACATTCACTCGCCCCGAGTCTTCAACGTCGATCTTGACCCCGGTCTGCTCGATGATCCCGCGGATCACCTTGCCGCCCGGCCCAATCAGGTCGCGAATCTTGTCCACCGGAATTTGGAGCGTGTAAATGCGCGGCGCGAAGGGCGAGATCTGGGTGCGCGGCTCCGGCAGCACTTCCGCCATTTTGTCCAGGATGAACAGGCGGCCGCGGCGCGCCTGCTCCAGCGCCTCGCGCATGATCTGCGCCGTCACCTTGGGAATCTTGATGTCCATCTGCAGCGCGGTGATGCCCTCGCGGGTGCCGGCAACCTTGAAGTCCATGTCGCCGTAGTGGTCCTCGGCGCCGGCGATGTCGGTGAGGATCGAGTACTTGTCATCCTCCAGCACCAGCCCCATGGCAATGCCCGCCACCGGCGCCAGCAGGGGAACGCCGGCATCCATCAGCGCGAGCGTCGCACCGCACACAGTGGCCATAGACGAGGAGCCGTTCGACTCCAGGATGTCCGCAACCACGCGCATGGTGTAAGGCCAGGCGGTTTCCTCGGGCAGCACCGTGGTGATGGCGCGCTCGGCCAGAGCGCCGTGCCCGATCTCGCGCCGTCCGGCGCCGCGCAGGAAGGCCACCTCGCCCACCGAAAACGGCGGGAAGTTGTAGTGCAGCATGAAGCGTTTGGACTTCTCGCCCTCATACACTTCGAGCCGCTGCACGTCATCGGAAGTACCCAGCGTGGTGGTGACCAGCGCCTGAGTTTCGCCGCGGGTGAAGATGGCCGAACCGTGCGTGCGCGGCAGCGCCCCCACTTCGATGGTGATGGGACGAATCTCGTCGAAGGCGCGCGCATCCGGACGCTTGCGGTCGTTCAGCACCTGGTCGCGGAAGATGCGTTCGCGCATGGCTTCGTAATAATGCTTGAGCTTGGCGCGCCCTTCTTCATCGTCCTCCGGCAGCGCCTCCAGCAGCTCCTTCTTCAGTTCGCGGACGCGGTTGTAGCTCTCCGCTTTGGGATGCTTGTGGGTGTCGAGCGCATCGCTGAGCCGCGCGCCGGCCTTGCGCTTGAGTTCGTCGTAATAGGCCTGATCGAATTCGACGGGATCGACCTTGCGCTTGGGCTTGCCCACCTGTTTCGCAATCTCGGAGATGGCGGCGCAGATCTTGCGGATCTCGGCGTGGCCGAATTCGATGGCGTCCACCACCGTCTCTTCCTTCACCTGCTTGGCGCCGGACTCGACCATCACGATGCCCTCAGCGGTGCCCACCACCATGATGTTGAGCAGGCTGTCGCGCATCTCCTGGTAGGTCGGATTGATGACGAAGCGTCCTTCCAGCAGGCCGACGCGTACCGCGCCGATGGGGCCGTTAAAGGGGATGTCGGAAACCGCCAGCGCCAGCGACGCGCCGTTGAGGCCGGCTACGTCGGGATCGTTCTCGGTGTCGGCCGAGAGCACCAGCGCGATCACCTGGGTCTCACAGCGGAAGCCTTCCTGAAACAGCGGCCGGATGGGGCGGTCAATCTGGCGGCTGGTGAGAATCTCCTTCTCCGTCGGCCGCCCTTCGCGCTTGATGAAGCCTCCGGGAATGCGCCCGCCGGCGTAGGTGTACTCGCGGTAGTCCACCGTCAGGGGGAAGAAATCGATGCCCAGGCGGGGGTCGGGGTTGGCGCAGGCGGTGGCCAGCACCACGTTATCATTGGCACGCACCACGCAGGAGCCGTGGGCCTGCTTGGCCAGATGTCCGGTTTCAAAAGAAATGGTTTTGCCGCCCGCAAGCTCGACGGTGGTTGCATGTTTCATGATGGGAATCCTCTCCTCAGGAGCGTCTCCGGGACGTATCGCGAAGGCCTTCACAGGGTGGGAAGCGCAAGCGAACTTCAACAAGAACTCAGGCTGTGGCTACACTGATACCGCAGCAACCTGTACGTTGCGAGCCTGGGGAAACGTTACTTACGAATGCCCAGTTTCTGAATGACGTCTTTGTAGCGCTCGGAATCGTAGGTCTTCAGGTAGTCGAGCAAGCGACGCCGCTTGCTGACCATCATCAATAGGCCACGCCGGGACGCGTGGTCGTTCTTGTGGGTCTTGAAGTGCTCCGTCAACTCAGTAATCCGCTCGCTCAGAATCGCGATCTGCACCTCGGGACTGCCGGTGTCGCTCGCGTGCGTCCGGAACCGGATGATGACGTTCTCTTTGCGCTCTCTCGCTAACACTGATCCTGATGCACTCCTACTCTTGTGTTTTTCTCCTTCGTATCGCTAGCAGACTAACATGCGGGCAGAGAGAGTGTAAAGGGACCGGCTGTTCGCTCTTGGCTCCTGGCATTTTGGGCTCTGCTCTCGTGGACGATATCCTGAGTCTAAGAGCCACCGCCAAAAGCCCGTAGCCAAAACCCGCGTTCACGCCTACAATCTTCGGTCGCTCTCGAGTAGGAGATCCGCCCATGTCGGACCGCAAGATCCTCATTTTCTTCAGTGTAGCTGTCCTAGTCTGCGGACTCCTGCGCGCGGCGAGCGGACAAGAAAAGGCTACGCCGGAGGAGATCGTCAGTAAAGTAAGGGAAGCAGCGAGCAGCTTGGCAAAATCTGCGGCAACGCAGCCGCGCGCGGCCGCCTTGGAACCGTTCGATCAGAAGCAGGGGCCTTGGGTATGGAAGGGCACCTACGTCTTTGTCGTCGATTGCAGCCAAGCCATCATCGCGGCTCATCCCGTAAACCCGGAGCTGATCGGTAAAGATGCCACCTCACTGCTGGACACCCAGGGACATCCGTTCTTCTGGCAGGTTTGCGACGCGCTCAAGAAGCCCAACGGCATCTGGCTGCAATATTGGTGGCCCAGGCCCGGCCAGAAGGAGGGCTCCCGGAAGATCAGCTATGCTCTGCGGGCAGGCAACACTCCTTATGTCGTTGGGGCCGGGATTTACGACGACAAACTCACCATCGCGGAACTGGAAAAGCGGACGCCGCAGGCGAAGTAACTCTAGAGAGCGCCGTGAAGAAGTCCATGCGCGGGCGCGCAGTGCGGGCCCGTTGTTGCCTGCTAGCGGTTTTGGCTGGCACGAGCTTCCACCATCCGACTATCCCGGCAGGCCCACCCGCACAGCCCCAGATACATCAACAGCCCCGCGATCGTAATCCATCTTCCAACCCGATATCCTGCCGGCGCATACTCCATGATGAAATGATGCTTTCCGGCCGCCAGCGGAATCGCCCGCAGGACGTAATTGGCCGGGATCACCTGATAATGCATTTGCGATCCGGCGTCCAGCGCCCGCACGCGCCACCCCCGGCTGTAATTGTCGGTCACGAGCAAAATCGCTGGCTCCGATAGCTCCGCACTAATCTCCAATTCGTCGCTCGTTTCGCGCAGGATTTTCGCTTCGTCACCTGCGCCGTCTTTCAGCGGGGCCGGCTTGGGCTCCTCTTCCAGGATCACCTCCGCTCGGGGGTCGAACGTGGGGCTCTCCATCGCCCCCAGGATTTCTTTGCGCGTCGTCAACACTCGGTAACTGTGCACTAATGCCAAGTGCTTCATGGGTTCCGACCCGACTACGTACGGCTGCCGATTGGGCAGCACGATCAGCCGCCAACGCAGCATGCTCAAGATGCCGTACATCGGGCGCAATTGCACCAAAGGGGGCAGATACTGCCTTGCCTCGTCGGGGTTCTGTCCATGCACAAAATACATCAACTCGGCATACCGCTTGAGGACGCCCGGATCGTAACCCCAGATCTCATATTGCCCGCGTACCATCGCCCAGTTCGCCATCCCCAGGTCGGCATGGAGCACGCGGTAATCTCCGGGATTCATTTCCACCGCCTGGATGTCGGAGTCCGGCGGCTGCACACTCGTCGTAGATAATGTGCTGTGGGCAAATACGAGAATTTCCACCACCGCCACACCCGCGATTACGTACCCCCATCGCCGGCGATCGCGCATCATGAATAAGAGCAGACCGACCCCTACCAGGGTCACACAACTGAGGAACAGACCCCACACCGCTGCGTGGGCCGCCGCCCGCAGAAATTCTGGCTGCCGGTACGCGGCTTCCGGGAAGAGAAACAGCTCCCCGTTTGCTGCTCCACCTTTAGCAACGGCCCACAACAACCTTCCCCAACTGCCATCAGGATCCGCCGCAGAACCGTTTACCACGAACCCGGCGGCCCCCAGCAACGCGCCCATAGCGAAAGCGGCGGTGCCCAGCGAAGTCAGTTGCCCTTTCTGCCTTGTATCCAGTTGCAGGATCCGATCGAGACCCATGCCTGCCAGAACGGCGAGCAGCAGGTCAACCAGGAACGCAAATTTCGCGCAGCCTCTGAAGTCGCTGAAGAGTGGCAAGTGGTTGTATAGCACCCTATACAACGGGGTGTACCGCCCCAGTGCTAAAACCATCAACACCAGCAACATCAGCGCGAACAACCGCCTCACCCTGCGTTCGGCGCAAACCAATCCGTATAACGCCAGAAGGAGCCCGGTGACGCTGACAAACACGCACAGTTCCCACAGGTAGCCTCGCCCGAAATACAGGAATCCTACGCTCTGCCCACCAATCGCTCCCGGCTGACCGTTACCCAAGACAAAGGGCGACAATAGCGTTA
>Ga0181538_10004028_pt1 | contig 14003 bp, 10 predicted proteins | sample PEATcosm2014_Bin_40_FD_119773 | JGI IMG/M metagenome (GOLD analysis project Ga0181538, IMG submission 119773) | Peatland microbial communities from MTU Mesocosm Facility, Houghton, MI, USA - PEATcosm2014_Bin23_30_metaG | ecosystem: Environmental > Terrestrial > Soil > Wetlands > Peat | place...
CTCAACCGTGGCAGGCACGGTGGCAGCCAGCACCCTGTTGGACGCAATCACATCCCGTTGCAGCCCGCGATTGTTCAGGAACGACACCAGGAATGCGATCGCCGCGCAGAAGAACAGGACAGCCAGAGTAGCCAACAGTACCCGTCGAATCACATATGTTTTGCTGCTCTGCGAACTCGTTCCAAGGGCCGCGCGGTCGCGCAAGACCACCTCGCTGAACAAGTAGGGCAAGAAAGTCCACTCCGGAACTCTCCTCGACCTTACGACATTCGCGGGGCTGGCACCCGCAGCAGGCCTGCCCGCTAATGCGGACGCGGAGAGAATCCTCGTCGCACCCGATCCCACCGCCTCCTCCTGCGCAACCGGCGCGGGCACCGTCGCTACGTTCTCGCGCATCATCACCGGCCGCACCCCTGAAAAGTAAAAACCGCGCAGGAAAGGATTGGTCCCGAGTTGAGTCGGCCGGCTCATCTCCACCAGAAATCCCAGAACCTGATCGCGGATTTTTCGGAACTCGCGCGGGAATTCGTAAACCGCCGGAAGCTTCGCGGGCGCATTCTCGCGGCTCAAGTACTCGAGCCTCTTCTCCGCCAGCGAATACACTAACTGGTCGAACTCTCTCCCCAGCCGGTTCTTCTCTTCCTCGGCAAACACGCCCTGAGATGGATCGCGCTGCGCCACCGTGGCTCCCAGAATCTGGCGCGCCTCGTCCGCGGTCAGGTTGGAAACGAACTCCGCGAACCTCGGAACCTGATCCAGTTTCGTAAACAGCGTGTAAATCGGGAAACTGGCGCCGAGCGCGTTCGCCATCGCTTGCAACTGGCCGCCCAACTTGCGCGCAGTGGACGTGAACTTCTCGGCTCCCGCCTGCAGGCGCTCGCAATCGCAGCACACAACCACGGCCCGTGGCGCCGATTCTCCTTTTCCAAAAGCCGATGCCAGACCCGACGCGCTCGTGCGCTTCAGAATCCGCATCCACAATCTGCCGTCACCGAGAATTGCGCCGCCGATCTCAATGAACAGGGTCCCGCGCGCAAACCAGACGTTGAGAGTGTTGGTCGGTACAGTTTCCGCTTCGCGATACACGACTCCAGCGAGCAGTTCCGGATCGAGTCCGGAGTGCAACAAGGTCGAAGTCTTGGCGCTGTTCGGCTCTCCCAGCAGGAACACGATCGGAAGAGTTCGGAGACTTGCTCCCGCCGTGAGTTTCGCGGACTTCAGTCTTAGGTCGGCTTGATTGAGCAGCGCATCGATCTCGGTCACCACGGGAGCGCCCGCTCCAGCTCCCGCCTCGCCGGCATCGCGGGTCAGCTTGCGATGGAACCACAAGAACACTCCGGCGCCGACCAAGCCAATCAGCGCCAATCCCACGCGCACCAGCCACAGACTCGCCCCTTGCAGATGAAGCCAGGTCCCGACAAACCAGGCGAGCACCAGATAAAGGATGAGCACGATCGCCGTCGCCAGGTAGACTCCCATCAAAAGCCCTTTCTGCTACAGCTTCTACTTCAATTGATCGGCAGCCGACTGCACTGCCGAGTTGCCTGACACGAGCGCCAATTCGCTCGTAACGAAGGTCACAATTCCGATTCCCGCGGCGAGCGCGCATATCCAGACCAACCGCCGCAACCATGGATCGCGGCGCTTCGGGAGCGGAGGATCGCCAGGCAGTGACCCCCCTGGCGACAAGGGCAAGTTCCCGCCGCGCACGCGATTCGTTTTGCCCTTGATGCTCTCCATGATCGCTCGCAGTTCGCCGTCGCCCGAAGATCCGTAACGCCCTCGATAGCCCAGCAGCATGCAGAGGTAATAGACCTCGAGAACATCGACCGTCTCGGCCGAATCCCGGCGACTGAGCAGGAGTTGCGCATACTGGAAGAAAGTTTCCCCTGCCATGTGCTCGCCGAAAAGTTCTTCCTGCAACGGCATTCGAGACCAAGTCGAAAACACCGGATTCTTAGAGGTCAAGACCGACTCATCGAGAAACGCGACGACCGCAAACGCCGCCAGTTTCGCATCTTCGCCGGCGTATCCTCTGCCCGCGGAATCCTGTGTCGCCATACGGATCAGATTTTTTGCGTTGGCGCGGAAGGCATCCGCATTGGGAACAGCCTGCAGATTGAAGCGCACCCGCACGATCGCTGTAAACAATTCCTGAAAGCACAACGCCAGATTAGGCCGGCGCCCTGGGCTTTGTTCTGGACTCCGCTCTTTACTCTGCGCTACGACCGCCTGATTCAAAGGTAGACCTCACATATCCAGCACAATCTGTAGCTCCAGTTCGACGTTCGCCAATTCGTCGGGGACGTAGATGCCCACCTGACGAGTGTCCACGATGTGATTCCAGCACGGGCTGGGATTTCCCATCTGGTCGTTTCGATCAATCGCAAAATAATGAAACTCCGCCTTCGGAGAGATCGCCGATGGCGCGACCTGCAGGTGTGCCAACGCAAGTCCCGGTCTAGCTCTCTCTACTAATTTGCCAACCCACTCCCGCGAACACAACTTGACGATAGTGGGCACCTTCGCAAGCAGCCGAGCTTCACTGCCGGTGGTGCGGACTCCCAAGATCCAACGGCACCTGCCAAAACAGCGCGAGTCGCCGATCTCGCCGCAGTAGAAATTTCGCCGTTCCAGCCGAATAGGGATAGAAATCGTGTTCGACGGCACGAGGATTTCCAGATGCCGGCGAATGTGCGCCACCAGTTCGCTAAAGCACCGTTCCAACTCGCGATGGTTGTAAAGCGGAAGGTCTCCCGGATGCGATTCCAGATCAAACGTGCACAACGCGCCTGCCAGCCTCGACATCTCCCGAAAAAGTTCTTCCGGATGCCCTCGCTTGGAAACGTAGAGATGCCGCAACACCGCATGACCGCTATGAATCGTATGCAGGAACCAGAAGTTGGCGATATCCACTTGACGGGTTTCCGCCTGAAAGGTTCCCGCTTTGGCTTTCGGGCGTTCCAGTGATTTTTGCTTCTCCGCCAGAATTTCCAGCAAACTGCCCAGCAAGTTCATCAGCCGCAAGCTGGCCGTTAACTTCGTGCAGGGTGGAATGAAATTGGGATCATAAACGAGATGCCCGGCTCCATCGCGCCGCACACGCGCGATGGGAATGGTCAGCAGTTCCTCCGTCAACTCGGTGTCGGTAATCAGCCGGATGTTCTTTTCCCCCAGCGAAACCGCCTTCTCGTCACCACCGCCGTTCATGTCAGGCACGGTGCGCGGGATCGCTCGATACCGGACATCGCGGCCGCTGCCCTCCAAGTCGCAATTCGCTCCGCCTTGACGTCGCGGGGAAATCGCCAGAAAAACACCCAGACTTTCGCTATCCGGAGGGAAAATATCGCGAATGTCGCGCGGCTCGGGAACAGGATCGCCTTTCCCCATTGCGACTTCGCCCGCCGCCATTTCGAATGCCAGCCCGTCCTCGAACATTCCCTGAGCACTCAACACCGCAACCCTGCCGTTGCGAATCGCCGCTTCGTCCAGGTTGCAGCTAATCAAGCCCCAGGGCTCAAACCACGAGTTCTCAATCGCAAACCGGGCGGAGTCTTCGAAGTATCGGCTCTGAGTTTGAAAATGATGAGGCCCCAGGTACATCCCCTCAGACCACACAACCCGAGAAAGTGATTTCATAGCCAGGATCCAGGACAGTCGGTGCCTGCCCACACTAAACGATTGTCAAATTACCGGCAAGACTTTCCGGGCGCGGCTTGAAGTCGAAGCAGAGGGAAGGACAAGCAAGCCAAGCCTCATCGGGAGCCTCATCCTAAGCGGGAAACACTTTACTGTCAAGGTCGACAGGAGTAACCTAACGCCAACTAAGGATGCTGCCGCAATCGTGTAGCGGCATTGAATGTTTCGTCAACAGTTCGACGCGTGGCGGATTTGATGCGGTGGAGTAAAACGGTGCCTGCTGAGGATCACAAATTGGACGAGTTCGGCGATGTTCCCGAGAATGACCAATCGAGCGATGCACCCGGCGAATTCACTCGTGTGTTTGGAGGAAAAACCGACCCGACCAGCAAGCTTGATCCCTCGGTGGAAGACACTCAAGACGACCTCTCTCCCGCGCCCGGCAGTCTAACCCAGCTCCTGGCCGGCAAGTCGAAAACACCTTCTCCGCCGCCTCCGGACAAGCTAAATCAGCCTCCGCTGGCAGTTCCAAATCCGCCAGACTCCAGGCCCGCCAGTTCGTTTACGATGGCCTTCGATGGCGTCAACGCCTTCACGCGAAATCCCGCGGACCTCGGCGAGTATCACTCCCCCGCGGAGGCTGGCCAGGAGACGCGTCCCGATCTGACGCCGTCCGAGTCTGCGGGATCATTTACACGCCTCTTCGGTTCGGGAGAAGGCATTTTGACGCCTGCGGGTGAAGAAGAACGTCCGCGGCCCAGCCCCATCCGAGATCCCAGACCATTGGCCCCATCCCGGCCACCCGCGGTCGCGTCGGGTAGTTTCACGGAAGCCTTCCGACCCCAGTCAGCCCCGAAACCACATGAACCGAGCGTGCAGCCAGGCTCATTCACGGAGGAGTTCGGGCCGCCCGCGTCATGGCCTACACCCGAGCCTCTACCGCCCTCCAAGAGCGCGCCGACTTATCCTTCGAGGCCGGGAGGTGCAGCTCCCGGATATAACTCCGAGCCGCTTCTTCCTTCTAATCCGCAGCGGCCGTCAACGCCTGCGGGCGGATTCACGCGCTTGATCGATCCCTTGCGGCCTGAACCGGCTCCGCCACCCGAGCCAACCCTGCCTGCAATGCGGTCTGCGCGGCTTCCCGACCACCCGCTGCCCGATCTCAATTACACTCCCAGCCGACCGGCTTCTGAAGGCAGCGCGACCGTCGTTTTCAACCCGTCCCGCCAGCCCGAGCCGGAAGTGACGGCACCCAGGGAAAAAGTGAATACACCATGGTGGTGGAGCGTTCGAAACTCCGTCCACCGGGCCCCGGAACTGGCGGTTCACCCTACGGAGCAGGAACGTCCGCCGCCCCGCCGAATCCACCGCAGTATCCGCAATTCGCGCCACCGCCCGCGCCCACATGGACGCCACCCCCCGCGCCCGCACCGCCGTGGCAGCCGCCGCAACTTACTCCGCCAGCCATGCCCCAAGCGCCCGCGCTCGCTGCGCCAGCGTTGCCGGTGCGACCGCCAACCTTAGGGGACCAGTTGGTCTCGTTCCTGCCCTTCATGCTGGCGCTGACCGTAATTAACTTCCTGGGTCTGCTCGCAGTTTTGATTATTCTGTTTGCGACCAGGAAGTGATGAACATGCTTTGCTTGATTTCAAAGCGAACTATGAAACGGCCTTAGTCTTGAGGAGACAGCTCTGCAGACGTTTAAGACCCGACAATTACCAACGCTGAACTTATTCTCGCTTCGGCAGCAGAACAATCAGTTCCAACTGCACCCCCGGGAACTCCGCTGGCGCGTACACGCCCAGGTTGCGGGCGCGCTGAATTCCCTCGTACACATCACCCGACGCATCGAGGCTGAAGTACTTGTACTTCAACTTCACCGGGATCTCCGGCGGCGGAGACGCAACCGGCATCAGCTTCAGCCCCGGCACTGCTCGCCGCACGATCTCTTCGATCTGGCCGGCTCCCGCAACTTTCATCAACTGCGGCACCTTCGCGATCAACTCGGCGTCCTTCATTTCCGCGCTCACGGCCAAGTACAGGCGAGTGTTGCGCAGGTACTTGTCGTCGTCGATCGCGGTGGCATAGATTGAGGGACGCACCAGCTTCAGCGGCAGCGCGACGAAATTCGTCGGAACCACGGTTTCAAGCAAAATGCGAAGTTTCTGCTCCAGGTCCAGAAAGCAAGTGCCGAGATCTTCGTGCTTATATTCCGGCAAGTCGCGGGGGTGAATCGTCGTGGAAAAAGTCGTCAGCGCCCCGGCTAGCGAGAGCATGGCCGTGTAGAGTTGCTCCGGGTGCACCTTGCTGCGGTGAAACAGATGGCGAAAGATCGGGAGATTCGAGTTAATGGTGTAGAGCAGCCAGAAATTCGCCACGTCGGATGCAGTGAAATCCGCCAGCGACTGGTTCCTTTGCCGGCGCGCGCCGGCCAGCAACGAGCTTCGAGCGCCCAGCGTCTCGACCAGGCCCCGCACAATTCCCACCAACACGCTGCTGCCGTGGATATCGATCATCGGCGGAACGAACGTTGGCATCAAGCGATAGGTGCCATCCGCCTTTTTCTCCACCACGGCGGCCTGCATCACCGTGTTGCCCTCTAGATTCTCTCCTTCCAAAAGCAGCCTCAGATTCTTGCGCGCCAGCTGAACCGGTTTTTCCAGAAGTCCCGAATTCTCGTCCCGAATCATCCGCACTTCCGACTGGTATCTTGTCTTCGTTCCGGGCTGGCTGCTTACGTTGACGCCTCCATCTTTCCGCTCCGGAACGGCAAGATAAACGCCAACTGTTTTGTTTTGCTCGCCAAAGAACTGCCCAATGCTGCGCGATGCTGGAGCGGCATCGCTGAGCGGAAAATCGAACAGCAGTCCGTCCGGCGCGACTCCGGAAGCCTCGCTCAACAGGAACTGTCCTTCTATGAGCTTCGCCTCGTCGATTCGCAGGCCGGCAAATCCCCAGAACCGGTAAGAGACGGCCTCCAACTGAAATTGGAGGTTATCGTCGACAAAACGATCCTGCAGCTGAAGATGCTGTGGGGTCAGGAATGTGCCTTTGGACCAAACCACTGGTTGCAGTTGTTTCACGCTCGCCCCTACGAACTGACCTGGAACTGCCGAGTATAGCCCCTACTCCTGCTTGTTTCCCAGATGTTATTCGCCAACCCAACCCGCAGATCCCACCGCCGCGCTCGAAAAGAGGGGTCAACGAATCCTATTGACTCCAGAATAAGTCCGGCATATTCTTGGCACCTCGAAAGTCGAGGGCCTGCCTTCCCCGGCCCCGCGGCATGAGTTCGTGCCGTCCGCCTGGGCCCCCATTGAGTTTGTATAACGGTTATCGTCGATTAGTGTAAATCCAGGCACGACGACGCCTGTCTTCGGAGTGCAGATTATGGCTAAGGAAAGTATTCAGCAGAAACTCTCGCGAGTACGTGCTCCCCGCGTGCATATCACCTACGATGTCGAAGTCGGTGATGCCATCGAACTCAAGGAACTCCCGTTTGTGATGGGAGTCTTTGGGGACTTTACTGGCCAACCCGAGCAACCACTTCCACGCCTCGGCGATCGCAAGTTTGTCGAGGTAACTCCCGACAACTTCGATCAGGTTCTCGAAAAGATGAGCCCCCACCTTGCGTTCTCCGTGGACAATAAGCTCAGCAACGACGGCGGGCAGCTGAAGGTGAACCTAAACTTTAAGGAACTCGCCGATTTCGAGCCTGAACAAATCGCGATCAAGGTCGAGCCCCTGAGGAAACTGCTTGACCTCAGAACCAAGCTTTCCGACTTGCGAGGAAGTTTGCAGGGGAACGACAAGCTCGACGAAATGCTCCACGACGTGGTCAGCAACACCGAAAAGCGCCAGAAACTAAGTTCCGAACTCGGTCTTGACAAGGATAAAGGAGGCAACAATGGCTGAGGCGGCGAAAGTATCGAATGCCGCGCCCGCGGCACAGGAAAAGACTTCCAGTCTTCTCGACCAGATCGTAGACGAGGGACGCTTTACGCGAGATCGCGAGCGCGGCCGGGATCTGGTCAAAGAGTTCGTCGAGCAGATCGTGCAAGGCCACATGGCGGTCTCGAAAGACACCGAGTCGACCATCAACGGGCGCATCGCGCAGATCGACAAGCTGATCTCGGCCCAATTAAATGAAGTGCTCCACCATCCTGAGTTCCAGAAACTGGAAGGCACGTGGCGTGGGCTGAAGTATCTTCTCGACCAGAGCGAAACCAACGAAAATCTGAAGATCAAGATTCTCAATGCAAGCAAGAGAGATATCCTCAAAGATCTGCAGCGGGCTCCGGAATTTGACCAGAGCGCCCTGTTCAAGAAGGTATATGAAGAGGAGTTCGGGGTCTTTGGCGGAGCTCCATTTGCGGCGCTGGTCGGCGACTACGAGTTCGGCCCCGGGCCCGAGGACATGGAACTGCTGGAAAAAGTGGCTCAGGTTGCGGCGTCCGCTCACGCGCCGTTCCTGTCCGCCGCATCCCCGGAGATGTTCAACGTCCCGGACTACACCACCATTGGCTCACATCGCGACATCGGAAAAGTTTTCGATAGCACGACCTATGCCAAGTGGAAGTCGTTCCGCCAGTCCGAAGATTCCCGCTACGTTGGCCTGGCGCTTCCGCACGTGCTGATGCGACTCCCATACGGAGCCGCCACCAAACAGGTCGAAGCCTTCAACTACGAAGAAGGCGTCGATGGCACCGACCACAAGAAGTATCTGTGGGGTAACGCCGCCTACGCGCTGGGTGCGCGCCTGACCAACGCTTTCGCAAAATACGGATGGTGCGCTGCCATTCGCGGCGTCGAAGGCGGCGGCCTGGTTGAAGGCTTGCCCGCACACACGTTCAAAACCGACGAGGGCGATGTAGCCCTCAAGTGCCCTACCGAGGTTGCCATTACCGACCGGCGAGAAAAAGAACTTGCCGACAACGGATTTGTCCCCTTGGTGCACTGCAAGAACACGGACTACGCGGCATTTTTCAGTGTCCAGTCTTGCAACAAACCGAAGAGCTACGACAAGGAAGCCGCCAACGCCAACGCCCGGCTGTCGGCTCAACTTCCGTACATCCTCGCGATGTCGCGGTTTGCGCACTATCTGAAGGCCATGATGCGCGACAAAATCGGCAGTTTCATGACCCGCGCCGATTGTCAGCGGTTCCTCAATCAATGGATTTCGAATTACGTCTGTGCCGACGACAACGCGACGCAAACCGTCAAGGCCCAGTTGCCCTTGCGGGAAGCGCAGATCGAAGTCCAGGAAATCCCGGGAAAACCGGGCGCATATCGGGCGATTGCGTTCTTGAAACCGCATTTTCAACTCGACGAGTTGTCTGTTTCGCTGCGCTTGGTAGCCGACCTCCCCGCTTCTGCGAGGAAGTGACTGCCGGAACGATAAGGATTTGGTTTTGTAAGCGTGCTCTAGAACATTGAACACAGTTTAGGAGGAGCTATATGGCTCAGGTAGATTACTTTCTGAAGATTGATGGCATCGACGGCGAAAGCGGGGACGCGAAACACAAAGGTGAAATCGAACTTCAGTCCTGGGGGTTCGGTGCATCTCAGTCCGGAACCATGCATAGCGGCGGAGGCGGCGGCGCTGGGAAGGTCAGCGTTCAAGACCTTCATTTTGTTACCCAGGTGAGCAAGGCGAGCCCGAAGCTATTCTTGTCTTGCGCGAACGGCGAGCACCTCAAGAAGGCGGTTCTCGTCGCTCGCAAAGCTGGCAAAGAACAGCAGGAGTACCTCAAGATCACCATGTCGGATCTGCTGGTGAGCAACTACCAGACCGGCGGCAGTTCTCACGATGGAATCATTCCCCTCGATCAGGTCTCTTTGAATTTCGCCAAGATCGAGATCGAGTACAAAGAACAGAAGCCCGATGGCAGTCTCGGCGGCATCGTCAAGACCGGCTACGACCTGAAGCAGAACAAGGCCGCATAGAACGCAATGAATGCTCTGGAGCTTTTCCAATCCGGAAAGCTGCAAGCAGCCATCCAGGCGCTTGGCGAGGAAGTGCGAAATGCGCCTCTCGACGCCAAGCGCCGCATCTTTCTTTTTGAATTGCTTTGCTTCGCAGGAGACTACGACCGGGCGGAGAAACAGCTCGACGTAATCGCCGGTGGCAGCCAGGCGGCCAATGTTGGCGCCTTACTGTATCGGTCTGCTATCCACGCCGAGCGCACCCGGCAGAAGATGTTCGAGGATTCGAGCTTCCCGATGCCTCGCAAACCTCTCGAAGCCTCGGGCCACTTCAATGCAGGGGCCTTCACCGGATTTGCGGACGCCGATCCCCGGATCGGAGGGGCTCTCGAAGTGTTTGTGGCCGGCAGCTACAGTTGGATCGATTTTGAGCAGATTGCATCCGTCGAGATCCCTCGCCCGAAGCGGTTGCGCGATCTGTTATGGACTCCTGCCATCGTAACTATGACACCCGAGTATCGGGCTATGGAGCTTGGCGAAGTTCTGCTTCCCGTTCTCTCTCCGCTTTCCTGGAAAGAATCCGACGATTCCGTTCGGCTCGGCCGCTCAACCATCTGGAAGCAAGATCCAGTTCATGGCGAAATCCCCGTAGGACAAAAGCTGTTCCTTGCCGGCGAGGAATGTATCCCGATTCTGGAACTCGGCAAGGTCGAACTCTCTGTGCACTCGGGGGCGACCGATGCCCTGCCTTCGTGAGGACCTTCTAAAACCCATCCCCGGGGAAAATCCGAGTGGCGCCAATCTTTACTATTCCCCGATCTTCGACAAGATCAAAGATGCCCGCTTCGAGGATGAGGACGCGGGTCCGCTGGGCGAGTACCTGGAGCGCAAGAAGGCCGACTTTGCCGCCGTGATCAAGTTGGCCGGCGATACTCTCGCCAACCAGACGAAAGATCTGCAGTTAGCCGCCTGGCTTGCGGAGGCGCATCTCCGGCGCGATGGCTTCATCGCGCTTAGCGAATGCCTTGATCTCTTGCTTCAGCTTCAGGAACAATTCTGGGACACGCTCTATCCGCCGATCGAAGATGGCACTCCGGAACTCCGCGCCACGCCGCAGGAATGGTTTGCGGCACGCTGCGATTACTTGCTCCGCCGCCTCCCCCTCACCACCAACAAGCTGGACTGGCTCAAGTACCGCGAGTCGCGCACGGTAGGTTACGAAGAGGACGCTGGTTCGAACGACGAGAAAAAGCGCGTCCGGCAGGAGGCCGTTGACGACGGCAAAATCACGGCTGAGGAATTTGACGAAGCTCTCGCCGGCACGCCCAAAAAGTTTTACGAGGATCTTTCTTCCACCATCGACGCGGCACTGGAGTCGGCAGGGAAGCTGGATAGCTTCTGCGACCAGAAGTATGGCCAGGTTTCCCCGAATTTTTCCAAACTGCGTGGTGTGCTGGAAGAACTGAAACAGGTAGTGCACGTTCTCCTGGCCCGCAAACGCGAAGCGGAGCCCGACGCGGCCCCGCCCGCTGTCGAAGATGAAGTGGCCTCTGAGGCAGGTTCGTTCACTGATGCAGTCCAGGCAACGGCCACGCCGGCTCTTGCCCGAAGCACGCGTGCAGCCTCTTTTGGCGAGCCGAAGAACCTAGACGATGCGTTCGCAATCGTCGGTCTCGTGGCAGACTATCTCCGCAAACAGGATCCAGCGAACGCTGTCTCTTATTTACTCCGAAGAGCGTTGCGCTGGGGTGAAGTGCGCTCTCAGGGCGAATCACCCGACCCAGCAGCGTTTGACGCCCCTTCCACAGAACTGCGCCAGCAACTGAAACGTCTCTACTCTGAAAGCAACTGGGAGGAACTGCTCGCCGCGACGGAAAGTGCCGCCTCCTCTCCGTGTGGACGCGCTTGGCTCGACTTGCAGCGCTACAGTTGGCATGCGTGCGATCAGCTCTATCACTCGCATGCGGCGCAGGCAATATGCTCGGAAACGCGGGGCCTGCTGCAAGACTATCCCAATTTCCCGCAGTGGACCTTGACCGACGATACCCCGACCGCAAACGCCGAGACGAAAAGCTGGATCCAGGACCGCGTGTTGCCGCAGAAACCCGAAGAGGAGAAAGATATCGCTGCCTCCGTCGTGCTGGCCACTCACCATGATCCGCGGGCCCCGGAGAATGGCCGCGCCGAGCGCTTTGAAGCGGCGATGAAGATGGCCAAGAACGGGAAAATCGCGGATGCCGTCGAGAGTCTTTCCCGGGAAGCTGCCCGCGAAGGCTCAGGCCGCGAACGCTTTCAACGCCAACTGGAGATCTCGCGTCTCTGCATTGCCACGGGTCATTTCACGATCGCGGTTCCGATTCTTCAAAGCATGGTGTCCGAAATCGAAAGGCGGTCACTCTTCGATTGGGAGGATCCCGCGCTTGTGGCGCAGGCGCTGATCCTATTGGTGCAGTGCATGGATCGCACCAAGCGCGATCCAGCGGAACGGGCCCGTGTCTACGACCTGCTCTGTCGTCTGGGGCCGGCCTATGCTTTGCAATTGGAAAAGTGACCATCGAGGGTAAATCGCGTGCCAAGTCCCGACAGTTTGCCGACCCCGTCATTGATTGATCGCCTGAGTAAGGAGGATCTCGCCGGCGACGGTTTCGACTTGGAACTCGCCCAGGACAGCGGGAAAACTGGCGAAATCAAGGTCCGGCGGAAAGCGTCGAACGCGCAACGAAGAGAGGCCATCAATCGCTACAAGGATTCCGTAAAGCGCGATCTCGAATGGCTGCTCAACACTCGCCAGGTCGTCGACGATCGCCTTCCCTTCTATCCCGAAGTTTCCCGAAGCGTCTACGCCTACGGCTTGCCCGACATTACTTCCATCAACGTTGGCGCCATTCACGATCAGAACGAACTTTTGCGCCGCATGGAAAGGTGCATCGAGTTTTTCGACAAGCGGCTTACCAGGACGGAAATTACGCTGGAACCCATGGTTGGCCTGAATCGTGTGTTGCGCTTCAGCATTAGCGGCATTGTTTTGATGGATCCCGCTCCCGAGGAGATCGTGATTGACACGATTCTCGACCCGGCAAACGGCGAATACGAGGTGAAATAGCGTGGCCGGCGTGCGCGAACAGCTCCTGAACTACTACGAGCGGGAGCTCACCTATATTCGACAGATGGGCGCCGAATTCGCCCGAAAGTATCCAAAGCTGGCCGGCCGATTGCTTCTGGAGTCCGACCGCTGCGAAGATCCCCACGTCGAGCGGCTGCTCGAGGGCTTTGCTCTTTTGGCCGCGCGCGTCCACCTCAAGATCGACGACGACTTCCCCGAAATCAGCACCGCGCTTCTGGAATCTCTGTATCCGCACTATATCCGTCCGATTCCTTCGATGTCGGTCGTCCAGTATCAACTCGACCCGAAGGGCAAAACTACGACCAGCCTTCAAATTCCAAAGGGCTCACTCCTTCTTTCCAATCGGATCAACGGCAACTACTGCAAATTTCGCTCTTCCTATGACGTCACCATGTGGCCGTTGGAAGTCAAAGATTGCTCATGGCGATCCGCCGAGGGTCTCGCGAACTTGATTCCACCAGGCTCGTTGGAGTCTGAAGAAGTCCGAAAGAATCCTCCCGTCGCCGTGTTGCGCGTCCAACTTGCTTGCTCGCCCGATGACGTTGCCCTCAGCACACTCCCCATCGACAAGCTGGTCTTTTATCTGGGCGGCGAAAGCAACATTGCCAACGCGCTTTACGAATTGTTGCTGCAGGACTGCATCGCCATCTTCGCGCGCAATCCCGCTGCACCGCCGAACACGAGCCCCACGCTGATCGGCAAAGCGAGTTGGAAGCCAACCCAAGCCAGGCTGCCGCAATCGCTTCTGCGGCCCGTCGGGTTTGCCGAAGATGAAGGCGTGCTTCCTTACTCCGGACGCTCGTTCCTCGGTTACCGCCTGCTGCAGGAGTACTTCGCTTTCCCGGAGAAGTTCTTTTTCCTGGAACTCGGCGGCCTGGAAGCTCTCCGGAAGGCGCAGTTTGGCAATAGCGTGGAATTTCTCTTTCTCATCCGAAGATTTGAAAGGCCGGAGCGCCACCAGATGCTGGAACTGGGCGTGTCCGCTGGAACGCTAAAACTGAACTGCACGCCGATTATCAATCTATTTGCCCAAACTGCCGAGCCCATACGGCTGGACCACACAAAACACGAATACAAAGTCATCCCGGACGTCCGCCGCCAGCAGGTTACCGAAATCTTCTCTGTGGAAAGCGTTGTGGGCCACGATTCCCGGCAACAGCAAACGCTGCAGTACGAACCTTTCTATGCTTTTCGCCACGCCTCCGCGGCCAAGAGCAATGGGGCGTTTTGGCATGCCACGCGCCGTGTCTCCGAGATCGACGACGACCTGCCCACTGAAGTATTTCTCTCGCTGGTGAACCTCTCCGGAGAACCA
>Ga0181538_10004030_pt1 | contig 14003 bp, 9 predicted proteins | sample PEATcosm2014_Bin_40_FD_119773 | JGI IMG/M metagenome (GOLD analysis project Ga0181538, IMG submission 119773) | Peatland microbial communities from MTU Mesocosm Facility, Houghton, MI, USA - PEATcosm2014_Bin23_30_metaG | ecosystem: Environmental > Terrestrial > Soil > Wetlands > Peat | place...
CGACACCGTCGGCCCCGACCTCTTCATCCGCAGCGGCGCCGGCCAGGATGGAATCCTCGAGTTTCTTGATCTCGGCCTGAATGGTTTTGCGCGTCTTGTCCCACTCCAGGCGCGTTCTCTGCAGGACGACCAGCGACGGGGTTTTGACCTCGGCGCTTCCGGGGGCCTCATCCGGATCGACGTCGGTTTCAGAGTCCAGGTCTACCGAGCCGTCGATGGCGCGCACGCGGACCCGGTATTTCGTCCCCGTCTCGGCCAGCAGTGCCACCGTGAGCTTCTTGGCCAGTCCGCCGGGAACCTTCGCCAACACGAAAGTGTGGACGCCCTTCTCGAAAATACACTCGCCCATCACGATCTTGCCGCCGCTCGCGCTGGCGATTTCCGCCAGCAGTTTCTTGCTGCCGCTGCCCACCTTCTTGGCTACCAGTACGGCGTTGCTCTTGCCCGCCAGGTACGCCATGAATCGCAGTTGCGGCTTGGGCTCTTCGCCCTCGCGCGGCGCCCGCGACTTTACCTGCGCCAGCGCCGTCACCATCTTCCCCTTCACATCCTTCCGAAACTCCGCCGCCTCTTTTTCCTCTTCCTCGTCCTCGCCCTCGTCTGCTTCCTCTTCCTCTTTCTCTTTGGCTTTCTCCGCTGCCGGCTTGGCCTCCCCCGCGGCCGCGGGTTTGGCTGCCAAAGCCTCCTCCAATTTCAGGAGAGCCTTCAACGCAGCCTCAAAGTCGCCCGCCCCGGCCTTCTCCACCACAAAAGCGTTCGTGGCCCGCAAGCGGCTGGCGTCGCTCGCCGGGTCCTTCAGCGCCGCCGCCAAACGGCCCTCGACCGCCTGGTAGCGCGCGCGATACTCTTTCTCCCCGCGGATTCTCCTTCAGCGCCTGGTCGACCGTGTTCATGAGTTTTTCGGCCAGGTCGATTTTGCCGGCGCGAATCATGTCCGGTATTCCGGCACTGGCGCGGACCAGGTCGGCCTTCTTCTCCGGGTGCGCGGCGATGGCGGATTGCATCTGTTTTACCAGCGCGCTCCAACGGGCCGCCGCTTCCGCCGGGCTCGCAGGTCCGGCGGGAGCTGCCGCCGGCGGTGAATCGAGCGCTGCCTGCATCTTGTCCATTTTCGGCTTGGCTTCCGCGGCTTGATTGGCCTTGAGCAGCGCGCCAATGGCGGCCATGTCTCGAAACAGGTCGGCTTTGCGCTCGGGGTGCGCCGCCGCGAAAGTCTGCACGTCCTTCACCAGCTTGGTCCAGGCGGGAGTCAGCGATGCGGCCGATAACGGTGGAGCGCCTGGAGCCTGCGGCGGCGGGGCCGCGGCAGTCTGCGGCGGAGGAGACGGAGCCGCTGGAGACTGCGGTGGGGCCGCCGGCCGTGCGGCAGCAGAAGCGGCCGCCGAAGCTCCCGCCGCGGCGGCGGCCTCCCCGGCTTCCCCTTCCTCGCCTGCATCCTCCATGCCGGTCGGAATCCAGACCGCTTTCCCCAGTAAAAGCGGTAGGCTAGTCTTCAACTGCTTGTAAGGAACCGTGCCGGTCGTCGCCTCGAAGGCGATTCGCTCTTCCTTCATGCTGCAAGTCCCTTTGCAGATCAGCTTCTTGCCCGTCATCGCCTTGCGGATTCCGTTGTCGTCCACCAGCGCGAGGAAAGCCGGGTACTTCTGCTTCTTGCCGGAAGAGTTGGGCAGTTCCACGTCTTTGTAGATCCAGAATTTGGCGTTTCCCGAGGCGATCTTTGGCAAATCCACACGGCTCGCTTTCTTATAAGTATCGGTGTCTTTTAGATCCGGTTCCTTCAGCGGCATGGAGTTCCTCCGATTGGGGCAGGGTACATTATACATGCGCCGGGCAACTGCGTGGAAGAACCGCGTCTCACTTTTCCGGCGCCGGCGAATCTGATTTCGAGCATGGAGAAGTGTCCGAGTTCGCGCCGCCCACAGTCGAAATAGAGTGTTGCCCTTTGCGCGTTCCGGGCGTTCGCGACGCGATTGCTCCCGTATGACGGCGCATTCTTCCACTACTTTTTCAAAATTCGGCGCTGATTTGAGGCCCCGCAAGAAGTAGTGGAAGGGTTGCCGACGATACATCCGGAACTCGAACCGCAGCTCCCCAAAGCCCTTTCAGCGCAGTTGCGCAAATGACGGCAAATCTGCGCTGCTCTCCCCCCAACGCCTGCCGGCATTTTATAACACCGTAGTACTATAGGCCATTGTGCGGCGGCCCGTGGCTATTTAGGGCCCTTGTAGCTGTCTAAATGGAGCACATGTTTGTCGAGCTCCTTGACATCAGTCAGATGGCCGCCCAATTCCTTTGCGGCGTCCTTGAAGAATTTGCTGAAAAGCGCTTGGGCGCTCTGTATCTTCTTCTTGTCCTCTGGCTTCTTCGGGTCGAGTCCATAACTGTCATTCGAAATGTCACCATCGGCCTGGTCATAAGCATCTATCATTTCTGATAACGCGGCCCGCAGTTCGGCAATCTTTTTTTCGAGTGGTTTGATCGCCGCTTGGAATCCGGCAAAAACTTTATTGTGCTCTGCCGTGCGCTGGTTGATTACCGAAATCTTGCCTTGTGGAATTTTGGCTTGATCGCCGAGAATCTTCTTGCAATTCGCCTTCGTCTGAAGGTATTGGCCTGGCAAATCTGACATCGTTTTTATCCTCTCTTCCTAAACTGCAACTCTTCTCAATACTCCAGAACCCTTGAAGGCGTTTTCTCCCCAAAAGTACAACTCTGCCAGCGCCCGGCACCCAGCGCCGTGCCCATGCTTCTGCCTTCTTCTTTGGGGAGGGCATTTCAGTCCCTCCGGTTTGACGCACTCCATCCTCAACGTCAGCCGCCGCGCTGTGGGAGCGCCGTTCCGCCTCTTCGGCATCCTCCTGCTGGACTTCCTGAAACCGGTTGGGATCGCGCCGCGCCAGTTCCTCGTCGTAGGCATTGCCTGGCGGCGTCGGTCAAGTCCGGCCGCGTGACGGCCCGAAAATCCTCGTCCGGCATTGCGGCGTAGCGATCCTTGAGTTCCTGGATATCGACTGTCATTGGAACCTCCTGGGCATGGTGCGGTTCTAGAACCGTGCGCATCCACGACACACCGGCAGGCGCTATCCGCCGGCCTCCGCCGGGGGCGAACAACATTGCCCAAAGCGCATGGGGCCGCTTCATTGGCTCACCGTGATAATCACTCCGGGCTGCGTGCTGACGCCGTTGTAGGTCGCGAGCAGCGGAAGATCGCCGGGGGGCGCAATGGCGGGAACCACAACATTGAATTGATAAAGTCCTGGCGAGACCACTGCCGCGTAAATCACATTCGCCGCGATTCCTCCGATGGTTACCGTCGGATTGTCGGGCAGGACACCCTGCTGCACCGCCAGGCCAGCGGTAATCGGTGGGTTGGTCTGTCCGAATCCGTTGCCGTAAAGGACAATCGTCTCGCCCGCCTTGGCGGGAGTGGTCTGTCCCGGATAGAGACTGGTGGGGCCCAGCAAGCTGCCGTCCACATGGGTAGCGGCTGCGTACTTGCCGCTGTTGAAGGCGAAGAACCCGAGCGAGTCGGGCAGCATCAACGCGGTAGCCATGGCGCTCGTGCCCAAGGAATTCTCGAGCTGCACGTCCACCGTGCCGAGAGCCGAATCGAGCGGCGTCAGTACATTCACCTGCGTCGGGCTGATGTAGTAAACATACGCCGATTTACCGTTGACCGTGGCGCTGACTCCGTCGAGCTGCGTGGGCAGCAAGCCGGTCGTGGGATCGAAATCGGAACTCTGCCAGGTGCGCGTGGTCTGCGAGAGATTCGTCCCCTTGATCTCGATCCAGGTATTTTGAGAGATCAAGGCCGCTTCTCCTGTGGCGTTGAGCACTTGCGTGATGGCCACCGTCGGGACGCTCTGCGTCACCGTCAGGTTCACCGTGACCGGCACAGGGCTGCAGGGGTTGGCGGCCGCACAGGATAGGGTGATGGCGCCGGTGTAATTGCCGGCGCTCAGGGCGGTCGCATCGATGGTGTAAGCCAACGCGCCGGGCGCGGACAGGGTGGCAGCCGCCAGTTTCAGCCAGTTGCCTCCCGACGTGGTGGTGGCAGCGGCCTGGACCGACGCCGGGCCGTTATCGACGGTCGTCACCGCGAGCGAATCGTTCTTCGTCGCGCCGGCGGCCACAGCCTCGTTGATTGGGCCGGCGGCGCCAATCGAGAAGACCGTGACGTTAATCTGCACGTTCACCGAAAGCGGCTGCGCATTGGCTGGCGTCATCGCGATGGAACCGCTGGTGAGCCCCAGGGGGAGCAGAGTGGGGTTCGCCGTGACGCTGAGGATGGCCGGTGTAGCACCACCGCTCGGGCTTACCTGCACCCACGAGGGCCAATTGGTAACGGTAAACGTGGTGCCCTCTGTACTGGCGAGCGACAGATTTTGGGGCGACGGATTGCTCCTGCCCTGGTATGCCGTGAACATCAGCCCGGCGGCCGGGGAGACTGAGAGCACGGAAGACGAGGCGGCCACGGTCAGGCTGATGCTCTGTGTGGCCGTGAGCGCAGGCGTGCTGTTGTCCGCGGCATTTAAGGTGAAGTTGTAGGTTCCCGGCGCGGTGGGCGACCCTCCGACCGTAGCCGCCGCGCCGGAGGACGTCAGGTTCAATCCCGGCGGAAGCGTGCCGGCACTCACCGTAAACTTGTAGGGCGACAAGCCGCCGGAAGTTGTACAAGTCAGACTGTAGCTCGTCCCCACCTGCGGCGATCCGGCCGCACCGCAACTGAACGTCAGAGGGCTCACCGACCGAGTGAAATTGGCGGTGTAAGTGGCAGCCGCTGCCCCTACGGTGATGGTATGGCTGATGGTCCCTCCGTCGCTCCAATTCGAGAAAGCCTCGCGAGCGCCGCTGGCGCCGACCTGTGAGGAGCTGGCGCCGATGGTGTGCTGGGACGCCTGCGTCCACTGAAAGGTTTGCGGCGCGGTGTATTGCAGGCCGTCCACCGAAATGGCGAGGCCGGGGGGATTGGTAGCGATCGTAGTCGGAATGGCGGGCGCGAAGATCGCCGTGGTGTCAATCGCCGAGCTCATGGTGACCGATACCGGATTGCTGGTTGAGGAAATGCCGCCTTCGAATTTGAGAAAGACGTACCCGGGGTCTGGCGTAGCGGTGATCTGCACCACTGTCCCAGCGTTGTAGTGGCCGGAATAGGTTCCATTGGAATAGCTGCCGTCGGAAGCGGGCGGGCTGACGGACAGACTTCCCTGGCTGGTCGGCGAGGCGGTGGCGGAAAGCATATATTGAACCGGCGCAGTCTGCGTGAAGGTGGCAGTCACGGTCTCGGCGCTCGACCCCACAGTGAGGCTGCCGTTAGTCACGTTCGAGCTCCAGGAACTGAAGGTCCAGGTACCGCTGGCTGTTGTCTGCGGCGACGAAGCCGACAAAGTGTGGACGCTGCCCGGACTCCACGAAAAAGCATGCGGCGCCTGATAACTTTGTCCGTCCGCCGTGAACATCAACCCGGAAGGGTTGGTGGCGACGGTAACGCTTACCGGCGTGATGGTCGGCGCAACGTTGGTCATGGTGAAATCAAGAGTGCATGCGAAACAGCCCGCGCTGGCGTGGAGCTTGTAGCTGCCCGCGGTGTTGTCCCCGGTAAAGGCCGGGACGGTTCCGAACCCCTTTGCCGTTTCGATAGTGGCGGTGCGGGAGCCGGCGAAGTTGCCGGAGGGTTCGGTGGAGGGCACCATTAGCGTAACCGAAATGTTGGGTGTGTTCGCTGGGTTTCCCCATTGATCGAGAACGGTGAAATTGATCGATGGAAACTGCTGGCCCTCTACCGCTTGAAAATTCTGGCCGCAGCACGCTTTCAGGGACCACGGGGGGCCGGCGAGGTTGATCACGTGAAATGTAACGGAGCTGTTATTTAACGTGTCGGTTGCGGTAACCGTATACGACCCGGCCTGCTGACCGGCCGAAAGATAAACCGTCGCGCTGGTCCCCAAAGGTCGGATATCAACGTAGGAGGCGTAGCTGCACGACGTAAACGTGGAATCGCAAACTGATCCCCACGGTTCATCGTTCTGCACCAGGAATTCGATGGGGGTGGCGGCTAGTCCCCCACAAGAAGCCAACTGCCCCTTCTGGCAGAGCGTAACAACCAGAGGCGTGGAGCTGTTCTGCCCGACCGTGAGCGTCTGGTTGTCGCCGCTGACAATGGAAAGAGTCTGCCCGAGGGCTGTAGTAACCATGTAGCCGAACAGACAGACGAGCAAACCTGCTTTTCCTGGTGTGCGAGTAGTCATAATTCCCTCCGCGAAACGTGCCGGACCTGCGTACGTCTCCAAAGGCGCAATCGGGCAGGAGAAACTGTCATCGGCGAAAAAGAATTATTCTCGCGACCGTCGCCGGCCGGTATCGGCCGTCCTCGCGGCCCTTATAATATGACCTGACCGGGACGCCAAACATGCGGGAACCGTTGCAACTGGAAACGACACAGCTTCTTCGTGCTTGGGCAAGCGGCGATCGGCAGGCTTTGGCCATACTCGTTCCGCGAGTGCATCACGAACTCTGCCGTCTGGCCGGCCATCTTCTGCAAAACGAACGTCCGGGATTATCGCTGCAGGCGGCGGACCTCGTTCAGGAGGTCTATCTGCGCCTCGTCGATATCGATCAGTTGGATTGGCAGCATCGCGCGCACTTCTTCGCCGTCTCGGCTACCATGATGCGGCGAATTCTGCTGGACCGCGCGCGCCGGCGCTCCGCGGCGAAGCGCGGGCGTATGCCGGAAGCGATAGATCTGGAGAAGGCCGTCGATCTATCCTTGAAGTCGTCACGGGAACTCATCGCGCTCGACGAAGCGCTGAACGCCTTGGCTGAAATCGACCCGCGGAAGGCCCGCATCGTGGAATTGCGTTTCTTCGCGGGACTTGACGTGAAGGAGACGGCTGAAGTTGTCGGCATCTCCCCCGAAACAGTCATGCGGGACTGGAAGCTGGCCCGCGCCTGGCTCTTAGGGGAATTGAGGAGGTAGGAGTTTGATCGACATCAGATGGCCCGAAAAGAATACGATGGGGATGGTAGCCTTCGAAGTTTCGCGAATAAGCACAAGAGCGGTCCGGCGAAATTTAGTCCCGGCAAGTCCCCTTTACGTCAAATCAACGAGACCGATGTGACCCGAAGCCACAATAATTGAGGCGGTTGCGCGCGTCGAACCGGATTGGTAACGGGAAACGCTTGCGGCATGCGACCAGCGGGCGTGGGCGACGACCCACTGAACGGCCCAGCCACGGTAAGCTCCCAAGATAAGCGCTAGGTTCCTTCGATCCGCCTTGGCGGACGAAAAGGAGACGCAATTTGAGATGGATTCAGTTTGACGCATAATCGTTAAGGGCTAGACGAAAGACCCACGGCGTCGATGCCCAGCGTCCAAGAGCACGTCCAGGACCATTGGCGGCCAGCAGGACGGCCACCAACCTGCGGACCACATTCTCTGCACTCCACTCCGCCATGCCGGTCGCCAGGGCTTGGTCGCTCTTTGTGCCGTTTCCACTTTGCAGGCACACGAAGCGAAACAACCGGAACAGGCCCTGCACAACCTGCAACAACAGAAGGTTCCTTGTTTGGTTTTGTGCGTTGGTCGTTCCAGTCGTTCCACCGCAAAGAGCGGGACGGTTCCTGCCGGACGGCGACGGTCACGAGAATAATTCTTTTTCGCCGATGACAGTTTTTCCTCCCCGATTGCGCCTTTGGAGACGTACGCAAACGACGAGTCATGAATTAAGGTTTGCGGCAGAAAGAGAAATCGACATGAACTTAACACACCGGATCGTCACAACAACTCTCAGCGCAGCGATTGCGGGGATACTGTTCGTTCCCGCGGCAGGCGCGTGCGGCTATCCAACAACGCTGCAAGGTCCCCTCGCCATTCAGCAACTGCGACTGGATCCGCAGAATCCCTTGGAGACAGCTCCCTCCGCGGCTCTTGCCAGCGACCTGAGCGCCGCAGCGAGGAGTAGCGTCTCGATCGTGGGGATGTGGAGCATCGAGTTTATTTCCATGGGCAACACCAAGCACAATCCACCGATTCCCGATGGAGCCATGCTCGACTTCGGGTATGTCCAGTGGCACGGCGACGGAACCGAATTCATGAATTCCGGCACCCGCCCCCCGGCCACGCAGAATTTCTGTCTGGGAGTATGGCAGCAAACCGACCGCTACACTTACCAGCTCAACCATTTTGCCCTGAGTTACGACGGCACGTCCGGACTATTGACCGGCAAAGTCAATATCTCAGAAAGCGTTACTCTGTCACCCGGCGGGACCCGGTACAGCGGCACGATTACGATCACGGCCTTCGATCCCAAGGGAAACCAGGTCGACCAGTTGACCGGCCAGGTTTCCGCCACTCGGATAACGGTGGACACCACTACTCCTTGAGACAAGGAAAGGATGGTCCCTGCCGTGAACGTCGAGACGAGTCTCCGAGCTTGTGAGGTTGTGGCGCAGGCGGGTCGAGACTTTTCTCGACCCCTTTGGGCAGCGGCATCAAGCCTCCCGGAACGCCGGGATGAATCCCCGGCCCAGAGGGCGCGCCCCTCAGATAGGAGCGCCCCGGCCACGTCCCTGAACGAAGGGGCGGCAAAGCGAGAAGCCCAACCGTCTTCGCTTGGAACGCGTTGCGTGATAATACGGAGGAGCTATTCGCAATGGGCATCACTCCGGAACGCTGGAAGGAAGTTGAGGAGCTGTTCCACGCCTCGGTAGACCAGGCGCCGGAGACACGAGACTCGATCCTTGCGAAGGCGAGTCCCGAAGTTCGCGAGATCGTTCATTGGTTATTGGCGCAAGAAGAGCCAGGCATCCTTGACCGGCCGGCCTGGGAGGCCGAAACCGAGCGGCTGGCGCCATCGTCCGCCATCGGCCTCGGGTCGCATGTTGGGCCCTATCGTATTGAAGCCAGCGTGGGCACCGGGGGCACGGGAGAGGTTTTCCGTGCGTCGGACAGCCGTCTGGCGCGGAAGGTCGCTATCAAGGTCATCCGCGCCGGTCGATCTTCCGCCGAGTTGGAGTTGCGGTTCCTCGGCGAGGCGCGAGCCGCGTCGGCGCTCAACCATCCGAACATCATTACCATTTACGACGTCGGTACGGCGGAAGGGCAGCCGTACATTGTTATGGAGTGGGTGGAGGGCCAGACGCTCCGCCAGAAACTAGCGCAGGGGCCTCTATCCACACCGGAAGTTCTGGGGATCGCCTCGCAAATAATAGACGCACTGGCCGCGGCGCACGAAGCGGGCATCATCCATCGCGACCTGAAGCCGGAGAACATCATGGTGAACGCCAGCGGCCGGATCAAGGTGCTCGACTTTGGCATCGCCAAGCGCCTCTCGATGCCGGACGACCAAACTATCACATTGGTGGCAGGGAACTCTTTCGGTTTTGTCGCGGGCACACCGGGGTACATGTCGCCGGAGCAGGCCAGGGGCGAGGAGCTTGATTTCCGCTCCGACCATTTTTCATTCGGCGCGGTGCTCTACGAATTGGCGGCCGGGCGGCGGGCGTTCGAGGGCAATTCGATCGCGGAGGTGCAGGCCGCGACTCTCCAGCATCGGCCGGAACCGTTGACAAGCTTGAATCCGCTGGCTCCAGCGCCCCTTCATTGGATAGTGGAACGCTGCCTGGCGAAGGCCTCGCGAGATCGTTTCGAAACCACGGAGGAATTGCGGCGCGAGTTCTCCGTCATCGTTACGCGGATCGGCGAACGCGAGGCGGCATCCCCGCCCGTCAACAATATCCCGACGCCGCGAACCGCTTTAATCGGACGTGAAGCGGAGATGTCCCAATTGCGAGATTTGGTTGCCGATCCCGATCTCCGCATCCTGACGTTGACGGGAGCGGGAGGCATCGGCAAGACCAGGCTGGCGGTGGAGCTCGGGCGCCAAGTTGCGGACCGTTTTGCCGGAGGCGCTTGCTTCGTGCAGCTCGAGAAGGTAAACGTGGCCGGCCTTGTGCCGTCGGAAGTGGCGCTGGCTCTGGGCGTCACTCAGGGGCTGGGCGCCGACCCGGAAGCGGCAATTGCCAATCATTTAACCCAGCTTGCGGGGCCGCTGTTTCTTGTGTTGGATAATTTCGAGCACGTGCTGGAAGCCGGCCTTTTCGTGGCTCGTCTGGCTTCCGACCGCCTGAAGGTGGTGGTGACGAGCCGGGCGGCCCTGCGAATTTATGGAGAGTACGAGTTCGCCGTTCCTTCGCTGAATGCCGGTCATGGCGAGGGACGCGAAGAGATGGCGGGTTCTCCGGCGGTCAGATTATTTCTCGAACGCGCCAGCGGCCTGCGCGGCTCCGCCATCGACGAGGAGCAACTGGGAATGGTGTCGGCGATCTGCGCCCGGTTGGATGGCCTGCCTCTGGCGATCGAACTGGCTGCGGCCCGCACCAGGCTGTTTCCGCTGAGAACGCTCAAGGCGCGTCTGGACAACCCCCTGGCAGTGCTGGTTGGCGGTTCGCGGGACTTGCCTCAGCGGCAGCACACGCTACGGGCGACCATCGACTGGAGCTACAACCTGCTGGATGCGGAGCATCGGAAGCTGTTCCGCCGCATGGCCGTATTTGTCGGTGGCGCCACCATCGAAGCTATCGAGGCGGTGTGCGACACCCGCCAGGATTTGAAGCTCAATCTGTGGGACGCGTTGGAACTGTTGGCCGACAACAGCTTGATTCGCCGCATCGATTCCGAAGATGCGGAGCCGCGGTTCGCCCTGCTCGAAACGATGCGCGAGTACGGCCTGGAGCAATTGACCGCCGCCAGTGAAGAGCACTATACGCGCAAAGCGCATGCCGCATACTGCCTCGTTTTAGCGGAGGAAGAAGCCCCCGCGATGCGACGGGAGCGCGCCGGAAAACATCGATTCGACGCCGATCTCGGAAACTTTCGCGCCGCTCTCGATTGGCTCGTGGTGAGTAGTGAGGCGGAGTGGGGATTACGGCTGGTAATGGCTTTGGGGGTATATTTCTTATCGCTCCGTCTCCATACAGAGGGGCTGGAACGAGTCTCGCGGCTGCTGGCACTTCCGGGCCTGGAACGCTTTCCCCGATTGCGCAACTACGGTAAATTCTGGCAGACCGACTTCACTTTCGAGACAGGCAATCCCGATCTCAGCGGCTATTACAGGGCATGGGAACTGTTCGAAGAGGCCAACGACTTGCAAGGCATGTTCCACGTCGCACATCGTCTGGGTTTCAACCTCCGGTTCGCCGATGTGGCGGAATCGCGGCGATGGGCGGAGCGAGCCCTGGAGATGGCGCGGGCAACCGGGAATCCGTCGATGCTCGCAGGATCCGTGAGCAATCTCGCGGACGTTGTAAAAGACAGCGACAGTACGTATGCCCGGGCTTTGTATGTGGAGGCCATGCGTTTATTCAAGTCGTCGGGTGACAAAGAGAACGCGATCTGGTCGCTCAGCCACCAGGCCGATCTTTACCGGCACGAGGGCAACACGGCTCAAGCGCGGGCGCTCCACCAGGAGGCGTTAGAGCAGTTCCGGTTGTTGAATTCTTCGCACGGGGTGGCGTCGTGTTTACATGATCTGGGAAGATTGGATGCCGCCGATGGACGGCTCGCGGAGGCTCAGCGCTTATACCGGGAATCCTTGCAGCTTTATGGGCCGGAAAACCCGAGCGATCTTCCTCGGGTCCTGGAGTCGCTGGCCGAAGTTACCATCCAATGCGAGCAGCCGGAGCGCGCCTTGGCGCTCGCCGGAGCGGCAGCCGGGATTCGCAAGCGATTTCATGTCCGCACAATGAATCCGGCACGGAGCGCCGAGGTGGAAAAGAAGATCGATTCCGCACGTAAGCAGGCCGCCGGGGAAGCCACCGCGTTCTGGATGAAAGGCTGGAACATGAGCCCCGCAGAAATCATCGAGTACGCGGCGCAAATTGGAGACGACACATGGACAGCTTCTTAACAGCGGTCAGAGGCAAGGTGATTCGATCGGGTGATGCGGATTATGAATCCGCGCGCAAGGTGTACAACGCCGACATCGATCGCAGACCCCGTTCGATCGTTCAATGCGCGGATGCCGCGGATGTGGTTCGCTGCGTGAATTACGCGCGAGAGAACAAGCTGCTGACAGCGGTGCGAGGCGGGGGCCACAGCGCCCCGGGATTTGGCACATGCGACGGCGGTATCGTCATCGATTTGTCGCCTATGCGAGGCGTTCGAGTGGACCCGGAGCGCCGTACTGCAAAGGTGGAAGGAGGATGCACCTGGGGCGATGTAGACCACGCCACCCATGCGTTCGGGCTGGCCACTCCCGGCGGCATCGTCTCCACCACGGGAGTCGGAGGCCTCACCACCGGCGGCGGATTTGGATATCTTTCGCGAAGTTACGGGCTCGCCTGCGATAACCTGATTTCCGCGGACATCGTAACGGCGGATGGGCAAATCCGCACGGCCAATGCCGCTCGGAACGAAGACCTTTTCTGGGCCGTCCGCGGCGGGGGCGGCAACTTCGGAATCCTTGTCTCCCTCGAGTTTCGTCTGCACCCGGTTACTCAGCTCTACGCCGGTCCCATCCTGTATCCCCTGGAGTTGGCCGCCGAGGTCCTGCGTTTATTCCGCGACTTTATGAGTAAGGCTCCGCGCGAAGTGAATGCTTTCTTTGCATTCCTGATTGTGCCTCCCGGCCCTCCATTTCCCGAATCCCTGCATGGCAAGACTGTCTGCGCCATAATGTGCGCCTGCGGCGGTGACGTTGGCGAGGCCGAGACGGTCACGAAGCCATTGAGAGAGTTCGGGCCTCCCCTGCTGGTGTTGCCCCATTCGATGCCGTACCCGTTTCTGCAGTCTCTTTTCGACGGTCTGCTGCCGCCGGGGCTGCATCACTATTGGAGGGCGGACTTCGTACGCGAACTGACCGATGAAGCCATCGCCGAACATGTCAGATTCGGTCCGCGCATTCCAACCATCAACTCCGCCGTCCATATCTACGCCATGGATGGCGCCGTCCAGGATGTCGGCGCGAGTGAAACTGCGTTCGCCTACCGCGACGTCAAGTATGTCCATATGATCGCCGCCGTTACTCCCGATCCCGCTTCCTTACCCCCCTATCGGGAATGGACGCAGGATTACTGGGAGGCCCTGCATCCTCATTCGGCGGGAGGCACGTACGTCAATTTCCTGATGGAAGAGGGCGAGGACCGCATTGCATCGAGCTATAGGGGAAATCGAGAGCGGCTCGCGGCAATCAAAGCAAAGTACGATCCTCTGAACCTTTTCAGAGTGAATCAGAACATTAAGCCAGCGAAGTAACCCTGTCGATCACATCTCGGCGCTGGCCGGGTCCATCAGCAGCCGCACGGCGGAGATCCGATTCGCGGGAACGCCGCAGCGCTTGGCGTGCTCCTGAATGATTTCCGCATTGGGCGCCCAGTATACGCAGTAGACTTTGTTATCCGTTACGTAACTATGAAGCCATTGGATCTCCGGCCCCAAGTCACGAAGAACGCCCAACGATTTCTGCGCGGCACCCTGCACTTGCTGGGGAGTCATTTCCCCCGCCCCTGGGATCTCGCGCTCGATGACGAATTTCGGCATTTCAGACATCGTAACATGTCCGCCTCCGGCCAGTCTGACTTCAAATCGCGCCGCAGGTGGATTAGCGGCTTGATGCGCGAGAGGTTTACCGATTCGTGGCCAGAACCATCCGTCCAATAACCGAATAGATCTCGTGAAAGGCCGGTTCACGAAAATAGAGAACGAGAAGTCGGCTCGCGGTCACTAACGCGGTTGTGACCGCAGGGCAAAAAACGGCGCGCCGCTTTCTGGTCCCTTGATTGGCGGCCAAGGGCGGCCGATTCCTTTTGCAAAACCCCCTTCCGCCCACCAAGGCCAACTCCTGGATCACGGGGCATCCGGAAGTTATCCCCCTGGGTTCCGGGATGTGGGAAGTAGCATCCTGGGGGTCTCGCCGCCTTCCCGATCTCAGGACTTCAACTCGACTTGGTGACCAGGCTGGCCCCTGTGCACGGAACGCGCGAGCAAGTGGCAATGATCGTCGGCC
>Ga0181538_10004031_pt1 | contig 14002 bp, 11 predicted proteins | sample PEATcosm2014_Bin_40_FD_119773 | JGI IMG/M metagenome (GOLD analysis project Ga0181538, IMG submission 119773) | Peatland microbial communities from MTU Mesocosm Facility, Houghton, MI, USA - PEATcosm2014_Bin23_30_metaG | ecosystem: Environmental > Terrestrial > Soil > Wetlands > Peat | place...
CCGCCAGAACACCTTCTTCTGGAACCCTGGGAAGATACACTTCAAAGCGGCTTCCTTCCCCCGGAGTGGATTCCACCCAAATGAAACCGCCGCTTTGCTTAATAATTCCGTACACGGTCGCAAGCCCTAAACCAGTGCCTTTGCCTACCTCTTTCGTTGTGAAGAAGGGCTCAAAAATCCGCACTTTCGTCTTCGCGTCCATTCCATGGCCGGTATCCGTTGCGGAAAGCAAGACAAAGGAACCCTGCTGAAGACCGGGACGCGTTTGTGCGTACTCTTCATTCACAGTCAGATTGCTAGTCGCGATCGTCAGCTTTCCGCCCTTCGGCATGGCGTCGCAGGCGTTGACGGTCAAATTCAAGAGTACCTGCTCGATTTGTCCCGGGTCGGCCTTCACGCTTCCCAATGCCACCCCCGGCACAAAAACGAATTCGATATCCTCGCGAATCAGGCGAGCCAGAAGTTTGTCCATCTCCGTGACAAGAACATTCACGTCCAGCACTTTCGGTTGCAGTACTTGCCTCCTGCTGAAGGCCAGCAACTGCCGCGTAAGCGAGGCCGCCCGGTCTGCAGCTTTATGGATCTGTTCGCAGCTTCTGTAGGGTGGTTCAGACGTCTTCAGCCAGTCCAGCAATAAGTCGCTGTGACCCTTGATGATGGTCAGCAGATTGTTGAAGTCGTGTGCGACTCCGCCTGCCAGCCGGCCCAGCGCCTCCATTTTTTGCGATTGCCGAAGCTGTTCCTCAAGTTGTTGTCTTTCGGAATCGTTCCTTTGCAGAGTGTGGCGCATGCGATCGAAAGCCTGCGTTACCTCGGCGACCTCACCGCCTCCCTGCACTTCTAATTGAAAGTCGAAATCGCCTTGCTCCAGCGCATGTACACCCTGCACGAGTCTGCCAAGTGGCTTGGTGAACGTGTTGGAGATCAGGAAAGCCAGGAAACCGCCGGCCAGCACGGCAAGAAAGCCAACTCGCAGGAGAAAACGATTGAGGCGTTGCAAAAATGCCATCGTCTCGACGTCGGACCTGAGAACCATCAGGCTCGCTCCGCCGGGCAAATCTGGCGTTAATTCCACCGCACTGGCGAAAAATCGTTCGTTCCCAAGGTACATCTGATCAGGCGTGCTGCCGCTCTGCAATTGAGAGGAAAGTTCCGCTTCCCGATAAGGATCGAGGGTGCTGGCTACCGTGCGCCCTTTATAACGGAGCGCTACTTCGCCGGCTAAAAGGCGGCCCAAATCGCGCACGGCACGATCATCGAGTTCCTGTCCCACAACAACCCTTGCCGGTTGGGCATCTTTTGCCACGTCGCCAGGTCCAATGGGTTGGAGTTCCACTTGATACAGGTGGCCATCGCTGTACCACCAATCGGAACTGCGATTTCTGGCCAAAGAAGAGCGCAAGAGTGCTTCAACGTTTTGTACCGAAAAGCCGGAATGGGTCGTGTGCATGGCAACAATCTTGCCGACAGGGTCGGCAAGGACAATTAAGTCGCTACTAGACGTATCGAACGGATTGTTGGTGGAGTCCGTGAATTCACTGACATCGCTATTGGAAAGAAATGCGGAGGTGGCGAGAAGATCTGCTTTGCGGTTCAATACCACCTGCCGCTGATGTTGCAGGATCTCGAAGATCACCAGAGAGTTGTGAGCACTTGTCGCCAACTCCTGGCGGGCGCGTTCCTGAACCGCATGGCGCACAATAAGCAACGCGACCCAGGTGAGGCCGGCAATCACCAATACCATAGACAACAGGAATTTGGTCCTTAGCCGAAGATTGGAGAGGATTTTTCCCATTCTCACTAAAGACCGCAACGGACTTGCATCTTGCCGAGGCTGGATTGGGTAATCTTAACATTGCCATTGCCCTCGGGAAGCGTAAATGGAACTTCCGTACCCTTTTCATGCACCCAGGGTACTACCGCCAAAAATCTGGGAGACGGGAGCGGCTAGAAGCGGGTGTTCATTCCGGCCGAAGATATGGTCTCGCACGGAGAAGCAGATGGATCTAGCTGGAGCTGGTCGGATTGCTGAAGGCGAAGATCCAGGTTGCGTTAGCTACGCGGAGCGGGATTTTTTCCATTGCAACGGAGGCAGTTCTAAATTGGCGACGCGGCGAAGGTACATCTTAGCATGTTCTGCCGCCCTGTCTTTTCCCTGCTCCATATCATCCACAGATTCGGAAGGTGCAATCCAGTTTTTTGCGTTTACATTGTAAACGGATGCCTGCACACCGAGTGCATTCTGCTCCGAGAACAACCGCAGGTGTTCGCTACCGACTTTGACTTCGGCCCAGACACCTTGATCCAACATCAAGAATCTCCCGAAAAGCGAGATGTTTCCCCTAAGCTTAAGAATGCCCAGTTTATTGCTGAATCTCACTCTACCAAAGGACAAGCCAGCTCCTTGTGGCCCGACGTTTCCTACTCAGTGCGACAGCAACCGATCAGTACAGTCGTACGCACCCTGAGCATTGGGGGCTCAGGGTGGGGGTGGTCAGGTATGTTTAGCTGAAGATTATTTAATTGCAAAGGAGCATACCTCCTATAGACCGACGCGTCTGTACTGGATTGCACAGGTCAGCCGCCGATTCAACCGGAAAGTCGAAGAAAGGCAGTGAGCTATAGATGAGGCTCGCGGCCAATCAAAGAATGGAGGGATCCCACGCGGGAGATAACGCAGTCAGATGGACGGGATGGAAGGGCCTGCCTTACTATCTGGCGATGGCCCGGGCAGGACCGAGCGCGACCGGTTTTCTGGTCATCGAGCAGTGGAGGTGAATGAGCTAAAATCAAATTGGCGACGGGAGAAAGGGTTCGGGCTGTCGAAAATTAGTGTGGCGCTAGGCACAGCTCTTCTTTGTGAATGGTCAACCAAACCAACAAAAAGCCTCCCGGAATACGCCGTCCTTTGATCTCGCGGTAGCGAGGTATTGGAGACATCAACTGGCGGGGAATCTCGTTTCCGGTGATGTTCGATCAACGTCTGAAGGCTTTTGCGATCTAACTGGCCGACTTTGCAGCGGCTGTTTCCAGGAAACCGACCATCGCCTGCTTCAATTGTGAATCCACTTCGTCGGCGATAGTCATCACGTCGAGAAGGACCGTGCTGAAATCCACACTTCCCAGATTGTTTTGCAGAGTATTGAAGATACTCACCTGCAAAATTCTAGACTCTTCCACAACCATGGGGACGCTGTAGCCTTGCCTGCGCCGCAGAACCCCATGCTCGCGTGCAGCATGGGAAAGTGGCGGAATGGCATCGGGAGCGAGGCGCAAGCGCCGCACAAGGTCGCCCAGGAGCAACGGCAGATGACCAGTACGTTCTTTGTATGTCAGCGCAATCGCTGTCAGGTCCTCGGTGTGCTCCACGCGGGACATCCAGTTCCGAATGGTTGCATTTAGGTCACGTTCCAGAATGGCAGCGACTCGTTCTTTGTTTATCGCCGAACGGGCAGCAGGAGCGGAGAGCTTTTTCCGGATGAGTTCAGTAATCTCTGCAAAGCCGATCGGTTTTACAAGGATTTGATCAGCCTGCAGCAGAATGGCAGTCGTGGCCGCTTGAAACGCAGGGTAATTGCTGAGCAAGAGCGTAACCGCGTTGGGCTGCGAATGGCGCATAGCATTGACAACTGTGAACCCATCACAAGCATCCGGCATGAAGAGGTCAGCGAGCAACACGTCAAAGTTTTCAGTGGAAATCAAGCTGAGCGCTTCGTATACGTTAGCTGCCGGAACGACTTCAAAGCCCTCGCATTCCAGGCCTTTCTGGAATACTCTCCGGCTGTTTTCCTCATCATCCGCAAGCAGAATTCTATATTTCTTCATCGTAGGCTCGACCTTTCAAAAGACGGTTGACATGCAAGGAACCAAATTCGGAGGCCATGCCTGAACGCACGTTAATCATCCAGGTCCACTTACCTGAAGTAGAATCTCAAGAGGCCCCTAGCCAAGCCGGGGGATCCCAGATTGATTGCCACTCCGATGGCCGATCAATCCCTGCTATGGCGATTGAGGAATGCGGATGGATATCGAAAACGCTCGGCGACTGTTAAAAAGCATCCCCAATGATGCGACCGTAGTTGACGTTGGGGGAGGCGCGGCACCGTTTCCCAGGGCAGATTATGTGATTGATGCAATGGCGTACGCGAACCTGGGCGGTGGCAGCGACGGAGACATCCACAAGCAGCTCGGAATCAGCCCGCGATACTCCGAGGATCGCTGGATTCAAATTGATCTGTGTGACCGCCGCCCTTGGCCGGTAGCTGATAAAGCGTTTGATTTTGCCATCTGCTCACATCTGCTGGAAGACATACGCGACCCCATATGGGTTTGCTCCGAATTGCGGAGAATCGCGAAAGCGGGCTATATCGAAGTGCCTTCTCGCGTGGTCGAGCAATCCAAGGGTGTTGAGAATCCGCGCCACGCCGGCTACTACCACCACCGATGGCTCATTACACGAACTCAGAACGGACTGGAGTTCCGGCTCAAGCCACACGTCTTGCATTCAGTTAGAGATGCCATCGTTGCCCACTTGTCGCCCGGACGGCGCATCAACCCTAAGCACGCCATCGTGACTTTGGACTGGGCTAATGACTTCGAAGCGGTGGAAGTTCTTGAGTTTGACGAGAGGAAGGTCATCGGCGAGTTATGTCAGTTCGCAACTGGTGCGCGACGTTTACCAGATCTCACCGTTAAAGTGCCCCTCCCGATGCTCCAATACATCAAGCGCCAAATCTTCTATTGCAGGCTTCGGCTGGGCAGTGCGGGCTAACGATCGAGGAATAAAGTGAACCTACCGACAGTCAGCGTCATCATCCCATACTATCGGGCCAGTCATACCATCGCGCGCGCCGTGGAGAGCGTACTGGGGCAAACTTTTCGTCCGTACGAAATTCTCATCGTTGACGACGGATGCCCGGAGGACGCAGTCCCAGCAACCAAAGGGTTCGGTTCCTCCGTGACCCTGATCCGCAAAACCAACGGCGGAGTAGCGAGTGCACGGAATCTGGGGATAGAGCATGCACAGGGCGAGTGGATCGCTTTTCTCGACGCCGATGATTACTGGGAGCCCTCCAAGCTGGAGCGACAACTGGCCTTTTCGGAAGGCGTGGGAGTGCTTGGTGGCCAGTGGTTTACCGAGGAACTGGGTAAGCCTCGCTACATGGGAAAGGCTTTGGACTCAAGATTCTTGGGCAAAAAATTCAAGCCTGTTGACGCCGAGGCATTCCACGTCGCAATGAACCTCTGGACGGGTGTTCTGCTCGTGCGACGAAAAGACTTGGGCGATCAACGCTTTATTTCGGGCCTGGAGCCGGCCGAGGATCGCGACCTTTGGATCAGGCTGGTTTCATCGACAGCAGTCTATCTGGTACCTGAGCCACTCGCCACGTATACCCAATGGCCAGGCTCCCTTTCCAATAGTGATTCAGATCGTGATTGTACGAGTATGCTCAAGGTTGTGCATCGCCACGCCGCATTACTCGGGCAAAAAGGGGTCCGGGAACAAGAAGCGCTCATATATCGCCGTTGGGCAGGCGAGCAGCTTGCTAGAGGGAAACCGCGATCTGCGCTAGGCCCGGCGGCGCGCCGGCTAGCGATCCAGCCGACATCTCCACAGGCGTGGTGGATAATGTGTAAATCGTTGGCACAGTCCATAATAGCGTAGGTCTTTCCGGTGCGATTGCCACGACCGCGATTTTTATGCCTTTGCAAGTAAGAACAATCAGGACATGGGATGAACTGGAGGCGATTCGTCCCGCGTGGGAGAGTATTCTGCAAGATGCCGAGGGGCTAACCATATTTTCCACGCTTGAGTGGCTGGGCGCATGGTGGAAGTCGTTCGTAAAAGACAAAGAGCTAGTGGCACCCGTCTTCTTGAATGCGGATGATGAAGTAGTGGGCGTTGTGCCGCTGTATGCAGACTTGATCGAACCGGCGCTTCCCTTTCGCTTAAGACGATTGCGTTTCGTAGGGGATGGCTCGGAAGACTCGGACAATCTTGACCTGATTATCCGGAAGGGTTACCAGGCCGCCTGCACGCAATCCTTCCTCTCCTGGCTGGAATCGAACCCAGAGTGGGATATCTGCGAGTTAAATACCCTTCCATGGGATTCCGCCGCGGTCCCGTCGCTGGTTTCAGATCTGAAGAGTCGCAGGTGGACCTTCCGGCGCCTGGGACGCCCGCGCTCCACGATAGCGCTGCCGGAGACATGGGAAAGTTACCTCAAGCAAACGATCTCGAACAAAGAAAAAACGAAAATTGTTTATTACACAAACCGTTTGCACAAGCATTTTCACGTTTCGATTACCAAGTGTGATGCCACGCAAGCACTGCCTGCATCTCTGGATGCCCTGTTCGGGCTCCACCAAAAACGTTGGCAGATGTTAGGAAAGCCGGGGGCGTTTGCTTCCGCGCAGCGACGTGAACTCTATTACAACATGGCAGCCTCTTTTCTGGAGCGCGGATGGCTGGAATTCTGGATTCTGCAACTGGATGGAAAACCGGCCGCCGCGCAGTATGGCTTCCGATATCGCGACGTTGTTTATTCCCTGCAGGAAGGCTTCGATCCCGCGTATTCGTCCGACCGGGCCGGTTATGTGCTCCGAGCTCAGGTTATTAAAACGCTGATCGGCCAGGGCATCCGGCAATATGATTTTCTCGGGGAAGAAGACCCGAGCAAAAATCGCTGGGGCGCCCAAGTGGAAAGTTATGCAGATATCCATTTTGCCCGGCGTCTGACACAAGGCGCTCTTTATTTGAGAATCGATCAGACGAGCCGCACATTGAAGAGCTGGCTTCGAACAAATCTTCCCGCTCCCGTTCTTAAAGCTATCCGGCGAAGTAGATTAGAGACAAAACGGTAATCGATAGTATGGGGATGTCTACAACTTTTCCCAGTTCAAAATCGATAGCAACTTTTGAAATTTGGAGAGTTCCGCGACTTCCATCAGCCTTTGAAATAAAGCACCGCAACCATCCGCTTGTATAAGTTGGACATCGCACTTCACGCAGAGTCGCCGGTCCGGGTGAATCACTTGCGTTACGGCCTCGAGCAATCCCTTCTGGAAGGCATGACGTGTCAGTTTGCACTTACCAGCAGAGGCAAACTCACGAACTGACTTCGAACTGCTCGCGGGCGCAAACGCGAGGTCGGCATAGCGGAACATATCCAGGTCCTGATCGTTATCACCGATCGCAGCGACGGCCTCACCTTCAGACCTCAAGTATTTCTTCACCCATAACAAACCAGAGCCTTTGCCGATGCCCTTCGGGACGATGGTGGTGTCCGCGCAGGTTGGCAGGAACATCAAACGGTCCAATCGCGAACTCTCAAGGATGCCGCGCACCTCCGCTTCCGACAAACCCTGGGTACCATTTCTCTCGTAACGGAAAGCCCTTACAGCCGTCCGATAATTCGGATCGAGGAATACTCCGGGAAGCGATTGGATTGCCGCTTTACAGCGACTCAATTGCTCGGCAGCCTCCGGCTCAATGAGCGGGAATTCGCTTTGTTTCACGGCATCGACGAATATGCAGCCGGATTCGGCAACCCCGCCGTGAAGACCATAGGCCTCGCAGTATTGCTTGACGTCACTGGCACTGCGCGCGGTGTTGAGAATCACGGAGAATCCATGGCTCTGAAGCCTCGCTAAGGCGATCAGACTGCTGGTCGTCGCTTGAGGAAAATCAAAAACATTCGAATCGAAGACTCCATCGAGGTCAATAAAGATGAGCCGTCGAGTCCATTGCAAGGGGAAGCGATTCGGAAGCAGGGAGGCCGAAAATCGGCTCATCTGGTGAACCAAGAAATTTCGGGCTTGAACGAGCCGGTCGTGCCAGATCATGCGAGCCTCGCCGCGCGTTTCGACATCGAGGGCCGCGGTAGCCAACTCACTTCCCACAGCGCCGTGCACCAGCTTCCAAAGTAGGATTCGCTCCCCGACAGCAGTGTCGCCACTCATCTGGACATAGTGCGCAATCAATTCTTGTTCGTCCTTGGCGGAAAGGCGAAATTCGAAGACAGCACCGGCAAGATCGTAGGCAGGATCAACTATGTATAACTCCGTGCGGCCGAAATTGTGGTGTTCGAAATCAACCTTGCAAAAACCATCTCGTGTTTGGAGCCAATCCTCTGGCTTCATGCGACCGTCTATTAGCGAAGGGGTGCGACACACATACTGCGCGAGAGCCCGATGGAGAGCCGACACTTTCACACTGCCTACGAACGTGCCGTAAGCTCTTTTTAGCGAGTCAATCAGCACACTCCAGCCCGTCCAGCCGTAGCCGGGGCTGATTGCAAAAGTAGGATCCTTGTTCAGGCGCAAGGTGCTCGCGCGTGCGGCAACATAGTCAGCAAGACGTTTGATCGGCGGCCTGGTAGTACTGCCATCAATACATTCGAGCCACTCCATATACACAAGGCCTTCTCGAAGTCCAAGTATTGCGGGAACAAACCCAGCAAGCTGCCTCCCCGCAAAAAAAGCCTGATAACCTAACCAGCCCCAGCCGACGCTCTTTGCAAGAACGCGCCTGTTGACGGGTGGTGCGCCATTTTTTTCCATGCGGACATCAAATACACGCTTGAAGCGGCACTGGAAACCATCCTGAAAATGTTCTTCGAGGCGGCGATTTAGCTCGACAGTGAGGTTGCTCTCGAGGAGCTGAACGTTGTGCCACCCCAGGGATTGGAAATAGCTCGCAAGAAGCGGCTGGACGAAGCTTGGCGCGAGAAGAATGTTCTTGTGAAGGGAGTTCGCCTCCAGCTGAATGAGTTGTACGCCAAGAGTTTCCTCAGTGACGGGAAGGCGCCAATCGGGGCGCGCGGGGTGCATGGCCGCGAGCAGAAAAATTCTGTTGGGTTGCACCCTCCTCTGCCGAAGGAGATGCACCATCAGCCGGAAGGTGTTACCAGTATTCGGAGACTCGTCGATGACGAGGATCTTCACATCCGGCGAATGAAGCGCCCGCAGTGCGGCCTCTTCCCAAGGGGAAATTCCCTTCTTCGGCCGTACGGTGCACCACGTCACTGAGGTCCAGCCAAGCTGCGTTAGTTTGGCCTTCGCTGCTGGAGCGAAATATGCGCCCATCGTTCGTGGACCAATGATCAAGAGGGGGGAATGGCGATCCTCTTGAGAAGCAGCAAATAACTCAGCCAGCGAGAATGCATCTTGATGCGCAAGGTCCTGACTGCGATATCCGGAAGGCAACTGCATCGGCCGATTGAGAAGCGGCCTCGGGAGGCGAGTGGCGAAGCAGTCTTCGATGGATTTCCTCAAATTGTCCAAGTGTTGCGGAGCGGGCTTTCCAGTTCGAGTGAGAAAGTCGCAGATCGCATCGACCTGAGAGGTCCATTTCCCCTCCCACCTTGCTGCGCGCAATTTTTGTGGATAGCTCCAGAGACGATGGACGAAATTGATTAGCTTCTGCGCGGAAAGGACAGGAATTCGCAGGCTGGGAAGTCTTCGGGAAATTTTCGAAAGATCCGGCGGGGTTTTCGCCAGATAGTCGTCAACGGTACAAGTGAGAGCGCAAGCTAGCAGATACAGATTGACTTTGCACTCTTCGACCTGCCAAGGCACGTTGAGCGAGTTCAAGAGGTTGAGAGAGTCACGAAGGTGCTTGAATATGTCGCCTACCGAGAGAACAGGATCGAGCGCCCAATTATAGAATGAGTAAAATTGTTCCTCGAAACCGGCATCGGAATGGGATTCGCCAGGTTCTGAATCAAACACTTGCGTGCTCTCCGAATCAATCACTGATGATTTCGTTGTCATGGTCTAGATGAAATCCAGTGCGCTCCGGACGAAAACTTCGCCAGGCGGAAGTAGAAGCGGCAGATCACACACGTGAAATTGAGGAGGAATTTGGAGTCTGTTGCACCGCGGGCAGAATACCGCGCGAAGGCAACCTTGAATGGAGCGGCGATCCACCGGTGATAAGATCCCGAAGAATCCACCAAAATACGCGAGGATTGTTCCGGGCTTGTGTAAGGGAATAAGGAAGCCACCCGTGACCAAAAGGCACGTAGATGCGCACAGGGACGTCCATTTCACGCGCGACTTTCAAGGCTGGCTTCACCGGAAGGCCCTCCAACAACTCGAGGCAACATGGAGTTCCAACTCGGCGGAGACGCTCGAGTGCATTTCGCGCGAGGACCGGGTCATGTGTTGCCACGGCGACGAAACGCGCGCGGCCCGCTAACCGGTCAATGACGTCTAGATAGCCTTCCCGAGACTTTTTCTCTTGGTGTTGACAGTCCGGCCACTGTCCTTTGACTATCCGAACGTGCAAACCAAGATCCACTGCAATATCTGCGTCAGCGATGCTTCTCACCCACCGGCCAGGCAAAGTGCATCCGAGATTCGGATAGGAACGCGCCGCTCTCGCAATGATGGAAAAAGTTCGCTCGGCTGTTTCGTGCTCCAGGGAGTCGAAATGAACGAGGGTATTCGTGGGCCGCGCTTGCTCCAATACCTCATTGAGCAGTGCCAGGTCATATTTCAGCGGAGGAAGCTTGATGGAAAGATAACAATCCATCTTCTCATTGGCGAGGGTTGCCAGCGCAGACTTGTAGGCATCCACTATCCGTTCTGGTGAATCGCTCTCGATGTTCCAGAAACAAATCGTGGCACCAAAGCCAAGGCCGAAGAGACGCCGACAAGTTCTCATTGCATCGTCGAGCTCGGGTCCAGCAATGTAGGCCCTGACGGCATGCTTCGCTACGGCCTCCCAAGCGGACCACACCATCTTGCTAAGCCTGCGGTTCATTTCTTTTCTCTTTTCACGGCAACTTCAAACCGCCGGCGCACCGCACGGAATGCATCCGCGGCCAAGACAGCCACGCCTCTCACCTTGAAGGGATACGCTCGAATCGTTACACATGGAATCTCATTCTGCGTCCAGATGCGTGTCCAGTTATCAGCGTTACCCAGGAATTCATAGGACACAAGTCCCCTCGAAGCCGCGTAACGTATGGTCTCTGCCATCAGCAACGTTCCGGGCGAGCATCGCGCAAATTCCTGGCGGTATCCTATTTTTAGAAGCCAGAAGGCACGCGCACATTCGAGTGCAAGCTGCATGGCGACAGCTTTGCCGCCAACTCGCAAAAAACAGAGCCGCAAGAAACCCGCCGCGCTAGCCGCAGCCGCATAATGGCGGTAGAACTGACCGCGCAGCTTGTCGTACGCGATCGCGCTCCCGCTGTTGCCCTTCCAGTTTGCAGCCTCAACTTCCAGAGCCTCTTCAAGAAGTGGCGCGAGCTGCGAAGGCGTTGGGGACAGAATCTGATAACTGAGCGGACCGATTTTCTCGGCGTTTCGAACGGATCGGCGCAAATCCGAGCGCCGCCCGCTATTGAGCTGGGTCTCGGGTTTCCGCCAGCCCTGGTGCAACAGGATGCGAGGATACGGGTGAGCGGGACGCAGGAGCACCAGTCCGCGGCCGCGATACGCTTCTTGAATCGCAGTAATGGTAGGCGAACCGGCAGGAATTCTGTCCAGAAAAAGGGGCAAGCCCAGATTGACGAGATTGCGAGCCAGAATTCTTAGAGCTGCGGGATCGGAAAATACCAAATCGGTAGGTTCTCGAAGCATTTTGACTCCGAGAAGTTCCAGCCGGCCAAGAATCCCTTTGGTGCGCACAAGCGGCGCTATGGCCCCTGTCTGTGATCCCGTTTTAACGACAACGAAATGGAGTTCCCCATCGAGGGGCAAGGTGGCGCGGCAGGATTCGCTCCAAAGACAATGTTGCATCGGGCTCGTGATATCGCTTTCCAGAGTCCGCCAGAACAGAGCGATTTCATCGAGCTGGCGTGAGCCGTCGGTCCGGGCATCCCAGTTCAGATTTCCGCCGTAACGGGTGTTGACGACGGCCGGAACTTGGGCGAGGCGCGCGGATGCACTCCCGTAGCTGAGTTCCCGGGCGTCTCGAGCATGAAGCGCGTCCGGGCGATCTACTCGGAGTGTTGACGCGAGATCTCGAATTAGGCGTAGAGAGAATTCCATGGTCTTGTCAAAGGAATATACCTGCAAATCCGAGGAGAGAGTTAAGCACCCTGAAGCATGATCGGTCGGACGGCTAGTAGACTCCTATTCTGCTTTTACTATAGTCTCTATATGCAAATGCACGGAAAGCGGGAATTGTTAGCACGTGTCTGCTCCCGAACTGGGCTCACCAGAATCCTGGAATCCCTGCCGCAGCGCCGTGCTTTAATTATTCTGAATTACCATCGCCTGGGAAATGCGGACGAGACACCGTTCGACTCGGGTGTATTCTCTGCCACGGCCGAGCAATTTGATTCGCAGATCGCTTTCTTCAAACGCCGTTTTCATATGAGTACTTTAGGGGAAGTGTTCGCCATGATTGGCGGGAATGCCCCAAGAGGAACGAGTGTTCTGATCACTTTCGACGATGGATACCGGGATAACTATACCCTGGCATTTCCAATCCTCCGCGCACATGGTGTGCAGGGCGTGTTCTTCCTGCCCACCGCTTTCATCGGCACCGGGAAACTCCCCTGGTGGGACTTGATTGCCTACATTGTCAAACAAAGTGACAAGAAGCGTATCCACCTCGAATATCCGGAACCTGTGATCCTTGACCTTGAAAACGACGGAAAAAGGTATGCGTGCATGCAAATCCTGCGGCTCTTTACGCAGCCCGCAGTAAAAGATCAGGAGCGCTTCATAGCTGATCTTGAGAAGGCATGCGAAGTTTTGCGCCCTGAGAATGCCACTGAACGCTGTTTCCTGGACTGGCACGAAGCCCGCGAAATGCTACAGCATGGCATGGCGTTCGGCTCGCACACGCACAGGCATGAGATCTTAACTAAGCTTTCGCCCGAGTTGCAGCGGGTAGAAGCTCGCCATTCGCGGGGGATATTGGAACGTGAACTGAAACGGCGCATCGATATTCTCGCCTATCCTGTCGGGCTGAAGCATTGTTTCTCCGTCGATACCGTACGAGCTTTGGAACAAGCGGGCTACCGGGCAGCATTTTCGTTTTACGGGGGCTCGAACCGCCCCGGAGTGATGCAGCCATTCGACCTACGACGTTGCAGCGTGGTCGATCAAAGCCATGCTCGTCTCCGGTTCCAAGCAGCCCTCGGGGCGTTCACTGGTACTGGTTGGTTCTGATGTCGCCTCATAAACCGTGCCAAGAATGCGCTTCTGTGATCTGTGGCATGCCTGCGCATTGGATCAATCTACCAATCGAATAACCGGTCTGGGAGGATTCAGCGGTTAGCATGAGCGGCGTCTGCAGTCGGGCTGTGGTCCATGTGCCTTGCTCCGATGGAAGGATATACGCGGTCGACTTGCTCAACTTGTTACGGTCATGGATGTCGCCACCTGGGATGAGGAGACTATCATTCCCACGGACTGAGCGAAAATGAGTGCTCAGATTCAATGAACAAGGCTTTTTTTTAAGGGATTTTCAGTTATTGCTGCCGAGTACTCCCTCCATTGTTTTCAACTCTTACCCATTAGACACAAAGGACACCAAGGGGCAAGAATCGGGCAGCCCCCTCTTTCTGGACTACCGGCCAGATGTACTTGACGCCTCACTCCTGTATTCACTGTAGACAGGAGCGCGTGTCGCAATTCGACACGGAGCTTACGCAAGGGCCGGAGCCAAATGTCGACTGCCAAGCGTCTTCTGCGGACTCAAGAGTTGAGAATTCTCCTTCTCGTTGTGCTGTTGGGAAGCCTCTCCCTTTCAGGATGCGTAGGGAGCGCCAACAGCGCATCCGGCACGAACAGCAATCACAGAACGAATGGCGCATCCGCGTCCCCGTCGATTACTACGCAGCCAGTAAGCGCGGATGTTTCGGCCGGACAAACGGCGACTTTCTCCGTGACAGCGGCGGGCGCGTCTCCGCTCAGTTACCAGTGGCAGAAGAACGGAACTGCGATCAGCGGCGCGAATTCCTGGACGTACACCACTCCGCCCACGACAGCTTCCGACAATCGAGCGCTATTCACGGTTGTCGTTTCCAATAGTGCA
>Ga0181538_10004032_pt1 | contig 14002 bp, 11 predicted proteins | sample PEATcosm2014_Bin_40_FD_119773 | JGI IMG/M metagenome (GOLD analysis project Ga0181538, IMG submission 119773) | Peatland microbial communities from MTU Mesocosm Facility, Houghton, MI, USA - PEATcosm2014_Bin23_30_metaG | ecosystem: Environmental > Terrestrial > Soil > Wetlands > Peat | place...
CATCAAAAAGCACATCGAGAACATCAAGGAAATCGTGGCGATGCAGCAGAACTGTGCCAAACTCGCCGACGCAACTGACACCTCAAAAGTTGCTTTCCTGGTCAAAGCAGCGATACATCATAATGCCAGTCCGCCAGAGCAGCGCGCCGTGCAGACTTCAAACCAATCCGAACCGCAGGTCCTCGAAGCCGTTGTGAATTCTCATTAGTAGTTGAGGGGTCTAACGGGGTGCGACTACAAGGGGTGCAGGTGATGTGAGGGCGAAGAAAACAGCGCGCACCAGAAGCCGGTACCCCACTGAACCCGATGAAATTTGAACCGAAAATTAGACGCAGTTGACTTCACGAAACGTTCCTGAAATAGCTGGAAGTGTGTGCATTTTTGTGTGCAGCCGGATAGAAATAATTTCCAAAACCCAATAAAACCCTTTATTGTATCTTTGCCCATAAGTTGTCTCACTTTTCCATGTCCAATGTTCAAATCAGCAAACCGGCTTCCCTCTGTTTGGTGATGGTGATTCACGGCGAAACACACAAACCACGTGAAAACACGTGGCGCCTTGTCGAGCCATGGGCAGCTAGTTATTGTAGTTGGAAAGCGCGATAGAACCGGAACTGGAAATTGGTCGCCGAACTGTCAGTAAAATTAAACCAGCTGGTCGGGAGAGTCACACCGGGGTCAGGCGGTGAAAAATTGGTGGCGATGGAAGTCCAGCTTGCGAGATTGGTCGTGGCTTGGAGCACATAATCCTTCCCCGCCAAACCGAGCAGTTGCATTTGAAGCTGGCCTTCGGCGTAGATATTTGTTCGCGGGTTGAACGATGGCGCGAACGTTGGATAAAGTTGCGTTTGCGGGATGACGGTTTGGGCTGTGGACGGGCTGCTCCAGGCGAGCTGTGCGAAGGGGGTATCGGCGTCTTCGTAGTATTCCATCGTGAGGGAATATTTCTGACCGGTAGTGAGCGGGATTGAACCGCTCCATTCGGTCACCGGCTGGTCTATCCATTTGTCCACCAGCAACTGGCCATTGACCCAGAGGCGCACACCGTCGGCCGTGGTAGTGTAGAAGGTGTAGGTCTCGTTGAATTGCGGCTGCACCGCACCAGTCCAGCGCACGGTGAACTGATTGCTGGTGATGCTCGGATCGGGCGGGCCCAGGCTCCAGTCGAAGTTGACGGTCGCATCGGTGCGCACCAACGTCGGTGGATTCGTGAAGGTCGCAAGCTGGCTGGAAAAATATTCCCCCGTCAGCCCGGTGCCTGTTCCGATGTCCGCGCTGCTCAAAAATGTCGCAGCCGCCACCAAGCTATCCACGGCCCCAGCTTCAAAGGCGCGCACATTTACCGACAATGAATTCGTGATGGCAAAGGGTCCGGTATAGCGGATGGAATTTGTGGTGGGGACGGAATTGTCCAAAGTGTAATAGATGGCCGTGCCCGCCGTGGCGTCAGCCAGCGTCACGGTCACCGAGTTGGTGAACGTTTCGCTGCCGGGCGCAATCGTGGGCGTGGCGAGAAAAGTGCCGAGGCCATAGACGGCCAGAGTGTATTGCCCGCAGACATAGACCTTGCCATTGGCGACGGTGGGAACGGCGAACTTGACCGCGGGACCGGGATCCTCGCCGGCGCTATGGCTGTTGTAAAGTTCCAGCGCCACGTTGGTGGCGTTGTAAGCGTGCAATATTGCCGGTCCGCTGATGCCGGCGGTATCCGTTTGAATTGCCCAGACGATGGCGTCGTTGGTGCCGTAGGCGGAGACGCTGGGCGTGGCTCCCGGAAAACCAAATATGGTGGATCCCACCGACGCGGGGGGGTGTGGTGATGAACGCCTGGGAAATGTTGAAGGCACTGAGCACGTCGAAGGAGCCGAGATAATATAACCTTGAACGAGTGAACGCCGTCTTCGCGGCTGGGCCATTTCTGGAGAATGTCCGGGATGTCGTTTTCATCCACCGGCGTGCGGGTACCGTGTGTCTCCTTTGGTCAACAACGCCAAAAACGACTCGCCAGAATGTTTGAAGCCAGCGTAAAATTTTCCCATCCAAATTGGTATGGCAAAAAAACCTCACTCTCGAAATGACTTCGGCTACCGCGTTTTTCACGACAGCACTTGGGCTATGACGATGCATGAAGGGCTTTCTAAAGTGAAGGGGCCATTTGACAAGCACGAGCACCCGCGAAAGCCTGTGCCGGTGCTGAAACGAGCCAAGGACGCCGCAAGAGCCAAGGTGCGAAAACTTTGCGCTGGCGAGCAAGGTTCATTCAGTCATATCCGCAAAGCTTTACGCGCAGCAGATTCCACATTAAAGGGCAACGCTTTAAGCACGCTCACAAATGAAATTTTCTATGGCGAGAAGCGGTTGCGTGCAGTGATTACTTCTCTTGCAGCTAAATATCACCCCAAGCCGTGATTGACCGCCCAGCCGCAAACCCATCCAGATGCTGGGGGTTGAAAAGGCAGATTAAGCCCGGCCAAATCTTGGGGTCAATGGGCATGGCCTAACAGCGTGTGAGGCGGGGTGAGAGATTCGTTAATTCCCGATAGGAAAATTATCAGAAATGGGGTGGGGAGCACACTTTGTTGGTTACCCCCACCCAGCGTAGGTCAAAAACCGGGGTTAACGTCTTAGGCTACAATATAATAACCCTGTATAAACATTGGGTGCACAAAGGGTTCTAAACCGGTGGGGATAGTGGTGGGATGGGAGGCTCGACCTTCTTGCCAGCACCGTCCACGGCCTAACCCCCGTGTGCGCGTGAGGCTAACCTGATTCGCGCCCGGTGGAGGGGGTGGTGGCTGGGGTGGCTAAAGTGGGGTTTGCCTCAGCCTCGCCACCACGATGCCCCGCCTGATTCGCTGGCCTAGGCAGGACGAGCCGCAAAACAGCCGGATGTGGAACAAGCAGAGGGGGTCGTTTTAGTTTCTCAATGCCCGCGCTCAATTTGATAAAAATTCGACGCGTTTGACTTCATCAAACGTCCTTGAAATAGCTGGACTTTTTAGCACCAAGCTTTAGCACTGGCATATTTGTGGAAGTCTTAAAACTCACAAAAGCATTGATTTCATTGCTCTAAACTGAAACTGGAGCGGGTGAAGGGAATCGAACCCTCATCTCGATGCCAGCCTCACAAAATCACAAAACACAATAAAGACAATGGTCTGCGACGCCGTTTGACATCTGCGTTGTTATGACTTAACTTATGACTCGTTATGGCCAGCATACATAAAGACCCGCGCGGCAAGTCTCCCTTCTGGTATTGCGCTTTCACCCTGCCCGATGGCAGCCGCACGACGCGCAGCACCAAGCTCACCAACCGCAAGCAAGCGTTGGGGGTCTGTCTGCAATGGGAGAAAGCAGCCGAGCAGGGGCGTGATGGCAACCTTACAGAGGCCCAATCGCGCAAGGTGCTAAACACCATACTCGAAAACACCGGCCAAGCTCCGATGCAGAGCGATACGATTCACGATTTCTTCACTGGTTGGCTTGGTGGCAAGGAACTCGCCCAAAAACCCCGCACTGCGGAGCGTTACCGAATTGTGGTTGAAAAATTTCTCACCAGTTTGGGGTCGAAGGCGCGTCATCCGCTGGGTGCGCTGTCTGTGCGCGATTTGGAAGACTTCCGCAATCAATCAATGAACGAAGGCAAAGCCCCTAAGACTGTCGCCATTGAAATCAAAATCCTTCGCACCGCGTTGAATGTCGCAAGACGACAAGGACGCATTCCAATGAACCCCGCCGAAGCCGTCGAATTGCCCAGGGTGGTATCTCATACGCGGGACGTGTTCACGCCGGAACAAGTGCGGATGCTGCTTGCCGGTGCCGACGATGAATGGAAAACGGCCATTCTGTGCGGCTACTACTTGGGCGCGCGACTTGGCGACGTGATAAGTCTCACGTGGGAAAATGTGGACTTGGCGGGCAACGTCATTACTTACGAGCAGCGCAAAACTGGCAAAAGCGTGACTGCCCCGCTTCATGCTGATTTGAAAAGTCACTTGTTCAAGCTGGCCGGTGACGATCCCCGCGCCTCACTCTGCCCGAAATTGCAACGGCGGAGTATTGGCGGACGCTCCGGCCTGTCGCAAACCTTTACCCTCATTATGCGCAAAGCAGGGATTGACCAACATCAGGTCAAAGGCAAGGGCAAGCAGGGCCGGGCGTTTTCCAAACTGAGTTTCCATTCCCTGCGCCATACATTCACCAGTGCGCTCGCCAATGCCGGGATTCCCGCCGAAGTGCGGCAGAAACTCACCGGCCACGCGGATGCCGCCATGCACCAAAAATACACCCACTTGGAATTGGAGCCGTTGCAAGCCGCGATTGCCAAACTGCCCAGCCTACTCGGATAAAAGTAAGTGGTGCCAAAACTCCCAAAACTACCAAAAGGGTACTTTTGGGGGTTCTGCCGCTATTGGCGGAGGGTTTTTCACAGCGCGAGAGTTGCCAAACGGAGGACTTCGCTGGGGCGTCCACCCGTTTCCACGCGCTCCACGGTGAACCGCTCCGGGAATTGTTGGCCGGCAAGGGAGCGGACTTCCTCCGGCTTGAAGCCGTGGCTCTTGTCGAGGTTGCGGAGCGTTTCCTTGCCGCCCGGCTTGCCAGCAAGGATGGCTTGAAGTTCGTCCGCGCGCTCGGCTCGCTTCTGCATCCGGGCCGCATTAGTGACCCGTAGAGCGGAGCGGGCACACCAACGCATTATCTCCACTGCGCGCATGGCCTGCGCCCCGGTGAGTTCCCGGCCTTCTGGGTTATCAGCCACGCATTGCCCGACAGCAAGGCGGATAGCGTTCTCGCGCCATCGTCCAAGCTCTGCTTCAATGTCCCGGAATTCACCGCGCCGGAGCCGCACGCTTTCGTTGTGGAATTGTCGGAAGATTTCGCGGGCTTCCGGCGTGCAAGTAATGCGTTGCGGATGTCCGCCTGGGGCTTCACGCCGCGCGAGGATACCACGAATGAGTTGGCTCCACGCCGATTCCGTCTCGCCTTTTATGTGCCGGGCGATGCCGTCATCTTCGAGCGGTTCCGTCTCCACGACGAACGTGATGATGCGGGCCGTCATGCCGCGCTCAAAGGCTTCTTCGTTGCCCATGAGTTCACGGAGGATGGACGGTTGCACCATCAAGAGCATGGAGAGGCAGGGTTTAATCTGGCAGACGCCGCGCCCGATTCGGTCGCTCCGCCAGTCCTCCACGGTGTAGCCGGACAGGTAAAGGTCGAGGTCTGCCGCTTCGCCCTTCGTATATTTGCCGAGCATGACGCGGACAGCCGCACCTGCCTCCGGTGAGTAGCAAAACAGACCAAGGTTGTTCCGCTTGAATTGTCTTTCCATCGCTTCGCTGGTGGCATTGCCCAGCCAGTAAGTCGGCAGGGCGTCAAGGAAGGGCGCGATTGCGTCGAGACGGGCATGCACTTGCTCCAACTCGCGCCGCGTTTCCGCCCGTTCCATTTCGCCTATTGGTTTCCTGTCCTTGCCCGTCCCGGTCTTGCCCGTTGCGAGTTCGTTCACCAGCATCCCCACGCGCTTTTCGAGAATGGCTTTTTCCGTTTTCAGTCCGGGGAGTTGGTTTTGCTTGAAGTCCGCTTCGAGTTCCGCTGAGGCGTCGAGCAATGGACGCACCAGCGCGCTTGCCACGCTGCCCTTGCCGGAGGATTTGGGCGCAGCAGGAATGACGTAAAGATTGCCGTGGCAATCCTTGCCGTCCACGGCTCCGGTGAGCGTGAAGGCGTTGCCCAGAGCGGCGCTCACGATGCCAGCGGCGCACATGGCCGGGAGTTCCACCGGGACGCGGTGGACGTTCGCCACTTCCTCCACCATTGTACGCATCACGGGATTGAGCGCGTGAATTGGAAACTCGCCCGGTTCCAAGTCCGGCGTGGCGGTGTCCGCCACTGTCGCGCTGCCGGGCTTGTAAATGCGTGGCGTTGTCATGGCATCACACTCCAAAGATTTCGCTCCGCCTCGAAATCATCCGCGTGGATGGATGTGCAATCGTTCAAATCCTTCACGCACTGGTCATCCACCTGCCGAAGTTCCGCAAAACTGAAGGCGTCCACGTCTGCGCCAATGGATGCCAGTTGCCGCGCCCAGCGTTCCACCGCTGCCCTGCCGTCTTCATCATCATGGCCGAAGATACGAAGACACTTCCCGGTGAACAGGGGCAGAGCGTCCGAGTGAATCCGTTGTGAAGCCCCCAGCATCGCCACGGGCGAGCAATGCGCTTCGCGGTCTTCACAAAAGATAAAATGAAATGCCGCCAGTAAATCCGGCCCGCCTTCGCAAAGGGCGATTGCGCGCAAGGGCTGGGCTTCCGTGATGCCAATGGGCCACGATGCCCAGGCGCCGGGCAGCGTCCACGCCTTGGCGCCGATCTGTTCCCATGCCTGCCCGTCCATCCGGCGGGCTTGGGCGTTCACGCGGGCAGAGTCTGTCACGACCCACGCGGGGCAACCCTTCAGCGTGGCAAACCGTAATAGGCCGCGTTCGCTCGCCAGTTCCAGGCTTTCGGGGGAAATCTGCCGAAGGCTGGCAAGCTGTTTGAAGTCCGCCGCCGTTCCCTTGGTGAAGTCAGGGAAGTTGGGCTTTGGTTTGGCGTCCGCCAGTTGTGACCGGAGCTGGGCCGCTCGTGGCGCGGGCGCGAAATGTCCACCCGCCAGTTCTATAAATTTCCGGCAGGCGTCTTTTTTTAATAGGCCGGAAGCCCGCTGGAAAAAGTCCACCGCGTCACCTGCTTCACCTGTCCCAAAATCCTTCCAGTGATTGCCTCCATCAAACACGCTGAAGCTGGGCTTGCGGTCATCACGCCAAGGGCACCGGCAGGATGCCTTTGGTTCGCCGGGGAATCCGAAATGCGGCCAAAGGTCGTGAATGTTCAACCGCGCCTTCGCGTCCGCTAAAGTTGACTGCCCGGAATGGCAGGGGTATAATTTTTTCACCAGTTTGATATTCCGCCGCGTTTTTCCTGTCACGGAGCGCGGCGGATTTTTATTTATTGAAGTTATTTGGGGTTCCCGCTGCCTTCTGAAATGGGCGGAAGTACCATAGCGGACATGCCCAGCCGGTGCAGTCGGCTATCGCTTGCCGGTCAAACCCGACGCACTCCAAACACTGCGCTTTGATGGCTCGCCGAGGCGAGCATTTCCCGGCCCAAGCAGCCACGAAATGACCTTTGGCTGATTCTGGAGTCGTCGCCAGGCGTCCGGCGCGTTTGGCGGCGATTTTTTCAGCGAGGTAAGCGTTTTGAGGTTCCGCTGTTTTCATTTCGCCCCCTCACTGTTCAACAAACTTTTCAGATACGCCTCCGCGCTGGGCCGGAAAATCAATTTGATGCCGCGCTGGGCGTGTTTTTTGCGGAGCGTGATGGACTTCACCTTGCCACCGTCGAGCAACTCGTTCCAAGTCGTGCGGCTCATTCCCCAAAGCCGTTGTTTGGGCTTGGGCAGGCGCATCCAGTCGGAAGGTTCCGTGCCATTGACCGCTGGCATGGCGAGCGGTTGCGCGGTGAGTCCGCCACCGCTCTCGGCGTTGATGATTTGTTTCGCAGTCATGCCCCCGACTGTAGGACACGGCGGGCATTTTTATAGTCAGGCAATTGGATTAAAACCTAACTCCTTATCTGATGATGGGCCGACCCTCGTTATTTGAGAAATTCTGGCACCTGAACTTTGGGTTTTGGCTGCTGTTTCTGCTTTTGTCGCCAAGCAGATTCATCCCAATCACTCGGAAACAGCTTCGCCATTTCATCTTTGGCTTTTTTCGCCGCGTCGAGCAGGTCAGGATAATGCGAATACGGCGCGCCCACGATTTTTAAGTTTGTGTCGTTGTAATCAACTAATTCCTTTTTGCGATAGTGATTTTTTAGCCGCAAAGCACAAAGCCAGCTCAATTTGTCCCTGAACTGGCCGCGCGATGGTTCGGGCTTGGCTTCTTTCAAGCCACTGGTTCGTCGCACTTCGCGCTGGTCATTCAACCAGTGTTTGAACGCCTCAACGATTTGAGAGTTTTTGAAACCCCAATTGACGGCGAAGAAGCCGTATTCAGTTTCGCTCAAATCTTGCTTGCGATGGAAAAAATCGTGGTAATCCCGGAACGTTTCTATTTTGCGGATGTTCGGTGGTTCGCATTGCCGTAGTGTCTCAATATGTAATCTGTCGGAGTGCCATTTTCGGAGTCGAGTCGCCCATTCATTAACGTATTCCGTTGCCCGGCTTCGTTCCAAATCGGGCAAATCTTGCCATGCGACTTCGGGGAAATATTTGAAATTTATATCAGGAAAGTTTTTACAGCGTGTTCGGAGCAAGTCCAACGCTTGGTCCCAAGCCAAGAAGCCTTCGACGCCCTTCCCTTTTGCGGGACGGCACCATCTGTTCCGTAATTTTTGGAGATGCTGGCTTGTCTTGAAAAATTCACGCGCAGACTCATACAGGTAACACGCTTCTGTTTCTGCTTTTGGCACCCGGCTGAAATCCCATTCGTGCGGGTCAAGGTTTGCGGTGCCGACCTGCTGCTTGATTCTGCTTTTGATTGGCCTTGCGACTGTGTTGCTCACGCTCGCCAGTATCGCCGATGAACGCCAATGGCGCAATCGGCTTGCCTAAAATCCGCCGAGCGTTACGATGCCGGTGAATCTGTATGGGCAAGCAACCTTCCACCCTTTGGGGCATCCACGCCGGGAAAACGGGTGACGCCGACCAACTTTTTCTCACCCACAACGTCGTTGCACTGGGCTGGGTGGACGCTGGCGACCTGTCGAAGTTGCCCGCCGACCGTGAAGCCTTCAAAACCCGCGTAAAGGAGTGCTACCCCAATCGCAAAGAAGGGTATTTCCCCGTTGCTGGGGGCCAGTTGTTTCGATTCGTTCACGAGGTGAAGGTCGCTGACTACATTCTTTACCCCTCAAAACAGGACCGCACCATTCACATCGGCGAAATCACCGGCCCATTCAAATACGATCCAAAAACCATGCCGGGCTATCCGCAGCACCGGCCCGTCAAATGGCTGAAGGCAGTTCCCCGAACTCATTTTTCGCAGGGGGCACTTTACGAAATCGGCTCGGCACTCAGCTTCTTCCAAGTTCGCCAGTATGCTGACGAGTTCCTTGCCGCTCTTACAGGACAACCGACGACCCAGCGTCCGAAACAGGATGACTCCGTTTCATACGTGGCTGAGGACATCGAACAAACCACCCGCGATTACATTCTCAAGACGCTGGCGCAGGAGTTGAAAGGCCATGCGTTCGCGGAGTTTGTCGCGCACCTTTTGGCGACGATGGGTTATCGCACCAGGCTTTCACCCGAAGGGCCGGACGGCGGCGTGGATATTATCGCGCACAAGGACGAACTCGGCTTCGAGCCGCCCCTGGTCAAAGTGCAGGTCAAAAGCGCGGAAGGAACTATCGGTGAGCCTGTCGTTTCACAACTCAACGGCAAGGTTGAGCGTTCCGAATTCGGGCTTGTGCTCACGCTTGGCACCTTCACAACCCAAGCAAAGACCTTTGCACGCAACAAAAGCAACTTGCGCCTGATTGACGGTGATGAACTCGTCACTCTCATCCTTCAGCACTACGAGCAATTTGATTCTCGTTACAAAGCCTTGCTTCCTCTGAAACGTGTTTACGTGCCAGAGCCGTTGGACGAAACCGAATAGTCGCCGCCATGCCGACGCTGAACTGGATTGGAAAAGAGGCCGTGGTCAATCACCACCTGCAAGTTCCTTTTCGTTTGCTCAAGGACGTGCCGGAACTTTCCACGGGCGATCCAGGCAGCGGCAATCTTATTGTGCAGGGCGATAATCTGGTGGCGCTCAAGGCGCTGCTGCCTTACTACGCCGGGCAGGTCAAGTGCATCTACATTGACCCGCCTTACAACACTGGCAACGAAGGCTGGGCTTACAACGACAACGTCAACAGCCCCGTCATTCGTGAATGGCTTGGCAAAACAGTTGGCAAGGGGGACGAGACACTCGACCGCCACGACCGCTGGTTGTGCATGATGTATCCACGACTCGCACTACTGCGGCAATTCCTCCGGCAGGACGGCGCGATTTTCATCAGCCTAGATGATAACGAAATACAGGCGTTGCGATATGTCATGGACGAACTCTTTGGAGAGCAAAACTTCATTGCAACTGTGATTTGGCAAAAGATGGATGGTCCGAAAAACACGGCGAGGCATCTCAGCGAGGACCATGATTACATTGTGATCTACGCGAAGAACGCCGAAGTCTGGCGACCGAAAAAGCTACCACGGACGGAAGGCATGAAGGCTCGCTATAAGAATCCAGATAATGACCCTCGTGGCCCCTGGCTGTTAAGCGACCTAGCAGCCCGAAACCTTTATGCCCAAGGCCGCTATCCAATCACGACAAAAAAAGGACGCGTTATCGAAGGCCCACCGGCGGGGAGCTATTGGCGAGTCAATAGAGAGAAGTTTGATGAATTGGAGCGAGACGGGCGAATTTGGTGGGGCAAAACCGGGGACAATCGGCCCGGCATAAAGCGTTTTTTGACAGAAGTTCAAGAAGGAATCGTCCCGCAGACACTATGGCATTGGAAAGACGCAGGCAGCACAAGGCACGCTAAACAGGAACTCAGCCAATTGATGGCGGCTGTTGCTTCGCAAGACCTTTTCATCACCCCGAAGCCCGTTCAACTTATCGAGAGAATTCTCCAAATCGCAACTGAAACCGGCGACCTGGTTCTCGACTCTTTCGCTGGTAGCGGCACGTCAGGGCACGCAGTTTTGAGCTTGAACAAGCGCGACGGCGGCAATCGCCGTTTTATTCTTGTCGAGGTGGAACCGAAGATTGCACGCGAACTTACTGTTGAGCGCGTGCGTCGCGTAGCGCAAGGTTACACAAACGCGAAGAGAGAACAAGTCGAGGGCGTCGGCGGCGGCTTCCGCTACTGCGAACTCGGCGAGCCACTGTTTGATGAACACGGCCAAATCAAACCGTCCGTGCGTTTCGCAGATTTGGCGCGGCACGTTTATTTCACCGAGACAGGTGAGCCGTTGCCGCGCGAGCGCGTGCCCCATTCGCCAAAAATTGGTGAGTGCCGGGGCGTGGCAATTTACCTTTTGTTCAACGGCATTCTTGGCGATAAAACAGCCAACGGCGGAAACATTTTGACGCGCAGCGTGCTTGCGCAGTTGCCCAAGTTCGACGGGCAGAAGGTGATTTACTGCGCCGGTTGTCTGCTGGGCCGCGACCGGTTGCAGGCGGAGCGCATCATTGTCCGGCAGACGCCTTACGAAATCAAAGTGTCATGATAACGCTGAAAGATTATCAAACGCGTGTGCTGGATTCGCTGCGGGATTTCTTCCGTATCGCGGCACGTGAGCAGAATCCCGACCCGGCTTTCCGCGAAATCACGGCGCGCACTTTCGGCACGGCCATGCCTTACATTCCAGTGAACGCCGCCGGGATGAAACCGCAGATGCCTTATGTCTGCCTGCGCGTGCCGACAGGCGGCGGAAAAACGTTGCTGGCGTGTCACGCGGCGGGACTGGCCATTACGGATTTCATGCGCGCCGAGCGTGCAGTGATTCTCTGGCTTGTGCCCAGCAACACGATTCTTGAACAGACCGCTGATGCTTTGCGCGACCCGCGCCATCCCTATCGCCGTGCGTTGGAGTTGGCTTGCGGCTCGGTGGAGGTGGTAACGATTGAAGAAGCGTTGCGGCTTCCGCGTGCAACAGTGGACGGGCAAACGGTTGCTATTGTTTCCACGATTCAGGCTTTCCGCGTGGAAGACACGACTGGGCGAAAAGTGTATGACCAGAACGGAAGTTTCTCGGAACACTTGCTGAATGTGCCCGCCGACCGACTCGCGGATTTGTTGCCGGGCGCAGACGGAAAACCAAAACCGTCGCTGGTCAACATGCTGCGGTTGCGCCGTCCCATCGTCATCGTTGACGAGGCACACAACGCGCGCACGGACTTGTCTTTTGCCACGCTGGGAAACGTTTTGCCGTCGTGCATTGTGGAATTCACCGCCACACCCGCGCGCACCGGCGCAGCCCCGTCGAACGTGCTGCATCATGTTTCGGCGGCGGAATTGAAAGCGGCGGACATGGTGAAGCTGCCGTTGCGCGTAATCACCCGGCATCCAAGTCAGCGCGATCAACTTTTGTCCGAAGCCATCACGTTGCGCGGCGACTTGGAAAAAATCGCAATCGCCGAGGCGCAAAAGACCGCTGAGTATTTGCGGCCAATTATGTTGATTCAGGCGGAGCGCGTGGATGCTTGCGAACCGTTGCGCGACCGGCTGGCGAGTGAGTTCGGCATCGCCAAAGACCAGGTGAAAATTTCGGTTGGCACTAACGACGAGTTGCCGAGCGCGGAAGAAATAAAATCGTCGAAAGAGCCGGGGGTGCGTTTCATTATCACGGTGCAAAAGTTGCGGGAGGGCTGGGATTGTCCATTCGCCTATGTGCTTTGCAGCTTGAAGGAGACGCGCTCGGCCACGGCAATTGAACAAATCGTCGGGCGCATTCTACGCCTGCCGAACGCACAGGCGAAACAACATCCCGACTTGAATTGCGCGTATGCGTTTTCCGTTTCGGATTCGTTGCCGGAGGTTTTGAACGAGTTGCGGGAGGCGCTGGAAAGCAACGGATTCACACGAGCGGAAGCCGAGCGGATTATCATTCCAGTTTCGCAAGGCGCACTACCACTCGGCGCGCAACCCAAAACGGTGCAGGTGTCGCCAACCGATATTGATGTGACGGTGGCGCAAACACAAGTGACGGCTCTGGCGGGCAAAGCGCGCATTGATACGTCCAGCGGCGCAATAACCGTGCTTGTCCCGCTCGACAAGGTTGAAGCGGAAAAATTGGCAAGTTGTGTAAAGACGCCGGAAGCAAAGGCGAAAGTCGCCGAAGCGGTTGAACTGGTGCGCGAGATGGACAAGGCGTTTGGCGGAAGCGGCAAAACACGCGAGCCGTCGCCTTACGAGAAGCAGATTGATTTCATCGTGCCGCTGTTGTGCGTGCGTGAGAACGGAATGTTGCTTGAGTTCGAGAGCACGTTTCTACTTGAACATCCGTGGAAATTGAGCGCAAAGAACGCTTCGCTGGCTGACGGTTACAACCCGTTGATGCGACCAGCAGGCAGGGCGGGATTGGTGGACGTGGGCGCAAAAGGCGAAGTGCTGACGAGTATTTTGAAGGACAAGCCAGATGCTGATTTCGTGGCAACGTTGCACCAACAAGTGACCGCGCTGGGTGGTTCGGGCGATTGGACGCTGGAAGATTTGGTCGGCTGGCTCGACCGGCACATAGATCACCAGGACATTCCCGCCGGCGAATCGGCGGAATTCTTGCGACAAGTGATTCGCGGTCTTATGGCGAAGTTTGGAATTTCTGACATGGGGGTGCTCGCGCTAGACCGCTTCCGTTTGCGGGAAGAAGTTGAGGGACGAATTCAACAACACCGCGACAGTGAGCGAAAAGCGGCGTTCCAACAATTTCTTTTGCCGGACTCGGCACTTACCGTCAGCGACGAGCGCACAATCAATTTCAAAACGATGAGCTATGAACCGAGCTGGCTCTACGAAGGCGGCTTCCAGTTCAAGAATCACTATTTCGGCCCGAAGCCCGGAGAGTTGCTGGAAACGACGCCAAGCGGGAAACTCAAAGAGGAGTTTCAATGCGCGCAGTTCCTCGACGGTTTGCCGGAAGTGTCGTTTTGGTTGCGGAATCTTGCGAACAAGACGACTTCGTTCCGGCTGCAAACCTCAAAGAATTGGTTTTATCCAGACTTCCTTTGCCAACTGAAGGACGGACGCAAATTGGTCGTGGAATACAAGGGCGAACATTTATTCGCGGACGCCGAGGAGAAGCGCGCCGTCGGCGCGGTTTGGGAAAGTCGTAGCGGCGGCAAATGTTTGTTCATAATGCCAGAAGGGAATGATTTGGAAGCTATCAAGAAAAAGATTAGCGGACACAAATAGACTTTGTGGCCTTATATTTGCTCGTTTTAGCGTTATATGGATTCAAGCCAAAA
>Ga0181538_10004034_pt1 | contig 13999 bp, 7 predicted proteins | sample PEATcosm2014_Bin_40_FD_119773 | JGI IMG/M metagenome (GOLD analysis project Ga0181538, IMG submission 119773) | Peatland microbial communities from MTU Mesocosm Facility, Houghton, MI, USA - PEATcosm2014_Bin23_30_metaG | ecosystem: Environmental > Terrestrial > Soil > Wetlands > Peat | place...
GGGCACGACGATGAGCATGGACTGCTCCGGGCCGTGCCACTCGCCAATGCCGGCGGGCGTGTCAATGTTCTGGCAGGAATAGAAGGCGACGTCGGAGACGCCGATGGTCGCCATGGTATTGCCAGCGAGGGTGCAGGAATTGATGACGGCATTGGAGGGATTGGTGGGGTCCGGCGTGTAGTAGTGGGCAGTGCCAGTCAACGGCTGCGGCACCGGGTTGTCCACCGGGGGAGAAACCGCAGCCACGCCGAGACAGGAGGAAATGGGGTCATAGATGATGGATACCCCCCGTTTGGCCGCGATCTGCACGGCGAGCTGGCTGAGGATGGGCTCGAACGCGCTGCTGCCCGCCATATAGATGGGGTTGGGCAACACGGAGGTGTCGCTGCAAGCCACTGTTGTGGCCTGGGCCAAAGCCGTGGATGCGCCGAGCAGCACTCCTGCTGCGCTGGCCAAAGCTACGATCTGTTTGCTAAAGGTCATGGCAATCCTGCCTCCATTTCAGGCCCGGCAAGCCCGGACCGCAGCGGGACCATAGCGAGACATGGGGTGAGCGACTGCGACGGATTTGCTGCGGATTAGTTACAGGAGTGCAACAGGATTTTGATGGCTGGGCATGGCGACAATCCGTCGCATCATGGCGCTCGACAGCCCGCAGGCGCCTCAAGAGCGTGTGGCAGCCGTTCCACGGCCGGGTCACTGAACAAGTTGCGGCCTGGCTCGCAACTTCTTGGCTGTCACACGCCGGTAACTAAGTTGTTGCAAAGCCATCACCCGATCTCCGCGACGAAACCGCGTAGAAGGCGACCGTGCGGAACGTGCTAGTTCGTCCGGCTCGGTTCTCTGCTGGCAGAAGCCCCATGGACCCCATCAACTCCCTATCCTCAAGAGTGTGCGTGGCATTCGTGATGGTCGCCGGCGCAACTCTTTTCAGCCTGGTGGGCTGCGGCAGCAGCTCGAAATTGGCCAAGGTCGATGCGGCTGCCGACACCAGTACGCGCGGCATCGACAGTACGCCCGGTATCGACGCGGCTGGCGACATGGCCGCGATCGACGCCCCGGTTTGCCCGGCATCCTGCGACGACGGCAACGACTGCACGACGGATAGCTGCGATCCAAGCACGCACCAGTGTGTGCACACGCCGGTGGCCGACGGCACGAGTTGCCAGGGCAAGCCCTGCACGACCAACAGCCTGTGCCAGGCTGGGCTGTGTCTCGATGGACCTTTCAAGAAATGCACGGCCAGCGACCAATGCCACGCGGCCGGCACGTGCAGCCCCGCGACCGGCGAGTGCACCAACCCCCCAATCGATGGAATCCAGTGCGACGACGGCAACAAGTGCACCTACGGCGACCAGTGCAACGCTGGCGTGTGCGCCGGAACGCCCATTGTATGCGGCGGGGCGGGGATCTGCGACCCGGACGCTGGAACCTGCCCCAATGGCTTCCCCACGGCGCTGGCGGGCTGGTCGTTCGACAACGCGACATGGCCGACCAATGGCAGCGGGCTCATCAGTTCGCCCGACGGACAGATCTTCGCCGCCGGCAGCTACTTCACGCAGATCGATCTCGGAACCGGGCCTCTTATCCAAGATGCAGCCAACAAACCGGGCATCTTGAACATCTTTCTGGCCAGGCTGGATCCGGATACGCTGAAGGCCACGTGGGCCGTGACGTTCCCAGATCCCAACAATCAGTCGGTGACCTCCTTCGCGGTGAATGGGGCCGGTCAACTCGCCGTGGTGGGTCCTCTCCAGGGTTCCATCACCGTCGCTGGCAATGAGGTGGACGCGCTTTACATCGGCGACCAGTACATGCTGGTCGCGAGCACAACCGACGGCACGGGATCGTGGGCGCGGCGACTGAACTTGCAGAGTGGACAGGCCGATGGCCGAACCCTGGGCCTTCGTGCGATAGTTGGTGATCCACAGGGGAGTTCATTCGTGGTGTGTGGGACCGTGGCGTGTGCGACCGGACCCATGCGGGGCGACGCGGGTCCAAATCCAAACCCGGCCAAGGATCTTTCGTCTACGCTTCTCTGTCAGGGCGGTACCGATCTGGTGGTCGCCCGCATCGATGGTAGCAACGGCAATGTCGACGGCGGCAGCGAGAGTGGTAATCAGGCTGTCGTTTGGGCGGGTGAGGTCGGCGGCATCAATGACGAGAACTGTGGGACGCTGACGATGGATGCTGGATCGAATACCTACGTGGTCGGCAACTATCGATTTGGAAGCGAAGTGACCTTCGGAACCACAACCCTGCCGATGGTAAACCAGGCGGGCACGACGGCATGGATGTACCTGGCCAAGCTGGATCCCTCGAACAACTGGGTGTGGGCGCAGAGCATCGGCACGGGCAACCAGATCATCACACCCACGACCATGATCGCTGTCGACAGCGATGTGCTGGTGACGGGAACGATCAGCGCGGGGCCGCTCTCGCTGCAAGGTATGGCTCTGAACTCGCCCACATTCATTGCCCGGTTCGACGGGTCGACGGGGAATCTCGTTTGGGCCACAGGGATCGGGAGCGGGACTGGCTTGGACGTGAGCAGCATGACGTTGGGGGGCGGGCATGTCCTCCTTGCCGGAAGCTACGACGTGGGCTGCGGCACGGACTGCGCGCTGGGGGCGATTCCCTTGCCCCTGCCCTTGGAGGGTGGCGCGTTCGTCGCGCAAGTTGATGGCAGCACTGGTGCCGTCGTGGGGGCGAAGGGGTTCGGGGGACCGCAGTACACCAACAGTGCTGCAGGCATAGTCGGGCTCACCGGAGCGGCTGCGACGGATCAGAGTGGCAGCCTCTTGCTGCTCTCCTACAGTTCACAATTGGATTTGGGCCCTCCCATCGGCATCTTGCAACCCGACTCGACGAGCACCTCGGCCACTTGCCTGGCCAGGCTGGGGCCATAGGGGTGGGAACGATGGCGGGAATGTGGCAATTGTGAAACGGGAAATTCACAGATACTTCACCCACGGCGGGTCACGACAACGGTATCGAAGGGCGACAAACACCCCCCTTTGCGGGGCCTTGACCAATTGCGAGGAAAACATGATTCGACATGCACGAGGAAATCTCACCGTTAGCAGCAGGTTACTTGCCACTCTCATCTTCACCGGCGCGGTCTCTGTCCTCGCGTTGGCTGGATGCAGTAGCAGCAGCTCATCGAACCCAGACAGCAGCGCGGCCAAGCCTGACACGGCGACGGCTTTGCCGGACCTGGGCCCGGATCTTCCCGTGGTCACGGGCGGTGCTGGCGGCGCGGCTGGCGTAGGGGGCGCGGGCGGTGCAGGCGGTACCATGGGAATGGACGCCTCGGTGGATCGGACGCCGGTCGGGGGAGCCGGCGGTAGTCCTGATGCCGCCCCTGATCTGGCTCCCGCAAAGGTCGATGGCCCGGCGGTCGAAGCTGGCGCGACTGACGTTCCGGTTGACGGTGCCTCCGCTGATCGGCCCTTGCCGAACCTGGACGTTCCCGCTGGCGAGGCGGGCGGAAACCAGTCGGATGCAGGCCTCGAGGAGGCAGGCACGGGTACGTGCCCGAGCCCGGTTCACGCCTGGAGCTATGGAATTGAAGGAATCCCCACCGTTGCGTGGGACACAGATGACACCCTGGTTACCGGGGGCGCATTCTTCTCGACCACCACGAGCTTCGGTGGCAAAACGATCACCAACGCTGGCAGCGCAGACATGCTGGTGGCCAAGCTCGACCCCACGACAGGCAACGCGAACTGGGTGTTCACGGCTGGTGACAGCAATGATCAGTACACGAACCACGTGGCGCCAACCAGCGATAACCTGGCAGTGATTGGAACTTTCACCGGCACCCTGGACATCGATCCCATCAACGGCGTCATTCCACCCATCGTCAACACGGGGACCACGTTCATCGACTTCATCGTGGGGCTGAAGGATAGTGACGGTACAGGGGTGTGGTCCAAGAAGGTTAACCTGGGCGGCGGTATGCTCATGGCAGTGGCGGGCAACCCAAACCAGAACTACTTCCTGGTCTGCGGCGCCGCGACGAACAACGCAGCCAATCTTGCCGCCACGGGAACGGCTGGGGGCGGGAAGGATGTGATTGTGGCTGCTCTCAAGGCCAGCGATGGCACCGTGATGTGGGCCAAGCTGTTTGGCGGCGCGATGGATCAGGTCTGCACCACTGCGGCACTGGATGACAGCGGCAACGCCTACTTCGCCGGCACCTATGCCGGGACTCTCGATTTCGGCTCGGGTGCCCTCACGCCCGCGCCCACAGGCGCCTATGACCAGATCGCCTGGGTGGCCAAGCTCAACGGCGCGGACGGAACCACCCTCGCGGCCAAGGCCTTCGGCACCTCGGGCATCGTGGCCCCCTCCGCGATGGCGCTCGATCCGCAAGGTGCCGTGTTTGTGGCAGGACAGATCGAGACAACGGTGACCTTCGGCGCTCAAACCCTGACCCCGGTCGGAACCGGCGATACCTTCGTGGTCAAGCTGGATTCGATCGGCTTGACTCCCAACTGGGCACGCAACATGGGTGGCAAGGTTGCCGGCTGCACAGGCGCAGCGGCCGATTCCTCCGGCAACATCACGGTCGTGGGCAGCTATACGCAGTCCCTCAGCGTGGGGCCGGGCAGCACGACTCTGCAGGCGGTCTCCTCCTGGCCGGAAACCTTCGCGGTTACGCTCGACGGCAGCAGCGGGGAGACGCTATGCGCCCATGCCTACGGGGATCCGGCGTCGTCGGGAAATGGGGCGCTCGGGCTCGCAATCAACCGCGGGGCAGCCGGGGTCAACAAGGACCGTGCGGCTATCGGCGGGGACTTTACCGGGGTTATCAACTTCGGTCCTCCCACTACGGCCCTGAGTGGAGGGGCCGTGGTGGGCAATGGGTCGACCAACGGGTATCTGCTCGAGATGTAGTGCGATTTGGGCCAGGGGGCGCTCGGCGGAAGCAACAATCCCAACGGTGATGGGCCGAACCGCGCACCGATAGCAAGAGGGAAATCGCCATGGCATCGAGCAAGTCGCCCCTTCACCGGGGCCCCTCCTGGCCGTCCATCATTCTGCTCTTGGGGCTGGTCGCTTCCTGCAAGACCAGCTCCACCGCCGACAAGGTCGATGCGGGTCAGCGCAAGTACTGCAATGGCGCGCCCACGGATGGGGGATTGGACACCTTCGTCCGCGAGGGTGGAACAGCCGACGTTCTCGCCAACTCGCCCGAGCTTGGCTCGGGTGGGGACGCCATCGCTCGGGATTCTTTCGCCGCCGTAGTCGATGGTCCCGCTGGGGATCTGAGGGGTACGTCGGGTGAGGTCGGCGTCGTCGACAGCGGCGGTGGATTGGATCTGACGTCCTCTGATGCACTAAATGGGGCGAATGACGTGGGCGGCACGGGTGGCAGCGGTGGTGGCGGCGGTGCTGGTGGCGGTAGCGGTGGCATTGGCGGCGGCGGTGGCATTGGCAGCGTTGATGCGCACGGACCCGACGGCTCCCTGGACAGCCGGGCCGACGGTGGCATTGACGCTTCCCCGGACCTTGTCTTTGATGCACAGGCTGATACCCATCTTGATGCGCAGGCCGACGTATATTTGGAGGCACAGGCCGACGGCCCCGCAGTATATGACGCGGCCATCCTGTTGGATATCGTCGCTGCCGACACTGCCAGGGACGCGCCCGCCGTCGTGGACCTCGCGCCCGACATTTCTGCCGGGACGTGCAGCATCAACTACGCGGTCTCGTTCAATCCTGCGCTGGCCTCCATGGGCGTGGGACCCGATGGTACTCTCTGGACCACCGGTTCGATCTACAACCCATTCAACTTCGGCGCCGGCACCGTCAGCTCCTCGGGCGGCGCGGATGTCTACCTGAACAAGGTGAATCCGACCACGGGCCTAGCCACGGCCAGCTTCACCTTTGGCTTCAGCGGCGGCGGGGATCAGATCGGGAACGCCGTGGCGGTTGCCGGGAACGGCAACGTGGGACTCGTCGGCCAATACGCCGGCGAAATCGACTTCGACTCGCAAGGAAACAATTCCCTCTCGGGGTTTTCTAAGGTTGCTGGAGCCGCGATGGGTTTCTACGCCGTGTTCTCTGGCGCGTCGTCCGGTACAACCGCTACGTTCATCAATGCGCATAATGTGGACGTGGGCACAGGCGCCCTGCTGAACGTGGCCTCCAATCCCAACCAGAATTCGCTCGCGATCTGCGGCAAGACCAGCGCGCTAGTTCTCGCCAGCACGAAAGCCTCTGGTCTGCTCACCTCCACCACTGACACCTACGGCGGCAGCATGGACATCGTGGTGGCCGTGGTCAGCGCGGTGGACGGCACGATCACCTGGGGCAGGCAGTTCGGTGGCGTGGGCGATCAGGTCTGCGAGTCCCTGGCCATGGACAACTCCGGCAACGTGATCATGGGCGGTACCTACAATGGCGCCCTGACTTTCGACACGCACGCTCTGCCCACGGTAGCCACCACCGGCCTCAGCCTCCCGTTCGTGGCCATACTGAACAGCAGTGGCGTGGCCACCGCGGCCGCTACCTGGGGCACCAGTGGGATCTCTGACATCTACGGGATCGCGGTTGACAGCAGCTCCAACGTCATCATCGGCGGCGCCATCGGTGCCAATATCGACTTCGGCGGCAGCCCTGACATCACCATCACCGACCGTGGCAGGACAGACGCCTTCGTGGCGAAGTTGAACTCCAGCCTGATTCCGCAGTGGGCGTTCTCGTACGGCGACGCTACCTACGACCAGGCCGTCAAGGCCCTGGCCGTGGCGTCGACTGGAGACGTGTACATCGGCGGCGGTTTCGAGGGCACCCTCAACGGGCTCAATGGTCTGACTGATTCCGGCAACAGCAATCCCGACGCCTTCACCGCGCATCTCGCCGGGGCTGACGGTTCCGTGCTCTGTGCGCAGTCGTACGGTGACGCAGCCGGCACGCAGCAGGTCACTGCGGTCACCGTGGCGAGCGCCGCTACCGGTGCCCTGGCCAACTCCGTGATGATCGGTGGCAGCTTCCAGAACACCATCACGCTGGGCTCCACCACCCTGCTCAGCCCGGGCACCCCCGCGTGCAGTGTAGACACGGACTGTGTGGACGCGGGGGCGTTTTTGACCTGCAGCCACGGGTACTGCGTGAGCGCGACTGGCACCGAGGCCTTCATCTCCCGCCTGGGCCCGTAGGGTAGGGCAACGGCATCACGCTCCCGCTCGTTGCCGTTCGATGCCGAAGAGATGGCTCATAGCCGCCCTCGCGGGCTTGTTGCTGCTGACCGTGGTGGTCTACGGGCCAGGGCTTCACGGCGAATTCCAATTCGATGACCTGCGTACTGTGGAGTTCAACCAGGGCATTCGCCGCCTCGACAACGTCAGCCTCGCACAGGCACTCGCGGAAATGGTTCGGGGCAAGCGGATCCTCACCAATTTGACTTTTGCCATCGATTACCGCATCGCGGGCAACGATTCCTTGCTTTTTCACGCGACGAATATGGGCATTCACCTCGCCGTGATCCTGCTGGTGTTCTTCTTCACGCGGAAGGTGCTCGCGCTCACCGGTCCCAGAGACCGCGATCTTCTGGCCTTGGCGGTGACCGCGGTATTCGCGTTGCACCCGCTGCAGACGCAGGCGGTTGCCTATATCTCGCAACGTGCGGAGTCGCTGGCTTCCGGTTTCTATCTTGGCTCGCTTCTGTTGCTGTTGGCGGCCGAGCGGCGCGGGCGGTGCACGGTCGGCGCCGGGTTCTACGCCGCCTCGTTTGCGCTGTTCATGTTCGGGCTCGGCGCCAAAGTGATCGTGGTCACGCTTCCGGTCGCCTATCTGTTGATGGGGCTGCTGCCGGGCCCGCATGGCCTGCTTGCCCGCCCATTGAAACGGCTTGCGCTGGCAACGCCCTTCCTTGCATACGCACTGTTGACGACGGTTTTGACAGTGGGGGATCTGAAAGGGGAGGATGCGGGCTTCTTCATCCCGTTCTTGCCGCCCGGCCGCTATTTTTTGACCCAGTGGCACGTGTTGGTGACGTACTTGCGCCTCCTCTTCTGGCCCGCTGGTCAAAATGTGGACTGGGAATTTCCGCTGGCGCGCGGCCTTGCCGATCCGGCGGTGCTCGGCTCCGGGTTGCTTCTTGGCGGCTTGCTGGCCGGCGCGGCAATTCTCTTCTTCCGATGCCGCTCGCGTACCGACCGGGCAGCAGTGGCGGGCCGCGCGGCCGCGTTCGGCGTGGTCTGGTTCTTTCTCCTCTTGGCCCCAACCTCTAGCGTGGTGCCACTGGCCGACGTCTTGATGGAACATCGGCTGTATCTCGCATGTTGGGGCGTGTTCTTCGCAACCGCAGTCCTGGCCGACAGCCTCCTCGGGCGCCTGCACGCGCGCAGCCTCTCCCTTTTCGGGCCTATCGCGCTGCTGGGGCTGTGTGCGGTTCTCGCCGCCTGCACCTACCTGCGGGTCGGTCTGTGGAAATCGAAGCTTCTGCTCTGGTCGGACGCCGTCGCGAAGTCACCACACAAGGCGCGCACACATCTTGGATTGGGGAACGCCTACCACCTGGCGGGTCGGATCCAGCCAGCCATCGACGAATACGCAAGTGCGCTAAGACTGGCTGCCAACGACCCGACCTGGATTCGCACCCGCATTCACGAGAAGCTCGCCCTTGCCCTGCTGGCGCAGGAGCGTGCCGAGGATGCCATCGCGGCTGCCCAGGCTGGCCTGGCTGAGGATCCGAACCACACGGCCTTGCTTGAAACCCTCGCCATGGCCCACCTGCAGCGACACGATTTGCCGGAGGCCGCGGCGGCTGCAGAGCAATCCGTGCGCACGGCTTCCCAGCCCGCATCCTCGCTTGTGGTATTGGGTGCAGTGCGCCTGCAGATGGGTGACCGGGCGGCGGCGACACAGGCCTTTGAACGAGCGGTGAAACTGGAACCGGAGGAATTGCAGGGTCAACTCTGGCTCGCCAGGGCGTATCGCGCGCAGGGGCGCGAGCAGGAGGCCTGCGATGTTCTGCGCGCTTTCCGAGCGCCAGACCTGCAACAACACGAGGTGCTGGAGCAGGCGCTGGCAGGCTGCCCGCCTCGCTGAACCACCCGTCGTGGCGTCATGAACCTACCCCGCACTTCTCTACTCTTCCAAAGCCGTGCATGTCCATGGCTGTCGCGCCTGCCGTTTCGCTGGCGCCTGCTTGGACTGATCTGGCTATGCTTTGCGTTCCTGGTGGCCACCCGGATTCACGGATCTTCAATTGCCCTGTCAGCCAGGCTGTGGGCCCCCAAGGATTGGAACCGGCACTTTCTCGCGCAGCCCATCCTGGACGCCCTCGGTAGCAGGGCCGACCCATACCGATCGATCCTGATGGCCGAGTCGCGCGAGATCCGCAGCGATGAATACGCGATCGAAACCTTGTGGGCCATGGCGCAGTTCACGCACGAGCCGCGCTTCCCTGTGCGCAATGGAAACATCGGGAATGGGCAGAACATGCTGCTTGTGTCGTGGGTTCCGGTGGCCCACCCGGTCAGCATCGTGCGGCCGGTGACCTGGGGCTATCTCCTGTTCGGTCCGGCCGCGGGCCTGGCCTGGGAGTGGTGGTTCTCTCCCTTCTTCTGCTTCAGCACCGTGTTCCTGGCGCTGTGGATCATCCTGCGGAACCACGATTTCTTGTCTGCGTTCGGTGCGCTTTGGTTCTGCTCATCCGCCTATCTGGTCTGCTGGAGCCATTTCCCCGCCTACACCGTGGGATTTGCGGCCATGGGCATGGTCGCGGTCTATCACCTGATCACGGCACACACTCTGCGCGGAGCGCTCCTGGCGGGCCTGGCAACCGGCTACGCCACGGCGGGATTCCTGCTGCAGATGTATCCACCCTGGATGGTACCGCTGGCCTACACGTTCGCGGCCGTCCTGGTGGGCCTGTTCGTCCGGGATCGGCTCTGGAAGCAGATTATTCCGAGCAACCTCGCGTACGGCTTTGGCCTGGCGACGGTTCTGGCAGGGGTGATCGTCGCGGTGTTCTTCCTGGCCGTGCAGCCCGAGTTGCAGGCTTTAACGAACAGCGCATATCCCGGGCAACGCCGCCTCAACGGAGGCGACCTGTCGCTGGCCCGGCTCTTCGGTGGCCTATACAACTGGCACACCATCCGCATGCCCATGGGAGAGGACATGAATCCCAGCGAATGGGCCGGCTTCATTCTGTTCCTGCCAACCATCCTGTTCGCCGTCGTGCTGTGCAGACGCGTGCGGCGTCGCCTGGACGCAGTGGGCTGGGCCATGCTGGCACTAGGTGTCGCCCAGGTGCTGTACGGCGAACTCCACATTCCGCAGTGGCTGGCAGACGTGACTTTGTGGTCGCGCGTGCAGGCTTTCCGGGCCCAGTTGACCTTGGGTTTCGTGTCCATCGTTCTGACGCTCATGATGCTCGCGCCGGAAATGCGCCCGAAACGCCTCGACCGGCGCCAGTGGATCGAGATCGCCGTCGTGGTTCTGGGAACCGCTGGGTTCTTCCTGTGGGTAGGGGCATCGCTGCAGAATTGGGAAAATGTCTTCGTCCAGGCCGGCTTCTTCTCGCTGCCAGCCCTGCTTGCGCCGGCTGGCGCGACCCTGGGCGCGTTGCTGCTTCTGCTGGGGCGTGCCCGGGCCTTCGCCGGACTGCTCATCCCCGGCCTGCTCGCCATCGCCGGAAATTTCAATCCCCTTTCGGTTTCCTTCGCATCCATCGAAGACAGCGATCTGCGCCACGCAGTAAAGGCGGTGGTCGATCGGGATCGCCGGGAGGGCCGCAGCGGCATCTGGCTCGCCAGCGGCAGTCTGCAGGAACCGGTGCTGGGAACGCTGGTCACGGTCATGGGGGGCCGTGCGCTCACCGGGGTTTTCTTCCATCCCCAGTTGTCGCTGTGGCACCAGTTGGATCCAGAGAGAAAATTCGAATTCGTCTACAACCGCTACGCCGAAACTTTCTACTTCCAGTTGCCCTTCGGATATCCGAAGTCTACCTTCGTCCTCAACAACCACGGGTCCTTCTGGCTGGCGGTGGCGCCTGACAATCCACTTCTTCTCAGAATGGGCGTGCGCCATGCGCTCACCTTCGAGCGGGACGTCTACACCAAGACGCCGCCTTGTGAACTTGTGCAGGAGTCGGCCGACAAGCGTTTCCGCATCTGGAACCTGCCCGGCGCGACGTCCAATTGATGAGCCTTGTCGCACCCAAAGGGCGCCATGGGTAGAATGCCTTCTGTGGCCCACAAACGCCCTCCAGGACACAGTCTCGGCGCTCAGGGGTCTGGTGTCCTGCGTTTCTTGCGGCAGCCGAGCCCACTCTTGCTCGCACTGCCGCTTGTTCTTGCGGCAGGGGCGTACGCGCGCGTGCTCGGCGGCGGTTTTGTCTTCGACGACCGCACGACCGCGCTCAGCCCTGCTGTGAAGGATCTCGGGGCGCAGGCGCGCGCGCTTGTCCCGGCGCTCCTTCGGGGCGGACGCCCTGTCGTCGACCTTAGCCTCGCGCTGAACTACGCCGCCAGCGGGGCCGAGGCGTGGAGCTACCATGCGGTGAACATCGCCATCCATCTCGCCACCGTGCTGCTCGTGTTCGCCTTCACGTTGCGGACGCTCCAATTCGCAGGCGTCTCGCGCATACGCGGGCCCGCCCTCGCTGTGGCCGGGATCTTTGCCCTGCACCCCCTGCACAGCCAGGCCGTCAGCTACGTATCCCAGCGAGCCGAGACTCTCGCCTCGGCGTTCTACTTAACCACGCTTGTCTTGCTGCTCGCAGCCGAACGTGTTGCGCGCACCCCGGGGCGTACGCTTTTGCGGATCGGCGCCTATTGCGTGTTCCTTCTCGGGCTCGGGACGAAGCAGATCGTGGTGACCATGCCCTTCGCCTACCTCTTGCTCACGATGGCGGTGCCGGGGAGGAGACAAGATGCACTGCAGGCCTCATGGCCGAAGCGGCTGGTCGTGCTGGCGCCGTTCGTCGCCACCGCCGGCTGGTACGTGCACCAACTCCTGGTTTCGGTCGAGGGTCATCGAGATGTGGGCGCAGCGGTTCCAGGAATGACCCCCTGGACCTACTTCCTCACGCAATGGAAGGTACTGCTCATCTATCTTCGGCTCGTTTTCTGGCCTGCCGGTCAATGCTTGGACTGGCGCTATCCCGTCACGACCCACCCTGATGCCGGCACGATCTTGGCCGCGGTTGCACTGACGGTCATTTTCTGGCCTGCCGGTCAATGCTTGGACTGGCGCTATCCCGTCACGACCCACCCTGATGCCGGCACGATCTTGGCCGCGGTTGCACTGACGGTCATCGCTGGCGGAGCCGTGGCAGTCCTCTGGTGGTTTCGCGACAAGGTCGGCGAAGACGCGGCTGCGGTCAGGATTGCGGGGTTCGGCGTGCTGTGGTTCTTCCTCTTGCTCGCGCCGACATCAAGCTTTGTCCCCATCGCCGACGTGCTTGTGGAGCACAGGGTGTACCTTGCGTCCTGGGGCATCTTCGCCGCAGTCGTATTGCTGCTGGGACGTGCTCTCGCCCGGTTCGGCGAAGAACATAGGAGAATCGTGGGTGCCTCGCTGGTTGGTGCTTTGTGGTGCATGCTGGCCCTGTGCCTTCGCAGTCGAAACGGAGTGTGGGAGGATCCCATCGTTCTGTGGAGCGACGTGGTCGCCAAGGCCCCGGGGAATATGCGCGCCCACGTTCAGCTCGCGGCCGCCCATCAGGTGCGCGGTGACCTGGAGCGGGCTGCAGCGGAGTACGGGCGTGCACTGCATGTCGTTGCGCCGGACGACATCCACTACCAGGTGCAAGCCCGTCTAGGGCTCGGTGCCTCGCTGGTGGATCTGGGCCGCGTCGACGACGGGATCGCAGTGATTGAGGGCGCGCTCGCGCGCGACCCGAACGACGCGGAGATCCTGGCGAGCCTGGCGGAGGCGTGGTGGCACCGCGGCGACCGGGCTCAGGCCGAGTCCTTCGCCGAGCGCGCCGTGGCGGCAAAACCAGACCTCGGGAACGCGCTTCTGGTTCTGGGCGTGGCGAGAAAGGCCCGCGGGGATCTAGAGGATGCGGCAGAGGCGCTTGCCCGTGCGGTGAGGGCCAATCCAGACACTGCTCTTCCGCGCCTCACCCTCGCTGGCGTGTACGCGCAGCTTGGGCGTACCGGGGAAGCCTGCGGAGTCTGGCGCGGTATTCTCCGTCTTCCGGCTGCCCTGCCCGAGGAGCGCGCGCGCGCGTCCCGTGAAGCATCGGGATTGGGATGTCAGGGCCTCTAGCAACATCACCGAAGGTCCGCGCTGTCGAGCCCACCAAATCGCAGCCCAGTGCCGCCGCACGGCCTGAGCGCCCATGCTGCCGGTTTCCCGGGACGCACTGATGATGAGTCCGGGCGAGGACTGGCCGGCAAGCCGTTGCCAGTCGAGGAGCCCGGCGGCGTGACGAGGGGTCAGGGTCGACGACATCTTCATCTTGATGGGGAGCAGCTTGCCGCCGCGGTCGATGAGCGAATCGACCTCCAGCCCGGCCACCGCGCGCCAGTAATAGAGACAGTCGCGCACACCGTAGGCGTCGACGGTCTTCTTGAAGTTGGAGACCACCGCGGTTTCGAACAACGCCCCCGCCATCGGGCCATCAAGCACGTGCCGGGCCGACTGCAAACCAACCAGATAGCACACCAGACCGGTGTCCATGAAATACAGCTTGGGCGCCTTGATCACGCACTTGCCAAAATTGCGGTGGAACGGCGGCAGATGGCAGCGCGGCCGGCCAGCGATTCGCTGACGTTCTTCATGACCGAAAAACGCCGGGATCCCGTGGGGACCCAACCGCCGGGACGCGGTTGAGAGACTGGGTTTCAGCGTCGGTTAACCGACAACGGCGGGTGTCGGTTTTCCGTCGGCGGTTAGGGCCGGCGTCGGTTTTCCGTCGCCGCGCGAGGTGTTGCCACAGGGGATTTCGGCGGGAGAGGAGCACACAAGCATGTGCAACCCAATGCAGGCCGCGTGCTTGCCAACCACATTCTAGCGTCGGCATTCCGAC
>Ga0181538_10004036_pt1 | contig 13995 bp, 9 predicted proteins | sample PEATcosm2014_Bin_40_FD_119773 | JGI IMG/M metagenome (GOLD analysis project Ga0181538, IMG submission 119773) | Peatland microbial communities from MTU Mesocosm Facility, Houghton, MI, USA - PEATcosm2014_Bin23_30_metaG | ecosystem: Environmental > Terrestrial > Soil > Wetlands > Peat | place...
GTCGTATCTGTGATCGAGGTCGCCGTTACGGTCGCCAAAAACGGGCTGGTTACGGAGGCCGGGGCGTTGTAAGTGACCGCGGTCGTCGTTTGGCCGCTGAGCGTGCCGCCACCTGAGACGGTCCACTGAACACCGGCGTTTTTCGCGTCGTTCGTAACCGAAGCTGTGATGGAAACCGTCTGAGCTTGATCGATGCCCTTGGGGCCGTTTGCCGTCAACGCAACGCCGATGGACTGCGTCGAGCCGCCGCATCCCGAAAGACCAACAACAAGAAGAGAGATGAATCCCGACACCAGCAGCGCAGACGCAAGACGTTTCACGAGTCCCCCTTGACTAGCGGGAGGTCAACATTTATTCCCGTTTTGCCACTAGAGGCATCATGCTTCAGCGAAACTGGTTACCTCAAGTTACCGAGGTACTTATTTTGGGCAAGGACCTTTTGCGCGAATCTGTCGTGAGGGCGCGGATGCCGCGTTGGACCGCCTGTAGCGCCGCGCCCTTCACCGTGAACGAAGATGGGCGCAACGAATAAAGATGGTCGGGGAGAGAGGATTTGAACCTCCGACCCCCTGGTCCCGAACCAGATTCAACACGTTATGGAAATCTATTGAAATCTGCAATTCTTAATTGATTGATATTGAACCCCTTGCACCCTCCTTGTTGAAAACTGTTTATTGGTGTTGAACTTGGAAGTTCCCTCCGTCACAAAATCGTCTACACTTTGGCGCTCCATTGTGAGCACTATTCCAATCACCCCACTACGCGAGAGTTTCCTCTCTAGCACCCCAGTCCAGACGGCCATAAGCCGCGACCCGCGGCAATTCATCCGCTATCGACACTTGGCAAGCTCATTCCAGCTTGGGTCCGACGGAGGTGGATGCGCAGCAGGACCTGCTGAGCTGCGCGCGGACGACGATCAACGAGGCGCGGGAAGCAATGTGGAATTTGCGCCAGAAATCGCCGCCGGCAGAGGACCTGAGCATGATGCTCCACCGAATGACGGAGCAGGTCAGCCAGGAATTCGCTTTGAATGCGGAGTGTGATACTTCAGGCAAGCCGTTCGATTTTGAGCAGGCCACCACCCATGAACTGCTCATGGTAGTGCGAGAAGCCATCTATACGCGGTCCGCCCCACGGCCGGTCGAGCAAGGTGCAGGCGGAAGTCCACTTTGACACCGACGGATGCGACGTGATAATTCGCGACGATGGCACGGGGTTTGATCCCGAGTCGGTGACTTCATTGCCGACCGGGCATTACGGTCTGGTTGGTATGAAGGAAAGGACCGCGCGGGTGGGAGGCAGACTGACATTGAACAGCCGGCCAGGCGGGAGCGCGGAGGTGATCTTCCACATTCCACGTGGCTCCTTGGCCCCGTCGAATGACATGGAGATAAAGTTGTGAGCACGCTGGGAAAGATCAAAGTCATGGTAGTGGACGACCATCCTCATTATTATTATGCGCGTCGGGATAGCCGCCATCATCAATGCGCGACCCAACATGACAGTGGCCGCGCAAACCGGCAGCGGGGAAGAAGCTGTCGCCCTGTTTCACGAGCACAAGCCCGACATTACCCTGATGGACCTCAGGCTGCCCAAGATGAGCGGCGTGGACGCGATCCTTGCGATCCGCGCGCTCTCCGGATTCGCGGTTCGTTGTCCTGACTACTTGGAGACGAAGACATCCACCGGGCATTTGAGGCGGGAGCAAAAGGCTACGTGATCAAGGGATGCCGTACCAAATTCTGATTGACGCGCTGCTGCTAGTTCATTCGGGAGGGCGCTTTCTTCCTCCTCCGGTCGTGCAGGCGTTGGAATCGCGCATGCCAGATGGCGACCTGAGCCCAAGAGAACAAGAAGTGCTGCAACTCCTGGTGAACGGCAAATCAAACAAAGAAGTCGCCAGCGAGCTTGGAATCACCAATGCCACCGTCAAGTGTCATGCAAGCACGATTCTGATGGATTGAACTTGAGCGACCGCACCCAGGCTGTAGTTGCAACGCTGCAGAGGGTTGGTTCATCTATAGGCGGAGCCACCCGCTGTCTTAAGACCGTGCTGAGATCAGCCATGCCCTATACTCTCGCTGCGCCATTGTTTCGCAACCCACTTGCTCGAAGCCGGTGCCGACCTGCGCACGATTCAGTTGTTGCTGGGGCATCACGATCTGGAAGAACCCACCCGCTACCTGCATCTTTCCAAACGGATTGTGTGTGCTAAGTGAGAATGGCCTCGCCTGATCCCCCGGAATTGGTCCGGCGAAAGCGTAGCTCATTCGTGTAACTCAAATTTAACTTGACAAATGGCCGTTTGCGACATAACGTTCTGCAGCAATAATGCTGTGTCCCATTCGATGTAAGTCCTTTCGAGTGGAACCCTGGTGGTGCGGCCGGGGCCAAACCAAAAAAAGGATCACGTTTCGTCGGGCGAGTTCGCATTCGTCTGGGGAGGGCGCAATGCTGACACCGGTCTTAACTTATTTGTTTGGACCTATCCGTCGCCAATCACTTAGCCTCTCACCTCGACAACCTGTTCCACGGACACGACCCGTTGGGGGTCAATGACCCGCTTTGGGTTTCGAAAGGTCGTCTGGATGAAGCGCAGTTCTTTCACTCGGAGAGGCTTTCTTGGCGGCGCATTAGTGGCAGTGCCATTGGCGCGGCTCAGTGCCTTCACGTCCGCAATAATCAAGAACTCAAGGGCCCAAGCCGCATTCGAGTTGCGAAAACAGGCCGCGCTTGCCCAGAGCGAGCGGCCGGTCGCGGCAATGATCGCGAACGGCGACGAGGACTCTCTTCCCAATCGAATCGCGTGCTTTGCGAAAGGTTTGCAGCAAAACCAATTTGGCGAGGTTGACGCGGCGGCTTACAATGCGCTTCTCGCGGCCATCAAGTCACAGAAGTTTTTCGACTTCGAACGACTTCCTCGAGGGGGCGGCCGCAGATTGAATAATCCGCAATCCGCATTCGCGTTCCACATGGAAGGTGGCGACCCGCACACCTTCGATATCCCGCCGGCTCCTTCGATCGCGACGTCAGCGGCGACACTCGAGACTTCAGAACTTTATTGGCAGGCGCTTTGCCGGGATGTATCGTTCTCCGAATACGAAACCTCTCCTATCGTTCAGAGAGCAGCGAAACACCTGCGCGTCACACCCGCCAGTGTCTTCCGTGGTCCGACGAAGGGCGACATAACTGGACCCTACGTCTCGCAATTCCTCCTCAGGCCAATTCCATACGGATGCGGCACGATCCATCAGCGTTACAACATGACCGTTCCCGGAACCGAGTTCATGACCTCGCTGAACGAATGGTCCCAGATCCAGGCTGGGCTGCCGCCCTGGCGCTGGGCAGTGTATGATCCGGTGCCACGGTATATCCGAAATGGCCGCGACCTGGCGGAATATGTGCACTATGATTTTACCTACCAGGCCTATCTGAACGCTGCGCTGATCCTGGTCAACTCGGGCCCAAAATCGATTCTCAACTGCAATCAGTTCAAGAGCGGAAACAACCCCTACCGGTATTCGACGATCGAGGAAGGTTTCGGTACTTTTGGCCCACCGGAAGCTTTCGACTGGATCGGCCGCGTGTCAACCGCGGCCCTGAAGGCCGCTTATTGCCAGAAGTGGATGGTGCATCGGCGGCTCCGTCCGGAAGAGCTGGGCGGTCTGATCCACCAGACCCGAACCGGTGTTCGAAAGTACCCGATTCACTCGACACTGCTTGAGTCCGAGGCGGTGGATGCTGTCTTCGCCAAGACCGGCTCCTACCTCCTGCCGCAAGCATATCCGGAGGGGTGTCCTTTCCATCCTTCCTATCCCGCAGGTCACGCCGCAATTGCGGGAGCATGCTCGGTAGTACTCAAAGCCTGCTTTGATGGTTCTATGCTACTGCCCGGCTGCGTGGAACCGAGTACGGATGGCTTGACGCTGTTGCCACGCTCCAATTTCTCTCCTACCGTGGGCGATGAAATCGACAAGCTTGCGTTCAACATTGCCATGAGTAGGGATTGGGCGGGGATTCATTATCGGTCGGATTGCGTAGCTGGCCTCCAGCTTGGTGAGGACGTAGCTGTCTCAATTCTCCAGGACTTGGCTCGCACGTACACCGAGGACTTCCAAGGGTTTTCCTTCAAGCGGTTCAACGGTACGGAAGTCAGGATCACGCCGCAAGGTGAGGTCACTCAAGTATGAGCCACTTAGTACGAACATCACGGTCGATGTCTCGCGTTGTTAGTGATCCAAGGGAAACGGTTTCCCCACCCAGACGAGCGATCATTGTTGGGTTGGTGACGGCAATAGTGAGGGCGATAGCATGATGAATGAAGCGAAACGAGTTCTGGCGATTTTATTGTCCTATGCGATCGTATTAGCCCAGTTGGCTCCTTTGGAAGCGCAGACTCGGAACTTCCTCCCTAACTCGGCAGCTGCGTCCTCGGCAGGTGCAACAAGAACCGAAGGCCTCGGAAGCTCGACTGTTGATTCAAATGCAGCCGACTCAAACGCAGCATTTGAGAAAGAGAATTCAGAACCTGCAGTCGCCTGGACTCCTGATCCCTCAAATGCTTCGGTCTCGTCTGGTTTGGAGCAACAAGGCCAGAGCGAAGTGGCGGACGCGCTATCGACGACAACGACCAAGGTCGCCACGTCGGGCTCGCCTTCTTTTGCTGGGCAGTCGGTCACCTTCACCGCAACCGTAACGTCGACCAAGGGCACGATTCCCAACGGAGAAGTGGTTACGTTTTACGAAGGGACGACGGAATTAGGCACGGGTCTTACGTCCGACCAAGTGGCGACGTTTGCGACCTCGTCTCTGCCCGCCAAGAAGCTCACCATCAAGGCCGTCTATGCCGGAGATTCCACCTTCAAGACAAGTTCCGGCACGGTCACGCAAGTCGTGGATAAGAACCCAACCGCGACGACGCTCGTCTCCAGCGCGAACCCCGCGGATTACAAGCAGGCAGTGACCTACACGGCGACCGTTACTTCGAACGGGCCGATCACTCCCACCGGGAAAGTCGATTTTGTTGGGATCGGAACGGTGGTGCTGAACGGCGCAGGCGTTGCCACTCTAACCAAGGCGCTCGCGAACGGGACGCACGACATCACCGCCAAGTATGAAGGGGACAGCAACTCCGCCCCCAGTGATTCTGTGGTTTTGGCCGAGGTGGTGGAACCGGCTTTGTACGGCGATCCGGGTGGGCCGTATAACGGGTCTACCGGGCAAACGATAACCTTCAATGGAACGGGATCCACCGCCCCGAAGGGTCAAACGCTAACGTCTTACGCATGGAATTTTGGAGACAGTACGACAGGGACCGGCGCGGCTCCGACGCATTCTTATGCCAACCCCGGAACCTTCACGGTTTCGTTGACGGTCACGGACACGAAAAAAGGTACAGACACGAATTCGACGACGGCGACGATTGTCTCCGCCGGCCCACCCCCCACAATTACCGGTTTCAATCCTGGCTCGGGACCCGAGGGAACGCTGATAGCGCTTTCGGGAACCAATTTCACGGGAACGGGCAGCACCACTCCAACGGTGACGCTGGCACATCAGGGCGGGGGAAGCCTCGCGGCGCCTGTTTCCAGCTTTACCGCGTCCGGCATCAATTTCGTGATCCCTGCGGGCGCGGCCACCGGCCCGGTCACGGTCACAGTCGGAACGCAGAGCGCGACTTCAAGCACCGCGCTGAATGTCACAACCTCATCGAGCTTCTCGGTAAGTGCCGCACCCTCGTCGGGTTCCGTGATTCAAGGACAGTCCACGACATTTGCCGTCACCCTCAACAGCTCGAACGGATTCACTGGATTGTCCACTTTAAGCGTGACCGGATTGCCCGGTGGTGTGACGGCCAGCTTTAATCCACCCTCTATTTCCGTAAACCAGACCTCGACACTCACTCTCTCAGCTCCGACTAGTCAGGCCACCGGCACCTCATCGCTGTCCGTGATTGCTTCGGCCACGATAGGGGGCCAGTTGGTTACGCAGTCTGCCACGGTATCGCTGCAAGTTGCAGGAATCAGTACCTCCTTCATTGGACGCACGGTGGTTAGTAACACTACGCAAACTCCGATTGCGGGCGTGTTGGTTATGTTTCTGGGGGTGGACGACAAGGGCAATACGACGGGATGCTCGGCGGAGACGTCGTCCGACGCAGGTGGCAACTTTGCGTTAACGAATCTTCCCGCTGCTTGCACCGGGCCCCAACTAGTCTATTTCAACGGAACAACAGCTACTTCTCCGCCCGGCCAATATGCCGGGGTAAATCTGTCCTACACCCTCACTGCCAGCCAGGTGACGACCCCGTCGGTTCTCATCAATCTCCCAAGGATCGACAACGGGGCCACTAACTACGTCACCCAAAACGCCAGTGTGACTCAGGTGTTCACCTTCCCAACGGATCCGAATGTGGTGATAACGGTCTATCCCGGGACAACGTTCACATTGGAAGACGGAACCCAGCCCAATCCCTTCCCGCTGGTTGCCGTCGAGGTGCCCGTCGACCGGCTGCCGGATTCCATGCCGAGCAGCGGCATGGTCATGCCCTTCATCGTGGCTTTCCAGCCGGCGAATGCGACGGCCAGCCAGCCGGTCGCTGTGGATTTCCCCAACGAGTTGAATATTGCTCCGGGTGGCTCGGCAACCCTGATGACGCTGAATCCGACGCTCGGCTACATGGTGTCTTATGGCACCGGCTCCGTCTCCGCCGATGGCCTAAGGATCGTCCCCGATCCCGACCCGAATTATCCCGGCCATCTTTACGGGTTGGTCCACTTTGATTGGCACGGGCCTACGGCTCCGCCTCCGCCGCCGGCTGGCCCGGGGCCGTGTCCTGGATGCTGTAGCGGTGGCGGAGGGGGCGGCGGTGGTGGTGGCGCGGGCGGTGGAGGCGGGCCAGAGGGTGGTGACCCGGTCGATCTCTCTTCAGGGCTTCAAGTAGTGAGAGCAACGGATATCGTTCTCAGCGGCAACCGGGGATCGGTATCGATCAACCGCATTTTCCGCTCGATGGATACGAACGTAGGACCTTTTGGAATCGGAACCAATCACAACTTTAGTCACCTTCTGAGTACGGGACCCTTCATCAAAGGCGTCTGCCAGTGCCTGACTTTGGTGATGCCCGATGGAAATCAGTACGTATATTCGGAAACTGGCACCAACATCTTCACCAACAGCACTGTCCCTTCGCTGATCGGAAGTCAGATTACGATTCCGTCGAGCGGCACGTACAATTTGCGGTGGAAGGACGGCAGTGTCTATCAGTTCTCCACCTCATCGCAGGGAGCGTTGCTCGCTTTCCTCAATTCGATCACCGACAGGAACGGCAACACGATCACGCTGGTTCGAGGCAACAGTTCCCAGCCAATTCAGATCACGCAGATCATGGACCCAGTAGGCCGGGCGCTCACTTTGACGTACGACTCTACCAATCGTATTACCATGATCACTGACCCGATCGGTCGAACGGTGCAATATACGTACAATAACCAAGGAACGCTGGCTACGGTGACCAACGCGGCGGGAGGAGTAACGACTTACGCCTATGACACGTCGAATAACTTGCTCAAGACCACCGATGCGCGTGGTGTGGTCGTCATGCAAGACAGCTATGACGGCAACGGCCGAGTGATTCAGCAGATTCAGGCCGACGGCGGCGTGCTGAACTTTGCTTATACTTTGCTGAACCCGCTGGTTCCCACCAGTCCGGTCTTGCTGACCGTTCTTACCGATGCTTTGGGTAATCAAACCAGCTACCGTTTCGACCCCAACCAGAACTTGTTGAATGTGACCGACGCGACCGGACAGGTGCGGGTATTCACACACAGTCTGACGCAGAACAATGTGGTCACGTCGATCACGGGCGGAGGGCATTGTCCCGTCTGCGGCGATCCGACCGCTGGCGACTTGACGTTCACTTACGACTCAAATGGCAACATGTTGACGAAAACCGACAGCCTCGGGAATACGACGGCGTACACTTACGATCCGACGTTCGGGCAGATTACGTCGATTACGGATCCGCTGGGAAACGTTACAAAATACACCTACGACGCCAGCGGAAACAAGCTTTCGCAAACGGACCCGGATGGCAACACGACCTCGTATGCGTACAACTCCTTCGGCCAAGTCATCCAAACAACGGACCCGCTCGGGGGAAAGGCGAGTCGAACGTACGATAGCTTTGGAAATGGAATAACGTCGACAGATCAGCTCGGCAACACGAGCGCCTTTACGTTCGACGCGGTTTCCCGAATCATCCAAGGTGTTGATCCATTGGGTAGGACGTTCACCACTACTTATGATCCGTTGGACGGGGTTTTGACACGGAAAAACCCACAAGGTCACGTTCTATCGTTTACTTACGATCCGAATGAGAATGTGCTTTCCCAAACCGATGAGTCGGGGAACACGACGTCATATACGTACGATTCATCCAATTGGCTGGTAACGAAGACCGATCCGCTCGGCAACAAAGACACGCGCACCTACGATTTGAATGGCAACCCGATAACGTACGTAGACCGCCGCGGTCAAACTAGCACTTTCACCTATAACGCGCTCAACTACTTGGTCGGTGAGAGCTACAAGGACGGCAGCACGGTGTCGCGATCCTATGATGCAAGAGGGCGGCTACTGGAGGTCGTGGACTCGGTTGGAGGTACGTTCGATTTTACTTACGATGCCGACGGTCACCGCACGAGTTCATCGAGCCCATTTGGCACGATTCAGGAATCGTACGATGCCGCGGGCAAGGTAATTTCAGCCCAGGTAGCCGGCCAATCGGCGGTGACATATACGTACGATGCTGCAAGCAATTTACTCAGTGCGTCGCAGCCCAGCGCTTCCGCAGCCTTTGCCTATGACGCGCGCAATCGGCTCACCAGCATCACGCGTCCGAACGGCGTTTCCTCGCAGTACACCTGGGATGCGTCCAGAGATCTTCTCTCGCTTACACATTCGGGGGGCCAAGGCATCCAGATGCCCTTGACATATGCTTATGATGCCGCGAGCAACCGATCGACCTACTCCTCGAATTTCTCGCAGCCTCAGGCAGTAGCCAACACTTTCAATTCAGACAATCGCATCACCGCGAGCGGTGGGAATTCTTATAGCTACGACAACAACGGCAACTTAACTTCTTCAACCGGCTCCGCCGGCACAACAACCTACGCTTGGGACACAAGAAACCGGCTGGTTTCGATTTCCCAGCCTGGCGGTCAGAGCACGACGTTCCAGTACGATTTCCTGGGCAACCTCATTCAGCAAAGCGATGCTGGCCCATCCCTTACTCTGACCCAGAGTTTCGTCCTGGACGATCTCACGAACGCAGCTTACATCGGCAGGACAAACGGAGACAGCGTTGCGGTGCTGGCCGGCCGGACAATTGATCAGGATTTGGCGGTGGTTCATGCGAACGGGCAGGTGGAATACAAGCTCGGGGACGCCATCAACAGTACGCAGGCCACAGTTGATCAGACCGGAAAGCTGGTGTCTTCGTTTTCCTACGAGCCGTTTGGGCAAACAACGACGACAAGTACGTATCCCTTCCAGTTTACGGGAAGGGTTCCAGCAACGGCGGGCTTGTATTACTACAGGGCGCGCTACTATTGCCCCGCTCTAGGCAGATTCATAAGCGAGGATCCGATTGGAACTATGAGCGGTGACGCACTCCTATACAAGTATGCGGGCAACAATCCAGTCAATCGGACAGATCCTTCGGGCCGTCTGAGTGACTGCGGGAAGTGCAATTTGGCACTAGGCGGCGGCATGGCCGTACTATGCGGTATTGGCGCAGTTGTTGGCGTTGCTGCTTGCGCGAACCCGGCCGCCCCGGCCACCTGCCCGATTGTGTGGAGTATTTGGGTCGGCTCGTGCGGAGTTGTTGCGGTCGGGGGCCCGATTTTGTTATGTGACGGTATCTGCAACCCCCCTCCACCGCCATCTTGCCCGGTGGGCCATTAGCCTGGCGGCTTGCTAGGGGCGTGGCAGAGGGATGACTGAAAACGGAGCCAAGATACCAGACGCTGATTAAAGTGACCCAACCGGTCGCAGAGTATGGACATGCAAAGCTACCGTCGGGTGCAGGTCCAGCTTGGAAGAAGATTGGAAGCAAATTGTCGAGATTGGGGAAAGAAGTTGTACTTCGAGCACACGCGGTCTTGTCCAGCCGGGCATTCGTGAGCATCACCGATGGCTGACCGCCGGAGGCACGAGGTGAATAGCGGTTTTGCTATGTCGCCAACAGGAGTACGAGGGGACACCGCTCTAGAGATCCAAGAGGAAATTCCGGATATGGCTCTTCTTGATTCAATCGTAGATGGATATTTTAGAAATGACAAAGCTGGCCGGGTGGTCATTTTTCCCAGGCGCTGTGCGTCTCGAGGCTATGTCATAAAGTCCCCGGCTGAGGAACTAAAAATCAGATCCTTTCTAAAGATGTTTTATTTCGCTCATTTGTCAATTCTCTTACTAGGTTCTTTCTTAGCATATGAATCGTCGATGGAGCTATGTTATGCATTGGGCAGACCAGCTAGGCATTTACTTAGAACGTGCGGTATTTTCCTCGGGACTTGTTCCCTTGTCATGGGAGTTCCCTATTGGTTACTGTGGAGATCCTATAAGAAGGCGTTCTTAAGTTTTGTTTCCGTCGAAGATGAGGTTGTGCTATCGGGAAAGAGTACCAGTCGGCGACATTGAATTCTTTGGGCCGCCTTGGCTGTTTTAGTATTGCTTGGAGCTATGTTCTTAGTTCGGGCCCCATCAGTTAGAAGTACATGATTAAGGCACCTAATACCCGTATAGAGGAAGGTCGAAGGGTTTTCGGTGGGCAACATGCATTGCAAGTGGCACGGCACCACAGTTAGCGGTAACCGCTGCATAAGCTAGGAGAGTTGGCACTAGCTGGAAGGCACCAGGCTCTCAAAGAGTCGAGCGAGGAGATTATGCTGAGACTGCGCCGGCGGTTCTTGACGGTTCTAGTAGCTGTAACGCTGGTCGCGGCGCTCCCCATCGGTTTGCGCGGCCAAAGCACCGGGTCCCTTAAAGCCTCTTATGATGACAACGACCAACTGATAAAAGTCGTCGATCCTAGCGCCAACGTTACCAACTACACGTACGACGCCATCGGGAACATACTTTCCATCACCACGTCCACTAGTCCTTCTCCCTCTGCGCTTGCGATTTTTAACTTCACGCCTCAGCAAGGCGGCGTCGGCACGACCGTAACGATCCAGGGACAGAATTTCAGCACGACGCCAAGTACCAATACAGTTCAATTCAACAGCACCGCGGCGACGGTCACTGCTGCTACGGCTACCACTCTGACGGTCACGGTTCCGTCCGGCGCAACCACCGGGCCCATCTCGGTGACCGTGGGCGCAACTACGGCGACCACCACCACTAATTTCACGATACTTCAGAATCCGGTAATCACCTCCGTCAGCCCAACCTCCGCGCTGCAAGGCGCTGTCGTCAGCACTTTTACGGTTACCGGCGTTAACCTTACTGGATCCACGTTCTCGTTTGCCCCGGCATTCGTTCCCGCTGCTATTGCACCGTCCAATGTCACAATCAGTGGCGATGGAACGTCAGCCACGATGACTCTTACGCTCGCCTCGACTGCGGTTGGATCGTTCGGTCTTGTGGCCACAACTGCCGCTGGAAGTTCGAGTCAGATCTCCGGCGCGAATAATACCCTGACCGTTCTTTCCACCAACCCTTCAGCCGATGCGGATGGCGACGGATTGACTAACCTTTATGAAGAGGCGATCGGTTCGAATCCCCTAAAAGCCTCTACGACCGGTGACGGCCTCCCCGATGGCTGGGCGCTCTTTTATGGGCTGAGTCCTTTGAACGCGGGCGGCGCCAGCCAAATCGCCCCGGACGGCCTCACGTATCTGCAAGCCTATCAGAGCGGCCTAAACCCGCTGGTTCCCACCCTAGTGCCGCCGACGGTCTCGAACGTATTCCCCGCCAATGGCACAACCGGTTATCCGACCAACGGTGTAGTTGTGGTGCGCTTTAGCGAGCCGCTGCAGACGCCCGCCACTTTATCGGCCGCGCAAAATGCCATCAATGCCCAGTTGCCCCCAGGGGCGCTCTCCCCCGCGAACGCGATCTCTGCTGCTCAGGTTTTGCAAGCGTACCTGCTGCGGACGTGCTGTGGCGGGACGGCCGCTGTCCCCGGGACCATCCAGCTGTTCCAAGGAAGCTTGGCTGTCGGCGGTACGGTCACGCTCTCGAACGACGCCTTATCACTCACTTTTACCCCGACTCAACCTCTTTCCTCGTCATCCACCTATACCGTGGTCGCCCAAGGCGTGAAGGGCGCCTCCGGCATCCAGATGACGCAGGTGTTCCAAAGCACGTTCACGACCGGCCTCACGACCAGTTCGACCACAGGGAGTGCTACGCTCACGAGTCCTCCGAGTGGCGCCACGAACGTCCCCACAAACGCAGCATTCATGGTCCAGTTCAGTCAGCAAGTCGACCCCGCCACAGTAACGCCTCAGACGTTCTATCTGGTTGATTCTGTGACCGGGCAAAACTGGCCGGGCATGTTGCAAGTCGATCCTTCGGGGTTCACGGCGTCCTTTGTGCCGTCGACGCCCTACAACGCCGGGCGCGAGTACTACGTATATCTGACATCGGCCATTCTCGACATCACGCAGAATCCTTTCTCAGGTGCATTCTTCGAATTTACCGCTGGATTCGGGCCGCAAACTCAGGGCCCGCAGCTGCTGGGATTAAGCCCTGCGAATAATGCGACCGGGGCTCCTCTGAATTCGTTAGTGGTGGCTCAATTCAATGAGCCGATCAGTGTGATTAGTGCGACCACCGGTCTGCAACTGCAACAGGGTGGCACGCCGCTTCCCGGAGCGATTGCGCTTTCCAACGGAAACACTCTGTTAACTTTCACTCCGGTGGCTGCTCTCAACGCCTCCACGGTCTATACCATTGCCGTGACCAACCAGCTTACCGACGTTTCTGAGAATCCGCTCACGAATCCCGGTAACTTCACATTTACGACGGGCACGGCCAGCGACACAACCACTCCGTCGGTGACGCTCGTCGATCCACCGAATAACACGTTTGGAGTTGGTTTGAATGTCACCCCGCGCTTAACGTTCAGCGAGCCGATCGACCCGTTGACTGTCCCCACCGCTCTCACACTCCAATACCCGGATGATAGTGGCCCCAACCTCGTTATTCCCGCAACCGTGACGGTTTCGGCAAACGGTCTAACCGCCACACTGACTCCCAGCACTCCGCTCTCGCCGAATACTTACTACTACCTATACCTCTGCGGCTACACCAACCTTGCCGGCAAGCAGGGCTATTGCTTCCAGTCGAGTTTCTACACCGGAACCAACGTCGTCACCAATCCCGTTACGGTTACCACGATCAATCCGAGTAATACGCAGACTGGAGTTCCGCTGAACGCCGAGATCAGCGCTGTGATGAGTAACAACATCGATCCCACGTCGGTCGGCAACAGCTCGATCACAGTCACACCGTCGGGCGGCAGCGCCATCGCTGGAACAGTTACGCTGGCAAGTAACGGTACTACGCTCACCTTTGTACCCGCCGCGGCACTGACCGCTTCCACCGTCTACACCGTGTCGGTCAGCGGCTTTACGGACATCGACGGCAATGCCGTTACCACCTTTGGCAGTACATTTACGACGGGCGCCACGGCATACGGGAGCGGATCGTTCACCCTGGTTTCGACGAGTCCGGTCAATGGAGCCACGGGCGTATCAGTGACCAGCCCGGTGACGTTCACCATGAGTAATCTGATCAATGCGGCCTCCGTGAACTCCCAAACCGTAGAAGTCTGCTTCCATTCCTGTGGCAGTGAGTATGTGGCGGGGAGCTTCAGCGTAAGTGGCAATACGGTCACGTTCACCCCGCTGACCCAGTACCCGGGCAACACGCAGATGGGTATGTACATCTATGGGCTAACGGACGAGGCGGGCAATGTCGCTTATA
>Ga0181538_10004039_pt1 | contig 13985 bp, 10 predicted proteins | sample PEATcosm2014_Bin_40_FD_119773 | JGI IMG/M metagenome (GOLD analysis project Ga0181538, IMG submission 119773) | Peatland microbial communities from MTU Mesocosm Facility, Houghton, MI, USA - PEATcosm2014_Bin23_30_metaG | ecosystem: Environmental > Terrestrial > Soil > Wetlands > Peat | place...
ACTTCGGCGCCTTCATTGACCTCAACGGCATTGACGGCCTCCTCCACATCACCGACATGAGCTGGGGCCGCATCGGCCACCCCTCCGAAATCCTCAAGGTCGGCCAGGACATTGATGTCGTGGTGCTGGACATCAACCGCGAGAAGGAGCGCGTCAGCCTCGGCCTCAAGCAGAAGCTCGCCAACCCGTGGGAAAACATTGACGCCAAATACACGGTCGGCGCCCGCGTCAAGGGCCGCGTCGTCAACCTCGTTCCCTACGGCGCCTTTGTCGAACTGGAGCCGGGCGTCGAAGGCCTGGTCCACGTCACCGAACTTTCCTGGACCAAACGCATCGCCAAACCTTCCGACGTCCTCAAGGCCGACCAGGAAATCGAAGCCGTTGTGCTCGGCATCAACCGCGAGGAGCAGAAAATCTCCCTGGGCATCCGCCAGTTGGACACCAATCCGTGGGACAAGGCCCTGGAGAAATATCCGCCCAACGCGAAGGTCAAGGGCAAGATCCGCAACCTCACCAGCTACGGCGCTTTCATCGAGTTGGAAGAGGGCATGGACGGCATGATCCATGTCTCCGACATTTCCTGGACCCGCAAGATCAATCATCCCTCCGAAGTCTTCAAAAAAGGCGACGAAGTGGAAGCGGTCGTGTTGGAAGTGGACAAGGCCAACCAGCGCATCTCCGTTGGCGTCAAACAGCTCACCGTGGACCCGTGGAGCAACATTGACCAGTTCTACAAAGTCGGCGATCTGGTCACCGGCAACGTCACCAAGCTCGCCAGCTTCGGCGCGTTTGTCGGCCTCAAACAGGACATTGACGGCCTGGTGCATATCTCCCAAGTCAGTGAAGAGCGCACCGAGAAGATCAAGAACGTCCTCAAAGTCGGCCAGGAAGTTACCGCCCGCGTCATCAAGATAGACAAGACCGACCGGCGCATTGGCCTGTCCATCAAAGCCGCCGCGTATTCCAACGAGCAGCTCAAGGCCGAGCAAGCCATCCTCGAATCGCTCAAGCCGGGCGAAGACCTGGTGGCCCTCCAGCACGCCTTCGACGCCGCCGACGAATCGGCCAAGCAGCAATAGGTTGCGTAGCGTCGGGCCTCTGGCCCGATGAAATAGTCCGCCGTAGCTTTCTCCTCCGCCGCAACCGCGGCGAGGGAGAAAGCGAAGGCGGAAGGATGGTTGCCGCAAAGCGCGCCATCCTTCATCGTCCTGTTTCCATGGGAGCGCACGCCTGTCCTCGCCGCTCCAAAATCTGGAAACATGTGCTGTGCATCGGCTTTCGGTGGAAAGCCGCAGACCAAAGAGTGAATACCGATTCCATCGGATTCGCCCTTTCACTCTCAGGGTTCGGTTATTGTCTTGTCAGACAGGACGTTGGCGCATAAATTAAGGTCATGAAAGTGGCCAGAATACATTTGGAGAATTTTAAACGATTTCACGACCTTGAAATCAGGGTGCGCAACACGTTGACGCAGGATATTGCGGAACGTTTCCTCATACTTGGCGATAATGGGACGGGAAAGACCACTGCACTTCAAGCTGTAGCATTATGCTTATCGCTAGCCTGCGGACGCATCCGAGAAGTGACGGAATTCAATTGGCTTGGCTGGGTGCCCGGGCGTTATGAGAGATGGGGGCGGCCTGTCGTGGAGATTGACGTTCTTTTTGATGATACTGAGATACAAGCTACACAGGAAGCAGCACATCGGTGGTCTGAAGCGCGAAACCAGCAACGTGATGCAACACTGCGTCCGTTTGTTGAGCCGGGAATCAGCCATGAGGTGACATTGCGTTTGGAGGGTGGTGTTTGCTCTGCGCCGAGTTCAGCAGAACTATTTCAGTTCCACGGTCGAAGCTATGCGGCCGCATTGCTCAAGACCGACCCGGCTGCCCGCGCCCTATTTGATCGCTTGCCTGGTGTGTTTTGGTTCGATCAGTTCCGCAACTTGGCAACCCCTCCACCGAGTGATGACCAAAATGGTAATGGCAAAGATGGAAATGGCGGACGAGTTTCCTTCGATGTGGGAGTAGCCCGCCTTCGAGAACATCTTAATCGGTGGCAGTTGAATCGCCTCGCCGCTGGAGTGCCCCGTCAGGATTACCTTGCTGAACTGGGTGACATGTTCCGCCGCATTTTTCCGACACGCTCGTTTGGAGTTCCGGAGCCGATGTATCGTGCCGGCGTTCCATCGCCAGAAAATTTCTATTTCATTATCAACGATGGGAATCGTGGATACGACATTGAAGAAATGTCGGCTGGCGAACAGGCGATATTCCCGGTTCTTTATGAGTTCGTACGGCAGCGCATCCGAAACTCAGTCGTCCTCATTGATGAGGTGGACCTTAATTTGCACCCGCCGCTCGCGCAGGCATACCTTGCCGCCCTGCCTTTGATTGGCCCGAATTGCCAATTCCTCCTCACCACTCATTCGGAGGCTGTGACAAGCGTGTTTAGCCCTGAACAAATCTGCCGCCTTCCGGGGGGACGGTTATGCCTGTAAGCCTACTACTGTGCGAAGGCGCTGCGCAAAGTCCTGACGCTCGCGTGCTGAATCGTATCCTCGCTGGCTTGGGGGCTATTCAGCCACTCGGAGGAAAATACGGCATGGGCGAGCGCATCAAGGCACTCCGCGCTGTTTTGGGGCAACAGACGGTCTTTGGATTACTCGATGGGGACTTTCAGGCCGAATGGCAAACGCCCGTTCGCCGCCCTCAACATTGGCCCGGCTCTGACCAGTCGGTGTTTGGATGGCGATGGGAACGCAAAGAGATCGAGAATTACCTGATAGATCCCGAGGTGGTTAGGCGATCGCTCGGGCAAGCCGCTCCCAACATCGGAGTCTATCAGACTGCCTTGGAGCGCGCTCGCGACCTGGTTTCCACTTATCAAGCCGCGCGGCTGGCACTTGTCCTTCATCGTCCACGCCTCCAGCCAATGGCCAATGCATTTGGAAGGGAACGAGGCGCGCCCGGACACCTGATGCCAGATGACTTTAGCGAGCCTACTTGTCTGGAAGGCATTCGTAAGGCTGTCAACGAACACAATGACCGGCTGGGGGTCGTGTTGCATGCGGTGCATGCCGAATTCCAGACGCGCCGTGGCGAATGTGAAACAGGCGGTGCAAGATTTTCGCATTTCCTAACCTCATTCTCCGGCAAGGATCTGCTTCATGCAATGTCGCGCGATTTGCAGGCGTTCGGATTTGCATCACCAGCGGTCTTTCTTGAAAAAGTATTGAGTGGTGTGGACAATACAAGCGATGATGTGGCTTTATGGCTCGAAGAATGGACAGCATTGCGACAAGAGATACTTGCTGCCTGACTTTCGGCTTAATTGGGGTAAATTGTAAAACTCCGCCAGCGTCACATCTTAACATTTAACATTAGAAACGAAATGATAGGCTTTTTGCCATAGTGAGCCAGAATACCGCCATCACTCCGGAAAGCATGGACGATGAGCGCAGGAAACGAGTGCAGGCGATTCAAACCTCCATGTTGGAATCCGAATGTGTTAGGTCTGTTTTTGAAGACCCACAACGAGACCATTTGAGGGGCCTGATTAGGCTCACCGTGGAGTTTTATTATTACTTGGAAGTTGGATATCCAGATTGGAGGCCAAAATTGAAGCCCCTTGTTGAGAGCCACGGCCTGGGCGGGAATATCGAGATTGAGCTTGATGATCTTGAGAGGGGATATGCCATTGCGTCAATCTTCTCTGGAATTGATTCGTTCGTGAGCATAAGCGGGCTATACTGCGTATTAGTTGGCGCGAAAAAAAGCAAACTTCAATGGGGCAACTTCTCCGCGCACTCCTTTGAGGATCAATTCGTGGCGATGTTTCACGATTTTGAGGCGGAAGACGATTTCATCAAAAAGTGCCGGTTGCTTCTGGATTTGTTCAAACTGCAAATTGTGTTTGCCGGGATGTATTATGATGATTAACGCCTTAATTTAGACAAGATTCGCCGCGAGAAACGTCTTATAGTGAAATAGATGGCACCAGCGCCCAACATCGAACGGCTCTACGACGAGCATGCCCCCGCCCTGTTTGCCTTCCTCCTGAATCTGCTGCGCAACGAGGCGGACACCTACGATGTCATGCAGGAATTGTTCCTCAAGCTGGGCCGCCGTCCGGCCTTGTTGGAGGGCGTGCGCGATGAACGCGGCTTCATGCTGCGGCTGGCCCACAACGCCGCCATTGACTTGATTCGCCGGCGCGACGCGCGCGAAAGGAATTACAACGGCCTCGCCCGCGAACCGATGCCGCTGTTTGCCCAAAGCGCGGACCCCGACGAGCAAATGTTCCGCGAGAAACTGGCCGAAGCCCTCGGCGAACTTCCCGCCGATCAGCGCGCCGTGGTGCATCTGAAACTTTGGGAGAAACTCACCTTCGAGGCCATTGCCGAAACCTTGGAAATCCCCCTCAACACCGCCGCCAGCCGTTACCGCTACGGGTTAGACAAATTGCGCGACCGGCTGCGTCCCCTCTATGACGAAATCAAATGAACGCCGATTTTGAAAGTCAACTGCAACGCCAGCCCCTGCGCGAACTCCCCCGCGACTGGCGCGCGGACATTCTGGCAGCCGCTGCACCCTTAAATGGCAATCCGCAATCCGCAATCCGCAATCCGCAATCAAGTCACGGCTCGACGGAGTCTCGCCCTACCCTGCCCGCCTTCCCTGGCGAAGGGGTTTCCACATGGCCATCTCTGCGGGCGTGGACTGCGCTGGCGGCGGTGTGGGTTGTCATTTTCCTTCTTCACTTCACCGCGCCGGATGAACCGCGACTCGCCCGCAATTCCTCCCCAATGACCATGCAATCATTCGCCATGTTGCACGAACAAACGCTGATGATGGCCAAGCTTCTTGGCCAGCCCGATCAGGCCGATGCCGTCGAACCGCCCGCCGCCCTGCCATCTCCGCCAAGACCACGGAGCGAAATAGCGCGCAAACAACTCGTTGGCTGACCGCTTGACTTATGGAAACTCCCGCTGTCACGACACCCGCCCGCCGGGGCTTCTTTCGCCGCCTTTTTAGTTGGCGCGCCGCGCGCAAGGCGCTTTTCGTTTTGGCGGCATTGATTACACTTGCCGCACTGTTGCTTGCCGAAGAGGATTGGCGCGGCTCGCATGCCTGGGCGAAATACAAGCGCGACATGGAAGCCAAAGGCGAACGCTTCGACGCCGCCCGCCTGATTCCGCCAAGAGTCCCCGACGACGAGAATTTTGCCATGACCCCTTACTTCGCGCCGATTTTTGATCTGCCGCCGGGAGATCCGAACCTTCCGCTCAAGGACACGCAGGCTAAGTTTGGCAATGGATATATTGCTGCCGCCAATCGCGGCACAAACATTTCCCCGCCGTGGTTCGATCGTGACCTCAACAGGCCGCATCATCCCTTGGGCTGGACTTATGGGATGGCTGCGGACTTGACAGCATGGGCTGCCGCGATCCTAGGCACAAATTCGGCCCCCCCTTCCACCGCGATCACCGACCCCGTCCAGGCCGCCGCCATTGTGCTTGCGAATATGAAGTCCTGCGAACCCACTTTGGCGGAACTCCAATCCGCCGCCGCACGCCCCTATTGCCGGTTCAATGTTCCTTTCGAAAACTGGCCCGATACCAATGCGGTGGCGGCCGCGCTGGAGCATCTGGTCCGGGTCAAGCGTTTGTACCAGATTCTGACCCTGCATTCTGAAGCCGAAATGGTTTCAGGCCATGCCGACGAGGCCCTCAAGGACCTCAACGTGATGTTCCGCATTGATGATGGACTGAAAGACGAACCGCTGCTCATCTCGCAGTTGGTGCGGTTTGCCGGCGTGAACATTTTGCTCGGAGCGGTGGGCGAGGGTCTGGCCGAACATCGCTGGTCAGGGGAGCAACTGCAAGTTTTGCAGGACCGCTTGCGCAAGACCGATTTGATCGCATCAACCGTCATGTCATTCTACGGAGAGCGCGACATTTGCTGCAATCCGGCTTTCGACCGGGGATACATGTCGCCGCGAGGGTGGGATCGTCTCGAACAACTTAATTTCAATCGTGCCTTCCAGGAATCAGTTTTTCCCCGCTTTGACCTGACAGCGCGAGTGATCAATCCAAGCGTCAATCATTCGATTGATCTGGCTTTGACGAGAGCCCTCGATGGAAACCGTTTCAGCGCCCTCCTTCATCATAACGTCATGGCGAGAATGACGCTGCCATCCTCTTCTCATGTGGGTGAAAAGGCCGCTTTCGCGCAAAGCGGGGTGGACATGGCAACGGTGGCGTGCGCCCTGGAACGGTTCCGCTTGGCGCTTGGACAATACCCGGAGGAACTGAGCGCGCTGGTCCCCCGTTTCGCGGCCGTGCTGCCGAATGACATCATCAACGGCCAGTTGCTAAAATACCATCGTACTGACAACGGAAGATTCATCCTCTACTCGGTCGGCTGGAATGAGAAGGATGACGGCGGCGTGGTCGTCAAGATGAAAGGTGATCCACACCGCCAGGATGTCCTGCAAGGCGACTGGGTGTGGCAGTACCCGGAGAATCCTTAAGGGTTTGTGCAAGGACAAGTTCCGATAATGAGGCGCATTTTCGAAGGAAATTGAGAATTGGTCATTGAAAATTTGTCAATTGTAATTTCACGCGAAAGCCTGGCGGCCGGCAGGCCGCTTTGGAGTGCGGCGCGACAGCGCCGCTTTCCCTCATGCCACGGCAAAGCCGAACTGTCGTTCCGCGCTCCACGGCGCTTCGCGCATTTGCCAATGGCCAATTTTCAATGACAAATTGTCAATCAAATCATCCGAATTGTTATGCGTTCCGAAACGGCCTTGTTTTCCAAAAAGCCCAGGCAAAATCGGAAGTCATTTTTGCGCGCAGCCTAAGCCGGCTCCGTCCCATCGCAAGCGCCGAGGAGGACCATTTGGAAAACGCCGCTTAGTTCCAGGATCGCCATCATGCGCGCTTCTTCCACGTTCAGTTTCCTCGTGCAGACCGGTTCCAACTCCGGCCGGCCGAGCTTGACCCAGCAGCCCACGCGCACGTCGTTCAACACTTGCAGCATCCAGTCCATCTGCTCGGCCGCGAGGGTGAAGCGGAACTCGTCCGGCGCTTCGAGGCGGAAACGGCCGGGCGTGGCGAGGAACTTGTCCAATTTGCGTTTGTGTTCGCCGCGCCGCTGCGCCATCGCCTCCTCCAGCAATTGCTGGCCGGCCACGATTTCCGCGGCGACGCCCTGGGAGATCTGGTGATAATCCGAATTGAGTTGCGGATAGAATTTCAAGACGGCCAGCAGCCATTCCACCTCCTGTTTGCTGATCTGAAAAACAAAGGAGGCGGCGGCCGCTCCGCTCTTTTGGGGACGGATGAATTTCATTCCTCGCGTTCCATGGTGGCGTGCAGGCCGTAGCCTTGCAATTGGTGAACGTAATGCTCGGCCTTTTCAAATGTCTCGCGCACGAGCGCGCTTTTGCCCGCCTGATGCACCTGCATCATGTGCCGCTCGGCCTTCGCCTTGGGCCAGCCGAAGACGGCTTGGAAAACGTGTGTCACATACACCATTAAGTTGACAGGATCATTCCAGCAAATCACCACGTAACCGCGGTCCCGCAGTTCGCGAGGCTCGGTTTTCTCTTTCTCCGCCGTTTGGGGCGGAGCGATGGGCGCGGCCGTCTGTGACATGGCGGAAATATAGCAACGGCCCGGCCTTTGCGCCAGAGGGGAAAAGCGGGGCATGGGAAGAATGGGAGGAATGGGAAGAATGGGAAGAATGGGGGGAATGGGGTTCTTAATCGCAACCTATGGAATGCAGCCAGTTCCAAACCCGCAATGCCTCCAGGGCGCTCCATGCCTGCGCGTCGCAGCCGCGCGGTTGGTGAGGCGCGTCGCCGTCCACTATTTCCGGCAACTGCCCCAGGCAGCCGCTCATCATCAGACGGTCCATGCCGGCAAGATACGCCTTCGCGGCGGCGACTGCGGCGGGCGAGAGATCCCAGGCCCGCGCCAGCGCTTCGCAAGCCGTGGGAAGCGTCCAGGTCCAGGCCGTGCCGTTGTGATAGGCCGGTTTGCGCCGGGTGTCTTCGTCGCCTTCGTAACGGCCTTGATACGGCTCGCGCGGCTCGCCCAGAAGCCGGCCGTCGGCCCCGCGGATTTCCAGCGGCGGCCAGACGGGCAGCGGGGCCAGCGAGCGGAGCGCGCCCGGCACGAAGAGATACCGCAAGGCCGCCTCGACGGCCCGGCGAGCCGGCACACCGGTGACAAAACCAAAAGCAATGGCGAACAGATAATTGCCGCGCAAGGCGTTGTCCGGCACGGCGGCGGCGGCGGCCTGGCCGGGTTTGGCGATCAGCAAATCGGCCAAGTAACCCGGCTCCTCCAGCCAAAAAAGTCTTTTCAAGGATTCCTCCGCGCGCTCCGCCAAAACGCGCCACGGTTCGCCGGCGGGCGCGGCGCCCAGGCGGTCGAGCTGGCGCAACAGCCGGATCCACAGGGCCTGGATTTCCACCGGATAGCCTTCGCGCGGCGTGCAGGCGGGGAAACTGGTGTCCATCCAGGTGAAATGCGCCGGACTCCAAATCAGCGCGGAAGCCGGGTCCATGCGGATGCCGTTGGCGGTTCCGCGCGCGTAAGCGGCGCCGATTTCCGAAAGAACGCCGGCGATGTCGCGGGCCGCCGGGCCGGCGGCTCTGTCATAGATATTCTTATCCCGTTGCGCCGCCTCTTCGCACGCCACGCCGTACCACAGCGGCGCGTCCGAGGTGTCGCGGTTGGAGGCGTCCTCGCCGTGGATGCTGTTGGGCATCAGGCCGCCGCTGGAGAAACGGCCGAAGGTGGCGAGCAACTCGCCGACTTCCGAAACCAGGCCCGCCGCCAGCAAGCCGCGCGCGCCGATCAACGAATCGCGGCCCCAATCCAGAAACCACGGATAGCCGGCAATGAGGGTGCATCCCGCGCCGCGGCGCACCACAAACGCCCGCGCGGCCAGCGCCAGTTGCCGTCCAAAAGCGTCGTCCTCCGGGGAAATAGCCCGCCGCTGCGGGGCAAAATTCTTCGCATCCTCCTCTCTCTCCCCGCTTGCGGGGAGAGAGCCGGAGAGAGGGGTTCCCGAAATCTGTTCTGCACCCGTGCCCCGGTTGGCTATCAGGGTGTCCTTGACATTTTGAGGGAAAGCCCCAACCTTCCCTTGAGGGAGCCAGGTCTGTTGACCAGGTGGCGCGCTGCCTTTGGTATCGTCCATGGAGATTCCAGCGGGTTCCCGTTCCAAGACGGTGCAACACTTCTCCACCAACTCCATCGCGGGCGGCGGGATGTCGGCGGAGAGAACGACCGACACGGTTTTTCCCGGAGCCAGCGGGAGGTCGAACCAGCCGGGGCTGTAGGCGTCGCCGCAAGGGGCCTGCCCGCGGCTCTGTTCCACCGGATGCGGAATGTTCTCAGTCCATTCGGGCTGGGGATGGAAAAGGCCGGCGCTGCTAAAGACGCGCAATTGCCGGTCCGGCGCGGGGGTGAACGCAAATCCGGGGCGGCCGGGGAGCGCGCCGCAATTGTGAGTGAAATGAAAATCGGCGCCGCCGTTGCGATGGGTCTCGCTGTGGAAATTGCGGTCTTCAATGTCCGCCCGCACAGTCAAGCGCACATCAAAGCGCGGCGGCAAATCGGCCGGCCGGGTCCCGGGCATCCGCGCGAAGGCGAACCAGGTGGTGTTCCAATTCTCCAGCATGCCGGCGGCAAGCTGGATTTCCACCGTGCGGCCATCGCCCGCTTCCGCCACAAAATTCCAGACCGCCGGCGGGCCGGGCCGGAAGGAGGCGAGATTCTGCAAATTCAGCGCGGTGATGAAACCATCGGCGCAAACCCAGGCGCGAATGCGCTTGACAAATACATGGCGGTCCACGGGAAATTCCGGGTTGAGGTTGGCGCCCAGCGCGCAGTCGTATTTTGAAGTGATGTTGCCCAGGTCCACGCAAAGGCGCGCCATGCCGCCCCGGCCGTTGGTCAGCAGCACCAGCGACGCCGGCGGCGGCTTGGCCAGCACCGTGGCGATGGCGGGCGCGGTCGCCAAAAAGCGGATCGCAGCCTTCACCCGTTCCGTCGTCAGGCCGTACCGCTCCAGGTTCAACTCCGCGTCCACGGCGTTCCCGGCCGGCAGGGGCGGGAAAAAAGAGACGAAGCCGTCATGCACTTCAATGGCTTCGAGGTGCCTTTGCCGTCCGCCGCAATCCAGCGTGACGCGGAAGCGGCGAGGGTCGCGCAGCAGCAGCCAATGGCCGGGCGGGACTGGTGTGACGCGGCGGACATCAATCAAACTCCAGTCCACCACCTGCGGGAATTTTCCCGCGGCGTCGTCCAGCGCGCCGCACAAATCTGTTCTCGCTTTGGCGCGGTCCAGATAAGGAAGCGCCGCGAGGAAATCGCGCGGATTGTAATGGACGCGGGCGGCCAGTGCGCGCCAGTCGCACGGCCCGATTTCCTCGGGCAACAGCACTTTGCTCAACGCCGCAATCGCCCAGGCGGATTGAGCGCGGGCGCGCCGGTACTCCTCGCCGCTCAAGCCGAGCGGGTTGGGGGTCGAAGCCAGGCAAAAAGCCGCGCAAGGTTCGAGGACAAAAACAGTATTCGCGCCCTCCGTTTTTCGTTCCGGCGGTTTCTGGCCGAGCAGATCGTATTCCAGCGGGCCGAGGGCGGCGCATTGGGCGCTGTCCAGCGTGAAGGTCCGGCTTTGGCTCTCGTCCAGGTTGACCAGCGCCAGAAGATGATCCAGTCCCTCCGCGGAATCGCGCCGGAGGGCGTACACGGGCGAATCGGCCGGACTCAACCGCGTGAGGACCGCGCCGTCGAAGAAGCAGGGATGCGCGGCCAGGAGGTGGTTGAGTTGGGCCAGTTCGGCCAGCAAGTTGTCCGGGTTGCCCCAGGACATGCCGCGGCAGGAGTGGACATTGATTTTTTCCGCCGCCAGCCACTCGACGCCGCCGGTGAAGCCGAACCCGCCGCAGACGCTGGTCAGCGCGCACAAGCGATTGCGCATGAGCGACCAGGCGCGCCCGGCGGCGGCAAGGCGGTCGTTGTCGTGCGTTTCGCTGTAATGAACATAGAGGCCGAGCCGGGCGCTTTGGCGGTGGGCGTAATCCAAATAGCGGGCGATGTCGGGGCCGCCGTTATTTTGGAAAAGTTCCGAGTAGGCCCATTGCATGCCGCCTTCGGTGAGCAGCGTTTCGGTGGCGTCCCACGGGCCGCCCAAACCTTCGAGGAGAAAAACCGTGTGGGGAAATTCCTGGCGCACGCGGGCTTCGATGTATTGCCAGACGCGCACCGGCACCTTGTAACCGGCATCGCAACGGAAGCCATCCACGCCGCGGCGGCACCAGGTCAGGAATTCGCCGGCCGCCTCCTCCCACAAGGCGACGTGGCTGGGGCTTAACTCCACCAGGTCTTCCCACGTCACTCCCCAGGCGCCCGGGGAGGCGAACGTGCCATCCTCCCGGCGGACAAACCATTCGGGATGGTTTTCAAACAAGTCGGAGCCCCAGCCGGTGTGGTTGATCACAATGTCCAGCAGAACCCGCCCTCCCCGGCGATGCACCGCGTCGGTCAGTTCGCAAAACTGGCCAACCCCGGTCGTCCGCCGGTCGAATTCCACCAGCGCCGGATCAATGGCCGTGTTAGCCAGGCAGGCGTAAGGACTGCCAAACCGCCCGAACCGCGCGAAGGTGGTCGGCACCGGATTGACCGGCATCAATTGCAAAATCCGGCAGCCCAGGGTGTCGAAGATGTGCGGCAATTCGCGGATCAAGTCCCTTAATTTCCCGGAGGGCGGAATGACGGTGTAACCGAGCGCGTCCAATCGCTCCAGCCGCTTTTCCAGCGCCGGGTCGCGGGTGGCGCGGGCGCTCTTGGACCCGCCGAACATGCGGGTGAAGGCGCAATAAATCGTGTTGCCCGTGCGATAATCGTTGGGATGGACCGAAATCCCGGCGTCGGGGCCGTCGGGCCAGATTTGGCGTCCGTCCGGAGCGACCATGTAGGCCTTGGCGCGATAAAAGCCGACATCGGTGAGGGGGATTTCGACGGTCCATTCGCCGTCGGGCTGCCGCTCCAGCGGAACATCGCGCCAGAAGGCGATGGAGAACGGATTTTTCCCGGCGTAAGTGGCGATGACTTCCTGACGCAGCCGGTCCGCCTTGCCGAGGTTGGTGCGGAGAAGGGCGCGCGCGCCCGCGGCCTGCGCCGGGGGCAGGCGCAGACTGAAGCGGGCGCGGTCTCCGACAAAGCGGAGCCAGCGTTCGCCCGGCGCGGGATTCATGATCAGGCCGTCCATGGAAAAAATGTAAAATGCAAAATGAAGAATGAAGAATGCGGGATGAAATGACAAGCGGGTTGATTGGGGCTGCCATGTTTAGTCAGGATTGCGTCATTCTTTGGGTTGTGCGACTTATCTTAAACATTCATTTTTTGGCTTAATTAACCTTAATTAACCTTAATTACGCTTAATTAGGCTTAATTGACCTTAATTGGAAATACCGGGTTTTAGTTGTAAGTTGTTGATAGAAAGCAACTTGCGCTGATTTGCCGCAAAAAGGCGCAAAAGGCCCAAGAAAACAGCTTTGCAGGGGCTTCCGCCTTCGCAAAGCTGCGGCCTTCGCAAGGGCTACCCCGGATATTTCATAGTCGCACCCGATGTCGCTGGGTAGCACAGGCGACTCGCCGACCGGAACCTGGAGTGACAGACAGTCGTCATGAGGTTGCGCGTTGGCCCAGAGGCGCAGGTGCCTTTCCGCCGGGCCAGTGGCCCGGCGGCACGGGTCCCGATGGAATCGGGATGCTACCCAAGAGCTATGAAATATCCGGGTTAAGGATGGCGGCGGATTGCCATCCGCCGCTACGACCGTATTGCCTTCGTGCCTCACGCGGACAATTTAATCATAGACTCTAATTTTTGTCAAGCCCTTGTCGCGAACCCGAATGATCAGAGATAGGTGCAGATGTATTCGCAAAGGGCGGATTTGACTTCGATGTCGAAACCGGCTTTGGCGGGGGCCTCGAAGGACTGGCCGGCGGCATAAGTCTTGATGGCGGACTGGCCGTCCAGTTTGACGGCGCATTGGCCGGCGACGATTTCCATGCGCTCGGCTTTGTCGGTGCCGAAATGGAATTTGCCGGGAAAGATCAGGCCGAGGGTTTTCCGGCTGCCATCGGGCAGCAGAATGGTGTGGCTGACGACTTTGCCGTCGAAATAAACATTGGCCTTGGCGACAGCAGTGACGTTGCGAAATTCAGCGGGTATGGCTTGCATAAGGGCGAGAGTGTGGGGGCTGGCGGCTGGGAAATCAAAGCCAAAATTGCGTATTGGCTTTCTGTTTCTTAATCTTAGTCCTAATCTGGAATTGATGCAAAAGGAAGTAATTTACTGCGGAGTCTTAAATGAAACCTAAAACCACGTCAGCCAGAACGCCGGAAAGCGGAAAAGTGGCGGCCACTGAAGGCGGCAGCCGATGGGCGCGGTACGCCGTTTTGGCTGCGGTCTGCGCGCTGGTCATTGGGATTTATGCCCGGACCGCCAACTCGGGCGTGTTGGAGTTGATGGGTTCGGGCGCGCAGGACAGTTTCTACAATCTACAGGTGCAGGGCTTTCGCGACGGACATCTGAGCGTGAAACGACAGTTGCCGCCGGAGTTTGGGGACCCTCCCCGTTTCAAGTGGGAGGGGAATTATGGGTTCGACGACTTGAGTTATTACAAGGGAAAGCTGTATTTGTATTTTGGCGTGACACCCGCCGTGGCGCTGTTCTGGCCTTATGTGGCGCTGACGGGCCATTACCTGCTGCACAAGGATGCCGCGGTGATCTTTTTCTCGGCGGGTTTTCTGGCGGGGGCGGCTTTGCTGTGGGCGGTGTGGCGGCGTTACTTCAAGGAAAGCGGTGTTGGGGTGTTGGCGGCCGGGACGCTGGCGCTTGGGCTGGGCAATTTCGCGCCGGCGATTTTGGGGCGGTGCGATGTTTATGAAGTGGCGG
>Ga0181538_10004040_pt1 | contig 13983 bp, 13 predicted proteins | sample PEATcosm2014_Bin_40_FD_119773 | JGI IMG/M metagenome (GOLD analysis project Ga0181538, IMG submission 119773) | Peatland microbial communities from MTU Mesocosm Facility, Houghton, MI, USA - PEATcosm2014_Bin23_30_metaG | ecosystem: Environmental > Terrestrial > Soil > Wetlands > Peat | place...
GCCCATGCCCAGTTACACCGACGAACACGCCCGCGCAGGCATCCGGGCAAAATTGCCGAAGCTGGACACCTGGCCGAATCAGTTCCCCGGCTATCGCATCGTTACGCGCTATCCGGAATACACGTCGGTCTGTCCCAAGACGGGCCTGCCCGATTACGGCACAATTACAATCGAATACGAGCCGCGCAAACTCTGCCTTGAGCTCAAGGCCCTGAAGATGTATCTGCTCTCGTATCGCGATCTCGGCATCTTCTACGAGAACGCGGTCAATCGCATGCTCCGCGATATCGTCGCCGCCACCCATCCCGTCTGGTGCCTCGTTCGCGGAGAATTCACCCCGCGCGGCGGCTTGACCACCACGGTCGAGTCTTGCTGGCCTCGCACCCGCCGGACCCGACGACCGTAGACAACCCGCCGGGCCTCATTGATAATCGAAGTTCCAGCGGCTTACCTCTGCCGCTCTCTCCAGGAGGAGCGATGAGCATCGACGGGACACCCACCGAGTCCAAGGACCACTACATCTACGAACCCGCCGCCCTGCCACGCTGGGTCCACTTCGCATTCATCGGACTCGCGCTGCTCGTCGCTGTTTTGTTCTACATCGGGTATTCCGAACGCTCCAAACTCGAAGGCCAGCTAGCCGATCAGAGCCATCGGGCCGACGTGATCTCCGCCGAGATGGATCAAGCGAATTCGCGCGTCGCCGATCTGCGCGGCAAACTGGAAGTCACCACGCAGAAACTTGGTCTCACGCAGGATGAACTCGCTCGCGCGCGCACCCTCGCTGAAGGCATCCGCCAGCAGCAGCAGGATAGCGATCAGAAACTCGCCGCACAGATTGGCCAGGTCCAGCAGGAAACCAACGACAAGATCGGCGCCGTCTCCACCGACCTCAACGGCACCAAGACCGATCTCAGCGCTACCAAACAGGACCTCGAAGCAACAAAGGCCAAGCTAACCACCGCGGTGGGCGACATTGATGGCCACAGCCACCTCATCGCGCAGAATGCCGAAGAAGTGGAAGCCTTGAAACGCCTCAACGAGCGCAACATCTTCGACTTCACCATCTCGAAATCGAAGCAGCCCAATAAAGTTGGCCCCATCCAAATCAAATTGGAAAAGACCGACGCTAAACATTACAAGTATTCGATGACGGTCATCGCCGACGACCGCGCGGTCCCCAAGAGCGACAAGACTGTGGACGAACCCGTGCAGTTCCGCGTAAGCGGCGCCAGCGGCCTCTACGAAATCGTAGTCTTCGACGTCGGCAAAGACACCATCAAAGGTTATCTCTCCACGCCAAAAGAAGGCGGCCCCGCTCCAGCCGCCCCCACGCCCCCAACGACGCAGTAATAGCCACGCGGCCCGTCAGAAAGGGGTTCCCAGGGCGTTAGGGAGTTAACCGGGCGCCACACACGCCGTATTTGCATCTGGGAGTCTTGACCTACGCATTCCCCACGCAATGGGGCTCTCAAAAATGGCGTCAGATTTTTCGATCCTTCTTGATCCATTTCAGGGCCTTTTCTAGAGCGGCCGAGGGGTCGGCGATCGTCGAAGCAAAATCCGCCTCGTCTGTGGCTTGACCAGGTTGATTTATTGTTTCCGCCGGGACATCCTGGTATCCCATTCCTTTATGGACGGTTTGCGCTGGATTCTTAGACACATCTAGAATCGCGTAATCCGCTTTCCCTCGTACGACTCCCGAAGGGACCAAGACCATATCCGAACTGATCCAGCCGGCAGAGTTCCCCGGGGAATCGTAGCGCGGAGAGCCCAGCTGCATGGTCGTCGACTGTCCCGTGCTGCGCCCTCGGTTCACTTGTTCCACTGCTCCATCGACAGCTTCTCCACCGCTGATTCCCTCGGTCCACAGGATCACGTAGTCAGGTTTCGCTGGATCGAGACAAATCCCCTTGTATTTCCTTGCTCCGTCGCGATCCCAGAGTTTTTTCTGTTCGGCAGTCAGTCCGACCTTAAGAACCTTCCCGTCCGTGAAAACCACCGAGAACTTGACCTTGCAGTCTTGCGCGGCAGAATAGGAGGGCGCGGCAATTAGAAGGATGAATATCAGAAGAGACTTTTTCATGGTTCGCCCTTTCTCGGAAAAGGCTGCCGGAGACCTCCGGCGGGCGACGTCGCCTCGGCCTGCATACCACCTGCTGTGTTATACCTCGATAGCTAGATATTCTGTCAATAGCCAGAGCAGGGTTCCGAGTTCGGCTTTAGCCACACCCCTGCGTTCGTCTGAAGCGAGTACAATGTCTCTTCTCGAAGCTTGAACTTAGTTCGCACTCGGGTGAGGAGAGTTCCATGAAAACCATCCCTTGCTTGCCGGATCTTTCATCCCGCCCTTTCCACCTGTCCGTCGAGCGCCAAATGAGCGCAACCCCCGCAAAGTTGTACCGCGCCTGGACCACGCAATTCGATCGCTGGTTCGCCGCACCCGGCACGGTTCTGATGAAGCCCGCAGTCAACACAGCCTTCTTCTTCGAGACGCAGTTTGAGATGCAGCGCCATCCCCACTACGGCCGCTTCCTGAAACTGGAACGCAATCGCCGAGTCGAAATAACCTGGCTGACCTCCGCCACCAACGGCGCCGAAACGGTAGTAACCGTAGAACTCGCTCCGAACCGCGGCGGCACGTTCCTGCGCCTGACTCACGCCGGCTTCCCCGACGAACAGTCGAAAGCCCGTCACGCTGATGCTTGGCCCATGGTGCTAGCCCATCTCGATCAGAAGATCTCGCGCGACTGACAGTGGCCCGTTGCAATTCTGTAATCTATAAGTTACAATTGAATCCGTGATCGAGATTCGTCACTACCTGAGCCGCGCCGGAAAAGACGTCTTCGACGACTGGCTGTCGCGGCTGAGTGACGTTCGGGCCCAGGCGATGATTGCGGTCCGAATCGACCGGCTCGCCGTTGGACATTTTGGAGACTGCAAGCCATTGGGTCGCGGCTTGTGCGAACTGCGGATCGACTGGGGCCCCGGCTACCGCGTCTACTACGCGATGCTCGGCCGAGTTTGCGTTCTGCTTCTCTGCGGCGGCGATAAGCGAAAACAATCGTCAGACATTGGCCGCGCGCAAGATTTCCTGAAGGACTGCAAAGAAAGGGCCGGAATCTTATGAAACGCAAACCCAGTATCTCGCACGATGAGGCCATGGTTCGCCGCCTTCGCAAGGACCCAGACTTTGCCGCCGAGTACCTAAAAGCCGCCCTGGAAGACCATGATGAACCTCGAGTTCTGCTGATTGCCCTGCGTCACCTCGCACTGGCCCAAGGCATCGCTAGGGTCGCCAAGGCCGCCGGCGTCGAACGAGAGAGTCTCTACCGCGCACTGTCGGTGCGCGGCAACCCGCGCCTATCAACACTTTTCGCGGTCACCAAAGCCATGGGGCTGAAACTCACCGTCGAGGTTGCTCAATAGACGCCAGGTTGGGCGTGCTGAAGAAGCTGAGGTCTATCCGAAATCTTTCAGCGCGTGCGCCCATTCGTGGAGGCGCTTGTCCACCAGGGCAAACACGGTGTCAGGCTCGAACGCGCCCGCGCTATCGCCGTTGCGGGCCGCCGCACCATGTCTTGCTTCGGTGCCGGGAAACAATTCTGCAGTGTTGCCATTACCCGCGGATCCCGGCACGCGCGCGCCAGCTTTCACGCCGGTGAGAATCGCGATTCCCTGCTCCACGGTGGCGACGGGATAAATGTGGAATTTTCCGGCGATGACGGCGTCAATGACGTCATCGCGCAGCATCAAGTCCTCGACATTTTCCGACGGGATGATGACTCCCTGTTTCCCGTTCATCCCGAGCGCGCGACACACGTCGAAAAATCCTTCGATCTTCTGGATCACGCCGCCGATCGGCTGGATGTCGCCCTGCTGGTTCACCGAACCAGTGACGGCTATGTCCTGGCGGATCGGCAATCCCGATAGCGCGGAGAGCAGTGCGAAAATTTCCGTTGCGCTGGCGCTGTCGCCATCCACGCCGCCGTACGATTGCTCGAAGCAAAGGCTGGCCGCGAGCGAAAGCGGCTTGTCCTGCGCAAATCGCCCGCGCAAAAAACCGGCGATGATCTGCATGCCTTTGTCGTGCAGGCGCCCGCTCATATTCGCTTCGCGCTCGATATTGATCAGCCCCGCTTTGCCCAGCGCCGCGGATGCCGTGATGCGCACGGGTTTGCCGAACGCGTAGCCGCCGATTTCGGCGACGCTCAGCCCATTCACCTGGCCGATGCGCGAACCTTCCACGTCGATGAGGATTGTCCCGTCCTCGATCATTTCGCGAATCTTCGTCTCGATCAGGTTGTGCCGCTCGACGCGCGCCTCGCGCGCCCGCCGCACGTGCGAAGCCGTCACCGGCGATTCATTCACTTCGCGCGCCACATAACACGCTTCCCGCGCCAAATCCGCGAGATCGGCGAAGCGCGCCGTGACTTTATTCCGCCGCCCCGCCAGGCGCACTCCGAATTCGATCATGGAGGCAACGGCCGTGCGGTCGAATGGGCTCAGGTGCTCCTTCTCCGTGACCTTCCGTAGCCGCCCGCAATACTGGCGAATGACGGAATCGCTCAGGCCCATTTCCTCGTCGAACTCGACACGCACTTTGAAAATCTTCCGGAAATCTTCGTCGTTTTCGTACAACAGCTCGTACATCTCCGGATCGCCGATGAGAATAATCTTTACGTTGATCTCGATCTGCTCCGGTTTCATCGCCGACGCGCCAAACGGAAAAAATAGATCGAGCGGCTGAATATCGAGTTTCCCGTGGTTCAACATGCGCTTCAGCGTCCGCCAGACGCCCGTCTCCGAGAGCGCGTCCATGGCGTAAAGAATCAAATAGCCGCCGTCGGCGCGCAGGATCGACCCCGCACGCAAGTCCATGAAGTCCGAAGTCCAGCCGCCGCGCGAATCGTACGCGCGCTGGATCGTGCCGAAAAGATTCGCGTACGTCGGCGTAGTCTCGAAAATCACGGAAGAAGCTTCCAGATCGTCGTGCGCCAGAATCGCGTTCACGCCGTAAACGCGAAACGGATCGCGGTCCGCAGACTGCGATCGCAACCCCAAATCGGGCGGCGGGCCCTGTGAACCAGGCTCCTCTTCGCCGTCGCGCTCCTTGAACGGCTCGAGATTATCGAGCAAATTGTGGCGGACCTCTTCGAGATATTCCGTAACCTGCACACCCGGGTAACGCTCTTTGAGTTCCTCAATGAAGCCGTCCACCAGCACGGAAGCGGCTTCCTGCTCGAGGTAACTCAGTTCGCTCGCGAGTTCACGCGAAAGAGTGAGCGTGCGTCGGTAGACGACCGTGAATTCCTGCCGAAACTGCTCGTACTTCCGTTCGAGATCTTCTGCGACGGTGGTCTCGAGTTTGCCGTCTTGCACCATCTTCGGCACGTCTTCGATGGGAACCATCTGCCCCTCGAGCACGGGGAAAATTTCCGGCAGCGCCACTGCGCCCACTTGCATGTGCCCCAGCGCGAACTGCTCGCGCGCGATGCGCCGCGTGAAATCGTCCATCAACTCTTTTTCGCGGACGGTAAACCGCTCAACGATGCGGCTCTTCTGCCGCTGGAACGGTTCGCCCTCGAACACCTGCGGAATGCGGCGGCGCAGAAAGTCGATGCCGGACTGCACGTCCTTCTTGAAGCTGGTGGCCTGACCCGGCGGCAGCGTGATGAGCCGCGGGCGATCCGGCGCCTTGAAATTGTTCACGTAGCAGCGGTCCATGGAGAGTTTGCGCAGCGGATTCATCTCGCCGATCATGTGCGCGATGGTGCCGCCGCGGCTCGTCCCCGCGAGGCCGCAGACGAACATGTTGTAGCCGCGCGCGTCGAGTTCCACGCCGAGCTTCAACGCTCGCTGCGCGCGCTCCTGCCCGATCATCCCTTCCACCGGATCGGCTTCCGCCGTCGTCGCAAAGGGAATGCGCGCGGGATCGCAGCGCCAGGACAGCTTGTCCGGCGGCAATTCGAGCGGTGACTGCGCGGGTTTCGCGGGCATTCGATTAACCTTCTGCGCGGCTACTCTAGCACAGCGCGGCGCGAGCGCGGAGAACGGCGGCGGGGCATGGCGCGGAAGATTACCCGGCGCGTTCGTGCGCGCCGGAATAGCCGGAGAGCAGACTCAAGGCCGTGGCCACCACGATGGGTCCCAGCACAATGCCCAGCATCCCGAAGCACGCGATTCCTCCGAGCACGCTGATGAACACAAGCAGGCCGTTCAGACTCGACCGTCCGCCAATGAGGTAGGGACGCAGAAAACTGTCCGTCAGACCGGCGGCGCCGCCACACAGCAGCAACACGATCGCGCCGCGGCCCCAGTGGCCCGTGGAGAAAAGCCAGATCGCCGCGGGCAGCCAGATGGGCCACGAGCCTACGACGGGAAGCAGCGAAAGAAACGCCATCACGATGGCCCAGAAAATCGGCGCTGGCAAACCGACTAGCGCGAAGGTGAGTCCGCCAACGAGGCCGTGCAGCGCTCCGATGATGAGGCTGGTGGTGACGCTCGCGAAAATGAGATCGCGCGCTTCATTAAGAATGTTCTTGCGCCGCGACTCCTCGAACGGAAGAACGCCCGTGAAGCCCGCGAGAATCGAATCGGCGTCGCGGAAAAAATAAAACAGCGCAAACAGCGTGACGAAAAGATCAAAGAGAAACACGGCGACATTGCGAAAGATCGCGCCCACTTGCCCGGCAAGCAATCCGCCGACTCTACTGGCGCCTTCCTCCGTGAGTGTGCCGATGTCCAACCGGTGGGCCACAGGAACCTTCGCCGAGAGCCAAGCCCAGGCCCGGCCGACCCAGCCAAAATGGCCCGCGGCGATCGCATCCTGAATGCTGTGCGTGGCCTGCAGGCCTTCGCGAACGGAAAGAAAAATGATTCCGAGCACAGGGAGGATTAAAATCAGCGTAACGCCAATCGTGGAAATCGCGGCCGCGGTGCCGCGATGAAATTTCCGCTCGAGCATTCTGTGCGGCGCGTAAAACACCACCACCAGCACGCCCGCCCAGCCGAGCGGCTCGAGAAACGGTTCAAAAACGCGGAACACAAAAAGAGCGAGCAGCAGCACCATCCCATAGAACAGGATATTGTCGAGCCGGGTTTTCGTGTCCGGGTGCGCCATTGCTTCCTCGGCCGCCGCTGCGGTTTCCTGGCCGGGCCATTGTAGACTCTACGGGGCGCTGGAGCGAGGATTTGCCATATGCCCGGGCGCGCCGCAAGTTCGCGACGAGAAAAAGACAATGAAACAAGACCTGAAAAATGCGAGCGATTCAGCCAGTTGCAAACACGCGCGTACGCAACTGATTGCGAAAGATAAGGACGCGGAGTACGTCGAGTGTCTGGAGTGCGGCGCGATTCTCGAACGCGGCGAACTGCAGAGCGAGAATTCGCCAGAGAAAAACGGAATCGACGGCTCGCTCTCCGACGCGTGAGCCGCCGCCCGGAGGAATAAATCCTCAGGAAATATCAAGCAGTTGGATGATGCGTAGGACTTCGGCTTCCGGAACGTCGTACAGTTCGCGTTCGTCTTCTTGCTGGAGCCGCTCGCGCAGATACTCCGCGGCGACGTAGCTCGCCTCGCGGTCGGTGAGATCGCGCCCGGAACTTTCCCTGAACCGCACGAAGCCGGTGTGCGCGAGGCCAATAATCACGCCGCGGCCATCGACGACGAACTTCGTATCAATCGTGTCGCTGTGCCGAGTGGCGACTCCGTTCCACAGATGCGAGAAGCGTACTTGATAGGCCACGTCGGTGAGATTCGATGGCACGCCGAACTCCCCGACGAACTCGCGCATCGCGCCTCGATTCGGAATCGTATTTGCGGGCACAGGGCTCTCTCCGTTACTTGTGGTGCGCGACGGGAACGGCGCTCGTCTGCGAATAGTAATGCGATGCCGCGACGACGCCGGCTCCCGCGGGCAGCTTGAAATCCTGGTCGAACAGCGACTTTTCGAGCGCCGCGAGCAACAGCAGCACGTTGCGCTTCTGGCTCGAGAACCCCATCAAACCCACGCGCCAGAGCTTGCCTTTGAGCGCGCCGATGCCGCCGGCGATTTCGATGCCGAATTCTTCCAGCAATTGCCGGCGAACTTGTTGCTCGTCCACGCCCGCGGGCGGCACGACGCCCGTAACCGTCGGCATGCGATCGGCCGGATTGGAAACGAACAACTGCAGCCCCATCGCTTCGATACCCGCTATGAGCGCGACTTGATTGTGGCGGTGACGCTCCCAGCTCGCTTCGAGGCCTTCCTCGAGCACGATGCGCAGCGCTTCACGCAAACCAAACACAAGAGAAATCGGCGGCGTGTGGTGATACGTCCGCTCTTTGCCCCAGTAGCTCATGATCGGCGTGAGATCGAAATACCAGCTGGCGACTTTCGTCTTGCGCGCGCGAATCATTTCCTCGACGCGCGCGTTCACCGTGATCGGCGCCATTCCCGGCGGCGCGCTGATTGCTTTCTGCGTGCCGGCGAAACAGATGTCAATGCGCTGGCGATCCACGTCGAGCGGTGTGCCGCCGAGGCTGGCTACCGCGTCCACCACCAGCAGCGAGCCCAATTCATCGGCGACCTTGCGGAACCGATCGATCTGCGTGAGCACACCGGTAGACGTCTCGCCGTGAACCATGCCGACGAGCTTGATATTGCGCCCCTTGCCCACGCGGCGCACGTCTTCGGGATCCACGCAGCGTCCGAACGGCGCTTCGACGCGATGAATTTTCGCGCCCGTGCGCTCGGCGATGATGGCCATGCGCTCGGAGAACGCGCCGTTGATGCAGACGATGGCTTCGTCGCCCGGCTCGAGTGGATTCACGACGGCGGTTTCGATGCCACCGGAACCCGACGCGGAAACCGGAAAGGTCACTTTGTTTTCGGTCTGGAACACGCGGCGGAGCAAAGACTGGACATCGCTCATCACCGCTATGAAGTAGGGATCGAGGTGGCCAACGATGGGCGTCGCCATCGCGCGATAAACGCGCGGGTCCATCATCGACGGCCCGGGAGTCATTAGAATGCGTGGCGGTGAAATCAGTTCGCCGAATTCATTGCTCATATCGTCGAAACCTCTTGCTCGAGCGCGTTCCGCTCTCTTGCCGGGGACAATCACGCGCGAGGTGCCGCGCGAGCACGACGCAAATCGTGTGGCGCAAACGAAGCTAGTTCCGACCGAGGGGGCCCGGCGGAACATCTAGTTTGGCCCATTCGCGCGCGAGACGCAACCCGCCGCGGGGCGGCCCTTGCGGGACAATTTGGCCTCCCTGCGCGGCGAGCGTATCCGTGATCTGTCGTGGGTAATCGCGGTTCGCAGCCCCCTTTTGTGGGGTCAGAGGTTGCCTCCGCCCACTTCGTGCGAGGTCTCAATCGCCATGGCATTCTAAGCGGGCGCGAATACAGGGCTGCGCCCGCAAAGATCGCCCTAGACGTACACCTTGTGATACAGGCGATAGGGCTCATCACCAAGATCCGCGAAGCTGCGAAATGTTATTTTCCCCGCGCTGCCGTCCACCAGCCAGCCGTCTGAAGACTGAGACGCGGAGAGCAATTGCGCGCGGGTGAAGCTCGGGGGCAGATTCCCGACTCCAAACAGCGCCAACGGCCCTTGGCGAAGCGCCACGATCTGGGGGTTCTCCGCATCCACGGCTTGCAGTCGCAGCGGCATGCCAATCTCAAACTCGATCCGATCGCCATTCTTCCAGGTGCGGGAGATCTCAAAGAATTGACCCGCGACGACATCGCCTTCCGCACTCTTACCGTTGATGGAGACGCGCGTTCTTGCGTCCGCCCATTCGGGAACTCGCAAATAGACTGCAAACTTCTCCGCACGCGCCATCTCCAGTTGCAGCTCGGTGGAGTTCCTGGCGGGATAGCTGGTTTTTTGGGTCAGCGTGCATTGCGTGCCGCCTTGCATCCAACTGACGCGCGACGGCAGGAAGAGATTGACGTAAATTCCTTCTTTGGCCGGATAGTAGGAGCTGATGCCGTAATCGGCGCTCAATTGCGGGAAAGTCCCCGAACAACACGGCCATTTATTTCCGTAATAGACTTTCTTAGCGTCGTTACTGTTGTAATCTGAATAGTAGAAGCTGGTGCCGTCGGCCAGAATTGGTTTGGCCCCGGCGATGGTGTTGTACAGCACCTGTTCCATGCTGTCGCCGTAACGCGAGTCGCGAGTCAGCCGCAGCAAATACCGCGTGATCTTGAATTGTCCATAAGCGCCACACGGAGTCTCGAAACTGTTGTGGCTGTAATCCAGACTCTGCGCCAGCTGCCCCTTCCCCGGCTCAACGAACGCTTCGTTCGGCCCCCATCCTCCGGTCGCATAGCTCTGTTCCTGAACCATGCGTAGCCCGTTCACCGCGGCGCGCAAGTATTGCTGATCGCCCAAGACCAGATACGCCTGCATAGCGGAGCTCAGCGTATTTACGTGGCTGTAGGCGTGCTTGCCTGGAAGGGCATTTTGATTCTGCGCGAGGGCGTCGTAATACTCATGATAGATAAAACGTTTTCCCAGATCCCTGTAGCGTGTATCGCCGCTGCGCAGATACGCCAGAAAGAAATTCTCCGGCAACGTGTAGGTTTCGTCCCAAGTGAAGGCGAGCGACTTATGCGGCCGAGCTTGCTGCTCCGCGCGGCTCAAAGCCTTCTCCGGCAGATAAGGCAAAGCGGCGTGGGTAGCTCGCTTAAGCACCGCCAGGGCGTCGGGATCCCCTGCAAATTGGTGGGCATCGATCAGACCGCAGCAGGTCTTGTCGAAGGTGTATGCCGGCAGGCGATAGTCCACATAAAATTTGCCGGCCGGCTCGACGGTCTCGCCAAAGGCGCGCACCAGCCGATGCACTTTCTCTTGCGTCGGTTTCGATCCGGTCACGGCGTAGGCGCGAGCCAGTCCGGAAAGATATTGACCGAAGGAATGACCGGGAATGAACCCATGAAAATTGCTCTGCTTAAAGTCGTCAGAGACGTAAAAATCATCGGAATTGTCATACCAGCCGCCCAGATCGGGGCCGGGAGCCGGCATCCCTTCGCGCTGCCGAAACGGTTTTAGCAAGCCGTCTTCGTCGAGATTCAGGAACCGCGCGTGGTTCTGGTCGAACTGCAGCCGGAACGGACCGTCCAGCAATTGCACTTTCGAGTAATCGAAAACGGAGAGCGGAGGAGTGATCGCGCTCATCGTCGAGGGGCGCGCCCACGCAGGTAGAGAACGCGCCGCCCACAAGCCGGTGGCCGAAATGGCCGCTGTTTTAAGGAACTGCCGACGAGAATTGTTTTTCACAGTCGAACCTCCCGAGCTTGATTGCGGTGCGCTGACCGGACCAAGTTGTTGGACCAGGCGATGGAGAGACTCTATATCACGGCCACCGGCTGGGAAACAGTACGCAGTGGCGCAGGGCGGGCGGCGAGGTTCAGTGAACGTAGTAGCCGCTCTTCGCCAAGATGGTGTAATCGTGTCCCTTCTTGCCGAAGGATGGTTTGAGGCGAACGTCGAGTTGATGGCGTTTGCCTCCAGCTCCGTTGGCCTGGGTGTAGTAGCCCAGCGTGTAGCGCGTTTTTAGGCGCTGGATCAGGGCGCTGAAGGTAGCATCCAGATGCGCTACGTCCTGAACATCGAAGATTTCTCCTCCGGTCTGATCCATCACTTTGCGAATGTTCACCAGGCCGGGAACCGTGCTGGCGTAGGCGATCGTTTGCGGCGGGTTGTAGCCGGGGATCTTCAGGTTATAGAGCGCCGCGTCGGCAGCGAGCGTTTCGGTGACGATGTCGCGGGTTCCCTGCCCGCCGGCATCCGTGCCGACGTCATCGCTGATAAGGATGATGACGCGGCGGCCGTTCGGCGGCGCAGTGAGGAGATACTGGGCGGCGTCAAAAATGCCGTCGTTGATGTTCGTGGCGCCGCGCGCCTGGAAGGTGCTGATCTGCTGGGCAATCGCGTTCTTGTCCGTCGTCAAGGGCACGCGCAATTGGGCTTCGGTGGCAAAGGTGAAGAGCGCCACCTGATCTTCCGGTTTCAAAGCTGCAAGCGCTGTGGTGGCGGCGTCGCGCAAAGGGCCCAGGAACGGGCCAATCGAATCGCTGAGATCCAGCACCAGCGCGACGTTCAGCGGCAGTTCGTCGCGGCTGAAGACGTCAATCTTCTGCACGACGCCATCTTCGCGCAGTTCAAAGTCGTCCTTCTTCAAATCCGGCACGATTTCACCGGACTTCGTCTTCACGGTCGCGTCCACCATCACAAGATTCACGTCCACCCGGATGACGCCGGGGCCCTGGTCCTGAGCTTTGGCAAGTAGCAGAAAGGCAAAGGCAACGAAAGCGAACTGTGCCGATGCGCGCAGCGTGTTACGCCGGAATTTAGACACTGGCTTCATTCTCCGCACTGTGATGCTATCCGCGGGCATGGTGCGCCCCGCGGCGTCGTTATTTTCACCCGTGACCACCAGCATCTTTGCACAAGAACGCCCGCATGTCGCGCGCGGCGCAATCCGGCAGGAATGCTCGCAGCTCTCAGCGTTGCGTGCAGAAATAGATGGGGCTATATTGACCGGCATTCCGGAGACCCGAATCGAGTGCAGCGCAAGGAGCGAAGGTGATGAAAAAACTACTTTGGATTGGTTTGCTCGCGTCGATGGTCGCGCCTGTTTCGGCGTTTGCCCAGAGCGCCTTCGACGGCACGTGGAAGACCGACGTGGCCAACGCCCAACTGCCGAAGAAGCCCGATGTCTACTTGGTGCAAGGGGGCGTGTTCAACTGCCAGAGTTGTGCTCCTCCCTTTGAAATCAAAGCCGACGGGCAGGACCAGAGCGTCACCGGACAGCCGTACTTCGACGCCGCCAGCGCAAGTATCGTGGACGATTGGACGATCGAGGTAACCTACAAGAAGGGCGGCAAGCAAGTCGGCAGCACTAGGTATTCTGTCTCGATGGATGGAAACACGCTGACCGCGACATCCAGCTACATCAGCCCCTCCAACGGCGAGACGCTCGCCGGCAAGGAACAGTACGTGCGAGTGGAAAAAGGACCAGCGGGATCTCACGGGCTCTCGGGCTCCTGGCGGGCAGCGCAAATCGAGAATATGTCGGAGGACGCCCTCCTCTTTACGCTGAAGGTGGACGGCGATTCTCTGGTAATGAGCGATCCAACGGGAGAAGGCTACACAGCCAAGCTGGACGGGACGGAAGCCCCCTACCACGGCGATCCCGGCACAACGAGCGTCTCCGTCAAATTGATCGACAAGAACACGATTGAAGAAACCGATTTGCGCGGCGGGAAGGTCATAACCATCACCCGCATGAAAGTGTCCGCAGACGGCCGCAGCATGATGCTATCAAGCGTTGACAAACTGAACGGAACCACCAGCCAATATGAGGCCGATAAGCAGTAGGAAACGCTCCCATCATCGGACTATTTTGATCGAGGGTGAGACCTCGCACTTTCCGGCTCATGGAGACGGGGCTTAGCAGATTTTGCGGGCCTCCGGTACAATGGGCGAACCCCAATTAGGTTAGGAGAAGCTATGGCAGCCACCACGCAAAGCGCACCACCAGCCGGAAAAATTGCCGCACTTGCGGAGAAGGCGCGGCTGCTGCGCATTCATTCGATGCGCATGACCACCGCCGCAAATTCGGGTCATCCGACTTCGTGCATGTCCGCCGCGGACATTATGGCGGCGCTCTATTTCCACGTCATGAAATTCGATCCCGCGGACGCGAACGCGCTCGCCGGCGACCGATTCGTGCTCTCGAAGGGGCACGCGGCGCCCGTGCTGTATGCGGCGCTAGCGGAAGCGGGTGTGTTTCCGGTTTCGCGGCTGATGACGCTGCGCACGCTTTCGAGCGAGCTCGAGGGACATCCCACGCCGTGGATTCCCGGCGTGGACGCGGCCACCGGTTCGCTGGGGCAGGGACTCTCGGTGGGCGCGGGCCTGGCAATCGGCGCGCAGCGGCAGAACTCAGAGGCGCGCGTTTACGTCCTGATGGGCGACGGCGAA